>Ga0209581_1004423_pt1 | contig 11310 bp, 8 predicted proteins | sample Coa_R2_FD_187160 | JGI IMG/M metagenome (GOLD analysis project Ga0209581, IMG submission 187160) | Surface soil microbial communities from Centralia Pennsylvania, which are recovering from an underground coalmine fire - Coalmine... | ecosystem: Environmental > Terrestrial > Soil > Unclassified ...
GAACCCTTGTTATGTTAACGCCGACCCTCCTGTACTGGGAGGGCCAGATCACGGTCATCGACTTCCCGCAGGCCATCGATCCGCGGACCAATCGCAACGCCGAGGCGCTGCTGCGCCGGGACGTGGAGAACGTCTGCCGCTACTTCGCCCGCTATGGACTGCGCGTCGATCCCGGCCGCTTCAGCGCACAGTTGTGGCGGCGCTACTTGAGCGGCGAGCTGTAGGTGCGGCCGCACCAGGCCGAGCCTATCCTGCCTTATTCATGGCTACACATACTGCAGAGCCCCGGAGCGCGGGCGAGCACGCAAACGCTGGCGGGCGAGGACGCCCGCGCTCCGGGCTTCGGGTCGGTCCCAGTGAATAATGCAGGCTATGGCCGGGCCAGGCGGTAGAGCCCCGCCGCGGTGGCGGCGTACAGGGCGGCGTGCGGGCCGCCGACGATGGTCAGATTGAGGATCTCGGCGGAGCCCTGGCGGCTGAAGCCGGCGCCGAACGGCCGCCAGTGCCGGCCGGCGTCGACGCTGCGATAGACGCCATAGGGTGTTGCCGCGTAGATGGTCGCCGGATGCGCGGGGTCGAAGGCAAAGGACGAAATGTGCGCGCTGCCGCTGGCCAGGCCCGGCAAGCCGGCGATCCGTTCTTGCCAGGCGCCGCTCAGGCCCACGCTGGCATAGGCGCCCAGGCCCATGCTGCCGGCATAGGCGTCCCGCGCGCCCGGGGCCACCGCGACCGACATCAGGCCCGGACCCTCCGGCAGGCCGGCCGACGCGTATCGCCAGGTGGCTCCGCCGTCACGGCTGAGCACCAGCGGCTGGTCGCCCGGCGCCAGGCCGGCCACGATGAGCGAGGGGCGCACCCCCGGCCAGGCCAGTGAGGTGATGGAGGACGTGGCGACCGCCGGCTTGAACAGTTGCCGCCAGGTCGTGCCGAGGTCGTCTGAGCGATAGATGCCGCCTTCGCCGCCGGCCAATATCGCCAGCCTGGCGAACTGGTGCGTGGCCAGTGTATAGATCGAGCGCCCGCGCAGGCCGGCCGGCTTCCAGTGGCCTCCCTGGTCGGTCGAGCGGTAGACGCCGTCGCCGGTAGCGGCGATGAGCGATCCGTCGGGCAGCATGGTGAGCGACCAGACGCTGAGTGCGGCGCCGTCCAGGCCGCTCACGACCCGGCTCCAGTGCGCCCCGGCATCGCCCGAGCTATAGACGCCGTCCGACGCCGTGGCCAGGTAGAGGCGGGCGTGGTCGGCGGGGTCGACCAGCAGGGCGCGCGCGATGGTGTTCGGCCCCAGGGCCTGCCAGGTCCCCTCGCGCGGCGAGCCGTCCACGACCTTGTCCGCGGTCGGCGGGATGACGGTGGACAGAGGCCGGGTCATAGGTTGTGCGGCGACCGCCAGATCCGCCGTGTCGGTCGAGGCCGACCCGGCCGCCCGCACGCTGACGCGGAGCGTCCAGTGCCCGCCCGCGGTCAGGAGCACCGGCGCCAGATAGCGGCCATTGCCCAGTTCGGACGCCTGGGTGGGCGGCGGGTCCAGGCCAGCCCTCTCCAGAGAGTGGGCCTGGACGGTGACCTGAGCGCCGCTCAAAGCCGCTCCGGCGCCGTCCGCGAGGTCAAGCTCCAGGCTATTGAGGCCCGCGGCATTGGGCGAGATGTGGGCCCTGATGGCCGTCGAGCCGGCCGTCAGGGAGACCGTGGATGCACCTGTCAGCGTCGGCACCGGCGGTGGGACGGCGGTGGTACGGGTGGCGGGCGTGGCGGCGTTGAGGCCGAGGGCCAGCACCACCAGGGCGGGGTTGATCCACAGTTGGCGACGGAGTACCGGGAGAAGGGCGCCGGAGCGCAGTATCGCCGTGGGATCGCGCCGCGCCCGCAAGGTGAAGCGGCGAATGCGCTGGCGCAGCACCAGTGCGCCCCACAGGCTCACGGCGATCATGGCGGCCAGCACGAGCAGCCAGAGCCGGTACGCCGGCACGTTGACTGCGATCTGGCCAGCGGCCCACAGATCGCTCAGGATGAGCAGCGGCACGCACGCGAACACCACGGGGGCGAAGCGCTCCAGCATGCCGACCAGGGCCATGGGGCGACGATCGCTCTCCACGCGGTCCAGGAACGGCGCCACGGCCAGCGGGAAGAGCAGCGTGCCGCCGAACCAGGTGGTCATGGAGGCCAGGCGTATCGCGCCGATGGGTAGCGAGAAGGGCGAGCTCCCGAGCGGCCAGGCGACGGCCGTGGCCAGCAGCGCTGTGGCCGTCATCAGCGCCAGGCCGCGCTCGAGCAGACGCGACGGCAGGTTCCGATCCTGGCGGGGTTGGGATGGGGCGGCGCTGGTCCGGGGGCCGCCCGCCACGATACCCAAGGTCTGCGAGCCCAGGCGTAGCCACCTGTCCGATGGCAGGCGCACCAGTTCATCGCTGATCCACAGCGCCGCCACCGCCGAGACCCAGCGCACCACGCTCGCCAGGCCGTAATTTTGTCCGAACAGCAGATCGCGCAGCGCCGTGACGTACCCCTCCCCCGGCTTGGTCTGCACCCGGAGAAGCACCTCGGCGGCGAGCGTGATGATAGCGGCAAGGATCGCCCAACGGATCAGCGCACGGACCCGCCGCCGCGCCGCCTCCAGCAAGGGCTGCAGGTCAGGCTGCGGCCGCCGTCTCGGGCGCAGGATGCCGAACAGCATGACCACGCCGCCGCACCACAGCGTCATGGCCAGAAGGTGCAGCCAGCGATCGACCGTCGTCAGCGCGTCCATACTCCCCCCGGCTAGTCTCCAAGAAGTATCTCATATCCGAACTCTGCCGGAGAGGGTGAGCACGGTCTGTGCATTCTCTGCTGGCGGGCCTCCAACTGCGGTTGGATGGCAGCGGACGCCGACCGTGGTCGGGAGGGACGCGCCCAGCCCGGGACCGGCGACTGACGTCACTGGGAGTAGGCAGGTTTGAGAAACCTCGGACTTCAGTCCGGGGAGTGGGTCATGTCGCGCCAAGATGCGGGTTTCAACCCGTTCCTGTTCTGTCGTCGGGCGGGCTGAAGCCCATCGCTTGGCCCATAGGCGGCCACCTGCGGGCGGACACCCTGCCCCCTCCGATTGACCGCGTCATCCCGGAGCAGCGGCCACAGGCACAGAATCGGCAGCGATGAGAAGAAGTAGACGAACAGGCTGCGCCAGGCGAAGAGCAGCGGGACAACGGCCAGGACCAGCGCCACGTGCGGATGCTGGCGGCAGATACGCCCGTAGTACCACAGCGCGGCGGCCAGCGCGAGCAGCATCAGGACGGTGTAGGTGGTGTGCGGCCAGAGCGGGAGGCCGCTCGATTGCCGCAGGCCCACCAGCCCGATGCCCGCCGGCAGCAGCGGGTCTTTCAGTGGTCCGAACACGCCGTTAAACCAGTCCGCGGGCGATGATATGGCGAAGGGAGCGTTGACCAGGGCGAAGACCGGCCCGACCGTCGCCGCGCGCCCAATCACGGCCCGCCGGCCCTCGTTGCGCCCGGCCCAGACCAGGTAGAACAGGGCAAAGGTCCAGGCGTCCTGGCGGGTAGCGACGGCCAGACCAAGCGCCACGGCAGAGAAGATGGGCCGGCGGCGCAGCATCCAGGCAACCAGCATCAGCAAGACGACGGGCGCCTCGTCGAAGCCGCGCACGGCATAGGCCCACAGGTTGAGGTTGCCCAGGGCCAGCAGCACCAGCCAGGGCCACCGCCGGCGCGGAGCGGACAGGGCGAGCAGCAGGTAAGCGGCGACGGCGCAGCCCAGGTAGAAGGCATCGAGAGTCACCCAGCCGGGGGCCAGGAAGGGCGCCGGCAGCAGAAATGCCCCGGCCGGATAGTTGGGGTAGCTCTCGAACTCCGCGGGATGCTGCACGTGGTGGCGCCGCGCGACCTCGAAGGTCTGGATGACCAGGTAGCGCGGGATATGATCCGGCTCGCCCGCGAACCGTCCGGCCAGCAGCGGCGTGCCGAAGCGCCCGTCCAGATGCAGGTGGGTGAAGCAATCCACCTGATACAGGTCGCGATACGGATTGTGGCCCTGCACGGTGAGCTGCGCGGCGCAGTCCATCATGGCGATGGCGTCGGTCCAGAAACGGTTGGGGCGGCCAAGGTCGCGCGGGTAGCGGCCGATTGCCTCCAGGCTGAAGAGCGCGACGACCAGCAATCCGGCCAGCTCGATGGCGAGCACCCAGCGTATCGGCGCCCGCCAACCGGCGCGTGACCCGGCCGTGCGACAGGACAGGAAGAAGCAGATCAAGCCGCCGATCAGGCACAGGAGTGCAGGGGCGCCGGAGAACGGGATGCCCAGGCGCTCGCAGAGCGGCGCGACGGCGAAACAGAGCAAGCCACCGAGATAGGCCGCGATCGGCGCGGCGCTCGCATTCCCCTTTTCCCCATCGAGGGGTGTGACCGCGAAACGGAGCAGGCGACCAAGGTAGGCCGAGATTGGTGCGGCTCCCCTGCTCCTACCCGGAAGCGCGACGGCGCGGCAGGACAGGCCGCCCAGATAGGCGGGGAAGCGAGCCGGTCCGTCCCTAGCAGGCGTCCAGGAGAGCCTGCCGCGCGCTCGCATCCGGGAAGTGCTCCTTGGTCTTGATGGCGATGAGCAGGTCTTTGCGATTGCGCAGCTCGCCGATGGCCACGGCGCCGACCAGGCGATCCTCCAGAAAGAAGAGGCGAGCGTAGGTGCGCTCCTCGACGTTGGCCTTGGAGATGCTGTCCACCTCCGGGCTGACCTCGGGCGTGATGCCGACGACGCGCAGCTTGGAATGGAACATAGTGCTGGTGTAGGTCGGCACCTCGATGTAGGGCTCGTCGGCGCCGGCCATGTTGCGCGCGACCAGGCGACCCTGGCTGGAAGAGTTGTCCCAGGTGCCCATGCGGCTGTGGGCATTGATGAAGGTATCGTAGAAGACCGCCACGTCCCCCGCCGCGTAGATCCCCGGGATGTTGGTGCGCAGCTTCTCGTCGGTCATCACCCCGCCGTGAATCTGCAAGCCGGTGCCCTCCAGGAACTCGGTGTTCAGGGTCAGACCCAGGCCCACGCCCAGCATATCGGCCTCGATGTGGTGCCCGCCGGTGGTTTCGACGGATTTGATCACGCCATCCTTGCCCGTGACCTCGGCAATCTCCTCGCCATGCAGCACGCGCACCCCGTGATCGGCGGCGATGGTATCCACGATGCGCCCGCCCTCCGCATCCAGGGTGCGGCGCAGGAAGCGCGGCCCGCGCATGATCCAGGTGACCTCCAGCCCGCGCGCCCGGAACGCCTCGGTCAGCTCGTAGGCGATGTAGCTGCCCCCGGTGGTGACGGCGGTGCGCGATTCGAGGATGCGCGCGTTGATAGCCTTGGCGTCGTCGAGCGACTGGAAGTTGAGGATGCCGTGCAGGTTGCCGCCCGGCACGGGCAAGGGATTGGGCCGCCCGCCGGTGGCTATCAGCAGGGCATCGTACGGAAGCTCCTCGCCGCTATGCGTGGTGACCGTGCGCTCCTCGACACACACGTGCGTGACGCGCGTCTCCAGCCGCAGGTCGATATTGTTCTGTTCGTGGCGCTCGCGGGTGCGCATCAGCACCTTGGTTTCGGGCGACTGCAGCTTGAGAAACGGGGGCAGCGACACGCGATTGTAGAGGGGGTAGGGTTCGTCGGTCAGGAGCGTGATGCGGCAGTTGGGGTCATTCTTGCGCAGCGTCTCCGCGCACCCGGTGCCGGCTATCCCGTTGCCGACGATGACATAGCGCCGTATGTCCTGCAAAGATCTTCCTCCGAACGGCGAACTATCCGACCTCCCCGCCGGTCGGCGCTGACCGCGCGAGGGGTCCGACATGATGATTACCCATTAATGCTACCGGAATTGCGTATTTTCCGCAGTGGCCAGGATATCCTGCGCGGCACGGCGGCCGCTGTGCAAGGCCCCTTCCATCAATCCGCTCCACGCACCGGCCGTGTGCTCGCCGGCGAAGTGCAGGCGGGACAGTGGTCGGGCTAGCAGCTCGTCATCGCCGGGCAGCGTCTGGGTGGTGCGCACGGAGTAGGCGCCGCGCACCCACGGATCATCCGACCAGGTCGAGAGCACGGTGCCCTCCGGCTGCAGGTCCAGCTCGGGCCTCAGTGCCCGCAGCGATTCCAGCCACGTTGCCGGTCCATCCGCCACCCGCAGCCGCGCCAGGGCCGGCGCCGAGCCGGCGAAGGCGTTGGCCACCGGCTGCACCTCGTCCCCGCCCGCGCGCCCGGTCCAGGTCCAGAAATGCTCGCGGACGTTCAGCACCGCGCTGGGCGCGGGGGGCCGGCCCAGCGGCACGAAGAGCTTGGCGGCGTGCCCGTAGGCGACGCGGCCCAGCGCATTCTGCTTCCACTCCGGCAGGGGCGGTTCGAAGCGGATGCCGGCCAGCGCGGTCACGGGCACGGCGACGACGCAGGCATCGGCCTCCAGCTCTGTGCCGGCCGCTTGCACGCGCACTCCATGATCGGACCATCGCACGGCCTGCACCGGACAGGAGAGGTGCACGGCGTCGCCCAGCTTCGCCGCCAGGCCCAGCGCCACGCCCTGATTGCCGCCGGCGATGCGCAGCCCTTCGCTATCCACAAAAGAGATATGTTCGAGCATGCGCGCGCTGAGCCGATCGGCCGGATGCGCGCAGGTCACCTGCAGCCGCGCGGCTATGACCCGCCGCGCCCCGTCGTCGATGGCGGCTTCGTCCAGGAAGCGGGAGGCGCTGATACCCAGGCCGCGGTCCGGCCGCGCCCTGATCCGCGCGTGCAGGTCCTCGATCGTCGCCTGCAGCTCGGGTTGAGAGATGGAGAAGCCGCGCGGCTCGCGATTGGAGTAGCTCATGCCGGTCGGCGCCAGGCGCAGCCCGAGGCGCTGCACGGTGGCCAGCAGCGTGGCCTGGTTGCGCTCCACGAACTCGGCGCCGCGCTCGATCACGGCGCCATTCTCCAGCCGCTGCGACCAGACGCGTCCGCCCACGCGATCGCGCGCCTCCAGCACGATCGGCCGCACCCCGGCATCCGCCAGCGCCTCGGCCGCGGCCAGGCCGGCAAAGCCGGCGCCGATGACACAAACACTCATACCCACGATTTGAGGTATACACCACGGAACGGGTTGGCTCCAAAGACGGCAGAGGTCCCGCTCGTGATACGCTGCTGTATGACGAGCTGCGATAGGGGTGAGAGCGAGGAGGAGACGAGCTATGGACGGGAAGAGCCAGACGCAGCCGGCCGTCATAGCGGACGACGTGCGCGCGCTGGCGCGGGTGGCGGGACTTGCGCTACGTCCCGGTCGGGTCGAGGCGCTGGCCGCGGCCCTGGAGGCCGATCTGGGGATCGTCGAGCGGCTGCGCGCGGTCGACGCGGCCGAAGTGCACCCGCTGGGCGTGAGCCCGGTGGCGAGGGAGGCCGGCGATGGACGGCGCTGACCTCGGCTATCTCTCGCTCACGGATGCGGCGCGCTTGATCCGCCGGCGCGAGCTGTCGCCGGTCGAGCTGGTCGAGTCCCTGCTCGAGCGCATCGCCGCGATCGATGGGCGGGTGAAGGCCTTTCTGACGGTGGACGCGGAGGGCGCTCTGGCCCAGGCCCGCGCGGCTGAGCAGGAGCTCGGTAGCGGGAGCGACCTCGGGCCGGTGCATGGCGTGCCGGTGGCCATCAAAGACATCATCGACGTGGCCGGCCTGCCCACCACGGCCGGATCGCGCGTGCTGGCCGGCCACGTGGCCCGTGAGGATGCCGCGCTTGTCGCTGCCTTGCGCGGGGCGGGCGCGGTGATCCTGGGCAAGACCAACACGCACGAGTTTGCCTACGGCGTCATCACCCCGCCGACGCGCAACCCCTGGAACCTTGGCCGCATCCCGGGCGGCTCCAGCGGCGGCTCGGCCGCGGCCCTGGCCGCCGGACTGGTGCCCGGAGCGGTGGGCACGGACACGGCCGGCTCCATCCGCCTGCCGGCGGCGCTCTGCGGCATCGTCGGCCTCAAGCCCACCTACGGCCGGGTGAGCCGCCACGGCGTCATCCCGCTCTCCTGGTCGCTCGACCACGCCGGGCCGATGACGCGCAGCGTCGCCGACGCCGCCCTGATGCTCGGCGCGATGGCCGGCGGAAGCGACCCGCGCGACCCGGCCACCTCGGACGCGCCGGTTGGCGACCTGATGGCGTCCCTGTCACGCAGCCCGCGCGGCCTGCGCGTGGGCGTCCCGCGCCGCTACTTCTACGACTTCGAGGGGCTGGATAGGGCCGTGGGCGACGCAGCGGAGGCCGCGCTACAGGTTCTGGGCGACCTGGGGATGGACTTGCGCGAGGTGGAGATGCCGCTGGTGGAGCACACCTTCGCCCTGGGGCGGGCCGTGCAGCGACCGGAGGCCAGCGCCTACCATCGCGCCCGCCTGCGCGCCGTGCCCGAGCTTTATGGCGATGAGATACGGGGCGACCTGGAGCTTGGCGAGCTCTTCCTGGCCACCGACTACATCCATGCGCAGCGGGTGCGCGCCGAGATGCGCGCGGGCTGGCTGGAGGCCATGCGCGACCTGGACATCCTGGTTGTCCCAACGGTGCCGTGCGGGGCGCCCGAAGTCCGGGAGGGGATCACCAGCGGCGCGATCAAGGTGCGCCTGCTGCACAACACCTACCCGTTCAACCTGGTCGGCTTCCCGGGGCTCTCGCTGCCCTGTGGCCTGACCGCGGAGGGGCTGCCCATCGGCATGCAGATAGTAGGACGCCCCTACGATGAGGCCACCGTCCTGTGCGCGGGCCACGCCTACGAGCAGGCCGCGGGCTGGCATCCGCGGCGCCCGCCGCTGTCGTAAACCTTCACTCGCCGGTTTTTGCCTTCGCCTGCCCGGCTCCGCCCTTCTCCGGCCGGGAGCCGTAACGGCGCAGGAACTCATCCATGCCCATCCAGGCTTCGCCCAGTTCGAGGTGACGCTGGTGGGCGCCCTCCAGGCGCGCCAGGCCGTCGCGTCCGTAGATCGCCACCATGGTGAGCTGAAAGAGGCGCGCAAACGGCGTGCGCAGCGTGCGCGGGGCCGGCCGGATCGAGAAGCCCAGGCGGGGCAGCGCCTTATAGATGATCGTCTCGGCCCAGACCGCCTGCACGTCGGCGGGGATTTTCCCCGCCTGCACCAGGGCGGCCGCATCCCGGAAATCCCTGATGCTGGTGCGGATCAGGTACCAGGTCATGGCATGCGTGTCGGGCAGTGAGGCCGCGCTACGCGCGATGGTGCCGTTGTTCCAGTGCAGGACCATCACGCGCTGGCCCCGGCGCACCCACCGTCCGTCGGATAGCGGCAGGTCGTCGGTGTGCAAGGTGGCAATCTGGTAGCGCATGACGGCGTCCGGGCGCACCTGCTGCAGATTGGCCAGACGGGCCAGCACGCGCTCCACCAGCCAGAACACGCGCATCAGGCCGCGGGCGTGACCGTATCCGGACCGCTGCAATTCCAGCCGGCCGATCGCGAAGACTATATTGTCCAGCCACGTCTCCCACCGAGGCCGGTAGGAGGGATCAGGCATTTCCCATTGGCCACCCTCGTAATCAATCGTATCAGGCAGGGGTTCGCGGGGGCGCCGGGGAACGGGTGTTGCTACTATCCTACACTGTAGAGGGCCCGCGCCGCACAGAGTTGAGAGTGTCGGGCCGATATGTGCTACAACACAGGTAAGGATGGGCTACGGGTTCCCGAAGCCACGCGATCGCCCGGGCGCCCGCGGCCAGGCGGTGGAAGGAGTGTGAGAGACCATGCGCATCAACTTTGAAATTCCCGAATCGGTTTTGCACCAACTACTCGACCCCGTGGCGCTGCCGGAGATGGTCCACCTGGCCTACGAGATACCGACGCCACCGGCCATCAAGGATATCCCGGCGGCCATCCACGAGCAGATGGTCGCCGCGGACGCGGCCAGCCTGATCAAGCCGGGCCAGCGCATCGCCGTCGGCGTGGGCAGCCGCGGCATCGGCCAACTGCCCCAGATCGTCGCGTCGCTGGTGGCCGAATTGAAGGCCCTGGGCGCCGAGCCGTTCATCATCCCCACCATGGGCAGCCACGGTGGCGCCACCGCGGACGGGCAGCGCATGGTGCTGGCGCACCTGGGCGTGACGCCGGATAGGGTCGGCGCGCCGATCGAGTCGAGCATGGAGACGGTGGAGGTGGGCCGTGCCGAGAACGGCACGCCGGTGCGCGTGGACAAGCTGGCCATGGAATCGGACGGCATCGTCTTCGTTGGCCGCGTCAAGCCGCACACCGCCTTCCGCGGCCCGCACGAGAGTGGCCTGGCCAAGATGATCGCCATCGGGCTGGGCAAGCAATCGGGCGCGGCGGTCTGCCACGCGCGCGGCTTCGGCCACATGGCGCGCATGGTACCCATGCTGGCGGAGATCGCCCTGGCAAAGGCGCCGATCCGTTTCGGCCTGGCCGTGCTGGAGAACGCCTACGACCGGCCTTACAAGGTCCGCGTGGTGCCGGCGAACCGCATCATGTCCGATGAGCCGGCCCTGCTGGAGGAGGCGCGCCGGGCCATGCCGCGCATCCCGTTCGACGAGATCGACGTGCTGGTGATCGATCAGATCGGCAAGAACTTCAGCGGTGACGGCGCCGACCCCAACATCACCGGCCGCTATCCGACGCCCGACGCCAGCGGCGGCCCCAAGGTGACCAAGATGGTGATGCTCGACCTGCACGACGCCTCCGGCGGCAACGCCAACGGGGTGGGGTTGGCCGACTTCACCACGGTGCGCCTGGCGCGCAAGATGGACTTTGGCCGCACCTATCCCAACGCCCTGACCTCCACCGTGGCCACGGGCGTGGCCCTGCCCATGGTGCTGCCGTCGGACCGTCTGGCGCTGGCCGCGGCTATGCTCACCTCGCTGGCCGTCGACCATACGCCGCGGGTGGTGCGCATCAAGAACACGCTGCACCTGGACGAGTTGTGGGCCTCGGCCTCGCTGCTCGACGCCATCAAAGGGAATCCGGCGCTGCGCATCCTCTCGGGTCCGGCGCCGATCGCCTTCGACGCCGAGGACAACGTCACCGACCTGGGCGGCGCGCGCCACGACGAGCCGCTGGCCATCCCCGCGCGCTGAGCGGTGTGATCCCGGTGCCGGGCGCCGCGGCAGCGTAGCAGGCGGGGCGCCCGCCTGCGAAGCTATGGAACGCCGCGCCCTTGTGTCGCTCCCAGAAGGTGCGAGGATGGGAGCGGTCTGTGTACACTGCGGTTATGACGCGCATAGCGAAGTAGCGCGGCGTCCGCGACCGGGGGCGTAGCTCAGTGGTAGAGCAGCGGACTTTTAATCCGCTGGCCGTGGGTTCGAATCCCACCGCCCTCACCCCTCCCCATCT
>Ga0209581_1004430_pt1 | contig 11297 bp, 10 predicted proteins | sample Coa_R2_FD_187160 | JGI IMG/M metagenome (GOLD analysis project Ga0209581, IMG submission 187160) | Surface soil microbial communities from Centralia Pennsylvania, which are recovering from an underground coalmine fire - Coalmine... | ecosystem: Environmental > Terrestrial > Soil > Unclassified ...
CCTGGCGCCGTTGTACGGCGCCGTTGGCGCTGCCGGCGCCACGGCCGGAGCATTTCTGGTTGAATCGATTTGCCTCTTCATCATCGCCAAACGCGGGCTCGGGCTGCACATGTTTGTTTGGGCCCCGCGCAAGCCGATGCGCGGCCGTGGCGTTGCTGCGGCGATGGCGGACAGGCTGGCTCACGGGCGGAGGATGATGTGCCGCACGAAATGAGCATTGCAGCACCGGCCGCCTTGCTGACAGCCGAAGGGGCGCTGCCGGCGGCCAATATGCCGCTCGATCAGTCCAGGGCTGGCGAGGCCACCGTGACGGTCGAGCGGGCCGACGGCGCGCGCCTGGCAGAAATCGAGTCCGACTGGCGCGATCTCGTCGCGCGCACGTGCGAGCCGAATGTGTTCATGGCGCCGGCGATGCTGCGCTCAGCGGAGCGTCATTGCGCGAGCGGCGGCATCGTCACCCTGCTGGCTTGGCAGCGCGGCAGTGACAGAAACAAATTAATCGGCATCTGGGCCTTTGCCGTTGCGGCACCCGCCCAGTCTCCGCTGCCGTGCAAGGTCTTGTGCGCACCTGCGGTTCCGCACGGTTATCTGGGGACGCCGGTTCTCGATGAGGCGTTCGCCACGGAGACCCTGGGTGCCATATTGGACTTCATTGCCGGCGATCGAAGCCTGCCGAAGATCATTGCGCTCGATCCTGTCGCCGCCGACGGGCGAGCGATGAATGCCTTAGGGCGCGTGCTGCGCGCCCGCGGCACCGCGCCCTACGCCGTGGCTGTCGGGGAGCGGCCGGTTTTGCAGTCCGATCTCGAGGTCAAGCAATATTTCGAACGCGCCCTTTCGAGCGCGAGCCGCAAAAAACTGCGCCAGCATCGGCGCAGGCTCGAAGAGACGGGCGCTCTCGCAGTCATGCGAGTCGATACGCCGGATTCGGTGGTGAAGGCGTTCGATGAATTCCTTGCTTTGGAAGCGGCCGGTTGGAAAGGTCGCCGCGGCAGCGCGCTCGCCTGCGCGCCGGCCGATGCCCAGTTTGCGAAAGACATGGTCGCTGCGCTGGCGCGGCGTGGGGAGGCGGCGATCTACGCACTGTCGCTCGCCGGCAAACCGATCAGCATGCAGGTTGTTCTGCGCTCGGGCGCGATCGCCTATACGTGGAAGACGGCCTACGACGAAACCTATGCCGATTTTTCGCCAGGCATGCTGTTGCTCGAGGAATACACGAAGGCGTTTCTGACCGACAAGACGATCGCGCGTGTCGATTCCTGTGCTTACGACACGTCAAGTTTCATGGCAGCGTGGTCGGAGCGACAGGCGATCGCGCAGGTATGGATCGATGCACGGCGCGGCGGCACGCTCGCTTTCGTCACGCTGTCGCGTCTGCAGAGGGCCTATTTGCGATTGCGTGCAGCGGCCAAGGACCTGCATCGCGCGGGGAGGCGGCTGTGGAAGCGGTGATCGAGCGGAAGGCGATCGCGGCTGTCGGCGGCCCGAAGAGCAAATCCGGGCATGAGGCGATCGCTACGGATGTGGCAATTGTCGGCGGCGGCTTCGCCGGCTCGCTTGCGGCGGCTATGCTCGGTCGCGCCGGCATCGATGCGGTGTTGGTCGATCCGCGCGCAGAATATCCAGCCGACTTCCGCTGTGAAAAACTCGACGGCGAGCAGGTCGCCATTCTCCAGCGCACCGGGCTCGCCGATGCGGTGCTACGCGCCTGCACGCCGGACCAGGTGTCGTGGGTCGCACGCGCCGGCCGGCTGGTCGACAAACGGCCCGGCGACCAGCAGGGCATTTTCTATGCGCCCTTGGTCAACACGGTGCGCGCGCAGATCCCGCCCTCCACCCGTTTCATCGTGGGCAAGGCGACGGCACTGGCCGCTAGCGCCGAGCGGCAAACCGTTAGCGTCTCCACCGGCGACACGATCTCCGCGCGGTTGATCGTGCTTGCCAACGGCTTGAACGTCGGTTTGCGCGATCAACTTCATCTCACGCGCGAAATCGTAAGCGCCTGCCATTCGATCAGCATCGGCTTCGACATGGCGCCGCTGGGCCGGCGGCAATTCGACTTTCCAGCTCTCACGTATTACGCCGAGCGGCCGAGCGACGGCGCGGCTTTGATCACCATGTTCCCGATCGGCCAGACGATGCGCGCCAATCTCTTCGTGTACCGCACCATGGACGATCCATGGCTGCAGCAGATGCGCGCGCAACCGCAGGACACATTGTTCGCGCTGATGCCGGGATTGCGGGCCCTCGTCGGCGATTTCACCGTGCTGGACCACGTCAAAATCCGGCCGGTCGATCTCTACGTCACGCGCGGGCATTTGCAGCCGGGCGTGGTGCTCGTGGGCGACGCCTTTTCCACGTCTTGCCCGGCCGCCGGCAGCGGCGCGCGCAAAGTGCTCACCGACGTGGAGCGGCTCTGCAACGTTCACATCCCGCGCTGGTTGGCGACGCGGGGCATGGGCATCGACAAGATCGCGACCTTCTATGCCGATCCGGTGAAACGGGCCTGCGACCGGTTCTCCTTCAACAAGGCGTTCGCACTGAAGTCCTTCTCGACCGATCGCCGTCTGCGATGGGAACTTCGGCGCCGGCTCAAATTCGTGGTCCATTACGGCCGGGGCAAGCTGCGCCGATCGCAGACCCAATCGACGGCTGTTGCGGATAGCGGCCATTCGATGCGGACAGCGACGTGATGACCGCCCGGGCCAACGTGTTGGCGCGTGACACGCCTTATTGTCGCACGGTGGCGCCGGCCGCCGCCCGCGCTGTCTCCGCTCGGACCGTGGACGCATTCACAGTCGCGCTCGATAGCGATCTGTCCTCGCTGGAGCCGGTCTGGCGCGCCTTTCAGGAGACCGCCGATTGCACCGTATTCCAGACGTTTGAATGGCTCTCGGCCTGGCAGCACCATATCGGCGCGCGCGCCGGCGTCGTTCCCCATATTATCACGGTTCGCGACGCGAACGGGACACTGCTGTCCATCTTGCCGCTCGCCAGCGCCCAGCGCGGGCCGCTGCGTGAGCTGGTGTGGCTCGGTTCCGAGCTCTGCGACTACAATGCGCCACTAGTTGCCGCCGGCTTCGCCCAGCAGCTCGACGCGGCAACGTTTGCCGCGCTTTGGCGCCGCATTGTGCAAGCCGTGCAGATGCGCGCACGCTGTGACATCGTGCGCCTGGAGAAGATGCCGGCGACCATTGGCGCACAGCCAAACCCGATGCTCGCCTTGCCCACGGTGCTCAATCCGAGCGGCTGCTATGCAACCAAGCTCGGCTCAAGCTGGGACAAGTTTTATGAAGCCAAGCGCTCGGCGGCGACGCGGGCACGCGACCGCAGCAAGCGCAAGCGTCTGGCGGCCCATGGCCAGATCCAATTTGCCACGGCGGCGGAGGCGTCGCAGGCTCTTTCCACGCTGCAGGTCTTGATCGAGCAAAAATCGGCCGCGTTTGCGCGGCGTGGCATCGGCAATATTTTCTCGCGCGCGGGCTACACTGAATTTTACCGCGATTTGGCGACCGATCCACAGACGCGCTCGCTTGTCCATATCAGCGCGCTACGGGTCGGGAATACCATTGCCGCAACAAATTTCGCCCTCACGTTCAAGGAACGCTATTACTATGTGCTGTCGAGTTATACAGACGGCGAGATGGCGCGGCTTGGTCCGGGTGCCGCACATTTGCATGAGCTGTTTCGCTATGCCATCGAACGAGGCTTCGGTGTCTTCGATTTCACTATCGGCGACGAGCCCTACAAGCGTGACTGGTGCGACCGCGCCGAGCCGCTTTACGACATGGTGGCGGTAATAAGTTGGCGGGGTCTGGCCGCCGCGACGCCGCTGCTGGCCTTCAGCAGGCTTAAGCGCGCGATCAAGCAGAATCCGCGGCTGTGGTCGCTGTTCAGCAAGGCGCGTGCACTGGTCGTCTCGCGCAAGCGGCCCCGCGGTCGCGTTTAGGCCGGCTGCGTTTCGGTCATGTCGCCCGTCTTGCGTTGATCTTGGCGGACGGGATCTATCCGCCAAGCGCGAGCCTCAAAACCACGCGAAGACGTAGTTGCAGATAGGTCAGGCCTATTGACCTGTCTCAGCCCAGGCCTGGGATGTGCTGCCGCATTGGCAGCGGCCGACGTCGTTCTATGCTCGACTGTTCCGCCGGTTTTCGGCAAAGCGCTGGCGCGTCGGGATGGGCGCGCTATGGTAGCGTTGCAAGAATAATTCAGTGGGCGGACACGATCGGCTTGTCGCGTCCAACTGAAGCAAGCCAGAGGAGGAGCCCAAGATGAGCGCTAATAAATTTCCGCGTATTACGAGGCGTCGTTTCCTGCGGGAAACGGGGCTGACCCTTGCCGCCGCCGGCGCTACACCGGCGCTTTCCGCGCCATTCGTGTCGAGGGCAATGGCTGACACGAAGACTTTGTCGATCGTGCAATGGAGTCATTTCGTTCCGGAATACGACAAATGGTTCGACAACTTCGCCAAAGAGTGGGGCGCCAAGAACAACATCTCGGTCACGGTCGACCACATCCCCGTAGGCAACGTTGCCGCGCGCGCAGCCGCAGAAGCGTCGGCTCAATCGGGGCACGATCTGTTCGGTTGGAATGGCTCAGGCGGAGCGCACCTGTATCGAAAATTCCTCGTCGATGTGACGAGCCTGGTCGAAGAGACACAGAAGAAATACGGCAAGGTCACCACCATCGGTCGTCAGCTTGGTTACAACCAAGAGGACAAGACCTGGTCGGCATTCCCGGATTTCTACATCAACTTCCCGTCGATGTACCGCAAGAGCATGTGGGACGAGATCGGGATGAAGCCCGATACGTGGGACAATGTACGGATCGGCGGCGCGAAGCTGAAGGCCAAAGGCCACCCGGTCGGCATTTCGCTCGGTCACAGCAACGACCCGAACACGACATGGCGCGGCCTGTTGTGGAGCTACGGCGGTGCCGTGCAAGACGAAACCGGCAAGAAAGTCGTGCTCAACAGCAAAGAGAGCGTTGAAGCCGTCAAGTTCGTCGCCGCTCTCTACAAGGAGGCGATGACCTCGGAAGTGCTGTCTTGGGACGACTCCAGTAACAACCGCTATCTTGTGTCGGGCGTTGCGTCGATGATCGTCAACCCGATCTCGGCCTACCGCACGTTCCAGAAGTCCAACAAGGCGGGCGCCGACGATACGTTCGTGATGGCACCGCCGAAAGGACCGGTCCGTCAGATTATGGGCGGCGCCGCCGAGTACTACGGAATCTGGAAGTTCGCCAAGAACAAGGAAGGCGCGATCGAGTTCCTCAAGTACTACGCGGACCACTGGCCGGAGGCGTTCAAGGCGAGCGAGGGCTACAACAATCCGTGCTTCGCCAACCTGGTGCCGAAGCCCATGCCGATCCTGTCCAATGACCCTACGTCGACCCCGACCGACAAGCTGGCAATCCTGCAGGACTCGGACAAGTGGTCAGCCGCTCCGGGCTATCCGGGCCCATCCTGGCCAGCCGTCGACGAGGTCTACAACGACTTCATCATCTGCGACATGATGGCAAAAACGGCAACCGGCCAGATGTCGGCGGAGGATTCGGTAAAGTGGGCCACGCAACAGTGCGAAGCCATCTACAAGAAATGGAATCAGCGAGCCTGATTGCCGATGTCCGGGCCGCGCGTGATGCGCGGTCCGGACCTGACGGTTATCGACAAACGAAGAAGCAGGCCGCCGAATCAAATCGGCGGTGGGAACATGCGCATTCGGAGTTCTGGGAGGTTCAATGTCTGCGGTGTCGGCTCGGGACATCGTCAAAAAATTTGGCGAAGTCCCCGCCGTCAACGGCATCTCACTGACGGTGCCGGACGGCGAATTCATGGTGCTGCTCGGCCCATCGGGCTGCGGCAAGACGACTTTTCTGCGCATCATCTGCGGCCTTGAACAGCAGACGAGCGGCGATTTGCTGATTGGCGGCACAGTGGTCAACGACATGCCGCCGCGCGCTCGCGGCGTCGCGATGATGTTTCAGAGCTATGGGCTTTATCCTCACTACACGGTGCGCAACAACATCGCGTTTCCCCTGAAAACGCAGCGAATGGCCCGCGACAAAATCGACAGGCAGGTGTCATGGGCCTCGCAATTGCTCGGCATCGGCCATCTGCTCGACCGGCGGCCGCGGCAGCTTTCCGGCGGCGAGCGCCAGCGCGTCGCGTTGGCGCGCGCACTGGTGCGTGAACCGACGGCGCTGCTGCTTGACGAGCCGCTGTCGAACCTTGACGCCAAGCTGCGTACCTCAGCTCGGCAGGAGATCAAGAACTTTCAGCAGCGGGTGGGCCTCACCACCATTTACGTGACCCACGACCAGGTCGAAGCCATGGGCATGGGCGACCGCATCGCTGTCATCGACCACGGAAAAATCCGCCAGGTGGGAACGCCGACGGAAATCTACAACGATCCCGCCGACCTCTTCGTTGCGACCTTCGTCGGTGCGCCGCCGATGAACATCGTCAGCCACAACGGCGGAAGCTATCTCGGCTTCCGCCCCGAGAACTTCCTGCCCAAAGAAATGATCGACGACGGCGCAGCCACCGAATTTTCCTTCCGCATCGACCGTTCGGAATATCTCGGATCCGAGCGCATCGTGTACGGCGTGGTGGAAGGCTTTGAATCCAAGCAGCTCATCACGGCAAAATTGCCGCCCGCGCATGTCGCCGAAAAAAGCATTCGCCCCGGCGAATGGCATCCCTTTGCCGTGAAGAACAGCGAGTTGCGGCGTTTCGACCACGACGGCAAGCGGGTCAAGGCACATTAAGGAGTTTGCCGATGGCCGTCATCGCTGAACCGATCGCCATCAAGCCGGTGTCGCGATTTCGCTTTATTCTAGACCGGCGCGAGGTGCTCGAAACCATCCTGGTTGCGCCGGCGATTCTGTATGTGCTGTTGCTGGTCGGATTGCCGCTCCTGCTTGCGATCTATTATTCGCTCAGCGCCTACACGATCTACGATCCGACCTGGAAATTTGTCGGCCTGACGAATTTCGAGCAGATCGTCGACAATCCGACGTTCATTCAGACGCTGACCAACACCTTTATCTTCACGTTCGGATCGCAACTGCTCGGGCTCGTGCTCGGAAAGTTCGGCGCCTTTGTGCTGCTGCGGCCGTTCGCCGGCCGTAAGATTGTGAGGGCGCTGATCATCCTGCCTTTCGCGGTGCCGGTCGCGCTCGCTACCATCGCTTGGCGATGGCTGTTCGATTCGCTGTACAGCGTGATCAATTGGACATTGATCGCGCTGGGCCTGATGGAGCGCGCCGACGTGCCGAACTGGCTCGGCACCCCGTGGCTGGCGATGCTGTGCATCGTGATCATCAATGCCTGGCGCTTCTTCCCGTTCGCAATCGTGATCTTCCTCGCCGGCATCACCGCGGTCCCGCAGGACATTATCGATGCCGCGACGGTCGACGGCGCCGGCTTCTGGCGTCGCAATTACCAGATCATCATGCCGATGATCCTGCCGATCGTGGCGATCGGCCTGATCTTCGGTATCGTCTTCACCTTCACTGATCTTTCCATCGTGTTCCTGTTGACAAACGGCGGTCCGGTTGGCGCGACCTCGGTGCTCGGCTTTGCCGGCTTTCAGACCGGCATCGTTTCGGGCGACGTCTCGCATGGTGCCGCTATTTCGCTGTTCATGCTGCCGGTGTTGCTGGTGGTCGTCGTTCTGATGTTGCGCTTCATCCGCCGCCGGGAAATTTGACATGCCGCGCACCCTCAACAAGGTCATCGGCGAAGCGCTGTTTTTTCTGGCGGTCGCGTTCTTCGTGATCCTGGCTGCGTTCCCGTTCTATTGGATGCTGATCACGGCGTTCAAGCCGAACAGCGATCTCTATAACGTCACCAACGTCCCGTTCTGGTTCAACGAATGGCCCACACTCGATCATGTCGAATATCTCTTCAGCCAGACCCTGTTCGCGCGCTGGCTGCTGAATTCGCTCATCATCGGAGTCTGCGTGGTCGCGATCACGTTGGTCACTGCGATCCCCGCCGGCTACGCGCTGGCGCGGATGAAAAGCCGCAAGGGCGAGGCCCTGGGCATCGGAATTTTTTTGACTTACCTGGTGCCGCCGACCCTGTTGTTCCTGCCGCTGTCGCGGATCATCGCCGATCTCGGGTTGCAGAACTCGCTGTGGTCGCTGGTCCTGGTCTATCCGACCTTTACCATCCCGTTCTGCTCCTGGCTGCTGATGGGGTTCTTCAAGGCGCTGCCCGTCGAGATCGAGGAGGCGGCAATCGTCGACGGCTGCAGCCTCTTTGGTGCCTTCATCAAGATGGCCATTCCGCTTTCGGTGCCGGCCATCCTGACGGTGGTGATCTTTACCTTTACGCTGACCTTGCAGGAATTCGTTTACGCCCTGACCTTCGTGTCATCGTCTGACCAGAAGCCGATTACGCTCGGCGTAACAACCGATCTGGTTCGCGGTGATGTGTTCTTTTGGGGCGAGTTGATGGCCGGCGCGCTCATCGCCGCCGTGCCGGTCGCGATCGCGTATAACCTGTTCCTCGACCGCTTCATCTCCGGCATCACCGGCGGCGCGGTCAAATAGGCGCCGCTATGCGCGGACGCAGGATATTGTTGGGGCTGATCGGCGCCAACATCATGGGGTCGCTGTCGCCCACTTTGTTCGCGGAAGCCTTTGCGGCGGCAGGCATCGAGGGCTTCTACCATCTCATGGACGTCGATCGGCTGCGCGCGCGGCGGTTGCCGCAGCTCCTCGACGCGATCAAGACCGCTGGCTTTGCTGGCGTCAATGTCACCTATCCATTCAAGCAGGACATTCTCGCGCTGCTCGACGATGTCGATGCCGAGGCTGCGCAGATCGGCGCCGTCAACACAGTAGCTGTCGCGCCGGATGGGCGGACGACCGGCCACAATTTCGACCGGCGCGGCTGGCGCCAGAGCTTCGAGGAAAGCCTCGGAGCGGACAGCGCCCGCGGCAAGACCGTCGTGCTGATCGGGGCGGGCGGCGCCGGCCGCTCGGTGGCTTTCGCACTGATGGATTTTGGCGCCGCGCTGCTGATCGTGCACGACCGCGATAGCATGCGCGCGCAAGCGCTCTGCACCGATCTGTCGACGCATTTCGGTGCGACGTGCTGCCGGCTTGGTTGCGATCTCGCGCGCGAAATCGCGGCGGCCGACGGCGTCGTCAATGCCACGCAGACCGGCATGCGCGGCTTTCCCGGCCATCCGGTGCCGGTATCCGCTCTCCGAGCTTCACACTGGGCGGCTGACGTTATCTATACGCCGCTAGAAACCGAGTTCATCAAGGCCGCGGCCATGAAGGGGGCGCGCGTGCTCAACGGCAGCGGCATGTGCGTGCATCAGGCGGCCGAAGCATTCCGCTTGTTCACCGGAGTTGCGCCCGATATCGTCCGCTTGCGGCGCGCTTTTGCCGCGGCCTGCGAGGCGCGCGAGCAGGCCCACGTTCATGCTGCTCGGTGACCAAGCCGCCCGTGCGGTCAAAGCGGGCATCCTTTCGGTGGATTGTCCGCTACGGCCCAACAGCTAACATCTCAATTGAGGCCGCACAGGCCGTCAGACACGCTTCCACCGGCTCGGTCGCCGATGTCTTGCGGTCTGGACATCGCGGCAAGAAACTTGCCAAGCTTGGGTGTGGGGAAGCGCATGAATGGCGACGTTATTCTCGAAGCCGAGAACCTGACCAAGACGTTTGCCGGGTTTGTGGCAGTCAACGACGTCAATCTGCGCGTCGAGCGCGGCAGCATCCATGCGCTGATCGGACCGAACGGGGCCGGCAAGACCACGTGCTTCAATTTGCTCACCAAGTTCCTGCAACCGACGCATGGACGGATCCTGTTCAATGGCGAGGACATCACGGGGCTCGCTCCCGCCGATGTCGCTCGCCTCGGCATCGCGCGCTCGTTTCAGATTTCAGCCGTCTTCCCGCACATGACGGTGCTCGAAAATGTACGCGTCGCGCTGCAGCGGCAGCGTGGCGCGTCATTCGACTTCTGGCGCTCCGTCACCGCGCTCGATCTATACAATGCTCGCGCCAATGAACTTATCGCCGACGTCGGCTTGAGCGATTTCGCCAACTGGATGGCAGTCGAGTTGCCCTACGGCCGAAAGCGTGCTTTGGAGATTGCCACGACGCTGGCGCTTGATCCGGAGCTGATGCTGCTCGACGAGCCGATGGCCGGCATGGCACACGAGGACATCGCCCGAATTGCCGAGCTCATTAAACGCGTCGCCGCCGACCGCACCGTGCTAATGGTCGAACACAATCTTTCGGTGGTCGCTGACCTGTCCGACCGCATCACCGTGCTCACGCGCGGCCGCGTGCTGGCGGAAGGCGATTACGAGACGGTATCGAACAACCCGGACGTGCGCGAGGCCTATATGGGAGTGGGCCATGCTTGAGCGCACGTCGCCCTTGCTCGCGGTCGAGAACCTGGAAGCCTGGTACGGCGAGTCGCACATCCTGCACGGCGTCACCTTCGATGTGCGCGAAGGCGAGGTGGTGACGCTGCTCGGCCGCAACGGCGCCGGCAAGACCACGACACTGAAGTCGATCATGGGTATCGTCGGCCAGCGCACCGGCTCCGTGCGCTTCGCCGGCAGCGAACTGATCGGGCTGCCGTCTGACCGCATTGCCCGCGCCGGCATCGCCTTCTGCCCGGAGGAACGTGGAATCTTCGCCAGCCTCGGCGTCGGCGAGAACCTGCTGCTGCCGCCGCAGGTCAAACCGGGCGGGCTGACGCTCGACCAGATATTCTCGCTGTTCCCCAATCTCAAGGAGCGGCTCGGCTCCAACCAGGGCACCAAGCTCTCCGGCGGCGAGCAGCAGATGCTGGCCATCGGCCGCATCCTGCGCACGGGCGCGCGCTTTCTCCTGCTCGACGAGCCGACCGAAGGCCTTGCGCCGGTGATCATCCAGCAGATCGGCAAGACTATCCGCGCGCTCAAGGAGCAGGGCTTCACCGTGCTGCTCGTCGAACAGAATTTCCGCTTCGCCTCGACCGTGGCGGATCGCTACTACGTCATGGAACACGGACGTGTCATCGACCGGTTCGCAAATTCCGAACTGGACGCGAATGTCGAGAAACTGCACGACTATCTCGGTGTCTGACCAAGATAAAAGAAGGAGGAGACGATGTTGAAAAAGACTCTGGGGCTCGCGGCGTTCGCCGCGGCGCTCGTCTGTAGCGCGGCTTTTGCGCAACAAAAACCGATGAACGTGAAGATCGGCGTGCTGACCGACATGGCGAGTCTCTATGCCGACGATACCGGCCAGGGTTCGGTGGCGGCGGCCAAACTCGC
>Ga0209581_1004433_pt1 | contig 11293 bp, 10 predicted proteins | sample Coa_R2_FD_187160 | JGI IMG/M metagenome (GOLD analysis project Ga0209581, IMG submission 187160) | Surface soil microbial communities from Centralia Pennsylvania, which are recovering from an underground coalmine fire - Coalmine... | ecosystem: Environmental > Terrestrial > Soil > Unclassified ...
GATATTATTCATGGTAAAAAAACTGTTGAAGAGTCACGCAAGGCATATGTTGATATTATGGTTGACTACCGAGCAAAACGACCAACCCCCTACATGGATGACCTGCAGTTTCCTGAACAAAAAGACACCAGCGACCCTGATGTAACCCTTATTACTCCAGAAGAACTGGCAAAAAGAGCAGGAGTAGCAAAACCCCGTAATGGCATATGAGCAATCCATTATTACCCAAACAGACCAAAACATATGGTTTTCCTGTTACGCTTGCATTCTCCAAAAACGGTGAAGTTTATGTAACCGAGAAAAACTCAGGGCAACTATGGCAAATAGATAACAAAAACTTTCGCCTCATAACAACACTACCAGTACCACCGACATTTACCTACATGGAAGCAGGACTGATGGGAGTTACCTTAGACACAGACTTTGAAAATAATGGATATATTTATTGCTACCACCTATTTAAAAAAAATAACAAGTTAATAAACCGTGTTGTGAGAATAAATAAAGACGGCAGTAATGAAAAAGTCCTATTAGACGATATTCCGGGTGGGGATTTTGATAACGGAGGCATAATGGCATTTGCTCCAGATGGAACCCTTTATATTGGTACAGGTCATATCAATAAACCAGAGTTATCACAAGATATACATTCCCTTGCCGGGAAAGTTTTAAGAATAAATTCTGATGGCACAATGCCTAAAGATAATCCGTTTCCTAATTCTCCTGTGTACTCCTATGGTCATAGAAATATTTTCGGCCTTGCCTTTCACCCAACAACAGGCAGGTTATATATTAGCGAAACAGGACCAGATAGGAATGATAAAATAATTATCGTTGAAAAAGGAGTAAATTATGGCTGGGCACCACCTGGCATAACACTTGATAAGCCAAATATTGGCAAACCGATTATTTCCTATACGCCAACCATCACACCTGTGCAAAATGTTTTTGTTGGTGATGATTTGTATTTTGGCAGTTACAACGAAAGCTTAGTTCATAAGTTAACCCTAGGAGGAGAAAACTTTGATAAGGTAGAAAAAGATAAGATTGTATATAAAAGTGGTACGCCATGGAGTCTGATTGGCGTTTTTTATGGTCCTGATAATCACTTTTACGTTACCACTCCTACAGAAATTACTTCTTTTACTCCAAAGGTGCAGGGTAAGTAATTGTGTCCCCATCTACCTTCGCAAAAGAAGTTAAATTGTGAGGTTGACAACTCTTTTCACTTATTATATCTTCAACAGCTATATTTCGAATCACTAAAGCGTCGCCAACAAGCGAACGATGACAACGCCACGGAACAGCCTCAGCACACATAATGACTGTTTGTTTTTCTCTTGCTATCTTAATCAGTTCTTCTACACTTTTTGTGAACTCTGGCGTCTGCATATAATCAGCATATCCTCGAAAAGAGAGATTTTCCCATGCTTTATTGACAGATGCATTTGTTGTATGTCTCAGCCCTCCAAGCCCTTCCATACGTTTATATATGATATTATGCTTCTCTAAGCTCTCTTGTAATTCTTCTTCATTATACTGAGGGTTATGGCGGGATTTGGCAATTTTCCGAACATCAACAAGTATTTCGATTTCATATAATTTTAGTAATTTGATAAATTCTTCTATGCTTCTTGTTGAATGACCAATGGTATAAATCGTGGTAATCATATCACTCCTTTTAAGTGTAATTTCTCAAGTAACAGATGGAAGTAGACAAGCCCTTCATAGGGGTGCCACTTCGATGTTAATTTTTTTATTTCTTCATAGGTTGGTTTCGTATCAAGCTCAAATATGCGCTTGAGGTTATTCTGCGCTCCTATATCATCTCCTGGAAAAGTGTCGAGTCTTCCCAATCCTCAAAGGAGTACATATTCAGCGCTCCATCTTCCAATCCCTCGAATGGTAGATAAATAGGTAACAACCTCTGCGTTTGTCATGTTCTCTAAATTTGTTAATTCTATTTTTTTAGTAAAAACAGCAGTTGCAAGTTCTTTAATTGCCCGTGCTTTCTGATAACTAAATCCCAATTTTTTAATCTCTTCTTCTGAAACCTCTATTAAATCCTCAGGTCGAGGGAAGGCATATGAAATGTTATTATTTTCTATAAATTGTACTCCGAAGTTTTCCGATAACCTATTGAGTATCAATATACCTAAGCTAAGTGTTACCTGTTGACAGGCAATGGAGTTTATTAATGCTTCAAAGATAGTTGGGAATCGTGGTGGTTTTACGCCTTTGAATTGTTCGACAAGGGATTTAAGGATATCATTGGTATTTGCTAGCAAATAGAACGGCTGCAAGACTATGGCAATCCCAAACATTTGGTGTATGAGTGAACGAACCTCTTTTTGTATTTGCGGAGTAATATACTGTTCTGATTGTAAAGTAATGTTTACTTTTTGTTCTGTACCTGTTCCTTCCTGAATAAGAGTAACTTTTACTGGATTGTTATTAAAAACAAAAATGCGCGAATAGCACTTACCATCCCATTGGTCAATAATGTTTATGTTTCGTCTCCGAAGTGCCCAAGCGGTCAAATCCAAGCGGAATGGAGAAATAACAGGGAGAATAAAAGTTCTTGAAACCACATATTTATTATATCTCTATCGTGTAAGGTTATAATAAGAGACTATATAGGTGAGCTTTGCTGCGGACACTAGACGGCATTAGAGACCTTCTAGCTTCAAGAAATCACTACTATGCAACAACATAGATAATTTTATACTACTCTCCCTATCTAAAAATTGTGGTAATATGGATATATGTTACCACTTTTAATCTCTGGTTTATTACTGGCGCTAGTTATTGTCACCTTTATATTTCAGAATACATCACCTGTTATCGTGCATTTTTTAGCGTGGCAATTTGAGGGATCACTTGCACTTCTTCTGTTTCTTACCTTTATATTCGGAATCATCATCAGCTTATTGGTTGCGATACCACTGCTTTTTAGAGGAAAAAGGAGAAGCCTGAGTACAAAAGAAAAAACCGGAGATTTACTACAACGCTAGTCACCCTTAAGTAAACGCGCTACTTTTGCTAACAACTCATCCATTTCAAACGGTTTTGCCAAGAAATCTTGCGCTCCACATTCTTTTACTGAGTTTTTAAGATTGGGATGGGCAGAAATCATTATAATAGGAATGTGTTTGGTATCTTTCTTGCTTTTTAACAGTTTACAAAGCTCTCGTCCGTCCTTGCCTGATAAGAGGACATCAAGCAAAATAAGACTTGGTAAATTCCCCTTGCGTAATTTTTCAACACACTCTGCTTTCTCTGAAATTTCTACCTCATATTGAGCGTATTCCAGCATCAATTTTACTGCATCTAAAATGTCTGGATCATCATCAACAACCAATATTTTATGAGCAGTATTCATCATATATTATCCTTTCTTACCATGACTGAGTGGAAGCGTAAAGCTAAATGTTGACCCCTGTCCTTTCTCGCTCTCCACCCAAATTCTTCCTCCATGACGCTTGATAACTTCAGCCGAAAAATATAACCCAATGCCAAATCCAGGATAAGTTTTTTCATTTATGCCTTCAACGCGGTAGAAGCGGTCAAAGATTCTGTCTTGATGTTCTTTTGCAACACCAATACCATTATCTTGTACCGAGATCACCATTTCCTTTTTATTCGCCTTTGTAGTTACCTGGATAGTACTTCCCGAAGGGGAGTATTTAATTGCATTGGTCAAAAGATTAGTCAGTACCTCACCTAAACGATCACGATCACCAACCACCTGCTTCTTTGTTTGCCCGTTTAAGAGTATCTTATTGGTAGTAGTCATACGGACTGTTTCAACAACTTCTTTGACTAACTCATCAATTGGAAAAGCTTCTCTCTCAAGTTGCAGTCTTCCTCCTTCAATTTTTGAGAGATCAAGTAAATCACTAATGAGTTTAGTCAGTTTATTAATTTGTTTATCCATTTTGCTAAGGTATTGGACTTGGGTAGTATGTTTCTCTTTTTCTGAGAGTTTTTGCAGCACTTGGACATAGGATTTAAGACTGGTCACTGGCGTTTTTAACTCGTGGCTTGCCATTGATATAAAATCATCTTTACGAGTCTCAAGTTTTTGTTGCTCTAAAACATAATTCTCATGATATTCGAAGGCAATTTTTGACGCCAAAACATCAGAGTATGTACCAATCACTTGGCTCAGTTGATAGAAATCCTGAGCACTTAACTCTTTTAGCAGCCCACTTTTTTCAAGCATTTGCCAAACTGCTTGTTTCATAAAAATCGTTCCATCAACAGCATCCTCAAGCGTCAAACCATCTTTGACTGAATCTTTTGCCAATTTCTCACCAAGCTTTTTAATAACAGGTAATCCTTTTTTTATATCTTCAATATTATTAACAAATTCCTCAATAACTTTGATGTGATAATTGTTATATTTATCAGCCAGTTCATCGGGGAGGGTAGTTTTACCAATGAATTTTTTATGATGTTTTGTAGCTAAAAGTTGAATTTGGTTGGCATTATCTTTGAGAAATTTTTTGATTGTTAAGAGAGTACTCTGACTTTCTTCTACCATAGGAGCTTCCGCGTGTTGCGGTAGCTGTTTATTGACTTGGATTTCTTTGATTTTTTTATTCGCAGAAGAGGGTTTCCCCTCATTCGTAGAAAAGCTTTGCTTATTCATAGCGATTTACCTTCTTGGCTTTAATGGTAGTGTAAAAGAAAATGTTGAGCCTTTTCCTTTTGTACTCTCAACCCAAATTTTCCCACCATGTCGTTTGATGATTTCTGAGGCAATATATAACCCAAGCCCAAAACCTATGACATTCCCTTTCTCTTTATCAGCGGTTCTGTAGAATCGTCCAAAGATTTTTGCCTGATCGTGTTTGGCAATACCAAATCCAAAGTCCTGAACACTGACAACCGCATTTTGTTTATCACTAGCAACGCGGACAATTAGCTTGTCAGCTTTGGGAGAATATTTGATCGCATTGGTAATTAAGTTAGAGAGTACTTGTTCAATCCTGCCTTCATCTCCATATATCTGTTCTTTGATTTCTCCTTCTTTTATAATTTGATGTGTTTCGGTTGCATACTGAAAATCTATCACTATTTTTGAGACCAGCGCATTCAAATCAAACTTCTTTTTCTCAAGTATCAGCTTTCCTGCCTGGATTTTGCTTGTATGGAGTAAGTCGTTAATAAGATTTGTTAATCGGTCTGCTTGCGTATTAATATTTTTAATAAGATAAGTATCCTTACTTTCTTTACTCTTCTCAAAACGTTTCTCAAGGATTTGCGCATACGCTTTCATCGTGGTAATGGGAGTTTTTAATTCATGGGTAACAATACCGGTAAATTCTTCTTTTTGTTTCTCAAGTTCTTTGCGCTGTGTAATATTCTCAATTGCAAGGAGGATATTTTCTCCATCTTTATAAAACTTGCGGGCATTCAGAAGCATAATTTTGTGGCCAATTGATGGGAAGGTGTACTCTACCTCATAGTTATCAAAGACAGTATCTTTCGGGAGAATCTCATTGAGAAGTGTTCGTAGTGCTGGAATATTCCATTGACCATTTCCTAAATCGTACACTAATTGTCCTTCTGTCTCTTCCTCAGTTACTTGAAACATCTGGCAAAATGACCTATTAACAGTTTTCACTCGTAAATTCCGATCCAAAATTATGAGTGGTACTTGTACTGTTCTAATAATTGCTTCAGTATAGTCATGTGCTTCGCTAAGTTGTTGATTACGGTTTTGCAGTTCTTCATTGACGGTCGTTAGCTCTTCGTTGGTTGACTCAAGCTCTTCTTTGCTCGTCTCCAGTTCTTCATTGATACTTTGCAACTCTTCGTTACTTGAGAGGACTTCCTCATTTGCAGATTGCAATTCCTCATTCGTTGCTTCCTGCTCTTCGGTAACTGAGCGCATATCTTCTCGCGTTTGGGCAAGTTCTTGTTCCAACTCGGCAATTCTTTTGTCTTTGGCTCCACGTCTGAGATCTGCTTTTTGCGTATGTTGTGCCGAAGCAATGGTTTCTTCAAAAAGGACGAGGTAGTATGATTCATCTCCACTTGATTTTATAGGCAGTACCTCAATCGTAACCTCTCTTTTGTTGCCGTTTACGTGTATTGGGATACCTTCTTTTTTAACAGAATGCCGGCTTTTTCTTACTTTAGAGATAACACTCCGCAACTCAAAACCTAATCCTTCTCTGGCCATTTTGATCAGATTAAAGCTTGCCTTTCCAGGAGAGGGTTCAAGATATGCTCCAGTTGATCCACGAAATTGCAGAATCTCTAAATTATTATCAATAAGAACACTGGCAGGTACATATCGGGTAAGGAGCATATTGTCGGCTTCTTTTTGTATATCAACTCCATATACCGCCTTCTCCTCTGTATCGCCTTTTTTTATCGGATTAATTGCTTGTCTTCTGTCTAGCTGAGGAATAACGTTGGTCTCACCACGCGCAGCCATATCTTTCTTCGTATAAAGTTTGTGTGTTTTATCAATTTGAGAAAAAAGTTTTGAGTGCGTCCCAACTGATTCTGACTTTCCAAGCATCAGAAAGCCTTCTGACTTGAGTGCATAATGGAACGTACGAAAAAGCTTCTCTTGCAGAACCGAATCTAGATAAATTAACAGGTTGCAACAGCTGATAAGATCAAGCCTGGCAAATGGAGGATCGACAAAAATATTGTGTGGTGCAAAAACACACATATCCCGAATTGATTTGATTATTTGATAGCTGCCATCTATTTTCATAAAGAATCGCTCGACCCGCTTCGAATCGACATTTTGCAGATCACTTTGCGAATACACTCCCTTACGAGCTTTTTCTATTGCCACCTCGTCTAAATCTGTTCCGAAAATCTGAACAGGAATAGTGAGTGAATTATTAACTAGAAATTCAGATAGCATCATCGCCAAGGAATAGGCTTCTTCTCCTGTTGCGCATCCTGCCACCCATACTCTGATAGGCTCTTTACTCGACCTATTCTTTACGATGCGCGGGAAAACAGTATCTTGTAAAAATTGAAAAGTCGGTGGATCTCTAAAAAAACTAGTGACATTGATGAGAATGTCCTGACGCAGCGCATCTACCTCACTGCTATTTTCCTTAAGATAGGTTACATAGTCTGCAAGCATTGGAAGCTTATGTAAAAGCATCCTCCGCATAATACGCCGCTTTATGGTTGCGCTTTTATAATGAGCAAAGTCTACGCCTGTGCTTCTGTACACAATAGAAAAAATCTTATTAAGCTCGCCTTCTCCTTCGTGTAATGCTTGTTGGTCTTCTGAGGTTTTTGGCTGATGAACATACGGATGATGGCTTATTCGTGACAGTTCTTTGGCAATTTCTTGAGGTGAGAGAACAAAATCCACACATCCTGAGGCAATCGCAGCTTTTGGCATACCTTGATATTTGGCCGTCTCATTCTGGGCAAAAGTAATCCCCCCTTCAGTTTTAATTGCTTTAAGCCCTAATGTTCCATCTGAAGCAGTGCCTGAAAGGATTATGCCGATTGCATTCTCTTGGTGACTTTCTGCAAGAGTACGAAAGAAGTGATCAATCGGCATATGTAGCTTACCATTCTTACTACGAGGAGTGAGCTTCAATACGCCATCGGTGATAGTCATATCTGTGTTTGGAGCAATTACATAAATATGATTCGGTTCAACAGACGTGGTATTTTTTACCTCGGTAACTGGCAGCTCGGTAGTTCTGGATAATAAATCAGTCAAGACGCTTTGATGTGTGGGATCTAAATGTTGAATCAATACAAACCCCATGCTAGTATCGATGGGCAAAGCTTTAAGAAGCTCGGTAAATGCTTCAAGCCCTCCAGCTGAGGCTCCAATACCGACAATAGGAAATGATTTATTTGTTTTTGGCATACGCTCCTTTTTTATTTGGCTTGACCATTTGTAATAAGTCTTCTTTAGTAAATCGCCAATCTCCTCTTATTCCAACTTTTAGACCAAAAAGTAACTTAGACCGTGCCCATCTGCGAATTGTACCGACATTTACTCCTAAGAATTCAGCAGCTTGTTGTACATTGAGAAGATTGGTATTAGAGGTATTATTTTTGTTCATAGTAGAATAAGCTAGTACATCTTACTACATTTCCTAAGTTAAAGATAGTGCGATTCATGTAAGAATACTCGTAAAATTTAGAGATAGATTACAAAAGTAAGTAAAGAGAAGGGAGTAACCCAAGAAGAGTTTGTAGTTAAACTTTTCATGCATAAAACTATGTTGGACTAATAGAACGAGGAGAAAGAAACCCTACCATCAGAACGCTTTATAAACTTGCAAAAGCACTTAAAGTCAAAGCAGAAGAACTGTTACCATTCTAAAAATTACTTAGTATATTTCCAATCTTTCTGACACTGTTTCATTTCAATAGTCTCCTTTATTTATATTTAAGTAATGTCATGCGTAAAAGTTATTCTACCATTCTTAACGTTAGCTTGAAACTATTTTCCGAATCTACATTTACGATTACTTCTATATTTAGAGTATATATTTGGAAAATAAAAATGAAGTGTTGCTATTGTGAAACTTGTTGAGATAAACTCAAGAGCTCATCAATCATGCTCCCATAGCCATTGTAACCATCTACTTCATTACTTGAATGGGTCGGTTGCATTTTTTCTGCTATTTTCATATCATCCTCAGCAGTTTTCATGCCGATGACAGCATAATGATTAAATTGCGGTGAGCCACTTGAAGTATCAGGGTGAATCATATCATACGTTGAATCTGACATGACGCTAAATATATTGGCTAGAAACGTAGAATACCCATCACTGTAGGGTTTCGGCGGGTCTCCTGGCATACTATATAGTTTTGTTAATAAACCGCCATATATCATGCTTGCTTGTTGATACACTGGGTCATCTTGGTGTGGTAGCGTACTTTTATCAGCATTTAAAATTTGTTCTTCTGCTACAAACTGCTGTATAAGCGGTTTCATCTCTGCCTTGTACTTCGTAACTTGCGGAGAATCAACAGCATTTGATGTTTTTACAGCTTTGGCTGTGGTATTTGTATTAGTGCTAGACTGAGTACTGTTGTTACCATTTGATGGAGCAATAATACCAATAAGTATAAAAATACTCACCAGTATTGCTAAACTCGTGAGTATCCATTTTGTTACATTACTAAATTTTGCATATCTCCACATATACCACAGTCCAAGAGGATAAATGAAAACAAGCATTACGCGCATTCCTTTGGTATTAATAAACTCATTCGCTGATTCTTTATTTATTCTTTCAGCGGGAGCATGGATTGCAAAAATACTTGGAAAGGAATACGAACAGATATTCAAAGTATACCGGCAAGTATTATATTGGTTTGCAGTAAACGGAGATATTACACCATTTCTTCCAGAAAACTGTCCTGTCTTTATGTATGAGTTTGGAAAAAACTCAGGAGATTATATTTATGGTTTTCCAGCTATTGAAGGAGCTAATGGAGGTATTAAAGTTGCATCTGAGCAGTTTAGAGAAACAACAGACCCAGACATTTTAGATAGAAAAGTAAGTCAAGAAGAAATAAGCGAAATGTATAGGACGCATATAGCCAATACACTTCCTGCTGTAAGTGATATATGTATCAAAGCAAAAGCATGTTTGTATACTGTGACTCCTGATTCAAAATTTGTTATTGACTCACATCCGAAATTTCCTCAAGTACTTATTGCTTCTCCCTGTTCTGGTCATGGATTCAAGCATTCTGCCGCAATTGGTGAAGTGCTTGCAGAGCTAGCGGTAGATGGTAAGAGCAAAATTGATATTAGCAAATTCACATTAAAACGATTTACTAATAGCTAAGAGTAAGTGTAGGAGCATGTTGTAATTGCTTTATTTCTTCCCATCGCTGTCTTATTAAACCTACCTGCACAATATCTTCAAATGCTTTTACTATCTTTTCTAAAGAAGTTATAATAACGTCAGAACTCGGCAGCACTGTTTTTGCAATAAAACTAGCCTCAAAAATCTCCAAAAAATGGTCAAAAATAGCTCGACCATGTCTGGATTCGAACTACTGTAACTCATCAAAACTCTATTCTTGACTTAATTATTATCCAAAAGTATACTTTCATTGTATTAACTATGTTAAAGACAACTCCGTTTCTTTTATTTGATGGTAACTGCGCTGAGGCAATGACTTTTTATCACCAATGTCTCGGTGGTGAACTTACGCTTACAAAGCTTGGTGATACGTCGATGAAAGACATGTTACCGGTAGAAAAGCATAATCGGATTATCAATGCGTATCTAAAAAGTGGCGATATTGAAATATCCGCAACTGATTGGATGGCTTCTCCTGAATTTGAACCAATACAAGGAAATATGTTCGCTATCTTTGTTACTGGAAAAACATATGATGAGTTAAAAACTGTTTTTGACAAGCTCAAAGATGGTGATAATAACAAAAGATTACAAGAACTACATGACATGCCATTTGGAACATATGGACAGTTCTATGATAAATATGGTGTTCAGTGGATTTTCAAGGGAGATAAAAGAGAATAAAACTTTAACTCACTAAAAAAGATATTGTTGCTTCATATAAAAAGTTCCTACATAGTCAACTAGTGCCAGGCAGCCTCTTAAAAATGCTGGGGTGCCGGGGTGGAGACAGCCTGGGTTTTTATTTCTAGAGAGGCACTTGAGGACCTAAGGTCAAATTTGATAGAATAATTATGGTCGCAATATAAGTTGCGCCCATCGAAAGTAAGTCTCAAGAGCAAAATTTGAGGCCTTTTTTCGTTTTTTAAGCCGCACTTGACGGATGCCCTTGAAATGTGGTATAAATAAGTCAAATCAGAGCCGAAAACCGTCCGTTATGGCATGCGGTTCGATGTAAATCGAATCTAGGCTCCTCCACCCCTTTGTGGGTGGTTTTTTTATGAAGAAATTTCAATAAGCATGCCTTCGCGCTTTGCTTTTTGCAATAATGCTTTTATTTCTTCCCATGTTCCATCTGCTGCATCAAGCACAAATCCGGCAATAGCGTCCGCAAGGCGAGTTAAAGCATTAGATTCATCTCTTGCAATTCCTTGTACCTTGCGAACTGGTAATCCAAAATGACGAAGCTTTGCTCAGTATTCATGTCTCTTTGTTTTTCTTAATCCATCAATATAGACAACAGTAGTATATTTACCAATCTGTTTTTCCCACTTTACAGCTGTGACAATACCTTTAACAGTTGCATTATCATAATCAACTGTTTGATGGAATAACTCGTACCGTAAACACCCCTTAAAGCGATCATCTGCAAAGATATGTTTCAAGTAACGCATT
>Ga0209581_1004439_pt1 | contig 11283 bp, 9 predicted proteins | sample Coa_R2_FD_187160 | JGI IMG/M metagenome (GOLD analysis project Ga0209581, IMG submission 187160) | Surface soil microbial communities from Centralia Pennsylvania, which are recovering from an underground coalmine fire - Coalmine... | ecosystem: Environmental > Terrestrial > Soil > Unclassified ...
AACTGGGACTGGGACGCGCCTTCCTGGCCGCCGGAGCAAAGTCGCTGGTGATGAGTCTCTGGCCGGTTGAAGATAACGCCACCGGCGAATTGATGCAACGCTTCTATCAGCATTTGCTGAATGGAGAAAGCAAGGTGCAGGCGCTGCGAGCTGCCCAATGCTCCCTCATCCAGCGTACAGATACCGGCTATACGCACCCCTATTACTGGGCGGCCTTTCGCCTGGTAGGCAATGTTGCTCCCCTGAAAATGCACGTTGACAACCGAAACTGATAAGCCCCTGTCATGCTGAGCGAGAGCGAAGCATCTGGGGCAACTCGCTACGTGAGGGTAGGCCAAAGATGCTTCGCTCTCGCTCAGCATGACAGGGGCTTACCGGTGCAGGAAATCGAAGCCTGAAAAAAGATGCCGCCCGGCGTCTTAAGGTCGGAAAGTTCAGGCAATGTTTGTAAGTTGTACAGTCAAGAAAGGTTGGGAGGCACGTCATCATGAGTATGAATATGGACAAACCACGTGTTTACTGGCGCAAGAATCAGGTGTACCTCAGGTTTCCAACCCCCGTTTCGTCTTCCGCGACAGCTTCGGAAGTAAACGGAGCAGTACTCAAGCATTTAGACAATCTCAATAACACCGTTCTCAACGATGCCCGGCTACGGCTGGTACCTCTCGAGCAGCAGGCAACCTCTCAGGGAGTCGCCGCGCCACAGGCAGCAGGCGGCGAAACGCTGCTGAATGGTGTCTATACCTTCCCGTTGCCAGCCCCAACGCTTCCATCAGCCGGTCAACCCGAGTCCGAGATTGCCGGTGTCTTCCAGATTGAGTCGACGGCAATGACAGGCATGTCGGATATGCCAGGCATGCCCGGCATGAATCCTGCTGATACGCGCGATTACACGCTGACCGTCGTCACCCACATGAACGCGGCCAACCTGGCCAGCCGCCAGGCATCAACTCCCGCCATCCCCAACATGTTCTGGTCCGCTTCCGACGATCCAACACATGGCTGTCCCGTCGCCCCACCAATACCGGTGGAAGGGGTAGCCGATCAGTGGCATATTACGCTACCGGGCATTGCTGAGACGCTGCAAAACGCGAGCGGCGAGGGGGTGACGGTGTTTGTGCTGGATTCGCTGCCCCCGGCGCAGCAGATTCAGCAGGCGGCTCAAAACGCGGGCAACAACAATGTGCTGCTGCAAGGTCTCATCGAAAACGCGGTTTTCAACTACGACCTGCTTTCGGATGACGAGGCGGCGAACCCGCAGCAACTGGTCACGACGGGCAAGGATATTAACGGGAATCTGGTGGGCTTCCCCATGCCGGATCACGGGCTGTTCGTTGCCGGTATCGTGCATGATGTCGCCCCGGCGGCAAAAATTGAGTGCGTTCGCGTCCTCAGCAACTATGGCGTGGGAGAACTGAAAACGCTGGCGGCGGCGCTCAGTGACATTCAGAACCGCATGACTGCGGGCGGAGACCTGGAAGCGCAGCCGGTGGTCATCAACCTCAGCCTGCTGGTCATGCCCCCGGAGAACGAAACGTGCGTCCCCGAATTCACCCCTGAGATCAAGCAACGTGTACGCGAGGAACTGGCTCACCTGCTTGGCCGGTTGATTGACAATAAAGCCGTCATCGTCGCCTCTGCCGGCAACGATTCTGACCCGCGAGACACGATGATGAATCCCAACGGTGTGCGCTACTGGGCGCGCTACCCGGCCTACTTCGCCTACGATACCGAGTTTCCTTTGCAAGATATCATCCCGGTCGGCGCGGTCAACGGGCAGGGGCAGGATGCCTCGTATAGCAACTATCCAGGGCCTGATGGCGTTGCCACCTATGGCGGCGAGATTCCGACGATCATCTCGCAGGGCGGTTCTTCCGGCACCCGGGTCGCCATGCCGCCCGACGCTCTACGCGGCGTCTACACGTCTCCGGTTTACCCGGCGCTTTCACCGAACGACCCGGCGCCCATCACGTCGCCGCAGGGCTTCCATGAGTACCCGGCCCCCAACTCGTATGCCTGGGCCTACTGGTCCGGCACATCGTTCGCCACGCCGATCATCAGCGCCCTGGCCGCACGCACGCTGGAAAACCAGCAGGCCCTCACCGGCAGAGCGGTACATGATGCCATCACCGCAGGCGCGCCACAGGTGGAATGGACCCATCTCGCAGACGGGACAACAGGCAGCGGCCCGGTAATCCAGGCGGTACAGCAGGCGCAAGTCTCACAGGGGCAACCCGTAACACACGGATAGTCAGTTTGGTCCCGGCCCGGGCCATCCCCTTGCGGCTGGCCTGGGCCGACGCTACTCAGATATTAGCTCTCAGCCTCTTGCGTTACCGACTCTTTGCGGCAAGCGCAGCAGAGGAATGCCTTTGCCGTTGGCGAGTAACGCCAGGACGGGCGGTGTTCCCAGCGGGAGGGGCAGACACGCACATCTCCCAGCCGGATGAGATAGAGCAGTTCAGCCGAGTATGCCGTGATAACCTCTACCAGTTGAGGGGTCAGCACGCCCTTGCGCGCCTGCAACCGGAATGCGTTTCCGTCATCAAATAGATGCACGCCCTGATCTCGCAGCGTCATTACCAGCTCATCTAATGTCATATCCTGTCTTCCCTCTTACCATCACGCTATGTGTCTCCTGATAATCTCTTCCTGTTGTAGCCAGGTATACATGAGTTAGTTGGAGATTACAAGAGTTTAAGTCAGATGCACAGCGGTGTCTCTTTTCGAGAACGTAGGGCGTATAGGAATAGAGGGTTTGTTTACATATTTGCTTGAGTTAAGCTCACAAATAGTGGCAAGCTTGCTCTATTGGAGAGGGAAATTAGAAGGAGGAGAAAGAGAGATGACAACAGCAGACCGCTCATTCGTGATTGCGGTTTTCAAAGACAACAACCAGGCGCAGCAGGCAATTCAGGACCTGCTGAACGCTGGCTTCAATCGGGACCAGATCCGTTACTCGGTACGGCGGGGCGGCGGCGGGATTGCTGATGACCTGACTAACATGGGCATTCCCCAGCAGGAGGCGAATTTCTACAATCGCGAATTCGAGCAGGGGAACACTGTTGTGACGGTTCATACGAATACGGAGCAGCAGCAGGCGTTTAACCTGCTCAGAAAAGACGGCGGCTACGACTTTAACACCAATCAGGGGCAGGCAACGAACTATGCCGCGCCTGCAACCGGTGTTAGCCCGACCGCCGGTACCCCGATACCCAACGTTCCTGGAAACGTAGCAGCCAATGCTCCGGCGACCGGTGCGCCAGGCGGGCTTAGCGGTGAGCGTGAAATCCAGCTGCGGGCAGAGACGCTTCAGCCGGAAACGCGCTGGGTACGCGCCGGTGAGGTAGACATCGTCAAGCAGGTGGTCAGCGAGCAAAAGACCATCGATGTCCCTGTGACCCACGAAGAGGTCGTGATTGAGCATCACCCCGTCAGCGGCCAGCCGCAGGCCTCCAACACCCCCATCTCGGCCAACGAGAATGAGACCATTCGCATTCCCGTGAACGAGGAAAGGGTCAATGTGGAGAAGGAGACGGTTACTACCGACGACATCACGGTCGGCACGCGCAAGGTGCAGGAGACCGAACGCTTCACCGATACCGTCAGGCATGAAGAATTGAAGGTCAACCGTGAAGGGGACGTGGACGTTGAGAATGTCAACCCTCAGCAACAAAATCCGCAGAATCCTGGTAGGACCGCATCCTGAGTAGAAAGGGGCTTTCCCCGGTTTTTCGGTAGAACGAAGGGAGCGTAGCGTTTCTTACGCTCCCTTTCGTAGATCAGCAATGACCCTTATGGGAATGACAGACAAACAGGATACAATAGTACGAAGTGTAGAAGAAAGGTATCATGAAAGGGGAAAGCATATGACAACAACGCAACAAACCATTATTGTCGGCGTCTTTGCAGATAGTATGCAGGCCGAGCGGGCCAGAAAGGCACTTCTGAAAGCGGGATGCCGCCAGGAGCAGATCAAAACCTCACTGGAGAATCCGGTTAATGGACAGGCCGACCCGGCTCCTCCGCGCAGGGAGCTGGTACGAGACGCGGCTATCGGAGGCGGCGCGGGCGCGCTGCCAGGCATCGGCGCTGCCCTCCTGGCGCGCAAGATGAATTCCTCCCTTGCCAGCCAACCTCTGTGGCTGTTCCTGCTGGTTGGCGCGGGCATCGGGGCGCTGGTAGGAAGCCTGGCAGGGCTTTTTACCGGAAAGATGGCCGGCGGTCAGGCTGGTGCGCAGCAACAAACACCAGGCTCTTCCCGCACGCTGCTCTCCATCGAGACTGAGAACCCGGAGACGATGCTCCATATCCTGCATGACAATGGGGCTAACGAAATGCATACCCCACCGACAGCCGTGCAGGAGCCGCAAGCCTCTCACGCGGCGCAAACGCCAGCACAGGCCGACATCACGTCCGAGGGCAGTGCGACCTTCGGTGGCGTGCAACATCCTCCCTACGCCCCTGCGCTGGAAACACCCTCGACCCCCATGCTGGTCGTTGGGGCATTTCCCAATCGGGCAGCCGCCAACGCCGCCATCGATGCCCTGCTGGACGCCGGTTTTAGCAGCGAGCAGATTCGCTATTCCGAACATGGAACAGAAGGCGGTGGCATCCTCAACCACCTGATTAGCCTGGGAGTGCCGTCACAGGTCGCGCAGCCATATGAACAAGAATTTGAGACAGGCCATACCATTGTGACCGTGAAGACAACAGATCGGCAGCAGGAGGCGCAATTCCTGCTCACAAAGTTTGGCGGCCATAATATCAGGCAGTTCTCGGCCCAACCCACTTCGCCGTCCACATCCCCACTGGAAGCCATGCAGGAGATCAAGCTGCGAGAGGAACAACTGCGCGTGCGCAAGCAGCAGGTACAGGCAGGCGAGGTTGATATTCACAGAGAAACGGTCACAGAAGAGAAGACCATCACCGTCCCCGTCACACGCGAAGAAATGGTGATTGAATACCACCCTGTCGCCGGGCAAAGCACGCCGACCATAGAGGGAGCAGGCGAGCAGCAAGAGACGATTAGAATTCCCATCAGCGAGGAACAGGTACACGTCACGAAAGAAACGGTGCAGACCGGAGAAGTGAGCGTCCACAAAGAGCAGGTGCAGGATGTCCAGCACATCACCGATACAGTCAAACGAGAAGAACTGCACGTTGAACGCCAGGGGGATGTGCGAATCAAAGACACAACGACGAACACTCCGGCAGAGCAAGGCTAATTGTTTTCCCTGTCCTCCCGTTTGTTCATACTTTCTTTCAGGTAGAGGGAAGCGCACTGAACCGATAGTACGCTTCCCTCTACTTATATCCAACCAGCCCGGCAGACGCCCAGATTATTGCCACTAGCCGTTACGCTTCAGAAGAGATACAATAGCATTCTAAACACGGGCAGGCCGAAAATGATTGAGAGAGGTGAACAGCTATGGTAGCGACACACTATGATGCTATTGTCATCGGGGCGGGACAGGCGGGCGGGCCGCTATCGACGGCGCTGGCGCGTTCCGGGCGCAAAACGGCGTTGATCGAGCGGGTACATGTGGGCGGAACATGCATCAATGAGGGCTGCACGCCCACGAAAACAATGGTCGCCAGTGGGCGCGTGGCGTATCTTGCCCGGCGTGGAGCCGATTATGGGGTGGAGACAGGGCCGATTACGGTCGATATGAGCATTGTGCGCAAACGCAAACGCGACATCGTCGAGAGCTTTCGCAGCGGCAGCGAGCGGCGCATCAAAAGCACTGAGGGACTTGATCTGCTGATGGGAGAGGCTCGCTTCACCGCGCCCCATACGCTCGATGTATTTCTAAATGACGGGGAAGTGCGCGCGCTCAGCGCCGATAGCATCTTCATCAATGTGGGAGATCGACCGGCAAAGCCCGCCGGACTCGAACACATTCCTACGCTGGATTCGACATCGATTATGGAACTGGATATCGTGCCGGAACACCTGTTAGTGCTGGGCGGCGGCTATATCGGGCTGGAGTTCGGGCAGATGTTTCGCCGCTTTGGCAGCCAGGTCACGATTATCCAGCGCGGGGCGCAACTGCTCTCACGCGAGGACGATGACGTAGCCGGGGCGGTTGCGGACATCCTGCGCGAAGACGGCGTCGAAGTGCTGCTCAAAACCACGCTGCTGCATGCTGAACAGCTAGAGAACGGCCACATCCAGTTGACCGTCCTCACGCCGCAGGGAGAACGCATCCTGACAGGTTCGCACATCCTGGCCGCCGCCGGGCGTGTCCCCAATTCCGACTGGCTCAACGTCGCTGCCGCCGGGCTGGAAATGGATAAACGCGGCTATATCGTCGTCAATGATCGACTGGAAACGAGCGTGCCGGGCATTTATGCGCTGGGCGATGTCAAAGGCGGCCCGGCCTTCACTCATATCTCCTATGACGATTTTCGCATCATTCGCACCAACCTGATCGAGGACGGGGACGCGAGCATCAAAGATCGGCTGGTTCCCTATACCGTGTTCATCGATCCGCAGCTGGGACGGGTAGGATTGAGTGAAACGGAGGCAAGGGGGCAGGGACGAAACATCAAAGTGGCGAAAATGCCTGTGAGCTACGTGGCGCGCGCGCTGGAAGTGGACGAGCCGCGCGGCTTCATGAAGGCGGTGGTAGACGTAGATACAGGACAAATCCTCGGCTGCGCCGTGCTGGGCCTCGAGGGAGGCGAGATCATGAGCCAGCTTCAGATCGCCATGATGGGCAAACTTCCCTATACCGTCCTGCGCGACGCCGTTTTTGCCCACCCGACACTGGCCGAGTCGCTGAATAACCTGTTCTCGATGCTCGATTAAGCAGTCTAACAAATGAGTCCTGGTAAGGAGTTGAAAAGGATGTTACTCGCGGGAGATATTGGCGGGACAAAGACGAATCTGGCTATTTTTTCACCGGAACGCGGTGCGCGGGAGCCGGTGGCACAGAAAATCTATCCCAGCGGTCAGTATCCCAGTCTGGAAGCGATTGTGCAGGAGTTCCTCGGCTCGGTTCACGTGCCGGTTGAACGGGCCAGTTTTGGCGTGGCCGGGCCGGTGGTCAACGGTCACGCCACCATTACCAACCTGCCCTGGGTGATGGACGAGCAACACCTTCAGGAACGACTGCACATTGACAGGGTGCGCCTGCTCAACGATCTGGAAGCCATTGCGCACGCCGTCCCTTTCTTGCAGCCAGTCGACCTGCACACACTGAACGCGGGGCAACCGGTTCAGCATGGTCCGATAGCCGTCATCGCCCCCGGCACCGGGCTGGGTGAGGCATATTTAACCTGGGAAACGTCGCGCTATCATCCCCACACCTCTGAAGGCGGTCACACCGACTTTGCCCCGACCAATGAGCAGCAGATCGGCCTGCTGCGCTACCTGCTGGCCCGCTATGATCACATCAGTTTCGAGCGCGTCTGCTCCGGCCTGGGCATCCCCAACCTCTATACCTACCTGCGAGATACCGGCTACGCCCCGGAGCCGACATGGCTGGCCCAGAAGCTCGCCAGCGCCGATGACCTGACCCCCGTGATCGTCAAGGCGGCGCTTGACGAGAACACCCCGTGCGAACTTTGCTCCGCCACCCTCTCGCTGTTCGTCTCTATTCTGGGTGCGGAGGCGGGCAACCTTGCCTTGAAAGTTCTCGCCACCGGCGGCGTCTACCTGGGCGGCGGCATCCCACCGCGTATCCTGCCTCTGCTGGAAAACCGTCAATTTATGCAAGCCTTCACCCACAAAGGACGCTTCGCCGAACTGCTCAACCGCATGCCCGTGCAGGTCATCCTCCATCCCGAAGTAGCCCTGCTGGGAGCCGCCTATCACGGCTTTGAAACCCATCCCGACTGAGAGGAGAAGTGTATGATTCGCAAGACTTTTATAGAAACAGAACAGGGGCCGGTAGCGCGCGTCACGTTTTCCCTTCCAGAAAGCACCTGGGCCGATACCATCTATGTCGTGGGCGACTTTAACCACTGGAACTACACGTCGCATCCCATGCAGCGCACGCGCGACGGCACGTGGGAAGCCACACTCGATCTTGAGGTTGGTCGCACCTACCAGTTCCGGTACCGGCGCGATGGCGAGTGGATGAATGACAACCAGGCCGATGCCTACGTCCACAATCCCTATGGCAGTGACAACTCCGTCGTCTCCACCGACCCGAACTTTAAGCAATATAGAGATGAGCAGATCAGGACGTAAACTTGAATGACTGCAACATAGGCTGGAAGTAGGTGGTATTCATCGCATCGAAGACCTGGGTGCCGGTCACGTAGCCGATGGTGAAGCCCTGCGTGGACGAGGTATTGGCCGGGTGGTTATCGGAAATCACCACGATTTTCGCCGTCACGGGACTGGTCGCGCCCTCCGGCGTAATATCGCCCGTCGCCGCGCCCTGGCTCCAGGTCTCTCCGGCCACCGTAGTGGTGGGAGCAATACTGACCTTCGTATAATTCTTTGCCTGGCTCTTGAAAATCTGCAGGCCCGCATCTACCTCATCGCTGGTCGAGATCAGCCCGTTGGGATTCGGCACCACCTGAATCGTCAGGTAGGCCACCCCTTGCGGATCGGTGAACGTCACCGCGCCTGTACTTCCCTTCGTAACCGTCCATCCCTGTGGATAGCCAATGGTATAGCCGTTACCGGTATATGTCTCCAGAGTGGATGCAGTGGGTGAGGGAGCCGTTGTCGGCGTTGCTTTCGGTGTAGATGTTGGCGTCGGCGTTGCGGGGCCGTTGATACTGATGCCACCAATGTTACAGGCCGCCAGCAAGAGCGCCAGGATACAGAAAAGCATTGCAAAGCAGAGTTTACGATATACTTTTATCATCATACATGCCACCTTTCAATATCAGAAAAACTTCACGTTATCTCTAACACGAAAGAATACTGGCATACGGTGATGACCCGACGTATAAGATGCCAGGAACAGGTAGCCCCGACCTGTCATGCGGAGCGGCAAGCAACCTTTAGCCCTGAGTGCCGCTCCGCATGACACCTCCCCGATGGCTTCTCATGCCATGTATACTATGATGAGCAGCCAGAGAAGGGGATGACAGGCCACTGTGAGCAATATCTTTGCGACCCGTCATCCCCTTCTTGCGAGATGAATAGCAGGCAAGGCTAGAGGTGCAGCCCCTCTATGGTTTCCAGCACCTCTTCAGCGTGTCCTTCCGGCTTGACTTTGTGCCAGATTTTGCGCACCACGCCATCCTTATCGATCAGGAACGTCTCGCGATTGACACCCATATATTTTTTACCGTACAGGTTCTTCTCTTTCCACACGCCATAGAGTTGCGAAACAGTGGTATCCGTATCGGCCAATAGCGGGAAAGGGAGACTATATTTTCGGGCAAATTTTTGATGCGAAGGAAGATCATCGACACTGATACCCAGTACGACAACTCCCCGTTTTTGCATCTCATGGTTTGCATCGCGAAACGAACACGCCTCTTTCGTGCAGCCCGGCGTGTCGTCTTTTGGATAAAAATAGAGAACAATTGTCTTGCCCCTCAAATCTGCCAGATGCACCTGACCATTTTTCACCACATCCCCGCTGCCCACAGCCGGAAGCGTAAAATCAGGAGCTACTTGCTGCTCCTCAACAACCGTATCACTCATGAAAAAAATCTCCTCGGAACAATAATAAGGAAAACACTCTCACTGAAGATGAGCGGGAAAGAAATCTGCTCCTTCCGCTATTCTCACTTCACCTGAGAAAACATGCAATTTGCGAGAACTATTCCCTTGCAGGTACTGACGAGGGATGGAGAGAAGCAGGCAGGCTGTTACCGATAGCGTTGCCAGGACGTATGATAATATAGTGCTTCTCTGGACGTAAGGCAGAGTTATCCTTTCTCTTTGTTGCTTGCTCGGCGATCTTGTTTTTTGATAACGGCGGAATGGCGTTATCAGCACGCTGGTTTATGCATTGAACTTCTTTTCAGATATATAATCTATATGAGGGCCTGTTCCCTCAACGATGGATACGCCAGGTAGGAGACTGATATGAACAACGAACGGCGATCAGGAACTCCGGCAAGATTGTCACCGCATAGTCGCGCCGCCGGGGCGCAGCGAGTCGATGAGCGTCCATTACCGGTTCCACGCGGCTACTATCACCCCGTTGCCAATCATCGAACGCACCCGAAGGGCTGGCATTTGCAGCATCATTTGAAGCGCAAGAAGCTACAGCGCAGCAACGAGAAGTACCGGGCCGTTGACCGCGTGGGAACGTTCTGGTCGCTGCTGCCGCTCGCTTTCGCCATTCTCGCCTTTCTTATCACCACCGCCAGCCTTTTGACCGGTTACGCGGCCTTCTCTACGGCAGTCGACCGGCGCTACCAGCACGATATTCTCACGCTGGCCGATATTCTGCCCCGGGACAGCCTGCGTATGTACGACGCAAACGGAACGCAGATTTACGAGGCCATCGACCAGGGATTGCAAATCTCAGAGCCATTCGATAAGATTTCGCCCAACCTCGTTCATGCGGAAATCGCCATCGAAGATCAATATTTCTGGAGCAATCCCGGCTATGACATCACTGGCGTCGTGCGCGCCGCCCTCTCAGACCTGACACACGGGCGCGTCGTGGCCGGCGGCAGCACAATTACCCAGCAATTAATCAAAAATGCCATCGTCGGCAATCGCGATACAATTATTCGCAAGCTTGAAGAAGTTATCCTTGCCCCGCAGGTCACGCGCTACTACACGAAGCAGCAGATCATGGATATGTACCTGAACACGACCTACTACGGTAACCAGGCGTATGGCGCCGAGGCCGCAGCGTTCGTGTACTTCGGCCTGCGAGATACGCCCGGCGCAACGGCTGCTTCTCAACTCGATATCGCCCAGGCTGCTATGCTGGCCGGTATTCCGCAGAATCCAACGCTGTACAACCCCTTCCAGCATCCAGAATCTACCCTGGCGCGCATGGAAAGCGTTCTCACGCAGATGCGCTTACAGGGCTATATCAGCGTGGATCAGGAACGGCAGGCGCTCGCGGAAGCGCAAAGCCCGCACTTTCTGCGGCCAGGCATCATCAATAACGGCCTCGCGCCGCACTTCACAGCCTACGCGCTCAACGAACTGGCCGGTATCTTGCACGTGAAAATTTCCGACCTGTCGCGTTCAGGGCTGATCGTCTCCACCACGCTTGACCTGCCACTGCAAAACAAGATTCTTCAGGTGGCGCGCCAGAATGTCGCGGCCCTGTCGGCGGCTCACAACCTCACCGACGCCGCCGAAGTGCTGATCGATTTCCATAACGGTGATATTCGCGT
>Ga0209581_1004441_pt1 | contig 11279 bp, 8 predicted proteins | sample Coa_R2_FD_187160 | JGI IMG/M metagenome (GOLD analysis project Ga0209581, IMG submission 187160) | Surface soil microbial communities from Centralia Pennsylvania, which are recovering from an underground coalmine fire - Coalmine... | ecosystem: Environmental > Terrestrial > Soil > Unclassified ...
CGACGACGGCATCGCGCGCGCGATCCGCTTCGTGCGCTGAGCGCGCGCGGCTCGGAGTGAATTTCAGAAGGGCGCGACCGACTTTGAACGCGCCCCGGTCTTTGCAAGACAGCGCGGCGCGCGGCGTCTCTGCCGCGTCCTTTGGCGGGCACGCCGATCCCTCCGCGTGCCGGGCGCGGCAGTGAGGCCGCGCGCGCGGCGCTGGCCGGCGGACTCGACGAGTCCTCGCGGCGGCAGGCGGCAATCAAACTCTCGAATAAGAAAACGAAAGGAAGTGAAACGAATGAAGAGGAAGTTTTTTGTCTTCGCGGTCACGCTTGCGCTCCTGGGCAGTTCGGTCGGCGCGAGCGCGCAGGAACAGAAGAGGCCGGCGCCGCCGCCCGACGGGAGCGTGGTCGTCGTCACGACGGATCAGAACGGGTCGGAGCTGACGACCAACGTTCACGGCGGCGGCGACACGTTCGTCTTCGTCGGGTCGGAGATGAGCTTCGACGGCAAGGTCGTCCGCGGCGCGCCCTACTCGGCCCAGGCCGTGACCGAGAGCGTGCAGACGCTCGCCGACGGCAACCGCATCGTCCGCAAGACGACCGCGCAGGTCTATCGCGACTCCGAAGGGCGCACGCGCCGCGACCAGACGCTCGGCACCATCGGCCCCTACGCCGCCGCGGGCGACCCGCCGCAGACCTTCTTCATCAACGACCCAGTCGGGGGCTTCACGTACATCCTCGACCCCGCGAGCAAGGTCGCGCGCAAGATGGCGCGCATCGAGTTGAACTTCAAGACCGAGCCGGGCGGAGCCGAGAAGGCGATCATCGAGAGGAGGTTGTCCGGCGGTGCGGCGGCGGGCGCGGAGAAGTCCGGCGACGCGAAGGTCGAGACGAGCCGCAACTTCGTCTTCACGGCTCCGGCGGCGCCGCCCGACGGCCCCGGCTTGCCGAAAGTCGAGTTCTACGGCTTCAAGATGGCCGACTCGAAGACCGAGAAGCTCGCGCCGCAGAACATCGAGGGCGTGCAGGCCGAGGGCACGCGCGTGACCGAGACGATACCCGCGGGAGACATCGGCAACGAGCAGCCGATCCAGATCGTCAACGAGACTTGGTACTCGCCGGAGCTTCAGGTCGTCGTCATGACGCGCCACAGCGACCCGCGCTTCGGCGAGACGACCTACAAGCTGACGGGCATCCAACGCGTCGAGCCTTCGCCGACGCTCTTCCAAGTCCCGCCCGACTACACCGTCAAGGACGGCCCGACTTTCGGCATACGCAACGAGCAACGCCGCGTGCGCCTGCCCGACGCGCCGAAGTCGCCGGAAAACTAGGTTCGATTGCGGAATGCGGATTGCGGATTTGAGAAAGCGCTTCTCATTAATCCGCATTCCGCATTCCGCAATTCTCACGCGCCTTTCTTCCTTCCGCGCCGCGCCCTTTTAGAGTTGCCGCCCGCCGACTTTTTGTCGGCCCTCTTCGCGAGCGGGAGATAGCTCGCGGCCTCGTCGGTGATGATGCAGAGTCCGCTCGTCTTCTCGGCGCGCAGACGCCCGACGAGCGCTGCGGCCTCCTCGTATGTCAGCCCCGCCGCCTCGCGCCCGTACTCGCTCTGCACGGCCCAGCGCCGCCTGTTCAAATCACTCATCCGCGCAAACTTTCCCCGCCGTCTCTGTCTTGGTGGAAGCCTTCGGCCCAAGTGTAGCGGAACGGCGCGAGGCCGAACAAGCGCGCCCTCCGGCGACGGGCACGGAGGGCGGCACGCGGGCGGCGCGCACGCTCCGCTTGCGGGCGGCGCGAGCGCGGCGTTAAGCTCTCCGTCAAGCCGAACCAGCTTCATCGGAAGACACGAACAGCCACACGAAAGAGACGAGAAGAATGAAAAGACTATTACTGCTCATCGCGGTGCTTTTGACCGGCGCGTGCGTTCAGCAGCAGACGCAGAACTCGCCCGCGAACGCGAACACGGGCGCGCAGGCCGGCGCGGGCGATCAGGCATTCAAGGCGATTCACGACAAGTACGTCATCGAATTTTTGCGCCGCAACCCTTCGGTCAACACGTACCTCGGCGGCGCAGGGTTAGACCCTTCTTTGAAAGAGGCGGACGGGCGCTTGCGCGACTACTCCGCGGCGGCGCTCGCCGACGAAGACCGCTGGCTCGCGGACACGCAGAAGAGCTTGCAGGCGATTGACCCGAACACGCTCACGCCCGCGCGCCGCATTGACCGCGACGTGGCGCTCGCGCAGATCGCCTTCCAACTTCACCAGCACCAGCAGCGTCGCTACCAGGAGCGCTCGCTCGACACCTACACGGTCGAGCCTTTCCGCTCCGTTGACTTCTTCGTTCAGGGCATGACGCAGACGGGCGACAAGACATACGGCACGCCCGAAGAGTGGGCGCTCGTCGTCAAACGCTTGCAGGACTTCCCGCGCTACATGAAGACGGCTGAGGAGAATCTCTCCGCCGGGGTGAAGTCCGGCAACACGCCCGACTGGCGCATGCTCCAGCGCGACGGGCTCGACACTTCGGACGCCGACGCGAAGTATTACGACAAGGATTTCCCGGACCTCTTCACCAAAGACATCGCGCAGGGGCCGCAGCGCGAAGACCTGCTCAAGCAGTTGGCCGACGCGTCGAAGGGCGCGGCTGGGGCCTACCGCGAGATGCATGACTTCGTCGCGCAGACCTTCTTCGACACAGTGAAAGCGCCCGGCACCGCGTTCGCGGACGTGCGCCCCGCGGTCAAAGAGCAGTTCCGCAATGATCACTTCGTGATGGGCGAGGACGAGTACAACTGGGCGCTGAAAAATAATCTCCGCGTTGACAAAACCGTGTCGCAACTCTTCGACGAGTCGTGGCCCGTCGTGCAGGCCACGCAAGCGCAGATGTTCAAGCTCGCGCGAGAGATCGGGCAGAAGCACAACCTGAGCCTTCCCGCCGACGACCAGCAGGCGGTGCGCGCCGTGATGGACGAACTCGGCAAGGACTACCCGAAGACGGACGCCGAGGAAGTCAGTTGGTACAAGGACGCCGCCGTCCGCCTCGTCGAATACGCGCGCAAGACCGGCATCTTCGACGTGCCGGCGGACTACAAGCTCGACGTGGTCGAGACTCCGCCGCCCCTTCGCGCCTCGATTGACGGCGCGGCTTACTACCCCGCGCCACCGTTCAAGCAGAGCGGGGTGGGCCGCTTCTACGTCACCACCTCCGGCAACAACGATCAGGCGCAGCTCAAGGAGAACAACCGCGCGGCGCTCGCAGACCTCTCGGCGCACGAGGGCTTCCCCGGCCACGACTGGCACTACAAGGTGATGACGCAGAACCGCGACCAGATCGCGTGGGTGCGCTGGCTCACGCCCGGCGCGGTCGAGGACTCTTCGGCGATGTGGGAGGACTCGCTGGCGGCGGAAGGCTGGGCGCACTACGCCGAGGCTCTGATGGCCGAGCCGCAGCCCGGCGCGCCCGAAGGCTTCTACACGCCCGAAGAACGCCTCTACCAGCTTCAGGGCCAACTCTACCGCGACCTGCGCGTCCGCATTGACGCGGGGCTGCACACGGGCCGCCTTTCGTTCGACGACGCCGTTGACCTCTTCTCAAACATCGTTGACTTCCAGCCGGGCAAGTGTTCGGACGCTGGACTGTCGCCGGCGAAGGCCGCGAGCTGCCGCACCTCGCAGGCCGCGATCTTCCGCTACTCGAAGTGGCCGACGCAGGCCATCACCTACCACCTCGGCAAGGATCAGATTTACGCGCTGCGCTCGCAGGCCGCCAAAGAGCTTGGCGACAAGTTCTCGGCCAAGGAGTTCCACCTGCTCTTCATGCGACAGGGCACGATCCCGGCGGGCTACTTCGGCGAGGAGTTGCTGCGCGAGCTTCGAGAGAGGAAGTGAAAAGGGACAAAACGAAGGGAAGCCCGTCAGGGGCGATAGAATGTAGCCCGCGGCGCGAGCCGTGGGTGTCGAGCAATAAAAACATCGAAGCCCCGGAGGGGCGAAAGAATTTCGAGACGCATTAACGTCCAAGAAATTCTTTCGCCCCTCCGGGGCTTGAAAATTCTTTCGTTCTGCCGTCATCCCACAGCTCACGCCGCGGGCTACCCTCTTTCGCCGACTCCGTCGGCTTCTGTCGTCCACCCGTCAACGCGCGCAATGGCCTCTCACTCATACCTCAAACACGTGATCGGGTCGAGGCGCGAGGCCTTGCGCGCGGGCCAGACGCCGAAGGCGAGGCCGACGAAGACCGAGACGGCGAGGCCCGTGACGACCGCCCACAGGGGAACCGCCGCGGGCAGCACGGGGAAGAAGAAGGCCACGATCTTGCTGATGCCGACGGCGAGCAGCACGCCGATGACGCCGCCGAGGAACGTCAGCGTCATCGCCTCGTAAAGGAACTGGCGCACGATGTCGCGCCGCCGCGCGCCGATGGCCTTGCGGACGCCGATCTCCTGCGTCCGCTCGGTCACCGAGACGAGCATGATGTTCATCACGCCGATGCCGCCGACGAGCAGCCCGACGCCGGAGATGGCGATGGCGATCAGCCCGATCATCGCGAAGATGCTGTCGAACTGCTGGACGAACTTGTCCGCGGTGCCGAGGTCGAAGTTGTTCGGCTGGTCGAACTTCACTCCGCGGCGGCGGCGCAGGATTTCTTCCGACTCGTCGAGCGCGCCGCGTATCTGCCCCGTCTTCGCCTGGATGACGAGCATCAGGTATTCGCTTCCGGGCGAGACCACGTGCGCCGTGCGGAGCGGGATGTAGATGGAATTGTCCTCGTCGTTCTCGCCGAAGATCGCGTTCTTCCTCTTCTCAAGCACGCCGATGATCTCGAAGGGGCGTCCGCCGAGTTTGACCTCCGTGCCGACGGCCTTGTCGGGCTGGCCCGGAAAGAGCGCGTCCACGACGTTGACGCCGATGACCATCACGTCGCGGCGGTTGTTGTCGTCGGCGTCGGAGATGAAGCGCCCCTCGCGCACCGAGACGTTCGCGGCCTCGGCGTAGTTCGCCGTCACGCCCTCGACGCCGCCGCGGTGATACGTGATGCCGTTGTAGGTGACCGTGCTGTCGAGCCACGAGACGAAGAGGTCTCCGGCGACGCGCTCGACCGAGGGCGCGAGCCGCGCGATGGCCTCGCCGTCCTCGTAGGTCAAAGGCTTGCGCTGCCGCTCCGCCGCGTCGCGCGGGCCGAGGGACGGCCCCGTCGAGAGGTGGAAGGCATAGATGTTGTTGACGCCGTACTCCTCGACCACCGCGACGAGCGACTGGCGCACGCCCGTCAGGAGCGACGCGATGACGATGACGACCGCGACGCCGATGACGATGCCGAGCACCGTGAGGAAGCTTCGGAACTTGTGCGCCCGCAAGCTATCGAACGCCATGCGGATGATTTCGACGGGGACGAACTTCGGGACTTTCAGCTTCATGTGCGGAGACGCCTTTCTATTTCCTCGCGAGCGCGACGATGGGGTCGAGGCGCGACGCCTTGAACGCCGGGTAGATGCCCGCGATCATCCCGATGCCGCCGGAGACCGCTATCGAGAGCACGACGTAGAAGAGCGTGACCGTCATCGTCACGCCCGTCGTCGCCGTGACGAGCCACGCGATGCCGACGGCGAGGAAGAAGCCGAGCACGCCGCCGCACGTCGTCAGGCAGGACGACTCGATCAGGAACTGCAAGAGCATCTGCTTGCGCGTCGCGCCGAGCGCCTTGCGGAGTCCGATCTCGAACGTGCGCTCGGTCACCGAGACGAGCATGATGTTCATCACGACGATGCCGCCGACGACGAGCGAGATGAAGGTGATCGGCATGACGACCGCCGCGATGCCGCCCGTCATCGAGTCAACCTCGCCGGCGACCTCGCCCGTGTTGACCAGCCCGAAGTCGTCGTCCTCGCCGCCCGCCAGCTTGTGCTTGTTCCGAAGGGCCGTGCGCGCGTCCTCGATGGCCGCGTCGAACTGCTCGCGCGTGGCCGACTTGCCGTGAATCTGTATGCTCTGAAGTCCGCCGAAGATTTTGCGGTAGGCCGTCAGGGGCATGTACAACTGCTTGTCGAACGACTGGCCGAACATCGAGCCGCGCTTCTCCTCGACGCCGACGACCGTCAGCGGCAGCCCGCGCACGCTGATGGTCTTGCCCAGCGGGTCTTGTCCGGGGAAAAATTTGTCCTTCAGGTCGGCGCCGATGACCGCGACCATCGCCGCCGTGTCGTACTCCTGCTGAAGGAAGAAGCGCCCCTCGTCAATCGTCTTATCTTCGATTGTCTGCATGTTCGGCGTGCAGCCCTGAATCTGGACGCCGAACAATTGCTCGCCGTTCTGCCTGACATCCGATTGGTTCATGAGCTGCGCGCCGACCTCCGAGCAGGCCGCGCAGTGCTCGTGCACCCAGTCGTAGTCGTCGAGGTGGAGAATCTTGTTGCGCCGGTTCATGCGATCCCACTCCTCGGCGGACATCTGCCCCTCGTGGGCCATGCGCCCGATCATGAAGTGGTTGACGCCGAGGACTGCCGTGACCTTCTCCATCACGTAAGTGTTCAGCCCCGAGATCGCCGCGCCGACGACGACGACCGACGCCACGCCGATGATGATGCCGATGAGCGTGAGGAACGCACGCAGCTTGTGCGCGAAGATGGACTGAAGCGCGATGCGCGCGGCGTCGGCGTAGAAGGTGTAGATCGTTCTCATAAAAACTCTCGCGCTTTGTGGACGGAATGCCGAGGAATGCCCGGACTTGCCTCTAATACGCCCGCGCGCCGCGCAATGTTTACACGAAGTTTCCGCGGCGCTCGCCCGCCGTTTTAGAAGGAAAGTCGTACACAAATCCACGCAGATAGACGCGGAATAACGGGCAGTCGTTAACTGCTTCGTGTCGTTTTGTGTGGCTTCGTGGAACAGATTTACAGCGGTCTTATCTCGAAGAGGTGATGCCCGAAGGCCGGAACGTCGAGGTAGAGGCCGGGCGAGTTGAGCGAGTCGCCGTCGCGCTCGTAACGCGCTTCGCTCAAGAGGTCGCTCAAGACCCACGCGCGCCCGGCGAGCGCGTCGAGGCCGAGCGGCAGATAGCACTGCGCTCGGTCTGGCGAGAGGTTGACGGCGGCGAGTCGAATCTCGTCGCCGAACGTCCAGAGACTCGCGACGAAATTCTGGTGGCTCGGATTCCCCGCCCAGGCCCCGCGCGGCTCGACCTGCCGCCAGTCGCCCAAGTGGAAAACGTCCTGCGCGAGCGCCGCGAGGATTCGGCGGTAGTGTTCTTGCGTTGCGGCGTCCGTTGCTTCCTGTGGCGTGCGCCCCAGATGAACCGAGAGCTTCACGCGCCGGCCTTCCAACTGCCCCTCGTGCAGCAGCCGCAGCCCCGTCAGCGTGAGCGCGAGCGTCGAGGCGGCGGGCGAGCGCTCCGGCCCGAACGCCTGCATCGCTCGCGGCTCGTCGTGGTTCTCGATGAAGCGCGCGAGCCGGCTCTGGTAATTTAAATCCGCGTCGAGGTGCGCGCGAACCGAAGGCGCGCCCTCGTGAAGCATACGGTCGTAGAGCCGCTTGTCGTATGCGAAGTCGAAGCCCTGCCGCTGCATCTCGCACTCCATGTCCCAATAGACTTCCGCCATGAAGATAAAGTCAGAGTGCGCGGCCCTGACCCTGCCGATTGCTTCGGACCAGAACTCGGCCCCGCCAACGTCGAACTCGCCGCCCCACGTGCGCGTGAAGATTTCGCGCGTGACGAGCATCGCCATGTCGCAGCGCACGCCGTCGCACTGCGCCGCGACCGACAGAAGCTCGCGCGCCATCGCCTCTCGCGTGTCGGCGCGTCGGTAGTCGAGTTGCACCGTGTCGGCCCAGCCGTCGAAATAAGGGTCGCGCCCGTGAGCGAAGACGCGCGAGCCTTCGCCTTCGCCCGCGCGAAAAAAGTTCTGCGGCTCGCGCGCCAGCGCCGCGCCGTCCGCCTGAACGAAGCGTTCGGGATGAGTCGCGAGCCAAGCGTGGTCAATCGCCATGTGGTTCGGAACGAAGTCGAGCATCAGGCGAAGGCCCGCCGCGCTCAAACGCGCGCGGAAGTCCGCGAGTCCCTCGTCGCCTCCGAGCGTCGGGTCAACGCGGTAGGCGACGATTGCGTAAGGCGAGCCGACGATGTCCTCTTTGGTGAAGTCGGGAAGCGTGCGCGCGTACTCTTCGAGCAGCACGGGATTAGTCCGCGACATCTGCCGCGCCGCCGGGCTGCGCTCCCAGACGCCCATCAACCAAACCGCGTCGAAGCCGAGCGACACGACGCGCTCCAACTCGTCCTGCGGCACGCCGCGGAGCGTCACGCGCCTGCCGCGCGCGCGGCTCAACTCTTCGAGCCAGGCCCAAGTGTTGATCTCGTAAACGGTCGGGTACTTTCGCCAGAGATTCATTTGCCCAAACCTTTCGCCCGAAGCGTAAATCCCCGGCTCGTTCGGAAAAATTCCCGCGCGCTCTCACGCGTCTTCGGCGAGCCTGATTCCCGCGAAGGCGATGCGGAAGTGTCTTCGGAAGAAGTTGCGGAAGGAGTTACGCAGCACCGACGCGCCCGTCGCCCACGACCCGCCCTTGAGGACGCGGTGGTCGCCGTCGAACCAGACCTCGGAGTATTCGGGATAGGGGAAAGGCTCGAAGCCCGCGAAGCCCGCGAACGGGGTCGAAGTCCACTCCCAGACGTTGCCCGTCATGTCGAGGCAGCCGCAAGGAGATGCGCCCGCGGGAAAACTTCCGACCGCGGTCGTGCCCCAGCGTCTCATGCGGAAGTTGCAGCGCGAGTCGTCCGGCGCTTCGTCGCCCCACGCGTAGCGACGCTTGGCCGCGCGCGCGTCGTCCCAGGAGGCGGCGCGCTCCCACTCGGCTTCGGTCGGCAGGCGCTTGCCCGCGAAGCGCGCGAACGCCTCGGCCTCGTACCAACTGACGCACGCGACCGGATGATCGGCTTCGAGCGGCCCTTCGCCGAACATTCCTCGCGCGAACCACTCGCTGCCTTCGCGCCGCCAGTAGAGCGGGTGAGTCCAGTTCTCTTTCTCGCGCCAGCCCCAACCCTCTTCGTCCCAGAACTCGCGCCGCTCGTAGCCGCCCTCCTCGACGAAGCGCGCGAACTCCACGTTCGTCACGGGCACGCGCGCGACACGGAATGCAGGCACGAAGACCTCGCGCGCCGGACGCTCGTTGTCGTAAGCGAACGAGCCGCGCGCGGCTCCCAACAGGAATTCGCCCGCCGGAATCGAAACCATGTCCCGCGCCGAATTCGTATCTGACTTGACGGCTTCGCGCGGGCGCTTCGCATCAGACTCGACTGCTTCTCGCGAAGGCTCCGAGCCGAACGCGTCGCCGTCGCGCTTCGCGTTTGAGACCGCGCCTTCGGGCCGCGTCTTCTTCGAGGGGTCGAGCAGTTGAAAAAGGTAGGCGAGCGTCTCCTGATGCTGTCGCTCGTGTTCGAGGACGAGTCGGAGGACGTAGCCGTCGCCGAGGAGCGGGTCTTTTGAATCGAAATCGAAGCGTTCGAGCAGTCCGAGCACGCCGTCGCGCACGCGGCGGAGGTACGCTTCCATCTCGCGGCGCGTCGGCAGATTTCGAGACTCCTCGCGCGGTGTCTTTATCGGGTCGAAGACGCGCTCGTAACTTTCGTCCGGCGCAAGACTGCCCTGAACTTTTTGCAGGAGCCAGTACGCCTCGAACACTCCGATGTGCGCGAGGTGCCAGGCGATTGGGCGATAGCCGAAGCCGGGGCTTTCGCGCAGGTCGCGCTCCGGCGCGAGGTCGAAGAGGCGCAGCGTGTCTGCGCGCGCGTCGGTCAACATCAACGCGATCTGTTCGGCACGTTCGTCCATCTCATTTCCTTAACGTAGATTTAACTCGCTGCCGTCCGGCGACGGTTGATAAAGAGAGCCGATGCGTTATCATTGACGTCATCACGTAGAAAGAAATCATCAGGTCTAACCGCGGGCGCACGTCGAAGTCTTACTCGTGCGAGCGCGCATGAACTTCTCCCGAAGAAAGAGGGCATGACGAAAATGCCGCAACACGCGGGCGACGAGGGCGAGCGCCTACGCCTGAACAGAATAGGCGGCGCGGGCGAGTCGGCAGACTTCGCCGAAGACGTGCGGCGCGGGCTGACCGCGAGACGAAAATCCCTGCCGCCGAAATATTTTTACGACGACCTCGGCTCGCAACTCTTCGAGGCGATCTGCCTGCTCCCCGAATACTACCCGACGCGCGCCGAAAGCGAAATCTTCGCGCGCCGCTCCGCCGAGATCGTCGGGGCCGCGGCAGCCGGCTCGCGCCTGACGCTCGTCGAGTTGGGCAGCGGCAGCGCGGCGAAGACACGCCGCATCATCGAGGCGATTCTCGAACGCCAGCGCCGACTCGAATACCTCCCCATTGACATCTCGACCGCCGCGCTCGAAGCGAGCGCGCACTCTCTCCTGCAAGACTACCCGACGCTCGCGGTCAACGCATACGCGGGCGATTACGACGCGGCGCTCCCGCTCGTCGGCGCGCAACTCGGCGAAGAGGGCCGCGCGCTCGTCCTCTTCCTCGGCTCGAACATCGGCAACTTCGACCGCACCGAGGCGCGCGACTTTCTGCGTCGCCTCCGCGATATTCTCCGCGCGGGCGACTGCCTCCTACTCGGCGCGGACTTGAAGAAAGACCCCGCCGTTCTCGAAGCCGCGTACGACGACGCGCTCGGCGTCACCGCCGCCTTCAACCTCAACCTGCTCGCGCGCATCAACCGCGAGTTTGACGCCGACTTCGACCTTCGTTCATTTCGTCACGTCGCGCTCTACGACTCCGCGGAAGGCCGCGTCGAGATGCACATCGAAAGCACGCGCTCGCAAACCGTCAACGTCCGCGCGCTCGGCCTCGTCATCAACTTCGACGCGGGCGAGCACATACACACCGAGAACTCTTACAAGTACGACCTCGCGGAACTGTCAGCGCTCGCCGACGTGACCGGCTTCGCGCGCACGCACACGTGGCTCGACAACGGAGAAAGGTTCAGCAGCAACCTCTTCGTCACGCGTTGAATTGAGAGAGAAAGATTCACAGGATGGACAGGATGAAAGCGGCAGGATGGACAGGATAAGAGCGATTCAGGATTCAGAATTTGAAATTTCAAACTTCAAATCTGAAATCTTCCATCCTGTAAATCCTGATTTCATCCTGTCCATCCTGTGAATCATGGTGGCTCATGGCGCAACACTCACATGAAACGGGCGGCGAGGGCTTCCCGCTTTTGACCGACGCGGTGACGAAGGAGAGCGTGCCGCTCTTCGTCGAGAACCTCCTGCGCGGCGAGAA
>Ga0209581_1004442_pt1 | contig 11278 bp, 11 predicted proteins | sample Coa_R2_FD_187160 | JGI IMG/M metagenome (GOLD analysis project Ga0209581, IMG submission 187160) | Surface soil microbial communities from Centralia Pennsylvania, which are recovering from an underground coalmine fire - Coalmine... | ecosystem: Environmental > Terrestrial > Soil > Unclassified ...
GTAGGGCCACCCCTGGCGGGTGGCCAGCCCGACGCGGCATCGGTGGCCTGCGTCGGGCTGGCACGGCATCGGTGGCCTGCGTCGGGCTGGCACGGGCTTCCGTTACCGCTTCTGGGGTTGGCCCTTCTCTACACGATACGGTCGTGCCGCTGGTGGGGGGGTCGTATATAGTAGGGCCACCCCTTGCGGGTGGCCTGCGTCGCGCTCGCACCGGCTTCCGGTAACGCTTCTGGGGGTGGCCTGCCTGGCCCTCGCACGGGCTTCCGTTACCGCTTCTGAGGGCCACCCCTGGCGGGTGGCCTGTTCGCTGTTTACAACCACTCTGTTCTTTTCTGCATCCTGAAAGCCTTTATGGCCGTGATAAATTCAGAGGGAAGGTACAGGTTTTACCGGTAGTGGTAGGGATATTTTCCCGATTGAAAAAAAGACCGGAAAAGAGGTATTTCGAGAGCATATTAACAGGCATATTCATGAGGATATAGAAAGAGGAAATGATTACGAGCGAACTAAAGATTCTTCTTATCGATAATAGCCCTGAAGATCGCGAGCTTTTGCGGCGCCAGCTCATGCAAGATTCTGAATACTCCTATCATTTTTTTGAGGAGGAGACAGGTAGGCGAGGACTGGAGGCGTGTGAAACCATCCGTCCTGATTGTATCTTGCTGGATTACGGGTTGCCGGATATCAATGGGCTGCAGTTTCTGGCCGAACTGCAAGATGGGGCGCACACGATGCCTTTTCCGGTCGTCATGCTGACCAGGGGAGATGAGGCTGTGGCGATACAGGCTATGAAGAGGGGAGCGCAGGATTACCTGGTCAAGGGGAAAATGACGCCGGAAAGCCTGCACCGCGCGGTTCATAACGCCATTGAGCGGGTGGATATGTTGCGCACGATGGATGAGCAGCAGCGCGACCTGGAGAAAAAGAATCAGGAATTGCAGGCGTTTGCCTACGCGCTGGCGCATGACCTGCGGGCGCCGTTACGCGCTATCAGGGGTTTCGGTCAAATTCTTGCCGAGGGGCAAATGGAGAGGCTGGATGAAGAAGGGCAACACTGTGTGCAGAACATCCTGAAGGCAAGCATACAGATGGATCACCTGATCGACGATCTGCTCAGCTATACGAAAATTGAACACCGGGCTGTGCGGCACGAGCCGATCTCGCTGGATGTGCTGGTGATGCAGATTGTCAGGAGTTTGCTGGCGCGGCTGAGCGATAGGGAGGTGGAGGTAACGGTGCCGGGGAACCTGCCGGTGATCAACGGAGATCCGACGCTCATCAGCCAGATTTTCATCAATTTGCTTGATAACGCGCTGACGTATCGGCGTCCCGACGTGAAGCTGGAGGTGGTGATAAGCTGCGAGATTGAGCCGGGGGCGTTTGTTATTCGCGTCAGGGATAATGGTATCGGTATCGCGTCCAGGCACTATGAAAAGATTTTTAACATCTTTCAGCGTCTTCATGGGGAAGAGATGTATCCAGGTACAGGCATCGGGCTGGCGATTGTGAAGAAATCGGCGGAATTGATGGATGGGGAGGTCTGGGTGGAATCTGTGGAAGGTGAGGGCAGCACGTTTTCCGTGCGCATTCCACAGTGAGCCAGGTGGCAAGCGAATACTGGATGAGGGAGTGTGGGGATGCCTCAGGTATCTCTGCATAAGATGAAATCTGGAGCAAGACGGTGAAATTTCTGATTATTGATGATAATGCTGCTGATAGGGAATTGATGGTCCGGCGGCTGCACAGGGAGTTCCCTGACTCTCAATTTGTGACGGTTGGCCACCAGCAGGCCCTGGACGATGCTATCGCGCAGGGAGATTTTCAGATTGTCCTGACCGACTATCAATTGCACTGGTCAGATGGTCTGACTATTCTCGCGCTCATCAAAGAGAAGTTTCCTGATGTACCCGTACTTATGGTTACGGGTACGGGCAGCGAAGAGGTGGCTGTAGAGGGTCTGCGCTCCGGTCTGAGCAATTATATTCTCAAGAAGCACATGGATCAGTTGCCTTTCGCCGTGCGGGAAAGCCTGGAGAATGCGCGCCTGCGCAGGCAATATGACACGGCTATCGAGCAGTTGCGGGCTTCCGAGGAACGCTACCGCGAGCTGTTCGAGCAGGGTCTGACCGCCGTCTTCGTGCTGTCGCCGGGTGGTCATCTGCTGACCTGCAATCCTGCCTTCGCCCGTATTTTCGGCTTCAAGAATGTGCAGGAGGCGCTGCAGGCGGATATACGCTCGCTGTATCCCGATGAGCGTGTTTACGCGGCCTTTCTTGCTCGCTTGCAGCAGCAGCGACGGCTAGAAAATGATGAGATGAAGATGCGCCGCCGCAGTGGGGAGCCGGTGTATGTCATCGCTAACGTCGTCGGGAGCTTTGACGAGGATGGCCGCCTGCTGGAGGTAAAGGGCTACCTCTTCGACAACACGGAGCGGAAACGGCTGGAAGAGCAGATAGTGCAGGCACAGAAGATGGAGAGCGTGGGCCAGCTGGTCAGCGGTATTGCCCATGATTTCAACAATATGTTGGGCGGTATCCTGGGCCACAGCGAACGCTGCCTCGCCAGGGTGACGGAGACGCACCCGCTTTACGAGGGGCTGTACCATATCCGCGAGATCGCGGAGCGAGCGGCACGGGTGACGCGACAGTTGCTGGCATTCTCGCGCCGCCAGGTGCTTGAGCAGCGCGATCTGGATGTCAACGTGGTTATAGCCGATATGCTGAACTTCATCGATAAGATATTGAAGGATCAGATTGAGATTCTCTTTATCCCCGGCCCGGGCTTGCACGCGGTGCGCGCGGATGCCACGCAGATCGAGCAGGCATTGCTCAACCTCTGCATCAATGCTCGTGACGCCATGCCAGACGGGGGCAAACTGACCATTCGGACGTGTAATGCCCATGTCGATGAGGCGTTTTGCCGCAAACACCGGCAGGCGCAGCCGGGAGAGTATGTTTTGCTCTCGGTGGAAGATACCGGCCTCGGCATGGATGACGATGTTCTCCTGCATATCTTTGAGCCGTTCTTCACGACGAAGGAGTTTGGCAAGGGAACCGGCCTGGGGCTGGCGATGGTGCATGGCATTGTCGGGCAGCATAACGGCTTCATCGATGTGAGAAGCAAGGTGGGTGAAGGTACGACCTTCGATATCTACCTCCCCTCACAGGGCTATGCAATCGCAAAGCAGGATGGTCATGGCACGAGTTTGAGTACAGAGCGCGCTATGCAGGCTGTATTACCTGTACCCACGCCCGCGAAGCAACAAAATGGGCATCGCCCTGTAACCATTCTGGTGGTGGAGGATGATCCCGACCTGCGCTATCTCATGGAAGAGGTGCTGAGGGACGATGGCTATAGCGTTGTGAGCGCGGGTGATGGTGAGGAAGGCTTACTGTTGTTTCAGCAGAACGCCTCTTCCATTGCCCTGGTGGTGGCCGACGTGGTGACGCCAAAGATGAAGGGGAAGGAATTGCACGAACACGTCAGGAAAATTAGCCCGCTCACCCGTTTCCTCTTTGTCAGCGGCTACGAGGCGAGCCAGTTGAGCCGCAACTTCGTGCTGGAAAGCGGCATCAACTTTCTCCAGAAGCCTTTTGATCTCGACGAACTGGTGGCAAAAGTCCGCGAAGTGCTGGCGTGAACAACCCCCGATCTTTTGCTATAATACTCCTGAGCAACTAGAAAGTTCAGGATAGATGATCGTGCAAATAGAAATCAGAAAGTGGTTGAAATCGCCGCGCGTGCGCACGGGTCTGGGCGTTGCCATCATCGCCGTGCTGGTGGTATGTACCTTCCTCTTCGCGCCGAAGGAGGAGGACCCCAACGTCGGGCTGGTTAATGACCCGACTACGCCAACTGTTGGCATTACCAATCTGCTGGCAACGCTGACGGTCAATCGCAGCGTGCAGGTGCAGGGGGTGAAGATGACGGTGACGCGGGTGCAGGAGGCGACGGCGTTTTCCGATGATCGCAAGCGCGGCGGCAACTATATCGTGCGCGTCTCCATGCAGACGATCAATAGCGGGCAGAATACCGTCGGAGTTCGCTATGATAGCATCGCTCGTCTGCTTTTGCCGGATGGCGAGGTGGTTGTGCCAAAGCTGGTGAACCTTTCGCCAGCCGCGCTACCGCAGGTGCAGCAGGATGGCTATATCGATTTTGCCCTGACCGATCGGGTCGATCTCTCATCGCTTAGCCTGCGCCTGGGCAATGAGACGATTGCCTTTGGTTGATGCGCTCAATCCTCTTCGCGTTCCGGCACGCCGACCTGTTCAATGCGGTGCTGTACATCGGCCATTGCTTGCCACCAGGGTGTACCGATGGGCTGCTCTGCCGCTTGCTGCGCCTGCACCAGGTCTTCAAGCGCGAGGTAATATTCGACCAGCACGCGCTCCCCGCTGGTGTGCGTCACGCATTCTTCCAGCAGGGTTTGGGCCTCTTCGTAGGCGCTGCGCCTCTGCTGCGCGGTCAGCATGGCCTGCCGGGCGCGTTGCAGTTGCTCTTCCTGTTCCTTCTCTCTACGCCTGCGCGGCATGAATAGCTGCCCCTGCGATTCGTTGAGGGCAGGAGCGGCGAGAACTGCCTGCAAAGCCAGCGCAGCCTCACCCTCTTCAATAATCGTCTCCTGCCGACGGCGTTCGAGCCATGCGCGCACGGCATGCAGTCTGACAAGGATGCTCGCGCTTTCCGGCAGGCGCAGTTGCTCGTCCGCCAGGAGTTCATCGCTGCCCGCTTCCTCCGCTTCCCACTCATCTTTCGCTTCGTTAAACCATTCGTCGTTCTGCATAAGATTCTGTATCCTTTAGACATAGCAATAGAGGTGGCGCGAATGCTCGCGCCACCTCTATTGTATCATGCCCTGTCCGTATTGAAAGAACGCGGAAAGAAGGTTAGCCCAGAGCTTCTTTCAGGCCCTCTTCCGGCAGGGTTGGAGCCTCTTCTACATCGTAATCTTCCGTTCTGGTCTTATCCTGGCCGCTGCGCAGGCCGACGGCGTTGAAGATGGGCGTCAGGATGATCGCCAGGATGAGGTTCAGAATGATCATCGAGAAGGCGATGTACATGCCGGGGAAGCTGAAGCCGCCGATGGAGATGACATAGACCGATTTCAGCCCGGCCAGGTAGAAGAAGATGGTACCGAGTACCTCGGAGACCGCCCAGCCGATGAGCAAGGCCCAGCGGTTGAACCAGTTGGTGTACAGGCCCAGGAAGACCGCCGGCAGGGTCTGGAGAATCCAGATGCCGCCGAGCAACTGGAAGTTAATCACCTGCGCCGTTGGAATGTAGACGATGAAGAGGACCGCGCCAAACTTCAGGACGAGCGAGGCCCACTTGGCAACCTCAGACTCCGCCCGATCTGAAGCGTTGGGGCTGATGTACTCTTTGAAGATGTTGCGTGTGAACAGGTTCGCGGCGGCAATCGACATCACGGAGGCGGGAACCAGCGCGCCAATCGAGATGGCGGCGAAGGCGAAGCCCGCGAACCAGCTCGGGAACTGCTGGAGGATGAGCGCGGGAACGGCTCCGTTGGCGCCGAAAGCGGCCAGCGGCTTCACATGCGCGGCGATGGCCATGTAGCCGGTCAGGGCCAGCAGAGCGAGCATGAGCGAATAGATGGGAAGCAAGGCGGTGTTGCGCTTGACCACGTTCTTGCTATTGCTGCTCAGCACGCTGGTCAGCGAGTGGGGATAGAGGAAGAGCGCGAGCGCGGAGCCGAGGGCCAGCGTGACATAGGGCCAGACCTGTTTGGGGGTCAGGAATTCGGTGAACGTGGGTGTGCTGAGCTGCTTTGCGTGGGCGGCAGCGAAAATCGGCCCGAAGCCACCCAGATTGGATGGGATGACGACGAGGATGGCGATCAGCGTGATGAAGATCATGATATCCTTCACCATCGCGATCATGGCGGGGGCGCGCAGGCCGCTGGTGTAGGTGTAGGCCGCCAGGATCAGGAAGGCGATGAGCAGGGGCAGGTCGAGCTTGAAGCCGCCAAGCGAGAGCGAGAGCGGGATGCCCAGCGCGGCCAGCGAGACCTGGATACCGAACATCTGCAAGGCGATGTAGGGCAGGGTGGCGACGATGCCGGTGACGGCCATTGCCAGGGCCAGTGTCTTGCTACCGAAGCGGTCCTTCACGAAGTCGGAAGCGGTAACGTAGCCGTTGCGCTTGCAGACGGACCAGAAGCGGGGCATGAGGACGTAGATAATGGGATAGACCAGGATGGTGTAGGGAACCGCGAACCAGCCGTTGAGAACGCCCAGGCCGAACATGGCGGCGGGAACGGCAATAAAGGTGTACGCGGTATACAGGTCACCGCCGAGCAGGAACCAGGTGACGAGCGTGCCGAAACGCCGCCCGGCCAGCCCCCATTCACTGATGAGGGCGAGATTGCCGCGCCGCCAGCGCGCCGCGACAAAGCCCAGCACTGTGACGAGCAGGAAGAAAATGATGAAGACGGTAAATGCGACGCCGTTAAACATGAATTCTTCTCCCTCGTGACATCAACTGAACAGACAGGCATGCATGATGCATGCCATACAACAGAATGGACTGTTGGACCGTTGCATGTCCTGACCGGTTTCAGGCTAAGCTCCCAGGAAATAGATCGTAGCCGTCAGAATGGCGGTGAGGATAATCCAGAGCAGCGAATACCAGTACAGGAAGGGTATGCCGATAAATGTCGGGTCGGCATGGTTGTAGAACGGTGTGTACAACATGGCGATAAAGGGAATGATGAGAAGGATGAGAAGCCACCGTCGACCGCTTCTCCGGGGTTGGGATGCCATAAACGTTACTCCTTTCGCCTGCTCCCTGCCTGTGGGAGCAGTTGCTAGAAAATGATGACAGGCACGAAAAGAACTGTAACTGGCTGCCGCTTATACTGTACGCTATCTTCAACCATGATGTCAATGTTTGAGAAAAGAGCTTTTTACAGGATAAACGGCCTATTCTCATGCTACCAGCAAGGTATAAAAATCCTGTAAACAAAAGCGTGAGATGTGTAAATGAATACATAAACATTTCCCCTCTATGAAAATCGGCGCGGGCCATGTCAGGCTGAGCGGGAGCGAAGCATGGCCTGTGTCGGTTGAGGGGTCTGTTAATGTGCCTCTTTCGCTTCGTCTTATAAGCAGTGATGATGGAAAGTGGAGGAAGGGAGAGAGCATGAGCGAGTCTCTGGCGGCGGGTTCGCGCATTCTGGATGGACGGTATATGCTGCTACGTTTGCTCTATACACGCCCGCGCGTGAATCTTTATCTGGGGTGGCGTCTGGCGCGAGGGTGCGACAACCGGCAGAGCGGGCTGGTGGCCGTGCGCGAACTGGTGCTGGATGGGCTGCCTGCCGGGGCGCGAGCGCGGGTGGAGCAGGCAACATGGGAGGAGTTTCTCTCGCCGGGCGTGGTCAGCGGGCTGCGCTTGCCAGCAGCCGGGGCAACCGAACGCCTGTGGATAGGGGCAGAACAGGGGCGGCTCTATCTGGTGATGCGCCTGTTTGAGAGTCAGACGGCAGGCTCCTTTGTTATGCCGCTTGCCGACCTGCTGCAACAACCTCGCTGGCCCCGCTGGCTGGACACGCAGGTTGCCGTTGCCTGGACAATTCAGCTTGCTCGCGTCGTCGCTCGCCTGCACCGCCAGGGAACGATACTGGCTGACCTTGATCCCTCAACGATCATCATAGATGCAAGTGACAGGGCGATAAGATCGGCGTGGTCTCCTCTGCTGCTCGCCTGCTGGCCCCCTTCCCCGTGTTTCTGGCCTGAGCGCGAAGATGTGCAGGCATATTTCCCGCTGCGCTTGCGGCGGGAAAACGTCTTTGCCGCGCCTGAGTTGTTGAGCAGACTATACGATGAGCGCGCCGATGTCTACGCGCTTGGCGCCATGTTGTACCTGCTGCTGACCGGGCGCGCGCCGGTCTCGGCCTCACGGCGCCTGCTCTATGCCCGCAAACAGAGCGGGGGGCTGGAACTGGTCTCGCCGCGCTTTTTTTGTCCCGCGCTTCCCCTCGCATTAGAAGAAATTGTTTTGCGCGCTCTTGCCCTGGAGCCGCGCGAACGCTATCCCTCGGTTTTTGCGCTGATCGAGGCGCTGGAAGCGGTGCAAACTGTGCCGTTGAAGCCGGTGAGCGGCGCGCTTCCCGCACGGCGGCCAGGGCCAGGATGATAGTGAAGTTCACGCTTCCGGGTCCAGACCCTTGACAGTCCGTTTGTCTGGTTGTATACTTAGAGCAAGCTAGCGGTAATACGATAGCTTGCCTCTCTGACTGTCCCGCTGAATGTACCGCTCGAACCTTCCTCGTCTGGTTGATACAGGAGTTGCAGACTATGCCTTTTCCGTTTGTCGCGTTTTTACGCCGATTCTTTCCCGAACCCTCACTTTCGTCTTCTGCCCCGTCTGGACGCATTCAGGAGCAGATTAATCCAACAGCCATTGCCTCTTCTCCCACGCAGGAGGACTGGTACTGGGGGAGACTGGCAACCGGAGGCGAAGAGGACTATTACTGGAGAAGATTGAGTGATAACTGGTATATGAAAGATGTAATTCCGTCAACATACCTGGAATTGCATAATACCTGCTACGAGGCGTATAACGCGAACCCGCTGGCATTTGCCATTATTGAGATTACGACGAGCTTTGTGATGGGGAAGGGGGTGACGCTGGCGGCGGCGGAGCCGGAGGTGCAGCGCGTGCTGATGGATTTCTGGCATGATCCTGATAATCATATGGAGACGCGGGTGTACGCGCTGTGTACCGAGCTGTCGCTGTATGGCGAGCAGTTTATCCGTTTCTTCGTCAATCGCTTCGACGGGCGTGTGAAGATCCGGCAGATTGACCCGTCGCTGATCGATCAGATTGAGACCGATCCCGATGATATCGAGACGCCGCTGCGTTTTCATCGCCGTCCGATCGGGCCGAGCGCGACCCTGCCAGGCAGCCCGCCGCTTATCTCGCGCACGGATGAGCAGCACCCGGATGGCGAGTGGTTCAAGGCCGGTGAGGAGGTGGTGCAGTTCACCATCAACAAGGTGAGCAATGCCAAACGTGGCAAGAGCGATCTGGCGACGCTGCTGCCCTGGCTGCGCCGCTACAAGGACTGGCTGACGGACCGCGTGCGCATCAACAAGTACAAGGGCGCGTTCCTCTGGGATGTCGTGCTGACCGGTGCGGACAGGAAGGCGGTCGAACGCAAGCGCATGGAGTATTCGTACCCGCCGGAGCCGGGCAGCGTCATCATTCACAACGAGGCGGAGCAGTGGTCGGCGATCAAGCCGGAGATCAATGCCAGCGAGGCGGCGGAGGATGGCAGAGCCATTAAACTCATGGTGGCAGTGGGCGCGCAGCTTCCCGAACACTTTTTATCAGACGGCGATAACAGCAATCTGGCGACAGCGAAGGAAATGGGCCTGCCAACATTCCTGAAATTCCAGCGCCGCCAGTACGCCATGCGAGCTATGTTGCGCGCCATTCTGGATCGCGTGCTGCTCGAAGCGCGACGGGCCGGGCGACTGCGCGACGAAATTGATACGCATTACGACATTCTCTTCCCCGAAATCGACGTGGCCGACCACCAGACGCTGGCCAGCGCCACCCAGATGCTCGTCTCCGCGCTCATTGCCGCCAAAGGTCAGGGCTGGGTGAGCGATGAGACGGCCATGCGCCTGATTTTCCAGTTTGCCGGTGAAGAACTCGATATCCACGAGGAACAGGCGCGCATTGGAAAGGAGCCTTCAACATGTCCATTACCGTCAACCCCCGATCCGCAACGGCCAGCGGGGCAGGTTCCGCGTCGCTGATGTACGCGCCGCCGCCCTCGACGCTGGTGGCCTCGCCCTATACCACATCGCTCTTCGCTCCTGCCGCGACTTCGCAGGCGCGCCATCAGGGCCATACAAAGGCGCGCAGTCACGTAGCCCATCCACATATCCCGCATTTCTCGCACCGCCGCGCGCAATTGCCGCCTGGCGTCGAAGAGCAACCATTCTAAATCCGACGCCGTAGGGGCGACCTCTTAGGCGTTCACTTAAGGCCGTCACAGGCCACCCGCAAGGGGTGGCCCTACTATATACGACCGCTCCATAAGCCCTACGACCCGTTCGTCTATAGTAGGGCCACCCCTTGCGGGTGGCCTGCGTTGCGCTCGCACGGGCTTAAGTGAACGCCTATGAGGGGCGACCTTCAGGGTCGCCCGCGTGGCAACAGCGCCGCGCCTTGCCACGCTGGTTCTGTCGGCGGCGGGCGACCCTGAAGGTCGCTCCTACGGCATTGACGGTCTGTTAGTCCAGAAGGAGGTACTTATGCCGCTTGATGCGCGCAAAGAGCAGCATATGCTGCAAGTTATCCCACGCACCTTTGCCGGGCGGCAGCGCACGGTGGTGATCGTCTACCTGGCGGGCGGCAGCTATAGCTACAGCGCGGTGCAGGTCATTATGCGCCCGGAGCAGATCATTGACCCGCAGATTTACGACGCCAGCGGCATGGCCCCGCTGCACAATGCCGATATGCTGATGATCGCCCCGCTCGACACGAACTTTACCGGCGCAGTCTACATTGCCGATACCACGACGGCGACGGCGGCAGCGGTTGCCAGCGCGCCCAAATATGAAATCATCGAGGTGCTGCCCGTTGGCATGGTGGTTGGCGGCACGCACCTGCGCGTCTTGCTGCGCCGCATGCGGTAAACGCTGTTTTTCATATTGAAAGGAACATGCTATGTCAAAAAATCCCTTACACGAACAGGAATGCCAGCAGGATGCGCTGGAGCGGCTCAATAACTGGCTGAACGTGCTGGAAGGCCGTATCTGCGTCCTGCTGGAAGCGAACGACCTGGCGGCGATGAAGCCATCTGAACGCGAACAGGCGGCCAACCGCCACCTCGCGCTATTATTGCGTCTTCTGCAACTGCGCCAGCGATGCGCGCAGGCCGCCCCCTCCCCAGGCGAGCAGGCGCTTCTGGAAGCCCTCTTTGGCGGTATAGACGAGGAGTAGTGGGGGAACCATGTCATCCTTCGCGCCGCGAAGGAACTGAGACTGTGTGAAATGCGCACGTGCATTCAAAGTCATACCAGAGAAGTTGCCTCCTGGCCCCCACAGCGGCCCCTAAGGGTCATGCAACCGCGACGCCGCAGATTGCATAGCATTTTGCAGTACGAAACCGTTCTCGGATTCCCGCCGACGCATTTTAATGATCTACATGGCTCTCGGCCATCTGCAAGTCGAGCAAGATGATATCCTTCTCAAGATGAATGACAAAACATTACAAGGAGAAGTTGCCAAAGCTCTGGAG
>Ga0209581_1004446_pt1 | contig 11266 bp, 8 predicted proteins | sample Coa_R2_FD_187160 | JGI IMG/M metagenome (GOLD analysis project Ga0209581, IMG submission 187160) | Surface soil microbial communities from Centralia Pennsylvania, which are recovering from an underground coalmine fire - Coalmine... | ecosystem: Environmental > Terrestrial > Soil > Unclassified ...
TCTAGCGAAGCTGCACCGCCGCAACTGGGGCGAGGCGGTGGAGAACCTGACGGGCTCGGGCGAGTACCACTGGATGGCGGGGAATTTCCTGAAGTACGGCGCGGCGGAGGCCGCGTTCGGCAGCAAGAACGCGGGCGATCTGCCGGTGGACGCGCACGAGCTGATCGCGCTGTGCGCGCCGCGCGCGACCTTCATCAGCTACGGCGTGCCGGAGAAGGGCGACGCGAAGTGGCTGGACCACGAGGGCAGCTTCATGGCGTCGGTGGCGGCGGGGCCGGTCTTCCGGCTGCTCGGCGCCAGGGACCTCGGCGTGGGCGACGACTGGCGGAACGCGAAGATGCCGCCGGTCAATGTGGGGCTGCTCGATGGCGAGCTGGCCTGGCGCCAGCACGACGGCGGGCACACCGACGGCCCGAACTGGAAGTACTTCATCAGTTGGGCGGACCGCGAGTTCCGGCGGCGGCCGGCGCCGGACCGTCCGGTGGCGCGGCTCGACCGCAATTCTCAGATCGCGCACCAGCAGTTGCTCGAGAAGGCGAAGGCGGGTGGGATCGATCTTTATTTCGAAGGCGATTCGATCACGCGGCGGTGGGGCGCAACGGATTATCCGGAGCTGCTGGCCGACTGGAAGCGGAATTTCTTCGGCTGGAACGCGGCGGATTTCGGCTGGGGCGCGGACCGGGTGCAGAACATTCTGTGGCGTCTCGAATTCGGGGAGCTGGACGGGGTGAATCCGAAGGCGATCGTGCTGCTGGCGGGGACGAACGACGTCGGCGCGGGCGCGAGCGCGGAGGATGTGGAGGCGGGAATCCGGGAGGTGGTGCGGGTGATGCAGGCGAAGGCGCCGGCGGCTAGCATCGTCTTGATGGGGATTTTTCCGCGCCACGACCGGCCGCAGTATATGGCGGAGATCGAGCGCATCAATGCGCGGCTGGCGGAGATGGCGGACGGCAAGCGGGTGCGGTATCTGAATGTGAATGCGCGGATGGGGGAGGGGACGCTGAATGCGAAGGACAAACTGCATCCCACGCTGGCGGGATACGAGGTGTGGGCGGAGGCACTGAAGCCGGTGCTGACGGAGATCCTGGGGCCTCGGGCGTTGGAAGATCATGCGCCGCCGCCGACGGGGGACCCGTCGCGGGAAGGGCGGGTGTTTTGAACCGCCGAGACGCCGAGGAAATGCAGAATTACGGAAACTTCGGCATGACGAAGCTGTAGGCCGTGTAGCGAATTTCGCTCCAGGCGAGTTCCGGGAGCGGATGCCCGGGAAACAGCGGGATCGCGACGGGGGTGAACTGGACCCGCACGCGAATCGCCCGGCGCCGTGCGGTCAGGGCGCTAGGAATGAGAAACTCATCGTCGCGGAAGCGGCGGTTCGAGGTCTGGACGACGTGCCGGGTCGCGCCCAATTCGCCCGAGGGCGCGGAAAACACGCAGGTGTTCGAGCCGGCCAGATACCAGATGCCCGCCGGTTTCCACTCCGGTGTTTTGGCGCCGGCATCCGCGACGAACACCTCCGCCCGCTGGTTCGGATAGGCATAATCCAGCTTGCGCCGGAGCATCACACCGAGATTTTCCGGCCGGATTGCGAGGGTGAACTCCGACCATGTTTTGGTGACACGGCCGCGGTCGGTCTCGGCCGGGTAAATCTCTTTGCCGCCCACGGTGTCGGGTCCCCATTCGTACCGCGACGTAATTTCGTAGGGTTGGGAGGCATCGGGCGAGAGATAGCTATGGGCCCGCTCGCTCGCCGGATCGCCGATCGCCAGTTCGTCGGTCCGGACCAGCGAGGCTGCCGGGAGGCCGTACCAATACGCCGCCGTCTCGTAATGCTGCGCCGATTCGTTCGTGCCGCCGTGTTCCAACTGAATGCGGGCGTTCCTGCCGAACGGCATCAGGTCGGCCAGCAGATAGCGATAGGACGATTCGATGCGGTCTTCCGGCGCGATGGCATCCCTGGCGCTCTTCGCGCCGGTGGGATGGCCGGCAAACGGCAGCGTCATGTTCAGGCCTCCCCAATAGTCGCCGCCGCCGCCCCACTCTTCGGTTCCGGTGCCCTGCGCCTGTGGGGTGCGGCTGTCGTCGAAGAAGAAACGCGGATCGCCCTCGAGGGTGTTGAGCACCGCGTCATGAGAGAAGATGATCGAGGTCCCGACAAACTGGCCGGACCACTCGCCGCCGCCTTCGGTCTTCGTGGTATCGAGCAAGACGAGGTCCTTGCCGAATTCCGGCGAGGGATGGTCGCGATACGTCGCGTGGAAGTAGCCGGCCTGAGCGGGCGGATCGCGAAACGGAGCCGACCGGATGCTCCACCGGACATCCGGGACAGCAGCGCCGGCGCCCGCCAGTCGGACAGCCGCCGACCGGAAGAAAGGCATGGGGAAGTAGCAGCTCAGATAGACGCGATCCCCGCCGTACCGCACCACCATGGGAAGCGACTTCACCAGGTACTCGCGGCGATCGCGATTGTACAGAGTGCCGGCGCCGAAGAAGAGCGCCACCGGCACATCGACGGAGGGCTCCGCGCGGCCATCCCATGTGATCTGCAGCCGGGCTCGGGAGAAATCGAGCGCGGAGGCAATGGGGACGGAGAACTCGAGCGCACGGATCATCCGCGCGCCGCGTCCGTTCCACACGACGGCCGTTCCCGCGGCGGGAAGATCGACGGAGCCGGACTGCTCGCGAACGCCGGCTTCACCGGCTTGCGGCGCGATATCGGTTCCGGCCTTGCGAATCAGATCGAGCACATCGGCAGGCGGCGGCGTTCGTGCGTCCCAACTGGCGATGGGCGCGGAGAGCGGCGCGCCGGGAACATACTGGTCGTAGATGTAATAGCCGGTGCCGTAGAACGTGCGCGAGTATGCCATGCGGAAGCGGTTTTGGAAGGCGACCGGGACCCAGCTCAAGTCGGCGCCTTTGGTCTGGGCCCACGTCAGGGCAAGCGGATTGGGAAAGAGCTCGGGCGGCTGGAAAACAGATTCCGGATTCGGATGCAGGGGATCGGCTGTGCTGGTCTCCTGCACCAGATGATCCTTGCCATCGACCTCCCAGTGCCACGGACTGCCGTGCCAATGGTTGTAGCGGACGAAGTAGAGCACGCCGGGGCCCTGGACATCCAAAGTGACGTTGAAGTCGCCGGCAAGCTGATACAGGAAGTGCGAGGCGTCGGCGCGTTCGTTGCCGCCCTGGCGGTCGTAGGTGCTTCGCATGTAAGCGCGGGCGCCGATGCGCTGGTAGGGCCAGCGGTCCCACATGCGGAAAGCATCATAGCCGACGGGGATCACGGGCGGGCCGGCGGCAAATGCGGCGGCTGCAATCCACCAGCAAAGGTATCGCACGCCCAAGTATTAACACGATGAGGGGGTGGGGAGACTTGGTTTCGATGCAGAGACATGGGGCGCGGAGGAGCGGGGTCCGGCGGAAAAGCGGAGGCGCGCGGCGCGGGGCGCGGAAACGAGTACCCGGAGCCCAATTGGTCCCTATCCTCACCATGCGGTGGGGGCGGGACTCACGGATGGAGAGGGAATTGACTCACAGGCGTGAGAGGGCGTAATTTGTGACACTTAGCTGACGATCGCGGTTGCTTTGCCCGGCGGCGGCGGTGCTAGATTGAAGGCAAATGCCGTCCGCCAATCGACAGATTGTTTTAGCTGCCGTTCCCAACGGCATGCCGAAGGAAACGGACTTCCGCCTGATTGAAAGCCCGATGCCGCACCCGGGCGCAGGCGAGGCGCTGGTGCGGTCGCTGTACCTTTCGGTGGACCCGTATATGCGAGGCCGCATGACGGGGAAGACGACCTACGCCCGGGGCGTGCAACCGGGCGAAGTGATGGTAGGCGGAGTGGTGGGCGAAGTGGTGGAGTCGAACGATCCGCGCTTCGCGAGCGGGGATATTGTCGAAGGAATGCTCGGGTGGCAGGATTACGCGGTGGCGCCGGCGAAATCGCTGCGCAAGATCGACCCGAGCCTGGCGCCGATCACGACCGCGCTGTACGTCCTGGGGATGCCGGGGCTGACGGCGTACTTCGGGCTGCTGGAGATCTGCCGGCCACAGCCGGGAGAGACGGTGGTGGTGTCGGGCGCGGCGGGCGCGGTGGGGTCGCTCGTAGGGCAGATCGCGAAGATCAAGCGCTGCCGGGCGATCGGCATCGCGGGAAGCGACGAGAAGATCCGGTTCATCACGCAGGAGCTGGGTTTCGACGGCGGCTTCAATTACCGCGAGACGCGCGATTACGGCGCCAAGCTGAAGGAGTTGTGCCCGAACGGCATCGATATCTACTTCGATAATGTGGGCGGGCCGATCACCGATGAGGTCATCAAGCACATCAACACGCGGGCGCGGATCGCGGTGTGCGGGCAGATTTCGCAGTACAACGCGGACCAGCCGGAGATGGGTCCGCGGTGGATGGGCCAACTGATCGCGAAACAGGCGAAGGTGGAAGGATTCCTGGTGATGCAGTTTGCCGACCGCTACGAGGAAGGGCTGAAGCAGTTGGCGACGTGGCTGCGCGAGAAGAAGATCAAGTACCGGGAGGATGTGGCCGAGGGCCTGGAGAACGCGCCGGCGGCGTTCATCGGGATGATGCAGGGAAAGAACATCGGCAAACAACTGGTGCAGGTGTGGAAGGAAGGCGCGGCACTGACGGGTGCGGCGCGAGGTTAGTGAGTTTTCACCGCCGAGACGCCGAGGCGCCGAGGCAACACAAAAATATTTTGCAGGGCTTTTCTCGGCGCCTCTGTGTCTTGGCGGTGAATATTTGGGCTAGCGTGTGACGGCGGCCAAGGCGTCCTGGACGGCGCGGAGGAGGGCGTCCATGGCGAAGGGCTTGGGGAGGAGCGTGAAGCCACGGGCGGTGACGAAGCGCTGGACGAGATCCGCGTCGTGGAAGCCGGAGATGAAGACTACGGGCAGGCCGGGCTGACGGGTGCGAAGGCGCTCGGCGAGCACGGGGCCCGTGAGATCCGGCATGATGACGTCGGTCAGCAGGAGTTGGACGGGGCCGGCGTCTTCATAAGCCTGAATAGCCTCCCAGCCGCCCGCCGCGGTGACGACGCGGTAGCCGGCGGCCGTCAGGCTCTGTTCCAAGAATCCCAGGACCGCGCGATCGTCATCGACGGCCAGGATGGTCGCTCGCGCGCTCTCCTGCATGCAATTCCATTATACGAAGCGGGGATGCAAGGGCGCAGCGAGCGGGATTACCGACGCTGACGCTGGGGAGGGGGATCCTCTCACAAGCAGCTCCCCGAAGACAGCCGCGCTTTGACCAAAAAGCGCTAGAGCACCAGCGGCTGTCTTCGGGTACGCCACCCTCCGAGGAGCTTGCGGAGATTTACTGGTTGGCCATCGCGACGAAGTGGACGTGGCGGTCCTTCTGCCAGCAGCTTTCGTCCTTGCACTCCGCGTTGGCCTTCTCCTTGCCGTAGCTGACGAGCTTGAACTGGTCGGCAGGGATGCCGATCTGGGTCAGATAATCGCGGGCGGCTTCGGCGCGCTTCTGGCCGAGGGCCATGTTGTACTCGGCGGAGCCGCGCTCGTCGCAGAGTCCCTCGATGGTGATTTTGTAGTCCGGGAAGTCCTTCAGAATATCGCGCAGTTCGGTGGAATCGGCTTTGAGGGTGTTCATGGCATCGGGGCGCAGCGACGCCTTGTCGTAATCGAAGTAGGCATCTTCGATGCGCGCGAGCAGATCATCGATGCGCTTGCGCGTAGCGGCATCCGGCATGTTGGAGCGCGGAGCAGGCTCTTCGCGGCGCGGAGTGCTGGCGACCTCGTGACGCTCAGGCGCGGGAGTGGTCTGTGTCCGCGGGGTCTCCGCGGGAGCCGGCGCCGGGGGCTGCTGTTGGGCGACCTTCTTCTTCGCGCATCCTACGCCGAGGGCGAGGACAGCGGCAGCTACGAGAACCAGGCCGCGGGAACGTTTCATGTGGAAATCCTCCATTCACGAATTTTGTAGCGCGATTGCGGGTGCGGGGGCAATCCTGTCCGGACAGGAGAAAAGGAGTCAGAAGTCAGAAGTCCGAAGTCAGGAGGCGGGCAGGGCGGCGGATTCGGTGTCCGCTCCTGTCACGACAGGATACGTGGGCCTCCGGGGGTTGACTACACTAAAGTGTGGAGATCCGCGTGCCATCGTTTCTTGCCATCGACGGGCGAAGGGCGCCCTGGCTCGTGCTGTGGCTGGGGTTTGGCGGGCTGCTGGTGTGCATCGTGGCGGCGGCGACGGAGACGGTGCTTTCGCTCGACCGGGTGCGGCAGGAGGAGGCGCGGATCCGGCAGTCGTTCAGCGCGCGGATGACGTCGCTCGACCAGATCCGGTCCGAGATCTATCTTTCGGGAACCTACGTTCGGGATTATCTACTCTCGCCGGATGCGAGCGGGGCGCAGGCGCAGGGGACCCGGCTGGCGACGCTCGAAAAAGAGACCTACGCGGCGCTGCACGCTTACGCGCAGTCCCTCGAGCCGGGGGAGCGGGAGCCCTTCCGGACGCTGCAGTCGGAAATCGAAGGGTACTGGCAGGTGCTCGACCGGATGATGGCGTGGACGCCGGAGCAGCGCGGCAAGCTGCGGGAAGCGTTCTTTTACGATGAGCTGGTGCCGCGGCGGAACGCGATGCTGCAGATCGCGGACCGGATCGGGCGGGCGAACGAGCGCGGGCTGAGCCGGGCGGAGGAACAACTGGCGGCGGCGTCGGACGGGTTCCGGCGGACGCTGCTGGGGACGTTTGCGATCACGCTGCTCGGCGGGCTGGTGCTGGCGGCGCTGACAGTCGGGCACACGCTGCGGCTGGAACGGGAGCTGGAGCAGCGGCTGGAGGAGAATGCGCGCTCGCGGGCGGATTTGCAGGAGCTTTCCGCGAAGCTGGTGCGGGCGCAGGAGAACGAGCGGCGGACGCTGGCTCGGGAGCTGCACGACGAAGTGGGGCAATCGCTTTCGGCGATCCTGATGGAAGCGGAGAGCGCCGAATGCGCGGAGGATGTCAGCGAGGCGCGGGAGCACGTGGCGGCGGTGCGGCGGCTGGCGGCGAAGACGGTCAACGAAGTGCGGGATCTGGCGCTGCTGCTGCGTCCCAGCATGCTGGACGATTTCGGGCTGGTGCCGGCGCTGAACTGGCACGCGCGGGAGACCACCAAGCGGACGGGGCTCAAAGTGGTGCTGCGCGCCGACGAAGCGGCCGGCGATCTGCCGGATGAGCACAAGACCTGCATTTTCCGGCTGGTGCAGGAGGCGGTGAACAACAGCGCGCGGCACGCCAACGCGCGGACCGTCGAGGTGGAGCTGCGGCGCGAGGCGGATCGCGTGCGGTGCACCGTCCGGGACGACGGCGCGGGATTCGACACGAAGTTCGTGCGCGGGCTCGGGCTGCTGGGCATGGAGGAGCGCGTGCGGCGGCTGGGCGGACGGCTGGAGATCGATTCGCACTTGGGGCGCGGAACGCTGGTGCGGGCGGAGCTGCCGGTGGTGGAGTTGACAGGGGAGCGGAAAGCCCCGGCGCCGGCAATTCACCGCAGAGACGCAGAGGACGCGGAGATTCCGCGGAGGAAACAGGAATTAGAGGCTCGGAGCTAGGGGTGCGCGCAGGCGCGAGTGCATGGCGATACGGATTCTGCTGGCGGACGATCATACGGTAGTGCGGGACGGGTTGCGGGCTTTGCTCGAAAAGCAGCCGGACATGGCGGTGGTGGCGGAGGCGGCCGATGGAAGGGACAGCGTCCGGCTGGCGGAGGAGCAGTCGCCGGATGTGGTCGTGATGGACATCGCGATGCCGAACATGAACGGTATCGAGGCGACGCGGCGGATTCTCTCGAGCAATCCGCGGACGGCGGTGGTGATCCTGAGCATGCACCAGGACGAGAGCTATGTGCTGCGGTCGCTGAAGGCGGGGGCGAAGGGGTACCTGCTGAAGGATTCGCTGCGGTCGGATGTGATCGAGGCGATCCGGTCGGTGGCGCAGGGGCGGAGCTTCCTGACGAAGAAGGTGAGCCGGATTCTGCAGGAGGATTACATCCGCGAGCTGGAGGACCGGGGGCTCGACGACAGCTACGACCTGCTGACGGAGCGGGAGCGGGAGATTCTGCAGTTAGTCGCGGAGGGGAAGACGAACAAGGAGGTCGCGGCGCTGCTCGATGTGAGCGTGACCACGGTGGAGACGCACCGGACGCACATCCTGCAAAAGCTGGGCCTGCATTCGGTGCCGGAGTTGATTCTCTATGCGGTGAGGAAGGGGATTATCTCGTAGCGTGCGCAATCATAGAGGGCGGGAATAGCGCTTCCGCCTTGTCCCATCGCTCCTGCTCCATCAACACCCGCCCAAGCCGGTCGCGTGAGATCGTTCGCAGCTCTGGTATGCGCTCGATCGCCAAACTCCGGCGCAGCGCTTCTTCGGCCTCCTTCAGCCGGCCAAACTTCAGGCACGCCGACCCACGAAAGAACAGATCACGCGGCGGGTCCGATTTTCCAGTACGGAAACCTTCGATCTCTTCCAATCGGGCCCGGTAATCGCCCCGCCGATAGGCGGCGAGTTGCTTGTGCAGAACGCGCTGCGTGCGGCGGAGGTGGCGAATTTTCGACGCGCGCCGATTTCACAAATAATTTACATCGCCTGAATTGAAAGGACGCTGCAGCGAATGCTAAATTCCAGCCAAGAAGTTCCGGGCCGGCCTTTCCGTAGAAATCTGATTCGCAGCCACGGCCCCCAGTCTACCTGGGGCACAGGAGAACTTTCGATGCAGACGAACGTCCGAGTAATGCTACTGGGAGCGATTGGGACATTGACGGCCTGGGGCTTTCCGTTTGGTCCGCCGAGCGGCGTGACGATTGCTCCCGCTGACCGGCCCGGTGTTTCCTGTACACTGTGCCACGCAGGGACGCCATTGAACGGCGGCGGCGGGAGCGTCCGGCTCGTTTTTCCGAACGGCCTGACTTATACGCCCGGCCAGACTCAGACCATTAACGTCGTGATCAACGATGCCATAGCGGCAATCTACGGTTTCGAAATGACCGCTCGACTGGAAAGCGGCCCCAGCACGCAACAGGCCGGAAAGTTTGTAGCAGGTGCGAATCAAAAGGTGGTGTGTTCCAACAATGCGATCGAGCCGGATACCGGCTGCGGCGGTAACGGAATCCAGTGGCTGGAACACAGTCAGCCGTCTTTGTCGAACACGATTTCCGTTCAGTGGACACCCCCGGCTGCCGGCGCCGGTAATGTCCATATCTATGTGTCTGCGAATGCCGCAAATGGCGACAACACGCGATTGGGCGACCATATCTATGCGGCGGATTACGTCCTGACACCGGCCTCGACTTCCGTTAGCGGGCTTCCTCAAATCACCAGCATCGTCAACGCCGCCAGCGGCGCGAATACTGGTGAGGCGGGATCGTGGATCACGATCACGGGCTCCAACTTCGCTTCGTCCGCGACGACCTGGGACAACGCCATCATCACGAACGTGTTTCCGACGACCCTCGGCGGCGTTACCGTGGCGATTGACGGGAAACCTGCACCGATCAGCTTCGTGAATCAGACTCAAATCAATGCTTTGGTGCCGGCGACGAGCACCCTCGGCAGCGTGAACGTCGTAGTCTCGAATTCTAACGGCTCCTCCGCACCGGCGGCCTTAACTTTGGCAACCGCATCTCCGGGCCTCTTTACTTTTCCTGAGGGCCAAGGGAAGTACGCAGCGGCCGTTGTTCTCGATAGCCCGACGACTTTTGAATATCTCGCGCCGGCCGGATTGCTTGGAAGTTCCGCGCAGTCGCGCCCGGCGAAAGCAGGTGACACGATCCTCATTTACGGTACGGGATTTGGCCCTACGACCACGCCGCTGAATCCGGAAATGTCCGCCAGTGTCGCGTATCCGCTGGCTCACACGGGTCCGGATATTACCAAGCCACTCGCCCAGGTAACGATCGGCGGACAGGCGGCTCAACTGCAATTCTGCGGGATCGTCAGTCCCGGGGTTTACCAGATCAATGCGGTGGTGCCGCAAGGACTGAGCGCCGGAGACCAGCCGCTCCAGGTGACTTTGCTGAGCGGGCCATCCGTGTCGCAGACCGTTTTTGTCCCGGTTCAGTAGTCGCCGACGATCGCAGCCTCCCGCCGTCCTGCACGGCGGCGGGATTTTAGCGCAGTCGCGCGTGGGTAAAAAGGCTTGCCGCCAAAGATTTGTGTAGACAAGCTACTCAATACAGAGTAGACTGCCTACAGAATGTCGAAACTTTCCCGCGTCGATCTTCTTCAGGGGACCCTCGACCTGCTCATTTTGCGCACGCTGGCTCTGGGGCGGAGCCACGGGCACGCCATTGCGAAGCATATCCAGCGGACGTCGCAGGACCTGTTGCAGGTGGAGACGGGGTCGCTTTATCCGGCGCTGCACCGGCTGGAAGCGAAGGGGTGGATTGCGGCTTCGTGGGAGCTCTCGGAGAAGGGGAAGCGGGCGCGGTATTACCAGCTCACGGCGGCGGGGCGGCGGCAACTGGTGGAAGAGCAATCGAGGTGGGAAGCATTCGCGCGGGCGATGGGGCTGGTGCTGAATCCGAATCCGGAGGGAACAGCATGAGGGCATTCATCAGGAAGTTGAACTGGCTGCTGGCGCGGCGGAGGAAGGAAGCGGAGCTGCGGGAAGAACTCGCGTTCCATCTGGAGGAGGAAGCGGAGGAACTCGCGGAGCGGGGGCTGGGCGTGGCGGAGGCTCGGAACGCGGCGCGGCGGGACTTCGGCAATTCCGGGCTGGTGGCGGAGGATACGCGCGCGGCGTGGGGCTGGCGGTGGACGGAAGAGCTGGCGCAGGATGTTCGGTACGCGATGCGGGCGATGCGTGCCAGCCGGACGTTCACGGCGCTCGCGCTGGTTTCACTCGCGCTGGGGATCGGGGCGAATACGGCGATCTTCAGTTTCCTGGATGCGATCCTGCTGCGGCGGCTGCCGGCGGCCGATCCGGAGTCGCTGGTGCTGCTGCGCATGCACATGCGGCAGTCCGAGGTGCACGGGATGGAGTATCACGACGGCAGCTTCAAGACGGCAGGCGGGGGATTCACGAATGCCACCTTTGCCTATCCGGCGTTCGAGCTGTTCCGGAACAGCGGTGTGTTCGCGTCCGTGTTCTGCTACCAGAGCGCGGGCGGGCTCAACGTGTCGATCGGCGGCGATGCGCGCATTGCGGATGGTGAATACGTCTCGGGCGAGTACTTTCATGGCCTCGGGATTCGGGCCGCGTCGGGGCGGCTGCTGGAAGAGGCGGATGACCGGGCGGGGGCGGCGCCGGTTGTGGT
>Ga0209581_1004447_pt1 | contig 11264 bp, 7 predicted proteins | sample Coa_R2_FD_187160 | JGI IMG/M metagenome (GOLD analysis project Ga0209581, IMG submission 187160) | Surface soil microbial communities from Centralia Pennsylvania, which are recovering from an underground coalmine fire - Coalmine... | ecosystem: Environmental > Terrestrial > Soil > Unclassified ...
TTCAATTCTGTTAGTTGTGATTTGTGCGCTGCTCATCTGTGCACCTCCTCGAATTACCTCACGGCCGCGGCGGGACTCCGAAACAGAAAGAGCCCCGCTTTGCCGCCGGCTACAATATCGGGATATTTTTTCGGTTCGAATGAGACGACGGCAATCTGCATGCCTCCGCCGGCGCGCGACCCATAATCGATCACGTGCTTCACCCACTCTACCGCGCCCGATGCCGATTGGAAATACTCATACCAATACAGGCCCAGCGGTTCGCGTTCGCCGGGGTCGCGGCCGTTGTGCGCCATGTAGCGTTTCCCAGTCACGAGGTCCATTTGCCCGTCGCGATTGACGTCAGCAACTACGAGCGCATGCGATTGGGACCAGCTCTCATCGATGACGTGTCTTGTCCAGCCGCCGGCGGCGGTCTGTTCGAGCCAGTAAATGCCGTAGTTGTGAGCCATCGAGTAGACGATGTCGTTTCGGCCGTCGCGGTTGATGTCCAATACATGAATGAAACCGGTGTCGCCTAATTTGAAATCGCCGTGAAATGTCCAGGACCCGGAGCGCGGATCGTGGGGCGCTTCAAACCAGCCTTGAGGCGTCAGGATATCATTCCGGCCGTCGCGGTTTACGTCTCCAGCGCCGATTCCGTGCCCGTAGGAATGGTCCGAAACAGCGTGCGGGACAAATGCGCCGTTGCGGATTTCATACCAGGTGAGCGGCGTCTTGCCGTCGCCGAATTCGGGCAGCAGCTCGCGGGCCTGGCCATCGTTATCCAGATCGACCAGGAATGCGAACTCGACCGGAGAGCGCGCGTCGATGACGTGTTCCTTCCACAGCGCGCCGGGCTGGCCGGGATTTTCGTTCCACCACAGTTTACGGGCGAACCAGGCGCAGCTCACAATATCGACGCGGCCGTCGCCGTTGACGTCTACCGGCAAGTCGCTGAAATCGTCGACGTAGTTGTTGGTGAAATTGATCTCGCGAAATTTGTGTTTGATCCACTTCGGGCCTTCATACCAGTGCTCGCCGGAGATGATATCCAGCTGGCCGTCGCCGTTGATGTCGGCGGCGGCGGCGGGCTCGCTCGCGGTCCAATCGATCATGATGCGCTCAAAGGGGATGTCGGCGGGTCGGCTGGCGGCGAAGAGCAGCGCAGCGGCCGAAAGAAAGAAGGCCGCGCTCTTGCGACCGCGGCTAGATAGCCGGCAACTCGTAGCCGCGCCGGCGGGGGCGGTTTGCAAGAGCGTTCGCTTCGGCGTCATCGGGAAACCGCTCCTGCGCGGGATCCCACCGCAGCCGCCGATTCAGACGGCGCGTAATGTTGGCGAGATGCGCAACCGTGATGGAGCGATGGCCGATCTCGACGTCCGCGTTCGGCGTCTTGCGACCCGGGATGCACTCCAGCCAGTAGCCCATGTGATATTGCGCCTGCCACAACGCGCGTTTGTCGTGCCATTTCTCGATTTCTTCCTGGGGCGGGAGATCCAGCCTAACGCCGGGAGCGTCAATTTTGAAGTTATTCCGCCAGATGTCAATGGCGCCCTTTTCTCCGATGAACCGCCCGCCGCCCATCATATCGCCCTTGGCCGGCAGGTCCATATGGACAGTGACGCCGTTCGCATACCGGAACGCGATTGCGCCCTCGGGGCCGTCTTTCATTGGCCATAGCTCAACCGGGCCGGTGTCATCCATTCCGAGCGCCCACTGGATCTGATCGAGGCCGTGCGCGCCCCAGTTTGTCATTTCGCCGCCGGAGTAGTCGCGCCACTGCATCCATTTGAACTGGAGCGTGCGATTGTATGGGCGCAAGGGCGCCTGGCCGAGCCAGACATCCCAGTTGAGCTTTTCGGGAACCGGCTCGTCGGCGAGATCAGGAATCGGAGAGGACGACGGGTAGTTGCATGCCTGGACCAGCCTGATTTTGCCTAAGCCGCCATTCCGAACGAGAGCGCAGGAAATCTGGTTCATCTCCATGGAGCGCTGTTGCGTGCCGACCTGAAATACGCGCTTATATCTGCGTGCGGCGTCGACTATGGCGCGGCCCTCGGCAATGTAGAGCGTCAGCGGCTTCTCCGCGTACACGTCCTTGCCAGCCTGGCAGGCGTGAATACACGGGAGCGCGCGGCCGTGGTCGGTCGTGGCGATGATAACAGCGTCGATGTCCTTACGATCCAGAATCCTGCGGTAGTCCTGGTACAGGTCCCACTTCCTGTTGCGCCGGGCCGCGGCCTCTTCGCATCGCGCAAGGTAGCAATCAGCGAGCGCGGCAATCTGGCCGGGCGGCGGCAACTGATCGATGAGAAGGTTGCCGCGATTGCCGACGCCGATCACGCCGATGGTGATGCGGTCGCTGGGCGCCGGCCGCCCTTGCCCGCCGCCGAGGACGCAACGCGGCACGATCACGGGCGCGCCCGCGGCGAGCTGAAGGAGCCGGCGCCGGCTCGGCAGGCTAGAAGACATATCGCAGCGATAAAATCGCGCGACGGTTATTATACTGCGCGCTGGTGATGGTGCCGAAGGACGCGTTGGTGTTGGCGCCCGTCTGATAGTTCAGATTTAAAATCGTATTCGGATTTCCCGGATTGAAGTGGTTGAATGCGTTAATCGCCTCCAGCTTCAACTCCAGTCTTTGCGATTCCTTTACGCGGAATTCCTTGACCAGGGAAAGATTGAATAACTCGACGCCCGGACCATAGGTCAGCGTTGGAGGCTCGTTGCCGATCATGCCGCGCTTGAATGTCGAGCTGACGGTTGGCAGAACGAAGTTGGCGGGATTGAACGGATACCAAAGCCTGGGATCGGCGGTCGAGCCAACCGAGGCCGGCGTGGCGCCCGACGGCAGCCACACGGCCGACATGTTGGCGTTCACCATCTGGCAGCGGAACAAGACGCCGCCGGTGGGAGTGCCATTGGGCCAGCCCACAGGGTTATTGTTGTAGTTGCAGACGATATTCATCGGCGCGCCGGAGTACAGTTGCGCCGTCCCGGTGATCTTCCACCCATCGAGCGTCTGCCTGGTGAAGGCGTTTCTGCCAACCAACCGGCTGATGTCCGGAAAATCGTAGCCAAAGTTTGCGTTGAAGATGTGCGGGCGGTTGCCGCCGGTGCCGCCGCTGCCGGGATTACCGGCCGTGCTGCCGGTGCTGCCCACCACATTCTTGGTGAGCGCGTCATCGGTGAACTGCTGGTGGTAGTAGACGAGAGTCTTCGACCAGGTGTAGTTGGTGCTGAACTGCAGTCTGTTTCCAAAACGGCGGTTTAATTGAACTTGCAGCGAGTTATAGTTGGACGCGCCGATGCTGGTGTACAGAGGAATCTGGGCAACGCCTTTGAAGCCGACCATGGAGCGGATCAGGTTGGTGGAATAAAGAGCCCCGCTCGCGCTGGTGGGATCGACGAATACCTTGTTGGTGCCGCCCTGAGGCGTCCACGTGGTGAAGGGCGGTACGGCATTCAGATCGTCGGTATTCCAGTTATAGCCGTGGTGGAAAGCGTTGCCGACGTAGGCCACATCAAGGATCAGACCTTTGCCGATATCCCGCTGGATGCCAAAGCTCCAATTGTAAGAGGCCGGTGGGACGAAGTCGCGCGGGCCGCCCTGGATGTTTTGCGGGGTGTAGAGCGCCTGGGCGCCAGCCATGGCGGCGAACGTCGAGTTCAGGATCACAGGCGCCAGGAAGTTCGGCGGCGCCGCTTGCGGTCCCGTGCCTACGCCTTGCGCGCCGATGTAATCCACGATCTGGGCGCGATCGTAAAAGATGCCGAATCCGCCGCGAATCGCCATTTTCCCATCGCCGAAGACATCATACGCAAAACCGAATCGCGGCCCCAGCGCGATGGGAGGAGTGTTCCAGAAATAGCCTGTGTACTGCGCAACGCCGGTGAAGGGAGTGCCGGTGGCGGCGTAGCTGGCCGGATCGAAGCTTCCCTGAAGAACATATGGATAAGTGGCGCCCGTGACGGGATTGATGGCGACCTTCTGTCCATTGACGAGAGCCGGATACAAAGGCTGACCTGCCTTTGCCGGATCGTAGGCTTTTGTATCGAAGAGGCCGAGCCATTGATCCTTTGTGTGCAGCACGCCCATCCATTGGAAGCGGATGCCGAGGTCCAGGGTCAGCCGGGGGAGCACTTTCCAGCTATCCTGAACGAACCAATCCACTTGGGTATAGCGCGCGTGGTTGATCATCTTCTTGCTGTCTTCACCGTAAGCGAAGAAGCTGCCCGTCAGGAGGTTGGAGTAGGGATAGTTCGTGTCAACTGGACTGGCCGTATCGGAGCCGAAATAGTAAGTTCCGGCGATGTTGTAGGTGGAGTATATGCTCACGTTGCGAGCCATCCTTTCCACGTATATGCCCGCTTTGATGTTGTGCCCGGCCTTGATCCAGGTGAGGTTGCTCGTAATGGTCTGAAGCTGATCCGTGCCGTCGAAGGGCCAGCGGCTGTCGAATCCATACTGGGGCGCGTTGGGGATGGTCTGGCCTTGCGACTGGGGGCTGAAGCTGTTCGGAAAACCAAAGTTGATATTCGGCCGCAAGTTCAGGTAGTTCGACTGAAACAGGCGGGTCAGCGGGATGGGGCCTTGTGAATCGGTGAGCGGCAGAAGGCTGTTCTTGTACAGCGTGTCGTCGGTGGGATGATTCATCTGGTGACCGCGCGTGATGCCCCAACTGGTTTCGCTGATCAGGTTGGGACGGAAAGTATGAATCAACGCGCCAACAGCGCTGGCTGAAGGGATGTCGTACCCATGCGGGAACTGCCGCCAGCCGTCTCCGAGCGCTCCAAGGATCTGGCCGTAGCCGTCGTTGCCGGTGTAGTCCTGCAGCAGACGCACATAGGAGGTCGTCTTCGAGCTGATCGGATAATCGACGCGAAGAATTCGATCAGTTCTTGGCTGGGCGTAGGGGTTGACGAACTGGGCGTTATATTGGCGCTGCCCGGTAGGATCGGTCGTATTGGGCAGCGGAAAGAGATTCATGAAGGCGGCGCCGGCGCGATCAATGCGCGATGCCGGAATCCGGTTGCCCGGAAATTGCTGGCCAGTGGTCGGATCCTTGATCGGGATCAGGACGCCGGTGGTAGTCACGGTTTGCGAGAAATCGCCTTGCCGTTCGAGCGCGGTGGGCATGGTGTAGCGGTTCGGCGCCGTGACATTGGTGCTGTGCAGGTAATCGTAGGAGAAAAACCAGAACAGCCGTGTATGGCTCTTGTTGAAATTCGTGCCCGGAATGATGAACGGTCCGCCAATGGTGCCGCCCACGTTCTGATAGCGATACATGGGTCTCGGGACGCCGGTTTTATTGTTGAAGAATTCATTCGCGTTCAGCGCCTCGTTGCGGAAGTAAAAGTAGCCGCTGCCATGGAACGAGTTCGTGCCGCTCTTAATGATCACGTTCATCTGGCCGCCCGATCTGGCGCCGTACTCAGCGTTGTAGTTGGCCATTAAGACGCGCACCTCGCCGATGGCGTCAACACTCGGCGCAATGTAGCCGAAATCACGATTGCCTGAGTCCTGGGAGGCGGCGCCGTCCACGGTCAACAATTTCTGCCCGATCTGTCCGCCGAGCAGCGTCGGGCTGCCGGTGCCCCAGCCGCGCGTATCGTACGAATTCAGGTCGAAGGTTCCTGGCAGCGTACTGAGCAGCGCCATAAAGTCGCGGCCGCGCGTCACCGTGTCCTGAATCTGCGTGAGCCCGACCGTGGCAGCGCGGTCGGAGCTGTCGGTAGCGACGTGGACCGCTTGAGCCTGCACTTCGATGGCGGTGCTGACATCGCCAACCTGAAGCGTGATGTCATGCAGGTCCACTTTCTCGACGGCGCTGACCGTGATGCCGCGTTGATCGTAAGCCTTAAAGCCCGGCTGAGCGATGTGGATGCTGTAACTGCCGGGAACCAGATTCGTAAATACAAAATTGCCGCTGGAGTCGGTGACGAACTGACGGGTTTGCTTGCTCAGATCATTCGTGAGCAGGACCGGAGCTCCGCTGATGACAGCGCCGGCAGGGTCGATCAAGCGGCCTGCGATCTGGCCGGTGATGGTTTGAGAGCGCGCTGCTGGCGCCAGGACCAGCAGCGAAAGACCGAAAGCAGCAGAAACTTGAGCCAGTTTCATGTCTTCCCCCAACAGAAGCATATTCGGCTGTTGACTCCCCCGGTCCGGCCGCGCCGGCCGGTTTCCCGAGCGCGCCATTGAAACGTATCAACAGTGTTGACAGAATATTCCCGTCGAGATCCCCCTGTCAAGGGGAATTTGGCCGGGCGTGCTGTTCCCCATCGGTCTTCTTGCTTGCAGTCGAGGTCTGCAGCAGGAATCCACTGCGCTTCCGTCTTCCGGCTGGCTTCGCTACCATGGCGACAGGATGACCAAGCTGAGCCTTTTCGCGATTCTGTGCTCCGCGTCGTTCGCCGCCGACGCAGGCTGGACGCAACTGTTTAACGGCAAGGACTTCACCGGCTGGAAAGTCAACGAAAACACGGCCACGTTCACGATCCAGGACGGCGCCATCGTGGCGCACGGCCCTCGCAGCCATTGCTTCTATATCGGCGATTTCGCAAATCACCGTTTCAAGAATTTTGAACTGATGGTGGACGTAATGACCCTGCCGAAATCCAATGGCGGCGTCTATATCGACACCGAATATCAGGATAGCGGCTGGCCCGCCAAGGGCTTCGAAGTTCAGGTGAACAACACGTTTCCCGGGGATCCGCGCCGCACCGGCAGCCTGTACGAAGTGCAGGATGTCCATGCGCAGCTGGTGAAGGATAACGAGTGGTTCACCGAAGACATCATCGCCAAAGACAATACGATCACGGTGAAAGTAAACGGCCGCGAAGTGGTGCACTGGACTCAGCCTCCGGACTGGAACGGCACAAAGGATTTTCCAGGCCGCCGCATCGGGCCGGGGACCATTGCCCTCCAGGGCCACGACCCGGGAAGCACGGTCTTCTATAAGAACATCCGGATACGGCTGCTCGATTGAGGGCGCCGTGCCCAGCCTGCTCATTTTCTCCGACATTCATAACGACGCCCGAGCTCTTGAGAAGCTCCTGGACAGGGAGGCGGATTACTACATCGCCGCGGGCGACATGCTGACTTGGTCCCGTGGCGCGGAAAAAATTGGTCCGCTATTGGCCCGTCGCGCTGAGCGTATGTACGTTATCCCCGGAAATCACGAAGCAGAGCGCGACACCGAGGAGTTATGCCGCCGCTTTGGCCTGCATCATTTGCATGGAAAAACAATCGAAGTGGCCGGATATCATATCGCGGCGCTGGGCTATTCCGGTCCTACGCCGTTCAACACGCCGGGTGAATACAGCGAAGCTGAAATTGCGGAAAGGTTATCGAAATTCGCCGGTCTGAACCCTCTGGTCCTGATCTGCCATTGCCCGCCGCTGGAAACGCCGCTTGATCAGATCCGCCCCGGTTTGCACGCCGGCAGCCGGTCAGTCCGGGAATTTATCGAGCAGCAACAGCCGCAGTACTTCTTCTGCGGACACATACACGAAGCTGAAGGCGTATCGACGCGGCTGGGCGCCACGCAGGCTGTCAATGTCGGCAAACGCGGATATATGCTGACGCTGGGAGCCTAAGCGGCCTTTTGAACCTTGCCGCTCTTTATGCAAGAGGTGCACACGCGGATGCGCTTGCTCGCCCCATTGACGATTGCGCGCACGGTGTGCAGGTTCAGATTCCAGCGGCGCTTTGTGACGTTGTGCGCATGGCTGATGCGGTTGCCGAATTGGGGACCGCGCCCGCACAGCTCACAAGTTTTCGCCATTGTAGAATGCTCCTAACTGTTTGTTTATAAAACTTTAGTTTAGCAGCGGCGCTGGTTCGCCCGCTACCGCGCCGAGCATCCCAAAAAAAACCTTAATGGCCTGTAGCGCCGCGCCGATGCGTCGATACAGGAACTTTGGATGGCGGCGGGGGTTTGTCGATAACAGACGGAGGAACGCGAGGGCGCGGGGATTTTAGAATGCGTATTCAGCAACTTCGCTGGGGAACCATAGCGTCATTGATCAGCACAGCAGCGCTGGCGGCGATAGGCGTGCTCGTCATGCGCGCCCAGGAAAGCGGCTCACCGGGCGCGCCACACGCCGAATGCACTTTTTTCGGCGCGCAGCGGAACCAGTTCGCCGAGCAGGCGCGTCAGCGTTACCGCTTAAGCGCGCTGACCGAGCAGGTTGCGAGCCGCCTCGGCCGGACCCCGGTCGTCAGCCGGATGAGCCATGCCGCCGCGGCCAACGATGCGGCGGCGGGCAGCGCCAACCTGATCGACAAGTACATCTTTGCCGCCCTGAAAGATGCGGGAGTTACGCCAGCCGATAAAGCGGACGATTATACATTCATCCGCCGCGTTTACCTCGATCTGACCGGGCGCATCCCGACCGCGGCGGCTGTCCAAGCCTTCGTAAACGATCCTTCGCCGGACAAGCGCTCCAAGCTGGTGGACGCGCTGCTGGCCACGCCGGAGTGGATTGACAAATGGACCATGTACTTCGGCGACCGGTTCAAGAACACGGATTTCAATCCTTCTTCGGGCGTGCGCCGCTTCCCCGACGGCCGCAATGCATTTTACGCCTGGATTAAGACCTCGCTGGCGAATAACAAGCCGTATAACCAGATGGCGCGCGAGCTGATCGCCGCCAGGGGCGACAACAGCTACGCGCCCGAGCAGGGCGCCATCAACTGGCTGGTGGGCGGCATTGTCGCTGGCGGGCCGCAGCAGGATATCTGGGATCAGCAGACGGCGAACATCGCTGAGACTTTCCTCGGCCTGGCGCACGTGAATTGCTTGCTGTGCCATAACGGACGCGGGCATCTCGATTCGCTGAGCCTGTGGGGCGCCACAACTTCCCGCTACCAGGCTTGGCAGCTTGCGGCCTATCTGTCGCAATCGCGCGAAACGCGCGTCAATCCCGATCCAAGCAACCGCAACGTCTACTACTGGAGCATCACCGATAATCTGAGATCTCCCAACTATCCCCTCAACACGACGACGGGAAACCGTCCAGCCCGCCAGCCTGTGGGGAACGAAAAAAATGTCGCGCCGGTTTACTTCTTCAACGGCGACGTTCCGAAGTCGAATGAGACGTATCGTGAGGCGCTGGCCCGGGCGGTGACGTCAGACTTCCAGTTCGCCCGCGCATCGGTGAACTACATCTGGAGTGAATTTTTCGGCCGCGGCATCGTGGAGCCTGCGAATCAATTCGATCCCGCGCGGCTCGATCCCAATAATCCTCCGCCCGATCCCTGGACGCTCCAGCCGTCGAACCCGCAGTTGCTCAATGCGCTCGCCAAGGATTTTATTGACAGCGGGTACGATGTGAAACATCTGATGCGGCTGATTGCGACCTCGGACGCCTACCAACTCTCGTCCAGCTACAGCGGCGCCTGGAATCCCGCCTGGGAGCCGCTGTTTGCGCGCAAGCTGGTGCGGCGGCTGTGGGGCGAAGAGATCGCCGATTCCATTGCGCTGTCCAGCAATGTTCCGACCAAGTACAACGTCGCCGGATTTGGGACCATTGCCTGGGCGATGCAGGCCCCCGAGCCCAAAACCATACAGACGGCCCTTCTGGCCGCCTTCCTGCCCGGCAACCGCGACGATCAGCCGAGGCGGACGGACGGCGCGGTTCAGCAGGCGCTGGCATTGATGAATGATGCGACGGTGATGGTTCGCACGCGCATGTCGGGCAGCGGCTCAAGCGCCAGCCTGCTCACGCAGGCGCTCAACGGCAACGACGATCAGTTGATCGATACGCTGTTCATGGCTGTGCTGTCCCGTCATCCCAGTGATGCGGAGCGGACGGCGGCGATTGCCGCGTTGCGCTCGGGCAACCGTGCGGACATGGCTTCTGACCTGCTGTGGTCGCTGTACAACAAAGTGGACTTCATCTTCAATTATTGAGGGCGCGATATGTCGAACAACAACTCTTGCCTGTGCAGCCGGGCTGCGCACCGCAGCTATTTCAGCCGCCCGCACTGGTCGCGCCGCGAGTTCTTTCGCGTTGTCGGCGCTGGCGTGACGGGATCGTTTTTGACAGGCGCGCTGCGCGCGGCGCAGGTTGTGCCGCAGTTGAACGTGACGCCGGTCAACAAGGCCCAGAACGTAATTTTCATCCTTCTGGCAGGCGCGCCCAGCCACGTGGACACGTTCGATCTCAAGATTTTTTCCGGCGTGACGCCGGTTTCAGCGGTGAAGCCAGAGACCATCAACGGACTTCTGTGGCCCACCGGAATTCTGCCCAACCTGGGCCAGACGCTCGGCGATTTGGCGATCGTGCGTTCGATGCGGTCGCATGCGCTGGTGCACAGCCTTGCGCAGACCTGGACGCAGATCGGTCGGAATCCGGCCGCCGCGCTGGGCGACGTGGCGCCGAACATTGGCAGCATTATCGCGCTCGAGAAAACGCCGGAGCGGCTGCCGACGCACGTGTTCCCCACATTTCTGGCGCTCAATTCGGACGGAGCGGCAGGGCAGGGCTATCTCGATTCGCAGTATGCTCCATTCAAAACCACGCCCTCCGCCAACGGCCTTCTGAACACGTCCAATCCCGACGGCGAGTCGCGATGGAATCAGAAATGGTCGCTGCTGCACGTTCTCGACGGCTCGCTGCGGCAGAATTCGCCCCTTGGCAAACCGGCCGAGGATATGGATTCCTTCTATGACGCAGCGAAGGGGCTGATGTACAACCCGACCGTGGCCAAAGCCTTCAAGTTCACGACCCAGGACAGCCAGCGGTACGGCGCGACCGGTTTTGGCAACGCCTGCCTGGTCGCAAAACAGGTGCTTGAGGCCAATGCCGGAACGCGCTTCATCCAGATCACGCTGGGCGGCTGGGACATGCACGCCAACATCTACGGCGCCAACGGCGATCCCACGCGCGGCAACAACATCTTCACGCTAGGCAAAACCTTCGACGCCGGTCTGGCGGCGCTCATTGCGGATTTGAAAGCATCCGGTCTGTTTGATCGAACATTGGTGGTCGCCGTCGGCGAGTTCGGGCGCACCGTCGGCCCATTGTCAGGCGCACAAGGGCGCGATCACTATCCGCAGCAGTTTGCGGTTTTCGCCGGCGCCGGCGTCAAAGGCGGGCGCGCCATTGGCTCCACCACGGCGGACGGATCGGCGACCGAAGATCCGGGATGGTCGCGCCGCCGCGACGTCACGCCGGAGGACATTGAAGCCACTATTTACTCGGCCATGGGCATCAACTGGACCACGGTCCGCTATGATGACCCCTTCGGCCGAGGCTTCGAGTACGTCCCG
>Ga0209581_1004454_pt1 | contig 11254 bp, 11 predicted proteins | sample Coa_R2_FD_187160 | JGI IMG/M metagenome (GOLD analysis project Ga0209581, IMG submission 187160) | Surface soil microbial communities from Centralia Pennsylvania, which are recovering from an underground coalmine fire - Coalmine... | ecosystem: Environmental > Terrestrial > Soil > Unclassified ...
TGTCCGGCTGAAGCAGTGCCTTCATCGTCTCCATGCGAGCAAGCGCCTTCTGCTTGAACACTTCGTTCGATGTAGCCCGGCGCTGCGCGAACCCGGCAATCTTCGACAGGGCCTTGACCGCTCCCGAATCAACAGCCTCTGTGATCCTCCCCGCCACCTGTGCCGCAGGGATGCTGCTGTTCTTCAGCGCCTCCGTGATCTTCCACTCAGTCGGAGTAGGGGTCGTCGTTTCGTCGGTCGCACGAGACATCTGGTCAACCGGCACCGGCTGATCGCTAGCGTCGGTCATGTAGTGCGGCACGCCCCCTCTCGCTCCGGCGTCGCCGAGTACCGTTGTCGGAGTGCTGGTCCCATCCGGGTTGTGAATCGTGGCTTCGTCGCCGGGCTCGAAGCGCGGCGGGGCAGTTGCCGCGTCGCGGATCACCTGCTCGTCTTGGAACTTCGAAAGCGCGCCACCGACCTTTTCGCTCAAGTTGGCGAACAACTCTCGGTACGGGTGCGCAAACGGTTCGATCTTCTCAGCAAAGTTCGCGGCGGCCTGGCCGGTCTCAGGACTGACGAACTTGCCGACCTGGCGCCCGATCGCGCCGGAGATGCCCCGTGACGCCCCGGCGGCGGCTTCACCTTCGCCTGCGCTCTCAGCGGCACCCTCCGCGACGCCGCTTGCTGCGCCCTCAGCCACACCAGCCAGGGCCGCGCCGGTACTCACTGCGTTCGCGACAACAGGCAGCAAGCCAGGAGACTTCGGATTGAACACCGCCTCCGGCGGCGTGTAGACGTTCCCCGTCCCGATCGTATTGCCGAGCGCGTTGAAGGCATTGTTAATGGGATTCGACGGCCCCCCGATGACATCGGCCGCGACCACCGGCACGGCAATTAGGGGATTACTCTTCGCAAGGATAAGACCGCCCTGGGCGATGTATCGGCCGGTGGCTTCGGCATCACTTGCCAATGCCGGGACGTTGCCCGTCGTGAAGTCGATGAACGTTTTGGCGAGGCCCAGCGGAGTGTGGGCAAGACCACTCAGAAACGAGCCAAGTCCGATGTTCGGCATCGGGATATGCATGCCGAACAGACTGAGGGCGTTGCCACCACCGCCACTGGGCTTTGCGGCCTGTTGGTTGAGAAGGCCGTAAACGCTGCCGACACCGCCGACACCGCCGACCGGGCTGACAGCCATGACGGCCTACTGGAGCTTGCCCGACAGCGCCGCGGCGACAGCGCCGGGGTCGATCTTCTGAAGCTTGGCGATGTCCGTCCAGTCCTGCTTCGCGAGGTACCGCAACGCCGACGCGTAGTTGCCCGCGTCGCTCGTGAGGTACGGGCTCGGCTGACCGGCGTTGGGGTTCTCTGCCTGCCAGAGCGCCAACTGGTTCGCCGTATTTGCCGAACCCTGACCCAGCGCGTACTGGTTGTTCTGTGCCGCCTGCGCCGCGCTGATGAGGCCGTTGTAGTAGGCATTCTGCATCTGCGCCTGGTCCTGCATCTGCGCGGATGCCATACTGGCGAGCGCATTCCGGTCCTCGCTGTTGAGGCTTTCCTGCGCCGAGATGGCTGCGTTGTTTGCCTGCGAGCGCAGCTTGTTGAAGCTGTCCTGTGCGCCGAGTTGGAGCAGCGGAACTTCGCCCAGGTTGTACGCCTGAGTATTCGCGAGCGCGGCCTGCACCGGCTCCATGAATGCCTGCTGCGACGGCATCTTGAAGCCCGACAAGACGCCCGAACTGTCCAAGCTGTTCTGGAGGAATCCGGCGTCACTGTTCATCTGGTTCTGGGCCGCACCGTAAAGCGCGTTCAACTGGCCAGGCATTTGCCCGATGGCCTGCATCGAGAGGTTCTGGCTGTTGGCGATGTCGCCGAGCGCGCTCTGAAGCTGCGCCTGAATTGCGGCTCGGCTCGCGCCGAGCGACTGCTGGAACTGATTCATGTAGTTCGGTCCCGCAGGCGCGCCGGGAGGCGGCGGGATTGAGAAGGCTTGCAATGCGTTCGTAGGGCTACCCATAAACATTGGCTGGGGCGCCTCAGTACCGGTGCCGGTAGCCATGCTGTATTGTGCCTGGCCACCAGAGGTCGCCGTAGGCGCAACCCACGGCGCGGGGTACTGGCTGCCGCTCGGACCCATGACCATTAGATCATCGTCCCGAACGTCGCCAGCACACGCTGCCGAGTGAGGTCTGCCATCGAGCGGTAGAGGTTCCGCTGGATGTCCGAGGTCTGGTCCCCGACGCCCATAGCGAGGAGATTCGCCCGGTTCGCCAGGCCGGAACTACCCCACTGGCCCTGTCCCGCCCCGCTGTTGATGAGGTTCGGGAGGTCCTGGATCGCGAAGTTCCGACGCAGGCGGTAGTCCTGAACCGCCGCATCTTCCTGGAGGTTCTGCGGCTGGTAGTTGGTCGTGTAAGGACGTGCCGTCAGGTCGCTGAACTGGTTAGCCAGCGAGTCCGACAGGTTGCTCGTCGGGTTGGGGGTACCCGCGTTGTAGAGATCGGCGAACGAGGCCACGACTCCAGTTTACGACCTAGAGGAACGTGTCCACAATCTCGTAATAGCGGTCCTGGTGGGGCTCGCCGAGGAGCGCCCGGCGCATCTGGTCGAGCCGGTCGTTGAACACCGCCGAGTGGGCGTTGTATTGGTCGTCGTTGCCGTCGTCCAGGTAGGCGTGAGCCAATGCCCACTCAACCAGCATCGAGTGGTACTGCGCCGGGAACACCGGGACGTCCGAGTCATTTACGAGGTCCGCAATGACGGATCGGTAGTCGATCCGCACCGTCACCGGAGACTCCGGCTGAGGGTACAGGAACAGGCTGTTATTGAATACCCGGTAGTGCATCGCGAAGCCGACCTCGGTCTGCTGCGGGTACTCATTGAGGTATTGACCTCGGCCTTCCAGCGGGATGATGGGCATCTGATTCGTCTGGTCCCAGACGGCCATGACCTCCCAGACGTCGGCCGGAAGCGGCTGGCTCGCCCCGCTGGTGGATCCGGTGTAGGCGGGGTACGACAGCGTCGTCTGGCCCTCCTTCCACGGCCAGAGAGCCTGATCGCTGTTGACCTGGCGATACGCCTCGTTGATGTAGTCCTTCCACTCGCTATCGCTGACCACGATGTTCGACGGATCGCGGAAACGGGTGGCGCAGCGGGTGCGAAGCTGCACGAAGGTAGCCATGCGCTACGCCCGGTTCCAGGCGATCTCCGCAGAAGGACTGGCAAAGTTGGTGCCGGTCAGGGTCGTCCAGTCGGCTGCGAGGTTCGCGGCCGTACCCGTCAGCTTGACCGTCACAACGACGGACTGGGACGCGTCGGACGGAGCGGTCGGCTCCGAGCCGGGCGCGGCAGACTTCTGGGACGGGTTGGGGTTCTGGTACGGCGTAGCCATAGGTCCAGTATGCCAGGACTAGTAGGTCTGATGACCGGGATGGGTGCCGATGCGGACGACCTCGATGGTCGGCGCCTCCACGCCCGTCTGGTTGCTGGCTGCCGTGACGGTGACGTCCAGGGTTTCGCCTCGCTGCTTGAACAGGAAAGCGAGCATGTCCCTGCCCGACGGGTCGTTCACCGACAGGGTGCGGGTATCACCATTCACGGTGACGGAGATGCTGGAGGTCGCCCCATTGAAGGTCTGGGCGAACACCTGGACCTCACGAATCTCGACCTGGCGGCTGGTCGGGTCGCGCAGGGGAGCCGACTTCCATGTATAGCTCTCGGCTCGGCTGCCGGTCTCGGTCACGTCAAAGTCGTAGACCAGGAAGTTCTTATGGCCCTGTGCCGCGACGAAGTGATCGCGAAGCCGGTCGTAGGTGACGTGGAAGGAATCGTGGGCCGAGGGGGCAAGGAAGCTCGACTGGAACCACGCCTTGGTCTCGTAGTCCATGATGAGCCCGTGCGGCCCCATGACCCAGTGCTGACCGTAAGCGACATTGCCGAACGAGACATCGCCCGCTCCGTCGAAGCTTGTGGACTGGACTGCCCAGGTGCTTGACGAGAGCGCATCAGTCAGACGGTTATGAATCGAGCCGTCCATTGTTTCGTAGATGCCGTCGCTGCTCGCCAGATAGATCGGCCCCATCGGGCCGAAAGCGGGCTGCTGGATCGGCCCGACAGTGCGGGAGTCGCCCATCGTGCGGAGGGTGTAATTCGTCAGGTCGCCCTCGATCATGAAGAACGCGTTACCGGTCGTGGCGATCAGGAGGTCGCCGGGGGAGTACGGCGTGATCCACGACACGAACGAATAGTCGCGGCTCGGCTCTTTCGTCGCAAGGTTTTGGCCAAAGGTCGTGTCGCCCGGCCCGGTGAATCCGATGTTGCCCTTCGCGGTACCTGCGACGATGCGCGACTGATGAACCGCTACCGGACCGATGAGCCCATCGCCGGAGACCGTGTTCGTCAGGTGGGTCATAACGCCCGTCACGGTGTCGAAGGACCACACGCCATCATCGGTAGTCGTGCCGAACAGGCTCATGATGATGAGCGGGTTACCAGTGGTCGGACGATAGACCGCCCAGGTCGTAGCGTTCGGTACGACGCCGACTGCTGCTGCAAACGTGTTCTTCAGCGTCCACGTGGTCTCGCCGACCGCCGTATTCATGCGGAACAGGCGGGTGTTGTTCGCCGTCAGATCGACAGTCATCAGGTAGTAGTCCGTCGCGTTACCGATAGAGCCTGGCGCAGCGCGACAGAACAACCCGATGACTGCCGAGGCAGAGATGTTCGTGATTCCCGTTTGCGTTAGCGCCACCGGCTTGAACCAGGCGCGCAGGCCGCCGCTCGGCACCGGGTAGCAGTCGGTCATCTGCTGTGCGGCGGTCGGCGGCATCAGCCAGTCGCCGACGGTCCACAAGCCCGCGGTGAAGTCACGAATCTCGAAGAACGACAGATGTGTATTCACTGGAGAAATGGTTAGGCCGCCTTTACTCGCCGCAGGCGACGGTTCTTCGCTGCGGTACAAACTCGACAACGCCGGTAGCGCCGCCCCGACTTACTGTCTCGTTCCCAATAGGTAGTGGACGCAGTGAACTCGTGACCCTCCTGGCAGTGGGTACGCATTGACCGTACTCGGCCACGAATACCCCGAGCGACGTTCTCACCGCGAGTGACTGGCTCTAGATGGCGCGGGTTGTAGCATGCGCGGTTGCGACACAGGTGGTCGAGAACCAATCCAGGCGGAATGGGGCCAACCAGAATCTCGTAGGCCGCGCGGTGGACTATTACGCGTCCGCCTCCGCCATACCGCCCATAGCCGTAAGGGTCCTTGCTGCCTTCGTACAGCCAGCACTCAGTCAGCACTAGTCGTCCTTTTTGAAACCGGGCATCTGGCGAAACACGTTCCGCCCCTCGGTGAGGTCGTGCTGCAACTTTGCCTGATGCTCCAGCATCTCGCCCATCGAGTCTCGGAACTTCCTGCTGTTCGCCGCTTCGATCTCCGCGTTGTGGGCGTCGATTCGGTCAGTCACGTTGACGTGACCCGGCGACTCGGCGCGCATCCTGGCGAGGTCGAAGATGATCCGGTCGTACTCCTCCATTCGCCAGTGGCCGATCATGCGGTCCTGGCCATCCTCGCAGTGCCGCCAAACCTCCCAACGGCGAGCGAGAATCTTGCCCTGCCGATTCGAGATGACGCCCTGGTGCAGCGAGAGATCGGGGTCGCCCGGCCAATGAATGCCGTCGCCGTTGTGAAGCTGATTCACCAGGTCCGTCGTGTCGCGGACCCAGCCCAACTCCTGATGAGGATGCAGGACGCCTGACATGATTCTAGTTTGACAGGAGATAGTCGGCAGCCTTGTGCAAGAGGGCGGGGTCATCGTTGACGTGCCCCAGCATTCGATTGCACTTGTTGCAGAGCCCAGAACGGACCCGGCCGGTCTTGTGGCAATGATCCACTACCTCAGCCTGCGCACCACAGATCGCACAAGGGCTGTTCAGCAGGTTCTCGTACTCCGAGAGGGACAGGCCATACAGTCGCTTGATTCTGGCAGCGCGTACCTGCGCCCGCCTCTCAGCGTTCGTGCGCTTCTGGCGCGGCGGCTTAGGAACGTAGCGGGCACGCGCGCGCTCCCGACGCCGTTCCAATCGGCACTCGGGGCAGAACTTGGAGTAGTTCTTGAGGCTCTGTCGCTGAAATGGCTTCTCGCACCGCTGACACACCAGATGTGAGCCGATCTGTGGCGGTGGCGCCGCATCATCGCCGTAACGCTTGCGATGGTAGTACGCCCGCATGTAATTACGGTGGTCTCCGTTCACTCGGCGCTTTGCAGCGGCCTCGCGCATTCGTTCGCGTTTATGTGCGCGTTGACAGTCGGGGCATCGCAACGGCGGCCTACCGCGCGGTTTAGTGCGCTTAAAAGTTCCGCCGCAATCCTGGCAGTCTAACAGCATGGGGGCAGTCTAACACGTTAGACCGCCCCCATATCTAGTAATATGCGCTACTAGTTAAAATGCAGGAATACTAACCTGAATTCTGGCATGACTATTACGGTTCGTCGTGACGAGGTTCTGGTAGCTCTTGAAGCGAGCCTCGATCGCGTCCGAGCCGTCGAGCGCCTTGAAGAGCACCTTGCCGTCGTCCTCGTCCCACGTGAAGTCCAGACCGACGAAGCGGCAGAATTCCTTCGTGTAGATGGCGAACATGTCCTGCTGCGGGCAGAAACGGTCGCAGACGAGCGTGCCACGAGCGACCTGGAGGCCCTGCCACCCGGCCTTCAGCGTGACCTCGCGGCCGTCGTACCGCTTCTGCGCCTGGAGGATCGACGCGAGCTTCCGGCGCTGCGCGTGCTCGCCGAGGAGCAGCGTCGGCGTGTTGCCGTCACCGTCGGTCTCGACCCCTTCCTGCGCCTGGTCGATCAGGACCTCGGAGATCGGGGTCGAAGTCGAACCGACGAGAACCGACGCCCAGGTCGGAACCACGGAGGGGTCGATGTTGGCGAAAACGCCAGTGTTGTTGACGAGGTATCGCAGGCCGAACATTTCGGCGCCGAACGAACCCGAGCGGGCCACGTAGTCGTTCGCCGCCGAACCGCCGGGCGCCGCCGCGAGCGTGATCGTGCCCGCCGCGCGGTTGATGCTGGAGATCGTGGAGGTACCACGAACCGCCGCCGTCGAACCGTTGATGACGTCGATCGACTCATTGACGAAGAAATAACGCATCTCTGACGCCGTGATCGCGTTGCCGTTCGGTGCAGCGAGCGTGAGCGTATTCGTCGCAACGTTGGTGACCTTGGCGAGCGCCCCGGTGTAGTTCGTGGACGCGATGGTCACGACGTCGCCGAATGCCTGCCGGGCGCAGTCGTTCTTCAGGTCGCGCTCCGCGCCGTCGATCTCGGCCTCCAGAGCACGAACGAAGGCGCCCGTGTCGTTGCGGGTCAACTGCTTGGCAGGACCCGAAACCTTGATCGTGTGGTACAGGTAGGCAAGGTTCTCCTTCGCCTGGCTGTACCGCTGGCGGTCCGCCGAGGGAAGCGCCGAAAGCTCGCCGCGGGCACCCGTCGAAGTCGAACGGCTCGTGTGGACCGACCACACCGCCTGGCGACCCACGATGTCCTCGTCGTTGCGGGTCGCCTCCGTCCAGACGGGATTGCTGTTGTTGATCGACTCACGCAGACCGGGACCGTAGTCGTCCTTCAGTGCCGCATCGAAGTTAGTCAAGCTCTGGGGCATACCACCAGTATGACCAACTCTGACAGTGCCTCAGATGAAAACTAGCGTCGCGTCAATGCGGAACGAATCGCCGGGGGTCTACAGGCCTCTGTTGTCGTCCTGGGCTGCCATTCCCGAGGGCGACGAACAGGCGCCCCCACAAAAGATCGCCAGGAGCGACCCCGCTCAGGATCAATAACTACAGCCGGAGTGTCGCGGAAGAACCCCCGGCGAGGTCGCCGATAAAACGGCCCCAGCACCTTTCGCGCGGTGTACCAGCCACGGCCCATCTCACCGTCCCGGATGACAAACCCGAACTCGCGCCGATATGCCGTGATGAACGCCCAATCACGGCGCAAGACGTACAACTGCCACCAGATACGGAACCTCTCGGTACGGCTTAGATGCATCGTCAGCTTTCCTCGGCCAGCGACGCCTTATACCGCTCGCGAACCCGCCTCTTTGCAACTTCCAGAGCCTTCGCGCCAAGCTGCCCATACTGCGGCGTGTCGTCCTCGCCGCCGGACGTGCCGCCGCCAACGTGCGTCGGCTGCGACTTCGCGGTGGCGAGCTTGCTCTGGGCGTATCGCTTGGCTTCCTTCTCGACCTGGGCCTGGTACATCGTGAACGCCTGGTCCAGCGCAGAGCGCACATGCTGCGGGTCGAAGTCGCCGTCGGGGAGAATCTGCGCCCCGAGGTTGATGATGAGCCTCCGAACCTGCGGGTCCTCGACCTGCTTCTCGCCGAAGAACGTGTCGACTACCTGCGTGGTCACAGCCTGAGCGCGCTGAAGCTCAATCGCCTGAAGCTGCTGTGCATACTGCGACTGAACCTCGGCGAGCTTCTGGTCGAGATCAGCCGCTGTGATGACCTTTTCCTCGGGCGGCTCACCCGGCTGCTGCACCTGGCCGGGGGCGGGCAGACCAGCGTCCGGGACCCGGAACTGGTCCGAGAACATGTATTCGATTTCCTTGACCCCGTAGCCCACGGAGCGCAGGAGTTGGACGAGCAGGTCAATCTGGCCGTCCTCGGTCTGAAGTGCCTGCTGAAGCTGGCGCGCCTCGCGCACAGCCTCAGGGCCGCCCCACTCTCGAACCTCTTGCACGAACTCGTCGGGCAGGACGAAGGGCTCGGGCTCCTCGGCGGGAGTGGATTCGGCGGCCTCGTCAGTGACAACGGGCTGCTCCTCGACAGGAGCGTCAGTGGGCAGTTCCTCGGGCATCATGCCTCCGGTCTAGGAATGCGGGCAGTGCTGCCCATAGAGTAGCAGTTAGCGCGCTGCGCCGCTCTGTCGGCCCCTCTTGGCGCCGCGCTGAATCGCAGCGCGCATTCGTCCAGAAGCCGTAGGACTCGGCGGCACCATGAGACCCATCGGGATACCGGGTGCCTGCTGAGGCATCATCTGCTGAGGCGCCGCCTGCTGCTGCATGGGGCTGCCCATCATTTGCGCCTGCATGGCGAGCATCGCCAGGGCGTTCGGGTTCATGAGCGCCGGATTCACTTGGCGCCGTCCAGGCCGTTGCGGGGGGCACGCTTGCCGAGCTTGCGTTCCGCTGCCGCACGAATACGAGCCCGCGCCGACGGCGGGGCGTTGTGGAGCATCGACAAGGCCGCCCTGGCGTGGTTGGCGTCGTTGATCGGGAACGAACGGTTGGGTCCGGCGAAGTCGGACGCGGGCAGCTTGCGACGCTGCGCGGCAGTGAGTCGGGCCATGACTCTAGTATGCGCTCTGCCGACGGACCGGCACCGCAATCTTGGGGGCCTTGTCGCGCGGGGCGATTTTCTTTGGAACGTTGATCTTCGGCAGCGGCTTCGGCTTGAAGTCGTTGACTGCCCGAGTGAGCGCGTTCGCCATTACATACCCATCCGAGCGTTCTGCACGTCCTCAGGAATACCAGGCACCGGGCCGGGGCGGAATGCGCCGCCGATCCCGGCAGCCTGGGCTGCGGGCATGATGCCCGTCGGTGCCGGGTTGCCGGGGGTGCCCGGCGGTCCGGTCGGCGGGCCTGCGTCGATACCTTCGCCGGGGATCGACCCGTCAGTGGGTACCGGCGTGCCCACACCTGACCACTTCTGATCCGTGCCAGGGGGATTCATCAGGTCCGGCATGTACGGCGTGCCCGGCGGCAGCGGGCTCTGAAGCTGCGCCATTGCCATCTCCTCGTGCACGGCGCAGTGCGCGTCGATGACGGCCTTGATCTCGACCGGGGCCTTCTCGTAGTCCTCGGACTTCCGCAGGTTGTTGTGCTCCTGAAGGTGCGCCATGTGGTTGTCGAAGGTATTGACCGCCACGTCCTCGCCGCGGATGAGCTTGCCGTGCTCACGCTGCGCCTGACGCGCGTCCACGTTGATGTTCTCCGACACGAAGTCCATGCCCGGCAGGTCCATGATTCGGATGTAGAGGTTCGGATCGGTGACGATCTTCTCCTGCCAAAGCTGCTGTGCAAGCTGAATGCGGGCCGACTTGGAGCGCGGCAGCGCCGAGTCGGAGTCCACATTGACGTCCATCTGCTCGCCCACGTCGGAGCCCATGAACTGGTAGACCTCCAGGTCTCCGTCCTCGCTCCAGGTGCGGCAGATGCGGGGCTCCTGCCAGAACTGTCGAACAAGCTGAAGGATCATCCAGCCGGACTGTTCGACGCCCTTCTCCAGTTGCTTCGAGGACACGGCGAGCTTGGTGTCGTCGGCCTCTTGCAACGCCATGATCGCGGCAGCCGGGGTGCCAGCGGGTGCCTGACCGGACGACACGTCCGACTGGCCTGCCCGATCAGCAAGCTCCTGGTTGGCCCGGTTCATGTTCTGCTCGTACTGCGCCATCCACCGGCTGTCCGGCATCAGCAGATCGGGCTTCTGACCAGTCTGGGCGTAAGTGATGACCTCGACCCGGCTGGTGATTCGTTGCGGGTCGATCGCGCCTGCCGGAGCAATGATCTTCGGCGTAAGCACGCGCCGGACACTTGCCTCACGAGAACGGCTGTCGTTGTAGTCGGCCTGAATAGGAATGAGGTCCGTGACCCAGGTGCGGCCTTCGCGGCACCCGAGGCCGGGCAGCATGTCGAACTGCACGAATGGCAAACGCCCGTGCTCGTACGGGAACGGCATGGGGCCTTCGAGAATCTGGTTGCCTGCGTAGGTAACAACCATCCCTTCCGGGCAGGCGCGCCCGCCGGGCTTCATCCAGAACTGGTGTACCGGCACCGTCTCGACGTAGGGGCGGTCCTCGCGGGCCTTGTCCGTCAGTGCGTAAACCTCGTCAACCAGCGTGCGGCCAGGAAGCTCCGTCTGGGGAACGACGCCGAACTTCTCCCAGCACGCCTCTCGTGTCATCGACACGGTACGGACACACCACAGCGCCTCCTCGAAGTGGAGGGCGTTCGGATCGACTGACATCTCGAAGGCGGGAACCACGTCCACGCCCACCTGTCCCTCGTAGAGGTCGTAGGCAGTTGCCGTCGCGTGCGGGGCCTGCGGAATGTCCTCGTCCTGATCCGGGATGAACTTGTCAACCACCTTGGCACCCTGCGACGGGTCCCAGTAGATGTGCATGTACGAGAACCCGAGAATGACGACCCAGAAGTAGAGGTCGATCATGCGCGCGTGCCAGTGCAGGCGATCAATCTCATGGTCG
>Ga0209581_1004457_pt1 | contig 11248 bp, 9 predicted proteins | sample Coa_R2_FD_187160 | JGI IMG/M metagenome (GOLD analysis project Ga0209581, IMG submission 187160) | Surface soil microbial communities from Centralia Pennsylvania, which are recovering from an underground coalmine fire - Coalmine... | ecosystem: Environmental > Terrestrial > Soil > Unclassified ...
AGAGTGGCTGAATGAACGTTGCTGACGTAAGACGAGAGCTGGTTCGTAAGAAACTGCGGGCCGGCGAAAAAAGCAATCCCGCCCAATGTATCCAAATGAAGCTTTGAATAAGTCGCATCGATCGAGAACCACGAGCGAGGTGACCATGAGCCCGATCCAGAATACGTTCGCGCGTGAGAGCTGTACGAAGACAGGGAGATCGAATCTGTATTGTACTGGCTGTTCGATAAGGCAGTCAGTTGGAGAGATTTCCATTTGTACTGAATCCGCCCGGAGAGGGTGGTGTAGTCGCGTGGACTTCGCGGTGTGAATGGCCGGTCGGAACGGCCGACCTCTCCCTCCGTGGCGATCGTTAATGACTTCAACGGACGCACTCGGAAACCAAACGCACCCGAATGTAACTGATTCGTTTGAAGGTAGGGGGCGCCGGGAGTGGAACCGGCAAAAGCAACCTGCGGGCTGGCGGCGATCCTCCGGTTGGAGTACCCGTACGTTCCGTAGAGATCCAGCCAGGTCCACGGCCGGTATTGAACATCGAGATCTGTTTCCACAGTTCGAATACGAAGGAATTGAAAATACAACAAATCCGCCGACTTGGTAGCGTTGTCGAACTGAAGAAACGTGCTGTCTCCATCGGTGCGAATGTTATACAGCGATGTGCGGCTGGTAAACGTTAGTTTGCTCGCCGGCAGCAATGCCACATTGAGATTCCCGGTCGTCACCGGACGCCGCGCGCTGCCAAAGGTAAAGATCTGCTGGTTCGCCAATGCTCCGAAGCGATTGGTCCCCACCGCGGATTCGTTGGATAGAAACGCGCGAACCCCAGCAGTATAGGTGAATCTTGCATTTACATCGATCCACCGGCTGTCGCGGAACAAGCCAACCCGCCAGTAGGGACTGGTTCCGTGGTACGGGATGCTTCTCGAAAAGGAATTCAGCGTGCTCGCGTTTTGCCCGTTGTCCCCCGGGTTAAAGCCGCTGAACTGCAACGGCGAGTCGTCCTTGAAATCCTGCCACCCATGCAGAGCGTTCAGCGTGAACCCGAGCCAGTGAATCTCGGCGCCTAGGCGGTACTCGTTCTGTGTGCGCTTGACGTTAGTAAACAGCGGAAACACGTCCCCAGTTGAGTCAAATGGGCCGCTGGTATTGAAGAGCTGAACGCTAGAAATTCCCGGCCCGGATTGTGCGTCCCGCGTGTATCCGAAAAGCACACGCACGGCGCTCTGCGGAAACAGTGTCAGGTCGTGATCCTGAAGAGTGTAGGAAGTGTTTAACAGATGCAGCCCCGCGCCGCCGTCCGTGACTAATCCCGGATTCACGTAGTCGTTCTCGCGCCACAGCAGATTGTAGTTGTAAAGGCGATTCTTTTCGACGCGCACGGAAACACTGCTATAAGGATCCCCGCCCAATCCAGAAGTGGATACGATCATCTGATCCAGAAAGCGGCCGTGGCCGTCTTTCGAATCCATGCTGAAGAAGCTACTCAGCAGCCGCACGCCGCTGCCGAAGTTTTCATCGCTTCGATATTTTCCCTCGTTTCCGCTGACGCTCAGGAATCGATAGCCGGTCTCGAATGAATTCACGAAGTTGTAATCGCTCCAGTTTTCACCGCGTGGCGAACCCACCGCCTCGGGAGTCGGAGCAACCGGCTGCTGTCCAACACAACAGATGGACAATAAGCAAATACCGCTCACGATTAGGAATGCGCGTATCATAGCGGCCTCATCTCAAAAAGAGCGGATCTGAATTCGATCCGTGAATGCGCACGTGGCAATTCGTGCAGTTCTGATATCGGGGGTCGGCCATGTTATGAGATTGAGAAAGGCTTGGCACGCCGGTGCCGGTCCGGCCAAACGTTCCCGCCCCGTTATGGCACTCCAGGCACATCGTGAACACCACTGGCCTCTGCAAAAGCCGCGAATTCGTTGAGCCGTGCGGGACATGGCACATTTCGCATCCCTCTACACGCACTGGCGGATGTTCAAACGCAAACGGTCCGCGCTTATCGGAATGACACTTCAGACAAGCTTCTTCGTTTGCCAGACTCTGTTTCACCAACGCTGGGCGTCCAGCCATGCGCCAGGTTGGCTGGAAGGTTCCGTGCGGATTGTGGCAGTCCGCGCAGCTCATAAACCCTTCATTGACCCGGTGCTTGAACGGCATGGAGAAATCCGCCCGAACGTTTCCGTGACACGTGTAACAGAGCTCGGGCTGCTTCTTTGCCAGAAGCGTTCTTGGCTCGGCGGCCTTATGGATCGAGTGGCATTGCGTACAGGCGACGCCATTTAGCGTGTGCGGAGAGGAATGAATGTTCGCGCGGGCTAGTGAATCGGAGTGGCATCGCAAGCACGCATTGATGGTTTGCTTGGGAGTCAGCGCGAAAAAGGAAATGATCGTCGTTTTTCCGCCATGCGCGGCCACATGGTTTCCTGCCGGCCCGTGACACCCTTCACATCCGGTATTCTCCGGCGTTTCTTTCCCGCTGGCCACGCTTTTAAAGTGAGGATTTTTGTAGAACTTGAACCAGATATCCGAGTGGCATGTCTTGCAAGCCATGCTTCCCACGTACTTCTGCGTGTTGGGCTCGGCCTGGCCCAGAAAGACGACAACAAACAGCAGCAATAACGCTCGTTGCACCAAGCACAGGTTAGGATTTATGACACACTCCTGTCATTTTTCACTTGTGAAGGTTTTGTAAAAGCAGCCCGACTCTGTCGCGGAGACAAATTCCGGGTCCCAAATCAGATCGGACATCTCTCGGAAAAACCGCTTTTCCGAAAATTTTGCGGCGTGAGCCTGAATGCCGGTGGCCGAAATATATGGTTCAACTTTCTCGAACTCCACGACGGCTTCGGTAAGAAAACACTCGCCGGGCTCTTTATAGAGGAAAGCTCCGCGAGAGTAATCAGGGGGCGCGGCTTCGAGGACACCCCCGCGTCCGATAGCAATCAACGGCTTTCCGCTCGCTACGGCCTCCACCGCGACAATGCCGAAATCCTCTTCTCCCGGAATCACGACTGCCCGCGCGTGCGCGTAGAGTTGCCGGAGTTGTTCCTCCGGAACACGCCCGCAAAATTCAATCTCCGGCCCTGCTGCTGCCCGCAATGACCGAAACTCCGGTCCGTCCCCAACAATCTTCAATTTCCGCCCGGACCTTGAAAACGAAGCCACGGCATCGCCGACGCGTTTGTAGGCGACCAACTCGGACACAATTAGGTAATAATCGTCCGGATCGGCACTATAAAAACTGCCTACATCCACCGGTGGATAGATAACGCGGGCTTCTCGCCGGTAGGTTTTCCAAATCCGGCGGCGTACATTTTGGCTATTCGCGACGAACTCGTCTACTCGCGCGGCTGACGCGTAATCCCACAATCGAAGATAATTTGCTAGGGGCGGAATAGCCAGCCGTCTGAAACGAGAGTGCGTCCAATCCCGCGTATAGTTGGGATAAAGGTCCCACAGATAGCGCATCGGCGAATGGCAATAACAGATGTGGCGGGTTCGCGAACTCGTAATCACTCCTTTCGCCGGCCCGGACTCGCTGCTGATTACCAGATCGTAATCCCGTAGATCGAATTGCTCCAGCGCCAGCGGCATTAATGGCAATAACGAGCGGTAATAACGCCGATATCGGTTGAGGAATGAAGAAAACACCCGGTGCGATCGTATTTCTTCAGAAACGCGCTCCGGGTCATAGAAGAGTGTAAATATATCCGCATTTGGCAACAGGCGGCAGAGCGCTTCCACCACTCGTTCTCCGCCGCGCATTCCCAGCAGCCAGTAATGGACAATCGCGGTACGCATTCGTGAAGGGCTCCGCTTCTCACCACGCATTCCGGCCTGTTAGCACCGTGGGTATGGTGGCAAGCAGCGTTTGGAAATAGAGACCTGCCGACCACTTCCGAACCAGAAAAAGGTCCAGCCGGCGACGCTGCCGGTAGGTGAGCCGGCTTCGTCCATTGACCTGCCACAGACCGCTAATTCCCGGTTTTCTGGTGAGGAGTTCGGCGGCGTTGCGTCCGTAATAATGCTCGAGTTCCAGCTTCGTTAGCGGCCGGGGTCCGATAAGACTCATCTGTCCAATCACGACTTGATACAACTGAGGCAGCTCGTCAATGGAATAACGCCGGCACAACGCCGCGAATCGGCTGGTTACTCTAAAATCCTTCTCGCTTTTGCGCACCGGCAATACGTTCCTTGATACCCGCTCAATGAAACAAATTCGCGAACGGCCTTTCCCGTCCCACATGGTTCTTAACTTGTAAACCCAGATTGGGTGCCCGCCCTGCCCGACTCTCCGGTGAGCGATCAAAGGAGAGCGCCGGGAAAGCGCAACAACCGCGAGCGCCGCTACAGCGAGAAGCGGCAGGATGGCGAGCAAAAGAGCAGCCGCGGTAATTCGTTCCAGCACAGATACGAAACGCCAGAAGAATCGCTCGTCCGTTGCATATGGGCGATCCACAGAGAGCGCCGGAGCGGGCGTGCTTCCCACAGGAATCATGCTTCTGAAGCTAAAAGCCGCACAGGACAGGCGTGTTTTGGCGCTGTAAAACTCTTGTAAATCCAAGCGAGTACCAGCGCAAATCCAGACCAGTACCGAGCCTGTAAAAATTTTGTAAAGTGTCAGACGGGCAGTTGGCCGATTTCGCAGACCCGCTGGAAACTGGCTAGAATGTGAACTACGGTGCAGAAGATACTCGTTATTGACGACGATGAAAGCTTGCGTGAAACCATAGGCGTCATGCTCGAGCGCGAAAACTTCGTTCCTCTCTTTGCGGCCGACGGGAAGAGCGGTTTCGAAAAGGCCGTCACGCTCAAACCTCAGCTCTTGCTGGTCGATTTGAGATTGCCCGGCATGAGCGGGACGGAATTATGCCGGCAGCTTCGTGCAGATCGCGTACAGACCCCGATTATAGTTTTGAGCGCCATCGGCGAAGAAGTAGATAAGGTGCTTCTACTGGAGATGGGCGCCGACGACTATATCGTCAAACCCTTCGGCGCTCGCGAACTTCTGGCGCGCATTCGCGCGCTACTGCGGCGCTCCAATCCCGAAACGAAGTCGATCCGGTTTGGGGAAGTGGAAGTCGATTTTGATCGCCGGACCACAACCTTTCGCGGAGCGGAAGTAAAACTTACTCCGGCTGAGTACAACCTGCTTGTCTTCTTTCTCCACAATTCGGACCGGGCTTTGAGCCGTGATGTCATCCTAAATTCCGTCTGGGGGTATGATTCGTACCCAAATACTCGAACCGTGGATGCACACGTCGTCCGGCTGCGCCAGAAACTTGAGCCGGACCCCAGCCTTCCTCGTCACTTCTTAACGGTTCACGGAGTCGGGTATCGGTTTCTTCCCTAGGTGGAGAATGCCGGGCACCGTCCTTATCGTTGAAGACCGGGATAGTGTCGCGCCTCTGGAAATCGCACTCGCCTCCATCAAAGGAATCGCGATTCAAACTGCTTCAAATGGACGCGATGCTCTCAAACTGCTCGCAGCACCCTCTGTCCAACTCGCTGCCGTAGTAACCGATCTGCACCTTCCCTACGTCGATGGTTTTGAGCTGATCGCAACCATACGCACGCATGAACGGTATTCCCGGCTGCCCATAGTCGTTGTAAGCGGGGATGGCCATCCCGATACTCCCGAGCGCGTTCGTCATTTAGGGGCCAATGCGTTCTTCCCCAAACCATACTCGCCTACCGAGATACGTCACATGCTGGAGGGCCTTCTTCATGTATCTTAGAATCCCTATCGTGTTCGCTCTCTGCCTATCAATCACCTATGCTCAGGACAAGCCGGACCCAGCCGTAATCATGAACCGCATTTTGCAACGCCTCGATGCTCTCGAAACAGAAAATCGCCAGCTCGTCGAGGAAGTCCATAGCTTGCGCCAGGAACTCGAAAAAACCAGATCTTCCCCCTCTCCTTCATCCGAAAACGCACAATCGAATGAACAGGCATTGCACGATCGCGTGACCGCGAACGAACATCGCATTGCCGAACAATCGCAGACCAAAGTGGAGACCTCCCAAAAGTTTCCCGTTCAACTTACCGGGATGCTGTTGTTCAACGCTTTTCTCAATGCCGGAGATCGAGAAAATCCCACCAGCTACGGTCTGCTGGCGGGGCCGGACAGGTCCGGCGCAACCGCGCGGCAGACACTGCTCGGTTTCAATTTTCAAGGCCCTCGTTTGCCCGGGGATGGCCGCGTGAATGGAACGCTCATGATGGATTTCTGGTCCGGCCCCTCCCAACCCGGAAATAACTGGCTTCGGCTTCGCCGCGCGAATCTATCGCTGGACTGGGCTCATCGAAGCTTTACCGTCGGGCAGGATAAACCCCTTATTTCGCCCTATGAGCCCACATCTCTTGCCGAAGTGGGCGTTCCGCCGCTTGCTGGAGCTGGGAATCTCTGGCTCTGGTTACCGCAGGCGAAATACGAGGAGCGTTTTCGTTTCACGCAAAACACCGGTATTACTGGACAAATTGCCCTCATTCAAACCGACGAGAGCCGTTCCGCTGTTCCCTCCCCATATGCGAGCACCCTGGATAAAGCCCGTCCTGCTCTCGAAGGCAGGCTGGCGTTTTGGCATAAGTTCGATGATGTGCGGCGCTTCGAAATCGCGCCGGGATTTCACGTAAGCACCACGCATGTGAACGGACAATCGGTCGATTCGCGAATCGGCTCTGTCGATTGGTTATTGACTCCTATTTCGCGGCTCAAAATCACCGGAACCTTTTATCACGGGCAGGATATTAGCGGACTTGGATCGCTCGGCAACGGATTCGCCATCACTGCCAGCGGGCATGTAGTGCCCGTCCATAGCTCCGGCGGATGGATGCAATTTTCCGTTCCAATTACAAACCGGCTGACGTGGAATCTGTTCAGCGGATTGGAAAGCGACCGGTCTGCTGCGCTGAACGGATATAGCACAGTCCGTGGCCTGAGTTACGCGTCGAATCTCATCTACCATTTAGGGCCAAACGTGGTCCTCGGGTTGGAGGCCTTGCAATTACGCACTCGATCATTGTCCGGAGACACTGACCTGCATAATAGTTATGATCTCGCAATTGGATATCTATTTTGAGGAGTAATTAAACTTGCGATCCTTGTGGAATAGGCCTTTGGCCTGCATGCGGATCCTCACCATCGCCGCTCTGTTCTGTTTGTCCTCCGCCCATGCATTCCCCGCCACCATCACCGGACAAATCACACTTGCCGATTCAAAAGACTCGGCGGTGCGCAAACAAAAAGATTTCTCAGGTGTCGCAGTGTGGCTAACTGCCTTAAACGGACGGCTTCTGACTATAGCGCATAGACACGCCCAGATGCTTCAAAAGGATAAAAGATTCATCCCTCACGTACTTGCTATTTCAACCGGAACAACGGTAGATTTCCCGAATCTTGACCCTATTTTCCACAATGCATTCTCGAACTTTGATGGCCAGATCTTCGACGTTGCTCTTTACCCGCCGGGCTCGTCCCGGTCTGTGCTATTTGACCGGCCTGGAATCGTGAGGGTTTTCTGCAATATTCATCCATCCATGTCCGCCGTCATTGTCGTCGCCAATTCGAACCACATTGTCACCACGGAGAGCGATGGGAGCTTCCGGTTTACCAATGTCGAACCTGGCGATTACCGGATTCACTTCTTCCATGAACGGGCAACACCGGAAACACTTGCCCACCTCACCCAACTGATCACTGTACCTGATGAGGGCTATAGTCTCCCGAAGGTCACAATTTCGGAAGCAGGCTACATTCCTGTCGCTCACAAGAACAAATATGGACGAGACTATCCGCCCGATGCCGAAACATCGGACAGCTACTCGCTTCCCATCAAATGAAACTTCCGCGCGTGAAAAGCGGCTCTCTTCTCTGGCGTATTCTGCTTTCTACGTCGCTGGTTATTAGCGTAGTTTTCGCACTTACCGGCTGGCTGATAGAGAAATATGCCGCGAGTGTCAGCCGGCGCAGTATCGAAGAGGAAGTCCAGACCAGCTTGCAGGCCTACGAATCGCTCTGGGCTGCGCGCGTCCACAACTTGGGTTCTCTCAGCCGGATTATCAGTTCCATGTCGGACGTTCGTGCCGCCTTCATGACGCGTGATCGCGCTACTATTCGAGACACAGCCCAGGAGCTGTGGTCGCAAGTATCCGAGCAGGATGCGAGTTTTCTTGTGCTCGATCCCACCGGCGAAGTTATCGCTTCGTTGGGGGGAGATGCTGATATAGCTCTGAGCAAGTCCCTGATGGCAAGCTCGCTCAAGCGCTTCCCCAACCAGGTTTCCGGGTACCTCCGACGCGGCAAACATCTGTATTACATCGTGCTGACGCCCGTCTATGTTCAGACCGCGCACGATCAAGCACTGCTGAACGTATTACTAGTCGCTTTCGATATTGATAACGAGCTCGCGCAAGTACTGAAACATTCGACCCACGGCAGCGATTTTGCCTTCGTGAGTTACAACGATGTCATTGCCTCCACACTGCTGCCGATAACAGCCGAGGACTTGAGATCCGGACGAGAACTTCAAGGACACATCCGAAGCGCCAGACTACATGGTGCGGATTACTTGCTCCTGGGGACGGACCTGAACGATCCGCTTGGAGCCAGGGTAGGGCGGCTCTATATTATCCGCGCCTTTGCCGCTGCCGAAGCCGTTGTTACCGAATTAAAACGCACGGTAGCCATTTTCTGGGGACTCGCGATCTTGATCGCGATTGCCTTCATGTATCTCCTGGCTAGACGCGTTCTGGATCCTGTGAAACGTCTGGATCGTGCCGCGGAGGAGGTGATTCGCCATAACTACGACTATCGCGTCCCCGTGGAGACCGATGATGAACTGGGCCGCCTGGCTCGCACGTTCAATGAGATGTGCGAATCCATCCGCAGCGCCCGCGAAGAGTTGATCCGGCAGGAGCAGATCGCCACCATCGGCCGCCTCTCCAGTTCGATTGTTCATGATTTGAGAAATCCGCTTGCCGCAATCTATGGCGGCGCCGAGATGCTCATCGATGCCGACCTTTCACCCGAGCAGTCCCGTCGCTTGGTGAGCACCATTTACGCCGCTTCGCGGCGCATTCAGGAGCTTCTTCAGGATCTCCTGGACATTTCGCGCTCAAAGACAAAACCAGCCGAACTCTGCAAAATATCTGAGTTAGTTGGAGGGGCTCGCGACACCGTGGCCAATGCCGCTGCTGCTCAATCTGTCACAATTCAGATCGATATTCCCGAGGATATCCAGGTGGTTGTAGATCGGGATCGCCTTGAACGTGTATTCCTGAACCTGATGAATAACGCGCTCGATGTGATGCCCGACGGCGGTACTCTACGTGTCTCCGGGCGATTGGAGGAAGGCGCTGCCATCCTTGAGGTTCAGGACTCCGGCCCTGGCATTCCGGCCCATGCATGGCCGCGCCTGTTCCAACCATTCGCCAGCTTCGGCAAGAAGAACGGGTTAGGCTTGGGCCTGGCGCTATCCAGGCAAACACTGCTCGACCACGGCGGCGATCTCTGGGCGGAAAAAACGAACGGCCCCGGAGCCAGATTCATGATGCGCTTGCCCGTGACCGCGCCAATAACAGTCAATGGCAATGAGAACAAAATCGGAACAGAGCCGCGACCGCTAGGGAGCGGTTTTTGAACGAGTGCCGTTATGATCCCACGGCTCGCGATTTTGAGTTTCGTGCTTTGCTGCGCAATCGAAGTAGACGCGGCTGCAACCTTCGTCGGCTCCGCTGGCTGCAGAACCTGTCATACGGACATCTACGACCGCTGGAAGAAAACACCCATGGCGAACGTGGTGCGCGACCCGCATGAGCACCCCGACGCCATTATTCCGGACTTATCGAAACCAGATCCTTTAGTCACTTTCAAAACAAACGATATAGCGCTTGTATATGGGAGCGTTTGGAAGCAACGCTATTTCAAGAAGGTCGGGAATGATTATTTCGTGCTGCCCGCCCAGTGGGACATCACACACCAGATCTGGAGACCGTATTTTGTCAAGAATGGCACCGACTGGTGGGCGCCGCTCTACCCGCCGGACAACATGAAGCGTCCTACTGGCCCGCTCTGTGACGGATGCCATTCTGTCAATTACGATATTGCGGCTAAGAGCGTTACGGAATGGAATGTCGGGTGCGAGCGCTGCCATGGCCCTGGAAGCGAGCACATCACGCATCCCGCCGCCGGCGCCATCATCAACCCCGCCAGGCTTGGCTACGTCGCCGCAAACGATATCTGCATCCAGTGCCACTCGCAAGGCAAGCCGCTGAAGAATCCGATTCGCGGGCTATATTATGACTGGCCCGTCGGATTTCAGCCGGGTGAGAAATTGCAGGATTTCTGGTCGCTCGAAGAACACAAACTAGGCGAGACGAATTTCATGTACTTCAGCGACGGCACGGCTCATAAGAATCGCATGCAGGGCAACGACTTCGTGCAGAGCGTTATGTACACGCACGGCGTGAAGTGCTTTAGTTGTCACGACGTACATGGCACGTCGAACACGGCGCAACTACTGAAACCACCCGATGTCATCTGTCTGGAATGCCACGGGCCAAGGTCGCCGAATGGACCACACACGAGCACAATCGAAGAACACACGCACCACAAGCCCGGTAGTGCCGGGGGTGAGTGCATCGCCTGTCACATGCCGGCCATCGAGCAAACGATTGCTGACATCAATGTCCATAGCCACACATTTCGCTTCGTTGCGCCCTGGATGACGGATACCTACAAGATTCCGAATCCATGCACAACCTGCCACAAGGACAAGTCCACCGCTTGGGCAACTCAGCAACTGGCGTCCTGGCCCGAGCGATCACCCTGGAGGCTGGCAGCACCCGGCGCGCGCGAGTAATGGCCCTCTCTTTCAGAACCACGCGCGTGAGCAAGTGGCCTGCTAGAGTTCCAGTTCAACGAACACACACACCGGCGGCAAATGGCATCGGTCTCTACATCTAGTTTCTCCCGAAACTGGATCGCCTCAGGACCGTTGATCACTTTTAACAGATTCTGCTCGCGAACGGAACCGATCGGCCGGTGAAAGAAGCACGGCCGGACTGTTCCGTCCGCTTCCACAACCGCCGAGACCCATGGCGCGTTGCAACGAGGCGCAACCGGCTCACATAATCCGAGATGCGCGCGAAAATGCGACACGATTCTTTGCAACTTGTCGCGGCTCTCCACCACAAACGGCCCTTCACTCTGCAGGCTATCCAATTCCGCTTCGAGCCGTT
>Ga0209581_1004459_pt1 | contig 11239 bp, 8 predicted proteins | sample Coa_R2_FD_187160 | JGI IMG/M metagenome (GOLD analysis project Ga0209581, IMG submission 187160) | Surface soil microbial communities from Centralia Pennsylvania, which are recovering from an underground coalmine fire - Coalmine... | ecosystem: Environmental > Terrestrial > Soil > Unclassified ...
TAGTTCCTACTTGAGAGTGGCGAATGTACAGGATGGCCGCTTGGATCTCAGAGAGATCAAAGAGATCGAATTGCGAGCGTCGGAGGTCGGGCGGTATCGCCTACAGGATGGCGATGTGCTGATGACCGAAGGCGGTGACCTTGACAAGTTGGGTCGAGGATTCATTTGGCGCGGTCAGATACCAGATTGTGTGCACCAGAACCACATCTTTGCGGTTCGGACAAAGCGGGACGTGCTTCTGCCGGACTTTCTCGCCTGCCTTATCCAAAGCAACTACGGCAAAGCGTACTTTCTCAGTGTGGCCCATAAGACGACGAATCTCGCCTCGATCAACACGACCAAGCTTAAGGCACTTCCTGTTCCGGTCCCCAGCCTCTCTGAACAGTATCAAATTGTGGAAGCACTCAACTCCTGTGATGCGATGATTGACGCACTTGAACGCGAGATCACTGTGCTAGATGAACTCTTCCGCGCCATGCTGGAGGAGTTGATGACCGGACGCGTTTCGGCGCTTCCGCTGGCTGAGCGTGAACCGGTTGGGATAGGCACATGAAGGAGCAGGCGGAAATGACAGACACGTGGTCCCTGAAAGAGTTCCTCGAGGATGAGAGCGTGACGCAACACGAGGCCGGCATGTTGTACCTCCCCTCGGGGCGCATCGTCGCGCGTGACCCCGCGTGCGGGGCCGAGCCCGCCTTCCACCGCACCGTGCCGCCCGGTCGCTACCGCGTCACCGCCGGGACCGTCGACACGCTTATGGAGGGCACGCGCGTCGCCTACCTCGCCCTCTGGATAAAAGATACGCCGATCATGGGCCACGAGCCGGCCAATCATGAGGGGAGCGACGATTACGTGTATGGGGTCGACGCGGGGATGGGTTGCTTCGTCGATGCGACGCTGGCCGCCGCCGCTCGCGCCGCCGTAAGAGCCGCCCTCGACGCGCGCGATCCGGTCGTGCTGTACGGTGATTGGAATTACCTCGACTACCCGGTTGGTGCCGGCAACGTGGTGCTGTGCAGGTCAGGCTTCGGCGACGGAGCCTATGCGACCTACGCGGGCCTCGACGCGCAGGGCGACGTGGTCTGCTTCGTGACCGATTTCGGTGTCATTGACGACGACGGAAACGAGGAGGACGACGAGGAATGACGGCAGCCGGTTTGATGCATAGGTAATGCCGAAGCATGAGCGAGTATTCTGCCGTCCAAAATCCGATGCTCACGTATGCCGCCGAGATCGGCTGGCAGCGCATCGGGCGCGACAGGGCGCTTGCCTGGCGCTGCGGGGATAAGGGGCTGGTCTTCGCAGATGTACTGCGCGAGCGCCTGCTTGCGCTCAACCCCGGCATCGTCGACGAGGAGCGCGCCGGCGACATCATCCGGCGACTCGGCCTGCTCAACCCGACCATGGAGGGCAACCGCGATGCACTGACCTGGTTGCGCGGCGGTGGCTCGGTCTATGTGCCCGAGGAGAAGCGCGAGCGCAACGTCACGCTGATCGACTTCGATAACCCTGACAACAACGTCTATCACGTCACCGACGAATGGCGCCATCAGGGCGCTGCCTTCGCCAACCGTGCCGACGTCGTCTTCCTCATCAACGGCATTCCCGTCGCCCTGGCCGAGACCAAGCGCGCCGGCCTGACCGACGGGCTGGAGAAGGGCGTGGATCAGATTCGCCGCTACCACACCGAGACGCCCGAGATGCTGGTCATGCCGCAGGTCTTCGAGGTCACGCACCTGGTCGGCTTTTTCTACGGCGTCACCTGGAACACCAGCCGCAAGAACCTTTTCAACTGGAAAGACGAGCAGCCGGGCGACTACGAGCGCAAGGTCAAAGCCTTCTTCGACCGCGAGCGCTTCCTGCGCGTGCTGCGCGACTACATTGTCTTCCTGACTAAAGATGACGAGCTGACCAAGATCATCCTGCGCCAGCACCAGACGCGAGCCGTGGAGAAGGTGATCGAGCGGGTGGTCGATTCGGTCAAGCGTCGCGGCCTGATCTGGCACACCCAGGGCAGCGGCAAGACGCTAACCATGATCACCATCGCGGCCCGGCTGCTGCGCGAGGTGCCGGGAGCCACCAAGCCGACAGTGTTGATGCTGATCGACCGCAACGAGCTAGAGCAGCAACTGGAGAGGAACCTCGCCGGCTACGGCATCGGCACGGTACGGGTGGCGCGCAGCAAGCGCGAGATGCAGGAGATCCTTGCCTCCGACTACCGCGGGCTGGTCGTGGCCATGATCCACAAGTTCGACGATATCCCGGCCAACATCAATACGCGCGAGAGCGTGGTCGTGCTGGTGGACGAGGCGCACCGCACCACCGGCGGCGACCTGGGCAACTATCTGATGGGCGCGCTGCCCAACGCCACGTATATCGGCTTCACCGGCACGCCGATCGACAACCTCTCCAGGGGCAAAGGGACCTTCAAGGTCTTCGGCGTGGACGACGAGCAGGGCTACCTGGACAAGTATTCCATCGCCGAGTCGATTGAAGATGGCACCACGGTTCAGCTCAACTATGCCCTTGCCCCGTCGGACCTGCGCGTCGAGCGGGAGACGCTGGAGCGGCAGTTCCTCAATCTGGCCGAGGCGGAGGGCGTCAGCGACGTGGAGGAGCTGAACGGCATCCTGGACCGTGCCGTGGAGCTGAAGGAGATGATGAAGGCGCCGGGACGCGTGGAGCGCATCGCCGCTTTCATGGCACAGCACTTCCGCGAGAACGTCGAGCCGATGGGCTTCAAGGCGTTCCTGGTGGCCGTGGATCGCGAAGCGTGCGCGCTGTACAAGCGGGAACTGGACAAGCATTTGCCGCCGGAGTACTCGCAGGTGGTCTATTCCCCGGCGCACAACGACAGCCCGGAGCTGAAGCAGTTCTACCTGGATGAAGATGCGGAGAAGGAGGTCCGCAAGAACTTCCCCAAGAAGCAGAAGCTGCCGAAGATCCTGATCGTCACCGAGAAGCTGCTCACCGGTTTCGACGCGCCGATCCTGTACTGCATGTACCTGGATAAGCCGATGCGCGACCACGTGCTCTTGCAGGCCATCGCGCGGGTCAACCGGCCGTACGAGGACGACGATGGGCTGGTCAAGCCGTTTGGCTTCGTGCTGGACTTCGTCGGCATCTTCGAGAAGCTGGAGAGCGCGCTGGCCTTCGACTCCGACGTGGTGACCTCAGTTATCCAGAATATCGACGTGCTCAAGGACCTGTTCGCCACCATGATGCGCGAGACGGCGCCCAGGTATCTGCCACTGACGCGCGGCTGGGACGACAAGGCCAAGGAGCGGGCCATCGCCTATTTCGAGGCGAAGGAGACGCGCGAGGAGTTCTTCACCTTCTTCCGGCGCCTGGAGAGCCTGTACGATATCCTCTCGCCCGACGCCTTCCTGCGGCCGTACATCGAGAGCTACCAGGCTTTGGCCGAGCTGTTCGGCCTGATCCGCAACGCCTACAGCGATCGGCCCTACGTGGATAAGGAACTGACGGCCAAGACCAGGGAGCTGCTGCGCCAACAGACGGAGAGCGGGGCGCTGGAGCTGCCGGGCGCCATCCACACGCTTGGGCCGAAGGAGCTGACGGCGCTCAAGATGAGCGGCACGGCAGACGTGGCCCAGGTGCTGAACCTGCGCAAGGTGCTGGCGGCGACGGTGAGCGCGGAGGCCGGGACCAAGCCGTTCCTGACCTCGATCGGAGAGCGCGCCGAGGCACTGGCGCAGCTCTACGAGGATCGCCACATCACCACGCAGAAGGCGCTGGCGGAGTTCGAGAAGCTGGCCCGGGAGTACCTGCAATCCGACGAGGAACGGCGCCGGCTGGGCGTGGACGAGAATACCTTCGCCATCTATAGCTCGCTGCGCACGGTTGCGCCTGGGCTCACGGCCGATCAAGCAAAGGCGCTTGACGACGTGTTCGCGGGATTCCCCGATTACCAATGGAACGGGCAGCAGCTTGCCGATCTGCGCGCCCGACTCTACAAAGAACTCCTCTCTATCGTCCCGAAGGACAAGGTCATCGAGTCTGCCAATCTTTTGCTGAAGCTGCAACGTGTATGAGCCAAGCCACGACTTCCGCCGGGCCAAGGGGTGATACCCGCTGGCATGACGCCGACGATCTCCGCTGGGCGGCGCGGCACTGGGCGGCGCGCATGGGCGTCAGGGTGTCGCAGATCCATCTACGCCAGATGTCGAACAAGTGGGCCTCGATCTCGATGAGCGGCCGGCTGACGCTCAACACCGAGCTGCTCGATCTACCAAGGGAGCTTGGCGAGTACGTCATCGTGCACGAGCTGGCGCATCTGCTCGTGCCGAATCATGGCCGCGTCTTCAAAGCCTTCATGGACGCCTACCTGCCGGACTGGCGGGAGAAGGAGCAGGAACTGCGGGCCAGCGCGACCCGTCCACTTGGTGGGCCGGTCAATGCGTAAGCCCTTCGTCGAGCAGTGACAGGTACGCGCTGTATATGTAGGTCTTGCCGCGCTGCCGGCCCGTGATCTCACGCACGATGCCCAGGTCTTCCAATGCCTCCATGGCCCGGATAGTCGCCGGCAAGGAGAGGCCAAGCCGTTCGGCGGCGGCGGTCTGCGTCGTCACCGGATGACGCTGCAGATCATGATGCAGTTGTAGCGCTGTTGGGGTCAGACGCCCCAGGCCCTCGATCTTCAAGCGGTCGCGTTCAAAGAGGGCCAGCACCTGCTGCGCCAGGTCGGCAGCCTGGTGCGCCGTCTCCGTGACACCGTCGCAAAAGTACGTCAGCCATGCCTCCCAATCGCCCGTTATGCGCACCCTTTGCAGCAGGTCATAATAGGTGTCCCGGTGCTGGCGGATATAGTAGGAGAGGTACAACAATGGCTCTGACGTTAGCGGGCGGATGCGGTAGGCGGGGGTTGGTGGAGAGAGGAGAGGCTCGTGAAGATGTCTGCCGCGCCGGAAGCCCTGCGAAGCACGTCGGGGCGGGGCCGAACTCCCTCGGCCCCGCCTAACCTGGACGCGGTCGAGGCCGCGCCTAGCGGTGGATGGAGGCCAGCGGACCCTGGCCCGCGGGGAAGTTGCGCGTGCTCAGGACCTGGATGCCCGCGTGCTGCTCGCCGTTGAACGGCGTCACCGTGTTGGGGCAGCCCGCCCGCGCCGCGTCGTCGGGGCTGTTGAACCACAGGCCCAGATGGAACTGGCTGGTCGGCTGGAAGACCACGTTGGTGCTGGTCACGGCCGTGGTGGCGCCCGTGGCCGTCCCGCTCACCGGCCCGCCCTGCGAGAGCGAGAAGGTCTCCGCGTCGAAGATGCCCTGCACGACCGCGTCGCCATAGCCCGAGGCGTTGGTCTGCAGGTCGCTCTGGTACCAGGCCACGCCGAACGGCGCATCGGGGAGCTGCGTCACAAACAGATCGTAGCCGGCGTTGGGCGCCAGGTTGAACACCTGCACAACCATCTTGTCGTTAAGCCGTTGGGGCGTCACAAAGACCCGCCCGCGGGCGTTGGGCAGGCAGCCCGCTTTGGTGACGGCGGCCGAGCGCACCATGTTGAACTGCACGACGTTGGGGGATGACTGGGGCGACTGCCCCTTCGCCTGGGTAAGTCCCCACGGGGACACGGCGAGCGAGAGCAGCCCGGCGGCGGCCAGGGCGAGAATGGAAAGCCGGCGTGATGTGTACATCGTCTGTTCTCTCCTTGATCTTTGTTGTTCTCATCTGCTGTGCTGTTGGGCGGTGTATCGGACCGTACTGATGCACAGCCCTTCTTTGGGGTCGCGTTGTATGCCTGGATCACCTCCTCGATCTGCATCTCGGTCGCCTTCCCTCTCCTGGTGTGGGCTGGGAGACCGGCGCCCACCACCGACACGTCTCCTACCTGGCTCCGAACAGTTGCTCAGATCCCGGGCCCTGGAGTTGGACGCTGCCGGGGAGAGGGAGGCCAGGGCTGGTCGAGGAAGGCGACGGCCACGTCATCCTCTAACACGATGGCACCCGTCGCCTCGCAATGCACAATCGGACAGAACCCGCACCGCGCCAGTGCGTCCCGCCCGCTGCCGAGGCGGGCAGCCCCAGCTCTCGTCGTGCCTGCCTTGACCACTCCGCATCTCCAAGGAACAGCCGCCGACCTGTGATCCCTACCAGTGCAAACCATAGCGCCACAGGATGACAGGTACCGCTGGGCAGGGAACAATAGCCAAAGGGCCGCCAGCAGTCTTTTGTGTCGCGACCTTCGTTCCCCCTGGCCTTCCAGCGGGCTGTAGGAAAGGGGCGGCGCCTCCGCGCCTTTCGTTCCGGGGCGGTCGCGCGGCTCATGCTCTAACACGTTCACTATACGACCCTAGACGGCCCACGAGAAGGGCCAGAGGTCCCGGTCGGCGGGGGCCCTCAGGCCCGGTCCCTTTGACCATCCTGTTCACGGACCTCTGGTCCCCTCGAGAGCGGCGCCAACATCGTTCTCAACCTGGTCGGCGGGTCCCGTCCGCCGGCGTGGCATCGCGCCACGCCAGCTCAGACCTGCGTGATGATGGGCAGCACCAGGGGGTGCAGGCCAGCCGCACTGGACACATTAGGCCACGGCCGCCCCCTTGATCAGATCGTGCACCAGACCTGTCTCGTGGCTCGCGGCACAGCCATTGGCAATGAGTAATAGGGTGCCTACGGCCTGCCGGTTCCTGGCGCTTGCTCCTCGTCGGAACGGGTGTGGGGCCGGCTACCCGAGGAGGACCGGACGCTGAGGCGGTTGTCCATTCCGCGCACTCCCGGGACCGTCGCCACGTGTGCCAGCAGCCGGTTCAGGCGCTCTTCGGCGATGGAGCCTTCCAGCAGCACCCGGCCGCGCCGGACGGATATGAAGATCTGCCCCGCCTCCTCGAACGGCATGATGTCTTCGAGGCGCGCGTTGATCTCGCGCAGGATTGCGCCGTCCGACACCATGCTGACGCGCACACGCCAGAGCACTTCCCTTGCCGTGCCGCGCACCCGCGAGATGGCGCGCTCGCTTTCTCGGTCAAGGGTGCGTTCCACCTCGTTCCGATACTCGGTTACCCGGCGCGTGACGGTGGCGCGCCGCTGCTCGCCGTTCTCGGCATCCAGCAGATACATGGCGGCGGCGCCCATCAGCAGCCCCAGACCCCAGAGCACGGTGCCGGCGGACGAGCCGGCCGGACGCGTGTTCCACCGCTCGTTAGAGTTAAACGCAAATGGTGAGCTCTGCCATATGCCGCCCGGACGTACCTCGCCGGGTTGTCCCATGTCCATGTTGAATCTCGATGCCATGTCGTGCCCGTTCACCTCTTGCACCGCTTCCCGTCTAGATCTTGGCCCGGCGCCATCTGATCGTGCCGGGGCCATCGTATCTCTACATCATTGTACAGGCATGACCGGGCGCCCTTCTACGAAGCCAAGCGTCTGCCGGAGGTGCCGTGCATGCCTGCACCTCCGAGCGCGGGCGTCCTCGCCCGCTGTGGTCGCCGCAGGCGGGTGAAAGCACGCATGCCCGCCCGCGCTCCCGAGGGCGATCTCCTTCATGTAGCGCCATGACCCGGCTGCTAGGGACTCACACCGTGCACCGCAGCGGCCGGGTCTCATCCCTTTCTATGGCCACAACGCCAGGGCGGCAGTCGTCGCCGTCCCGGCTCCCTCTCCGAGGGGTACACCGCGGCCACGTCACGCGGTTGGCGCGGGTACACTGAACGGGAGTGCGTGAGGGAGGCAACCATGCTGGCGCTGGCCGGAGGCAACGAGTTCAGGGAGTTATCGCGAGGACCCGACAGCGTTTTGCTGACCCTGGCCGGCGGTCCTGGCGCCCGCGTGGCTATTGTGCCGGCCGCGGCCGTAGACAATCCGCGCCTGGCGGCGGCCAACGGCGTGCGTCACTTCTCCGCCCTGGGTGCCCGGGCCGAGCCGGTCATGGTCGTGGATCGGGCCACTGCCATGGACGCCGAGCTGGCGGGTCGCCTGCAGGCCGCCGGCCTGGTGTATCTGACCGGCGGGAATCCCTGGCACCTGATCGAGACGCTGCGCGATACGCCGGCACACGAGGCCTTACGGCAGGTGCATCTCCGCGGCAAGGTGGTGGCGGGGTCCAGTGCCGGTGCCATGGCCCTGGCCGCCTACGCCCAGGCACGGCGGCCCGCCGAGGGCTGGCGCCCCGGCCTTGGTCTCGCCCCCGGCCTCGCCGTGATCCCGCACGCCGATGAGTGGGGACTCGATCTCCGGGTGCTGGCGGAGCGGCGGGCCGGCCTCCCGGAAGCCGTCGCCCTGGTGGCCATCGACACCCAGACCGTGCTCGTGGAGGGCGATGCCTCCTGGCGTAACCTGGGACCAGGCCGCGTGCTGGTCGCGCTGCCGCGAGGACAGACTGCCCAACTCGGCCCCGACGGCGAGCTACTCCTGGAGCCCTGACGGTTTGTGTGCGCTAGACCTGCGACCGGGCTCAATAGGAGCGGGCGGGATCGAGAATCCCCGGGATTTATCCCGGGGAGGCTCATGTTCGGCCCGTCCGCGAGCCTGTCGAGCGGCCGGGCGGCCGCCCGTGGGCCCAGCGGTGGGCTTCAGCCCGCCTGGGACGGTACGGGAGCGGGTTGAAACCCGCGGCTGGGCGCGACATGACCCACTCCCCGGACGCCAAGTCCGGGGTTTCCGGGTCGCTACCTGGCATAGCGCGCACTTCTAGTGACCGCGGTCGGAGGTTAACCGCGGGTGGCGGCGCGGCGGCCAAAGTATGATAATGATGTGGGAGTGCCTGACCATTGGCACCAAATTGGATGAGAATTGCCGCCACGACCCAAGCCCGGGCCGGTGGCGGCGCCCGGGAGGATTGCACCATGCAACTCGCTACCCTAAAGCTAAAGGATGAGGCGCTGCTGCGCGATAAGGCCTACATCAACGGGGCCTGGGCCGCCGCCGACGATGGGCGGACCATTCCGGTCACCAATCCCGCCACCGGCGAGGTCATCGTCGAGGTGCCGCGTATGGGCGTAGCCGAGACCCGGCGTGCCATCGCCGGGGCCGACGCCGCCTTTCGCACCTGGCGCCGCAAAACGGGCAAGGAGCGCGCCGCCATACTGCGCCGCTGGGCCGACCTGATCATGGAGAACCAGGAGGATCTGGCCGTCCTGATGACGTCGGAACAGGGCAAGCCGCTGGCCGAGGCGCGCGGTGAGGTCGCCTACGGCGCGTCGTTCGTGGAGTGGTTCGGCGAGGAGGCCAAGCGCATCTACGGCGACACGATACCGGGCCATCAGCCTGACAAACGCATCGTGGTGCTCAAGGAGCCCATCGGCGTCTGCGCCGGCATCACACCGTGGAACTTCCCCATCGCCATGATTACGCGCAAGGCGGCGCCGGCCCTGGCCGTCGGCTGCACCATGGTGGTCAAGCCGGCCAAGCAGACCCCGCTCTGCGCCCTGGCGCTGGCCGAGCTGGGCGAGCGCGCGGGACTGCCGCCGGGAGTGCTCAGTATCGTGACCGGTGATGCCTCGGTGATCGGCGGCGAGCTGACCTCCAATCCCACCGTGCGCAAGCTCAGCTTCACCGGCTCGACCGAGATCGGTAAGGTGCTGCTGGCGCAGTGCGCCGGCACCGTCAAGAAGACCTCGATGGAGCTGGGCGGCAACGCCCCCTTCATCGTCTTCGACGATGCCGACCTCGACGCGGCGGTGGAGGGCGCCATCCTCTGCAAGTATCGCAACGCCGGCCAGACCTGCGTCTGCGCCAACCGGGTGCTGGTGCAGGACGGCATCTTCGACGCCTTCTCCGAGAAGCTAGCCAATGCGGTGAGCAAGCTGAAGGTTGGTCCCGGCCTGGAGCCGGGCGTGCAGATCGGCCCGCTGATCGACATGGCCGCGGTGGAGAAGGTAGAGCGCCATATCGCCGAGGCGGTCTCCAGCGGCGCCCGCCTGGTGGTGGGCGGCCATCGCCACAGCCTGGGCGGCTCTTTCTTCGAGCCCACCATGCTGGTCGACGTCACCAACAAGATGGTCATGAGCTGCGAGGAGACCTTTGGCCCCGTGGCCGGCCTGCAGCGCTTCTCCACCGAGGATGAGGCGATCCGGCTATCCAACGACACCGAGTACGGCTTGGCCGCCTACTTCTATAGCCGCGACCTGGGCCGCGTCTGGCGCGTCTCCGAAGGGCTGGAGTACGGCATCGTCGGCATCAATACCGGCATCATCTCCACCGAAGTCGCGCCGTTCGGCGGCATGAAGGAGTCGGGCATCGGCCGCGAGGGCTCCAAGTACGGCGTCGAGGACTACCTGGAGATCAAGTACCTGTGCATGGGCGGCATCAACGACTGACCGGCTGGAGACCGAGTACCTGTGCGTGGGCAACGTCGATGACCGATCGGGCAACCGATAGCCCAGCGGGGCGGCACCACGGTGCCGCCCCGTCCGTTTGCTGGTGTCTCAGACGGGTTACCGTGCGGCGGGGCGACTTTCCTGGGAGCGCCGGCTTCCAGCCGGCCCGCGTCGCCCGCAAGGACCCGCAAGCGGGTACCCTGGCGGTCCCAGGGTGGCATGCCAACGTCCGTCCTCTGGTCGTGCACTGACCATGCCCGAGCCATCTCGCGAACGGACCGGCGGGCAGATCCTCGTCGACCAGCTGAAGATCCACGGCGTCTCCGCGGCCTTCTGCGTGCCCGGCGAGAGCTACCTCGCCGCGCTCGACGCGCTGTATGACGCCGCCGATGCCATCCGCCTGATCTCCTGTCGCCACGAGGGCGGCGCGTCTTTCATGGCCGCGGCCCACGGCAAGCTGACGGGACGCCCGGGCATCTGCCTGGTGACGCGCGGTCCGGGGGCGACAAACGCCAGCATCGGCGTGCACACCGCCTTCCAGGACTCGGCGCCGATGGTGCTGCTGGTCGGCCAGGTCGAACGCGGCCACCAGGAGCGCGAGGCGTTCCAGGAGATCGACTTTCGCCGCGTGTTCGGCCAGATGGCCAAGTGGGTGGCCCAGGTCGACGATCCGGCGCGCCTGCCGGAGATGGTGGCCCATGCCTTTCAGCTGGCCGTCTCGGGCCGGCCCGGCCCCGTGGTGCTGGCGCTGCCCGAGGATATGCTGGCCGAACGCTGTGAGGCCGCCGATGCCGCGCCCTACATGCGCGTGCAGGGCGCTCCCGGTGCGGACCAGATGGAGAGGCTGCGCGCGATGCTGGAGGCGGCGCAACGCCCGCTGCTTATCGTGGGCGGTGGCGACTGGAGCCCGCGGGCGGCCGGCGACCTGCGCGCGTTCTGCCAGGCCAACAATCTGCCGGCAGCCGCCGCCTTT
>Ga0209581_1004463_pt1 | contig 11233 bp, 12 predicted proteins | sample Coa_R2_FD_187160 | JGI IMG/M metagenome (GOLD analysis project Ga0209581, IMG submission 187160) | Surface soil microbial communities from Centralia Pennsylvania, which are recovering from an underground coalmine fire - Coalmine... | ecosystem: Environmental > Terrestrial > Soil > Unclassified ...
CCGCTCGAATACGCAGAATGCCAACAGGAGATCGCAGCCGAAAACGATCTGCCCGTGATCGAAGGCCATATCGCCATCCCCGACCTGCGCCTTGAATACGAAACGGCGGACGGGGACGCGCGCCATATCGATCTCGAACTCGTCACCCGGAACTATCGCGGAGCGCACCTCCGCGTGAAAGCCGCTGCCGGGTTCAAGATGTACGCCGCTCCGGGAGCGACAGGATACGGAGTTACCGACTCCGGGCCTTTGCGGCCCGTTTTCGACGATCACAATCTCGTAGCGGAATTGCTTCGCCTGTAGGAGAACGAAATGTCAGAGGAATCCATTGCCCGGCTCCAGCCGTACGGTTACACGCGCGAAGAGGCGCAATTCCTATCCCTCGCCGCCCTGCACTCCGGCTACTTCGTGCGCCGGCAGTTCAACGAGTTTCTCGGACAGCAGCGCGGCGGCCATGCCCAACGGTTTATCGAAAAACTGCTGGCCCGCCGTCACGCCCAGTGCGAGCGCTATCAGACCAACCAGCTCGTCTATCATATCCGCGGCAAGGGAATCTATGCCCGCCTTGGTCAACGGGATAATCGCAACCGCCGCGACAAAGCTCCGTTTACCATCAAACGCAAACTGATGTGCCTCGATTTCGTATTGGCGCATCGAGGCCACCGGTTTCTCGAAACGGAAGCGGAGAAGGTTGAGTATTTCGTGGTCGAGCGCGGCATCGGAGTCGATTCCTTACCGGCGCGGCGCTACCAATCGCGCCGCGCGGCGGAAACCGCCGAACGCTTCTTTGTGGAGAAGCTGCCCATCTTTGTGGATGCTCCCGCGCCTCCTCTCCCCTCGCCTGTGGTTCATTTTGCCTATATCGACGAGGGAGCACAATCCGCAGATGGGTTCGCTACTTTTCTTCGGCAGCACCGCTTCCTCTTTACCGCTTTGGGACAGTTCGAAGTCGTCTATGCCGCTGCCCGGCCGCAATGGTTCAAACAAGCCGAGGCGATCTTCCGGCATCTTTGCGGACCGAGCGCAGATGCGAATCCGCTCGCCCCCGAAGCCCAAGACCTGATCGAGTACTTTCAGGCGCGGCGAAAATTCGAAACGCGGAACTTTACAGGATTCGATGCCGAACGCATTATCCGCTACCGCGAAGAGAAGCGGCGGTTTGATCGAGCGGAGCATGAAGAACAATATCGCATCTGGTTGGAAAGCGGCATTGCCTCCCTATTTCCGGAAGGTAAGCAGCAGAGCGGCGGCAGCTTCCGCACACATTCGCTCGCCTTCGATTACGAGATCTTCGGAGGTGTCCGCCATGCCTCGTAATCTGTCCGCTTCGCGTGTAGAAGCCGGACCGGGTATCCCGTTGCGCCGAATCCTCGGTTCTCACTTGTCCGGGGTCCAACGGACACCGGCTAACCGATTGCATCTTGGACGGATTGTGCTGTGGAAGGGGGCGCAGGCCGGGGTCTATGGAACGGCGGTAACGACCCCGGTTTGGGCCAGGCTTCGCCCGCTCCAAACCTCCTGCACTCCTCCCGTCGCGTCAGGGGTCGTTACCGCCCTTCCCTTGATGAACCTTTGTGGGCCGGCCAGCGGCTTCCTTCAATAGCGATATGTCTTCCCTGATCTCAAAACAACCCAAAGATACAAAGAAGCAAACTACTGTCTCCTTGAGCGGTTCCGTCCTCAGCGACCTCGAACTCTATTGCCAGTTCATCGAGAGCGCGCGGGATTGGGTCATCAATGAAGCATTGAAAAGCATTTTCCACCGTGACAAGACGTTCCAGGAATGGAAAGAGCGGCGCGCATCCCCGCTCGCTGTGAATGGCCATGTCGAAGACAGGAAATCCCACCGGCCCGAACCGCCGAAACCGCCCTCGGCCGCTTAGGAAGGAGGACCATGCTGCGCATCCTCGTGGAAAATCGAATCCCGCTCAGCTTTGCGTTGAGCTGCTCAACCGGCTACGCCTTATTACATCGCTGGCCGTTTGCCGCGCACAACAGCCTTCTTACGTTAATTGCCATCGAAAAGCCGTGGCTCTTTGCATCGATCCGCTGGACCTACACCGCGATGCTGTTTTCGACGCCGCTCCTCGCGTATTCTTCGCTCTTCGCATTGCTCTACATCTTTGCGGTCAAGACCAGACCATCGTTCGCGCGGAATCCGCTCCCGCTCTATCCGCAGCCAGCGGAGCGGGACCGGCTGTTTCTCGTTTTGGGTGAAATCCATCGCCCAAAGCGCCTCGGCCCGGCAGAGAATCCGCAGTGGCTCACGATCCCCGAGCGCGGGCTTTTTACCGGGATCGCCATTTTTGGGGCCATCGGTTCCGGCAAGACCACTTGCTGTATGGTTCCCTTCGCCGAGCAGATCCTGGCGTATCGCTCGTCCGACCCCGAGCGGCGGGCCAGCGCTCTCGTGCTCGAAGTGAAGGGCGACTTCTGCTTCAAGATCCGAGCGTTGTTGGAAAAGTATGGGCGCTCAGAGGATTACGTCGAAATCAGCCTCGCCAGCGAGTACCGCTACAATCCGTTGCACAACGATCAGGACGCCTATGCGCTCGCGTTTGGCATCGCCTCGCTCTTAAACAATCTCTTCGGGCGCGGCAAAGAACCCTTCTGGCAACAAGCCTACACGAACCTGGTGAAATTCGTGATCCTGCTTCACAAGGTTCTCTACGATTACGTGACGCTTTTCGATGTATACGCCTGCGTCATTAATCCACCGCTGCTCCAACGCAAGATCGAGGAAGGCGAAGCCCGGTTCGAAGGCGAATATCTGTTGATCGAAGTGGAAGTCTTCGAGAGCCATCCGGCTCTGGACGCCTACGGTTTCCAATTGGACGAAGAACTGGGCCGGATGAAGGCTCCCTTCTCGGAAGCGCTGCAAAAGTACCTGATCGAAAACAACATTTCCTTCGAATCCCAAACCGAATCGGGCCATGCAAACCTGTTTCCGCCCATCCGCGACGAGCGAAAGAAACAGCAGTTCGAGGCGGTCAAGCGCTGGTTTTTCGAGGACTGGCTGCGCATTGAACCAAAGCTGCGCACCTCCATCGTGGAAGGCATTTCGGTTTTCCTATCACTGTTCGATGACAATCCCGATGTCAAGCGCGTGTTCTGTCCGCCGAAAGAGACCTACGATCCCGTGGCGAACCACAATGGCCGCTACGGAACGCCGTTACCTTCGTTCAGCGAATTGATCGAGCAAGGCAAAGTAGTTGCTCTTAACTTCCCCGTGTCCCTGAATCCGGGTCTCGCCCGGACGCTCGGCACGCTCATGAAACAGGATTTTCAACGCGCCCTGCTCAACCGCATTCCGCGCATGGAGCAAGAACCGGAACGTCATTTCCGGGAAGTCCTGTTTCTCTGCGACGAATACCAAGGCTTCGCCACAGTGGGCGAGAGCGATCCATCGGGCGATGAGAAATTCTTTGCGCTCTCCCGCCAAGCCAAATGCATTCCCATTGTCGCCACGCAATCCATCAGCTCGCTTCGCTCGACGCTCTCGGGAGAAAGCTGGCGCAGTCTGCTCCAGACCTTCCGCACGAAAATTTTCCTCACGCTGAGCGACGATTTCAGCGCCGAAACCGCCAGCCGGCTGTGCGGCAAAGAAGAGGCGCTCCGGCCCAACTACTCCATCAGCGAAAACGGCCAGGATGCGCGCGTGAGCATTTTGACCGGCAGAGCGACGGCCCATCGAGCCACGCTCAGTACCTCCAAAAGCTACAACACCCAAATGCTGCCAGTTTTCGAACCAAAGATCTTCGGCGAATTAAAAAATGCCCAGGCAATTGTGCTGGCCTACGATGGCCTGAATCCGTTGCCACCGACATTCTGCTATCTGAAACCGTATTACCTCGATCCCGATATCGGGTACTTCGAGCACCTGGCCGCCGGGAGGATTTGACAGTGGAAAAGCATCCTAACCCGAAAGGCGCGGTCCGCCTCTGCCGGTTGATCGCTTCCCTCCATCGCCTGGCAACCGGAAAAGAGTTACAACCAGACGACGCCCGAATCTATTTTCGAGATCCCCATCGGCTTGCCTCCCTAATCGAGGCCAGCGGCATTCTACGAGACCCACAGAAGCGTAGCGAGATCGAACGGCTTCTTGCCGAATACGAACGAGACAACTCCAACAGGAGGTGCTAATGGGTTTTGAGCTAATTCTTCCGTTCCTCCGGCCGATTGAGCATTTGATTCTCGATGAGGAAATCTCGGAAATCATGGTGAACGGCTCGGGCCGGATCTTTACCGAGCGCCACGGCGAAATGGCCGAAGTGCCCGATGCGCACCTCACGGAAAAGAATTTGCAAGTGGCGGTGCGCAACATCGCCCGCGCTCTGGGCGACGAAATCAACGAGCAACAGCCGTTGCTCGATTCCCGTTTGCCGGACGGCTCGCGTGTGGCGGCCGTCATTCCGCCCTGTAGTATCGGTGGAACCACGCTCACCATCCGCAAGTTCCATTCCCAGCAATTCGCCGCCGAGGAACTCGTGCGCATTGGGTCGCTGGCGCCGGAACTCCTGGAAATGCTGGTAGCCGCGATTGCCAATCGCGAGAACATCCTGATCAGCGGCGGGACCGGAACCGGCAAGACTACCCTGTTGAACGCACTCGCTCGCTTCATTCCCGTTTCCGAGCGCATCCTTTTGATCGAAGACACAGCCGAGATCCAACTGAACCATCCCAATCTCGTTTGTTTCGAAGCGCGGCGGGAGCAGCCGGGCATCGCGCCGGTCACGATCCGTGACCTCGTTCGCGCCTCGCTCCGCCATCGCCCGGACCGCATTATTCTCGGCGAGGTACGCGGTGGAGAAGCGTTCGATCTTTTGCAAGCCTTAAATACCGGCCATTCCGGGAGCCTCTCGACCATTCATGCGAATTCCGCTTCCCAGACCATCGCCCGTTTGACAAGCTGCGTTCTCCAGGCCGGTATCGAACTGCCCTATGCCGCGATCCGTTCCGAGATTGCCGAAGGCATTCAGTTTATTTTGCACTTGGAGCGGCGGCGTAATTGCCGCATCGCCTCCGAGCTCTTGAGGATCGACCGCTATGACCCCGCGCAAGACCACTACGAACTCACCACCATCTACCGCCGCGCCTAATGGCCGGCAAACACTCGATCCCGATGTGCCCGTCCGCTATGTGCGGGAGAACTTCCGGCCAGACGATAATGTCGCGCTCGTTCTGATTCAGAAGGAAACGCATCGCGTCATCCAGCGCGTCGCAAGAGCGGAGAAAATCGCACAACCGGAGTTTCAGGCCTGGTTACGGCACCTAAACGCATCGCGCCATGAAGTCTATCTCGGGATGAACGCCGTCAAGGAAGGCAGCCGATCCCGCACCAAGGCCGACATCGAGCGAATCCGCCACGTTTATCTCGATTTCGATGAGCGCGGTACCGCGGCCGTCCAGGATCTGTTGCGCCGCCAGGATCTGCCGGAACCGAATTACCTTGTGAATACCTCGCCGGATCGCTGGCAGGTGGTCTGGAAGGTCGCAGGATTCTCGCCAGACGAAGCCGAGCGGCTCATGCGCCATCTCGTCGCGGAAACCGGCGCCGATCCCGCGGCCACCGACTGCAGCCGGGTCCTACGTTTCCCCGGCTTCCTTTCCCATAAGCACGGACGGCCCTTCCTCGTCCGCGCCGAATCCCGCGCGACCCAAACCTACAACCCCGAACACTTCCCGAAGTCGCCAATGGAAGAACCAGGCGGACGTAGCCTCGTGGACCGGGTTCACGAAAAGAACCACCGGGCACCCACCGGCAAACTCTCTCAATCCGAGCTCGACTGGGCCTATGCCAAGCGCGCGCTGGCCCGTGGCGAACCGCCAGACCAGATCATCGCCGCCATTGCGCGATACCGTTCGGCTGAGAAACACAATCCCATGCAGTATGCCGAGCGCACCGTGCGCAAAGCGCAGCAGGTTTTACAAGCGGAACAGAGCACCAGTAGCTCGCGCGAAGCCGATGTAAGCCGATAGCTCAGCTCGCGTCAGTATCGCGATTTTCCGTCACTTCCGTATTCCCTGTTCTTTGAGCAGTGCGATGCTTCCGCCCCCGAGCGACGCATGCTCCCAGAAAGGCGCCGCAGAAGCTAGCGATCTGTGAAACGACAGGACCGGCATTTGTGCGATCCATGCCGATGGATACGGCACAGAATCCCAGCAAACTGAAAGCAGCTACTTTATAGATTTTGGAATTCGTCCCTGCCATTCGCGACTTGTGCTGTAAAAAACCGACCAATTGAAGTACTATTGATTCTGCCCCCTGTCTGCCGTTGCTTCATTCAGCCACCGGCCGGCAACCCGCAGCTATACAGAAGTGTATCGAGCCAACTTAGATCTGGCGCATTGTGATTCATACGGGAACCACATCGCCGCGCCGCCCCGGACTATTTTCACGAGGATTGGGAACCTGTGTCCGCTCTTTGCCAAAGCAATCCGAGCTTGCTTTCCCATGCCGCTACGATCGGATCTACCCATGTCTTACAGCCCTCACAGTACTCCACGAGAGCCGGAAACCTTTTCTTCGGTCTTTGCAAGAGCTGGCCAATGATGCCGAGGCTGAGAGAGGTGGCTTTCTGTGCATTGTCGGACGAAAACGCAACGAATCGCCACTCCACGTGTGCGTTAAGCGCCGGATGCAGAATAGGTGTTTTGGGCTTGCTTGAGGGGTGGACGGCAAGATCACGGAACCGTATGATTTCCTTGATTCCGGTCCTGAGCTGGTCGAAGCTCTCCGGTCCGATATCAAAGGCAAGCCGAAGAACCTCAGAGATCTGTGCGTGCCGCGCAGTTCTATTCTTCCGCCACGCATCCTTCATTTCCTGTGGAATCGCGATCCGCACCTTTACGCAATCGTAGAAGGCATCCAGCGCGATTGCTGCGGGCCGTCATTGCCTGCATTGCTGCTTGAAACTCATGCTCAAGAGCTGCACAGACCTGCTCATCATGTGGCATCGCCCACGCGGTCAGCAATTCTCTCCGTGCCATGCGCGCCTCTAGCACCTGCCGAAATGCTATATCGAGCCATGTTGGATAAACATCGAACACCACCTGTAGTTCGAACTCCGACTCAATTTCCGGATTCAGCGAGATTCGGAGCCCACCGGCCGGAATTTGGGCGATCGTGCGCGGGGTGATGAAAACTCCGCCCGGCTTGCGTTGAAACGAATTGGTTGATCCCATCGCTGGGTTTTCCGTGCCCATAACTAATTCTGCATTGATTCCCTTCGGGAATTGGAATTTTTCGACGACCTGAACGCAATCCCTTCGCCGAAGCTGACTGTCACATTCCAGCCCGCGCCCATCATTTCGCGGCAGTTCCGTGGTGACTATTCCTGACCCAGCTCATGAGCGCGCCGCTGCACTTCCATCAGGTAATCCAACGTATGGCTATTGCACAATTGACAGACTTAGATATTGGTTAAGGATCACAACCGAGCTACACTTCACTCGGCTCCACAATTCGATTGCTTCTGCAACAAGCGGAGAAACAGGCGAAGCGATTCAGAGCGGTCATCCTGCCGGTAGACGACTGCCGTGTCCCAACTCAATCCAGGGTTTTCCAATTCGCGAAATGCGATGCCACTGGGCCGCAGGCGGTCTGCTAAAGATGCTCGAACGAATGCCACGCCCACACGGCCCGCCACCAGATCGAGCGCTTCATTTACGGTGGTGACCTCGTGAATAATGTTAGGCACTAATCCACGTTGGGCACTGGAGGTGATGAGATTCTGGTGCATCCAGGGATTGATGGAATGTGCCGGCCAGACGAATGGCTCTCCTCGAAGTTGGTCAAAAGACACCACCTTTCGCTTTGCCAATCCGTGATCCTTCGGCAGAGCAATCGCGAGTTGCTCCCGCCAAATACAGCGAGCCTGCAAACCCTTGCTCTCGATGGGAAGGGCCACAAGGCCCGCGCCCAGCCTCCCTCGGGAGATCCATTCCACCTGCTGGACCGTGTATGCGCTGAGCAGATCCAGTTTGTTACCCGCAGCTTCCCGAGCATACGCATCGCGCAAAGGCCATAACGCGGCTGGGTTCAAGCTTGGTGTGTAACCCACGGACAATACTTCCGTCTCGCCGCGATTCGCCGCCGCACCAAGATCTACCGCGCGGCCCAGACAATCCAACCCTTTTCTGATTTCCGTGACAAACACCACTCCCGCGGACGTGAGCGATACCTCGTGTGTACTGCGCTCGAAAAGCCGATAGCCCAGTCTCGCTTCCAACTTCCGGATCTGCCGCGTAATGGCAGGCGCAGAAACATGCAGCTTCGCAGCCGCGCGCCCGAAGTGCAATTCATCGGCAACTGCCACCACATATTCGAGAACTCGCGTAGGTAGAAAAGGGTGCATCCGCGTGGCCGGGCCACAACTTTCTTATCGACAACCCAGAGGGAAACTTGAATGGGCGCGGACGCTGGTCAGATCGAGGTTAGTCGAATCCTCGTCTTTGTAGGATCTGTTGAAAGCAAAGCGGCTCCTGACAGGAGATCAAGATGTCCATTGCACAGGCTAACGAGCACGAACTTCCGATCAAGATTCGGGATGCGGCGATTTTCCTTGGCGTCAGCCCGCAAACGGTGTATCTTTGGGTTGAGCGAAAGCAGATTCCCCACTTCCGCGTGATGGGGCGGAACATCCGGTTTCTCAAATCGGATCTCGCTCCATTCCGCGCCCAATTCAAACAAGAGGTGGAGAATGGCAAGGCCAGTTAAGCATGATGGCGGCTTGTACAAACGTGAAGGCTCGAAACTCTGGTGGATGCAGTACCGCGACAAAAACGGAATCCGCCGGAGAGAATCGACTCTCACGGACGACTGGGAGCAAGCGCAGAGAATTCTCAGAGAACGTCTACAAGCACGTGACAACAACACATTGCACGCGCTGCGCCGCGGGCAAGATCTTGGTTTTGGGGAATGGTCGGAATTTTATCTGGAGAATTTCTCCAGGCCACCATTCCGCGCGCAAAAAACCCACGAGGTGAATCAGCGCGCACTGAAGCATCTGAGAGCAGTCTTTGAAAACACCAGACTCGCTGATCTGGCCGCCGATGATATTGAATCGTATCTTCGGGGGCGGATCAAACAGCGCGTATCGGTGAAGACGAAGGGAGGATTCGTGGAAAAAGGTGTGCTGAAGCCAACCACAGTGCATCAAGAGTTCCGTGTGCTCCGCCGCATGTTGAATGTGGCAGTGCGCAAAAAGCTTCTGTTCGCGAATCCGTGTGCCGGGGTCGAGTTCCCGGTGCGGGTCGATGGGCTATTCCGGCCGCATTACATGAGCTGGTCTGAGCAACAGAAAATCGAATTCTGTGCCCCGGACTACCTGCGCAATGTGATCCGCATCATTACCGAAACGGGACTTCGGGTCTACAAGGAACTCACTCCCATGAAAAAGGAGCAGCTCGATCTGGAGAACGCCGTGGTGTGGATTCCCGATTCTAAAACGCCGAACGGTGTTGCAGAGGTCCCTCTGACTGAGATCGCAATCGAAGCATTTCGCAGCCAGCTTGCGATCTCCGGCCCAGGTCCGTGTCTTTTTCCTAGCGATGAGAGTCCAAGCGGACATCAAACGACCTTCAAGACCGTTTGGAGACTCACCTTAAAGAGGGCCGGCATTCCGCACTTTCGCATCTACGATCTGCGCTCGACGTACGCCACCCGGCTCAGTGCCGGAGGCGTTGCGGACGAGTGGGTCACTCAATTGCTCCGTCAAGGAGATGCGAAAGTATTCAAAAAGTACTCCCAGATGAAGCTTCAGATGAAACGTGAAGCGCTGGCCAAGATCAATCGTCGAGCCAACGAGCGCAGGTCGGTTTCTGGCACAGCGCAGCCAAACTGAAGGAGGTTTTGACACAGTTTTGGCACAGTCGAGGCAATGGGAAGACGAAAAGGTCGGGTACCGATTCAGAAAGTCTTTTGTTTTCTACAACAGGAATGGTGGGCGCGACAGGACTCGAACCTGTGACCTCCTGCGTGTGAAGCAGGCGCTCTAACCAACTGAGCTACGCGCCCGGATTTTGAACTTCTTTCGATTTTAAACCACTTCGATGATTTTGGAAACCGTCCCGGCTAACTCCCAATAGTCTATTGAATGGTGAGTTTTACGCCCGATTGCGTCTGCTGGCCGCTGAAGGTCGCGATGAGCGCCGCATCGCCGCTTGCGGCCGATGCCGGGACCGTCACGTTGAACTGAAAAAGACCGGGTGAAATCAGCCCCGCGAATCCCACCACTGCGGGAGATCCTCCGATGGTCACCACCGGAAACGCCGGCAGATTTCCCGATTGCGTCTGGGATCCGCTGACCACGGCCACCGACGTCGGGCCGAAGCCATTGCCGTAAAGGATCACGGTCTCGCCGGCCTTTGCGGGCGTGGTCAGTCCCGGATACAACGTGGCCGGACCGAGATCGGCGCCGTTCAGATGAGTGCCCACCACATGGACGCCGTCGAACACGAAAAAAGACGGCGCAATCGAGGCGGCCGGGACCGTCATCGTATTGCTCACCACGCCATTCACCGATGTTTGCACCTGAACCGGACCGGAAAGCGCATCGGGGGGAGTGAGAATATTCAATTGCCCTGGGCTGATGTAGTAAATGAACGCCGGCTTGCCGTTGACCGTCGCGCTCACGCCGTCGAGCTGCGCCGGAAGCTGATTGTTTACGAAATCCGCCGCCGTCCAGATGCGGGAATCGTTCGGGGGAGCAAGGTTTGTTCCCTTAATCGCGACCCACATATTCGGGGCGATGGTGGTGCCACCCCCGAACGCGTTGGTGACCGAAGTGATCGCCGGCGGGCTCGGCGGCGGGGCGGAAACTTTGCGAATTCGGCCATTGTTGCTATCCGCGATGTACACGTTTCCTGCGCTGTCCACCGCGACATCGCCCGCGTCATTTACATAGGCGGAAGTCGCGGGTCCGCCATCGCCGCAACAACTGGTGAGGAAGGCGCCGCCGGCGTAAATCGTGAGCTTGCCGGAGCTATCCCGTTTGTGAATGCAGCCGGGCTCGCTGATCAACAAATCGCCGGCCGCGTCGAAGGCCAGCCCGGTGACCGTATCGAGCACGGTGGGCGTCGTAGGCGAGCAGGCGGATCCCAACGGCTGGGTGTTATAAAGCGTGGTAATGATGCCGTTGGAGACTTTTCGCAGCGCATTATTCGCGAAATCGGAAATATAAAGATTGCCGGCGCTGTCGACAGCCACCGTGATCGGCTGGAACTTCGTTCC
>Ga0209581_1004470_pt1 | contig 11221 bp, 8 predicted proteins | sample Coa_R2_FD_187160 | JGI IMG/M metagenome (GOLD analysis project Ga0209581, IMG submission 187160) | Surface soil microbial communities from Centralia Pennsylvania, which are recovering from an underground coalmine fire - Coalmine... | ecosystem: Environmental > Terrestrial > Soil > Unclassified ...
AAGATGCGCGCGTGCTCGGCGCGATCGAATTGAAGGACATCGTCAAGGGCGGCATCCGCGAACGTTTCGCGCAACTGCGCCGCATGGGCATCCGCACGGTGATGATCACCGGCGACAATCGCCTCACCGCCGCGGCGATCGCCGCCGAAGCCGGCGTGGACGATTTCCTCGCCGAAGCCAAACCCGAAGACAAGCTGGCGCTGATCCGCCGCCATCAAAGCGAAGGCCATCTTGTCGCGATGACGGGCGACGGCGCCAACGACGCGCCCGCGCTGGCGCAGGCCGACGTGGCGGTGGCGATGAACACCGGCGCCTCGGCCGCCAAGGAAGCCGGCAACATGGTCGATCTGGACAGCAATCCGACCAAGCTGCTGGAAGTGGTAGAGGTCGGCAAGCAAATGCTGATGACACGCGGCGCGCTCACCACTTTCAGCATCGCCAACGACGTCGCAAAGTATTTCGCGATCATCCCGGCGGCGTTCGCCGCGACCTATCCGCAACTGAAAGCACTGGATGTGATGCGGCTGCACTCGCCGCAATCGGCGATCCTGTCGGCGGTGATCTTCAACGCGCTGATCATCGTGCTGCTGATCCCGCTGGCGTTGAAAGGCGTGCGCTACCGCGCGCAACCGGCCGCGCAACTGCTGCGCCGCAATCTGCTGATCTACGGCTTGGGCGGACTGGTCGCGCCGTTCATGGGCATCAAGCTGATCGACCTGCTGTTGACCGCGTTGCACCTGGCGTGAGCACGATGATGAAATTGCGCAACTCATATGTGCTTTGTGCGCTGCTGCTGTCGGCCGGCGCCGCGCACGCGGACTCGCCTTTCAGCGGCAATCTCGCGCTGACCAGCGATTATCTCTTCCGGGGCCTGAGTCAGACCTGGGGCAAACCCGCGCTGCAAGGCGGCGTGGATTACAACTCTGGTCGTTTTCATATCGGTGCATGGACATCGAACGTCAGCCGCAACAGCTATCCCGGCGGCGGTATCGAACTCGACGTATTCACCGATGCCGCGCTGTGGCAACGCGGCGACTGGAACGTGCGCGCCGGCTTGTATGCGTATCTCTATCCCGGCGCCAATCTGGATCGTGCGCGGCCTGCCTTGCCATCCCGCTCGCTCGACACGGTGGAAGCGAACTTGTCGGCGCAATGGCAACACTGGACACTGAAGTATTCGCGCGCCTTGAGCGATTACTTCGGCGCGGATGTCGAGCAGAGCTATGCACGCGACACGCGCGGCACGGATTATCTACAACTGGATGGCGACGTGCCGCTGTCGACGCGCTGGAACCTGCACCTGCACGCCGGCCGCACGCACTACACGTCGAAACTGCTGGTGCCATTGCCGAATGGCGCAACCAACCCCGATTACGCCGATTATTCGCTCGCCGCCACCTGCGCACTCGCTGCGCACTGGTCGTTGACAGCGACGTTGAGTCACGCCGGCAATGCCGCGTTCTATTCGCATGTCATCAGTTTCACCGATCCGTCCGCACAGAAGGACCTGGGCGGCACGCGTGCGGTATTGAGCGTTTCCACCACCTTCTGAGGCGAGGCCCATGTTCGCGCAATTCAAATCGGCCGCGCTCCTGTTCGTGCTGCTGACCGCGATCACCGGCATCGCCTATCCGCTGCTCGTATTCGGCATCGCGCAGGCGGCGTTTCCGCAGCAGGCCAACGGCGGCCTGATCGAACGCGATGGTCACACAATCGGCAGCACGCTGATCGGCCAGAACTTCGATGCGCCGGGCTATTTCCAGGGCCGACCATCAGCGACCACACCTGCTCCATATAATCCGCTCGCTTCGGGCGGCAGCAATCTGGGGCCCAGTAATCCGGCCTTGATCGATGCGGTGAAGCAACGCATCGCGGCGCTGCGCAAAGCCAATCCGGATGCGAACGAGCCGGTTCCTTCCGAACTCGTGATGGCTTCGGCCAGCGGGCTCGATCCGGACATTTCCCCGCAGGCAGCGCAATGGCAGGCGCCGCGCGTGGCGCGTGCGCGCGGCCAGCCGCTGGCGCAGGTGCGCGCATTGATCGATGCGCACACGCAAGCGCCTTCGTTCGATCTGTTCGGTGAACCGCGCGTCAACGTCTTGGCCTTGAATCTGGCGCTGGACGACGCGCAAGTCGGAGCGGCGCAAAGCGGAGCGGCGCATAATCCGCGCCAATGAGCGCATCGCGCCCCGATCCCGATCGCCTGCTGGCCGAAGTTGCGGCTCAGCGACAACAAGCCGCGCGCGGCAAATTGAAGATCTTCTTCGGCGCCTGCCCCGGCGTCGGCAAGACCTATGCGATGCTGCAAGGCCTGCAGCAACTGCGCGGCGAAGGCAAGCACGTGCTGGTCGGTGTGGCCGAAACGCACGGCCGCAGCGAAACCGCAAGCCTGCTCGAAAATCTTTCGCAACTGCCGTTGCGCGAAGTCGAATACCGCGGCCGCACCCTGCGTGAGTTCGATCTGGATGCGGCGCTCGCCGCGCGTCCTGATCTGATCGCCGTGGATGAACTCGCGCATTCCAATCTGGAAAGCAGCCGCCATCGCAAGCGCTGGCAGGATGTCGAAGAACTGCTCGCTGCCGGCATCGACGTGCACAGCACGCTCAACGTGCAGCACCTGGAAAGTCTCAACGACGTGGTCGGCCGCATCACAGGCGTGCGCGTGCGCGAAACGGTGCCCGATCACGTGTTCGACCGCGCCGACGAGGTGGTCGTCGTCGATTTGCCCGCCGACGAACTGTTGAAACGCCTTGGCGAAGGCAAGGTGTATCTGCCTGACGCCGCGCAGCGCGCACGCGAGCATTTTTTCCGCAAGGGCAATCTGATCGCGTTGCGCGAATTGGCGCTGCGCCGCGCGGCCGATCGCGTCGATGCGCAGATGAACGATTACCGTCGCACACGCGCAATCGAGACGGTGTGGCCCACGCGCGAACGGCTGCTGGTCGGGCTCGCGGGAACCGATGACGACGAACGTCTGGTGCGCGACGCCGCGCGCCTGGCGCGCAAGCTGGAAGCGGACTGGATCGCCGCGCACGTGGACATCGCGCAGCAGCGGCGCGGAAAACATGCGCGCGGACGCATCGCACAAACGCTGGAACTCGCCGCCAGCCTGGGCGCGGAAACCGCCACGCTGCCGGGCACGGATGTGGCCGACGCATTGGTCGCCTGCGCACGCGCACGCAACGTCAATCGTCTGTTGCTGGGTCACAAGCCGCGTTCGCCGTGGAAATTCTGGCACCGCTCCACCGCCGACCGCATTGGTCGCCGTCATTCCGATCTGGATTTGATCGTGATCGCGCAAGGCGCGCGCAAGCGCGCGCGCGAAACTCCGCGCGAACGTGGCGCGCCGCGCATCAAATGGCTGCCGTATCTGTGGGCGACGCTCGCGTGCTTCGCCGCGTCCGCCGTCGCCTCCGTTCTGCTGCGCGTGTTCGATCTCGCCAACGTGGTGATGCTGTTCCTGCTCACCGTGGTGCTCGTCGCCTTGCGCTGGGGCCGCGGCGCGGGCGCGTGGGCAGCGTTCCTCGCCGTCGCGTGTTTCGACTTCTTTTTCGTGCCGCCGAAGTTGTCGATGAGCGTCGGCGATACGCAATACATCTTCACCTTCGTGCTGATGCTGGGCGTGGCGCTGGCGATCGGCCAGCTCACCGCACGCCTGCGGCACGAGGCGCGCGTGGCTTCGGCGCGCGAACGCCGCGCGGTGATGCTCGCGCGGCTGTCGCGCGAACTGGCCGGTGCGCTGATTACGGAGCAGATCGTGGAGATCGCGCTGCGCGATTTCGGCAGCGGTTTCCATGCGGGCGTGGGACTGGCGTTGCCGGACGCGGACGATCGCGTGCGCGCGATCAAGAACAGCGCCATCGCCATCGACGAAAGCATCGCGCAATGGGTGTACGACCACGCGCAAGCCGCAGGCGCCGGCACCGCCACGCTCAGCGCTGCGCGCGCGCGTTACGTTCCATTGAAGGCGCCGATGCGCGTGCGCGGCGTGCTGGCGCTGGAATTTTCCGAATCCGATCGTCTGCGCGAGCCGGAAGAGCAGCGCCTGCTGGAAGCCTGCTGTGGCCAACTCGCGCTGGCGCTGGAGCGCGTGCACTTCGTGGAAGTCGCGCAGAACACGCTGGTGCAAATCGAAGGCGAGCGCATGCGCAACACGCTGCTCTCGGCGATGTCGCACGACCTGCGCACGCCGCTCACCACCATCCTCGGCGCGGCGCAGGCCGCGAACGGACAATTGCGCGATCATGCCGCCGCGCCGCTGCTCGGTTCCATCATCGAGCAAGCGCAAGCGATGCTGCGCTTGATCGAGAATCTGCTGGACATGGCGCGTCTGCAAAGCCGCGGCGTGGAATTGAACCGGCAATGGCAGTCGCTGGAGGAGATCGTCGGCAGCGCCTTGCGCGAATTGCGTGAGCCGCTGCGCACGCACCCGCTGAAGGTGGATGTGCCCGCAAACCTGCCGCTGCTGGAAGTCGATGCGCTGCTGATCGAGCGCGTGCTGGTGAACCTGCTGGAGAATGCCGCCAAGCACACGCCATCAGGCACGGAGATCGAAGTGCGCACGCGCAATGAAAATGGAAACGTGGTGATCGAAATCGACGATGCCGGCCCCGGCTTGCCGGACATCGCGCCGGAAAAGTTGTTTGATCCATTCGAGCGCGGGCACAAGGAATTGTCCGTCGCGGGAATCGGCCTGGGGCTGGCGCTGGCGCGCCGCATCGTCGAAGCGCACGGCGGAAAAATCGAAGCGCAACCGCGTTCGCCGCAGGGCGCACGTTTCGTCGTCACCCTTCCCGCGCCCGCGCAGCCGCAAGTGGAGCTTGCATGAGCGCGCGCATTCTTCTCGTCGAGGACGATGCCAACATCCGCCGCTTCGTGCGCGCGGCGTTGCAGGACGAAGGCTTCGAGGTGTTCGAAGCCGAGACCTGCAAGCGCGCATTGATCGAGGCTTCAACGCGGCAACCCGATCTAGCCATCGTCGATCTCGGCCTGCCGGACGAAGACGGCAAACAATTCATCGCGCAGTTGCGCGGCTGGTCTGCATTGCCGGTCGTGGTGTTGTCCGCGCGCGAGCGCGAAGAGGAAAAGGTCGCGGCGCTGGATGCAGGCGCGGACGATTACTTGGTGAAACCTTTTGGCGTGCCGGAATTGCTGGCGCGCGTGCGCGCGCAGTTGCGCCGGCGCGCGCAGGTGGATGCGATTTCAGGTTCGAGCACGATCGTCTTCGGCGACATCTCCGTCGATCTCGCCACGCACGAAGTGCGCAAGGGCGGCGAGATCGTGCATCTCACGCCGATCGAATTCCGCCTGCTCTCCGCGCTGATCCGCGGCCACGGCCGCGTGCTGACGCACCGGCAATTGCTGCACGAGGTGTGGGGGCCGGCGTACGTCGAACGCGCGCATTACCTGCGCGTGCACATGGCCAACCTTCGGCACAAACTGGAAGACGATCCGGCGCAGCCGGAACACCTGCTTACGGAGTTGCAAGTCGGCTATCGATTGGCCGGACTTTGAAGCAGATGGTAAGGCGGGCAACGCCCGCCACAATGGCGGACGATGTCCGCCCTACTTTCAGGGCCGCCGCGCCAGCTCCGGATTTTCCTTCGTCACCGGCATCAGGTCTTTCTTCGACACGCCCAGCCACAGCAGGATCGGGTTGGCGAAGAAGATCGAGGACAACGTTCCAACCAGGATGCCGATCAACATGGTGATGGCGAAGCCGTGCACCGCCGGACCGCCGAACAGGTACAGCGCCGCCATGGTGATGCCGGTGAACAGCGAGGTGATGATGGTACGCGACAGCGTGCTGTTGATCGCGTGATTCAACACCTGCACGGGCTCGGCCTTGCGCGTGGTGCGGAACATCTCGCGCACACGGTCGAACACCACCACCTTGTCGTTGATCGAATAACCGACGACCGCCAGCACCGCAGCCAGCACGGTCATGTCGAATTCGCGCTGCACGGCGGCGATGATGCCGACGGTGATCAGCGTGTCGTGCACTTCGCTGGCGAGCGCGGCGACGGCGAAGCGCTTCTCGAAGCGCAGCCCCAGATAGATCATGATGCCGACGATCACCACGATGACCGCGATGATGCCGCTGTTGCGCAGTTCCGCACCGACCTGCGGGCCGACGAAATCCGGCGGTCGCGACAGCGACACGTCGGAACGCTTGCTCTGCAGCGCTTTCACCACGTCCGCCGCCACGCGGTCGGGCTTCACCACGCCGCCGACGACCGCCGCTGGATCCGCCTTCGGTTGCAAACGGATCGAAATGTCGCGCGTTCCGCCCAGGCTCTGCACCACCGCGTTCTCGAAACCGGACGAGGCCAGCGCGCCGCGCACCTCGCCGACGTCGACGGGTTTCTGATACGTGACCTGCACCAGCACGCCGCCGGTGAAATCCAGACCGTAGTTCAAACCACGCACGGTGATGAAAAAGATCGAGGCGATGATCAGCAGCACCGAAATGCTGATACTGACTTTGCGCCAGCGCAGGAAATCGATGTTGCTGTGAGGGTTGAAAATCTCCATGCGCTTATACCGATAGTGTCTTCAGTTTGCGGCCGCCGTGGATCGCCGCGGTGATCGCGTGCGTCACCGTCACCGAGGTGAAGAGCGAGGTCAAGATACCGATGAAGAGCGTGATGCCGAAGCCCTTGATCGCGCCGGAACCCAAAGTCATCAAGCCCAATGCGGCCAGCAGGTGGGTCACGTTGGCGTCCAGAATCGTCGACCAGGCTTTTTCGTAACCGGCACGGATCGAAGCCAGCGGCGTGGAACCATTGCGCAATTCCTCGCGGATGCGTTCGCAGATCAGCACGTTCGCGTCGATCGCCATGCCCAGCGTCAGCACGATGCCGGCGATGCCCGGCATGGTCAGCGTCACTCCGATCGCCGACATCACCGCGATCAGGATCACCAGGTTGAAGAACAATGCGATGTCGGCCACGATGCCGAACAGCTTGTAATAGATCGCCGCGGCGGCCAGCACCAGCAGCAGTCCGAGGATCACCGCGCGCTCGCCCTTGCGGATGTTGTCCTGGCCGAGCGACGGGCCGATCACGCGCTGTTCGACGATGTCGGTGGGTGCGGCCAGCGAACCGGAACGCAGCAGCACCGCCAGCGTCTGCGCTTCCTGCTGACCCAGACCGGTGGTCTGGAAGCGCTTGCCGAACACGCCCTGGATGGTCGCGTCGTTGATCACCGTCTCGGTGGTCTTGTAGCTGCGCACTTCCTTGCCGTTGACGATTTTCGTTTCCGGCACGCGATCGACGTACACCACGCCCATGCGCTTGCCGACGTTCTGGGTGGTGAAATCCAGCATCTTGCGAGCGCCGGCGGAATTGAGCGTTACATCGACATCCGGCGTACCGGTTTGCTGGTCGTAGCCTTGCGAAGCGTCCACCAGTTCGTCGCCGCTGACGATGACCTTCTTCTTCAGCACCACCGGGCGGCCGTCCTTGTCGTGATAGAGCTTGTCCGCCGGCGGCACGTTGCCGGTCTTCTCCGCCTCGAATGCGTTCACGTCTTCGTCGTTCGCGTGATATTCGAGCGTGGCGGTCGCGCCCAGGATCCGCTTGGCTTCCGCGGTGTCCTGCACGCCCGGCAGCTCGACCACGATGCGCGAATCGCCCTGCTGCTGGATCAGCGGTTCGGACACGCCCAACGCGTTGACGCGATTGCGCAACGTGGTGACGTTCTGGCGGATGGTGTTCTGCGCCAGTTCCGTAACCTTCTCCGGTTTGATGTTGGCCTGCAGCGCGGGCGCACCGCCCGGCGTGGTGGTGTCGGTAAGCGCCAGGTCCTGCGCATCCGCAGCGATCGCCTTGTACGCCGCATCACGGTCGGCGGTCGAGCGCAAGACCACCTGTACGCCCTGCCCGCTCGGCGTGACGGATTCGTAATGGATGTTCTTTTCGCGCAGCACGGAGCGGATGTCGTCCAGATAACGCTGCTGCTGTTTCTGCAGCACCGCGCTCTGATCCACCTGCATCAGGAAGTGCACGCCGCCTTGCAGGTCGAGGCCCAGCGGCATCGCATGCGCGCCGATCGCTTCCAGCCAGTGCGGCACGGTGCTGGCGAGATTCAGAGCCACCGTGTAGTTGTCGCCGAGCGCCAACCGCAGCGTGTCCGAGGCATGCAACTGCACGTCTGTGTTGGCGAAGCGCGCCAGCAGGCGATCGCCCTCGATGGCGACGTCCTGATAAGGAATCTTCGCCTTGTCGAGCGTGTCCTCGACTTTCTTTTGCACGCTGGCGTCGATGGTGGCGCCGCGATTGGCCGAGATCTGCACCGCCGGCTGCGGACGGAACACGTTGGGCGCGGCATACAGCAGCCCGAGCGCGAGCACGATCGCGACCAGCGCGTATTTCCAGCGGGGAAAATCACTCATAAGAAAACTGTCACACAGTTGTGTGAGTGGCTTGAAAAGCGTAACGAGCGAAGGCAGGTTGCGTGTCGGCGGCGCGCAGGAACCGGAGTGTACACGTCAGTACATGAGGATTCCGAGAACCGCCGGCGCGCAAGATGCCGAGCGCAGTAGCTTTGCAAGCCGCTCACGAAGATTTCAAAGTGCCTTTGGGCAGCACCTGCGTGATCGCGCCTTTCTGCACGCGGATCTTCACGTTGGGCGCGATCTCGACGCTGACGAAGGATTCGCCGACCTCGTCCACGCGCCCGGCGATGCCGGCGGCGATCACCTCGTCGTTCTTCGCGAGCTGGCTCAGCATCGTGCGCACTTCCTTCTGCCGTTTCATCTGCGGACGGATCAGCATGAAATAGAAGATGGCGAACAGGATCAGCAGCGGCAAAAAAGAAATCAGCGGACTGGTCGCCGAAGTGGCGGCAGGCGCGGCTGCGGCTTGTGCGGCTGAAATCAGCGAGAAACTCATCGGGGCTCCGTCGGCGACCCGCATGTGTCTGCCGGGCCTGAAAAAAGACGGCGGATTATGCCATGCGCGGCGCCTGTCCGCATGGATTGCAACCCGCGTTCGACGTTGCCCGTACCCCTTGCCATAATCCCCGGTCGAATCTCCTCGAGCAGCGTCCATGCAACGGCTCACCGTGATCACCACCGGCGGCACGATAGACAAGGTGTATTTCGATGCGAAATCGGATTACCAGATCGGCGCGCCGCAGATAGGAGAAATCCTCGGCCAGCTCGGCGTGGCGTTCGCCTTCGACGTTGTGCCGGTGCTGCGCAAGGACAGCCTCGACATGACCGACGCGGATCGCGCCACGATTCGCGCCGCGATCGACGGCCAAGCGAACAGGCACGTGCTGGTGACGCACGGCACCGACACCATGGTCGAAACCGCGCGCGCGCTGGAAGGAATAACCGGCAAGGTGATCGTGCTGACCGGCGCGTTGAATCCCGCGCGCTTCCAGGGTTCGGATGCTGTGTTCAACATCGGCTGCGCGGTGGGCGCGGTGCAAGCGCTGGACGAAGGCGTGTGGATCGCGATGAACGGCCGCATCTGGAATCCGCGGCACGTGCGCAAGAATCGCGAAGCGAATCGCTTTGAGGAGGATGGTTAGAGCGTGTTTTTATTGAAGAGTGCGGCCACCGGGCTCTTTGCCATGGATGGCGGCTTTGGCCGCCTTGCTCGTCCTTCTAAGTGATAAAAGGGATGATTGCGGACGTTCCTGCTTAGAACAGCAAACAAGGACGTTTGCACAGATAAACCACATAAAAAAAACCCGGCCGTTGCCGGCCGGGTCAGGATGAAACGTTTCGCGGAAAAATTCCGGATCAGTTTCCTGGGCTGAAGTGACTGAAGTCGATGCTGCCTCGGCCTGATGCCCAGTCCCATCCGCGCTTGGCAATGTAGCCGTGGTTGTTGCCCGCGCGCACATCGTGGATGTACGACGCCGGGAACGAATACAACTGCTGGCCAGCAGGCGTCATTGGATTGACCGCACCATTGGCGATCAGCCGCGCCCAGGCACCGACGAAGATCGGCGAAGCGAGACTGGTGCCGCCCCATTGCGAGGTGCTGCCGTAGGTGATGACCAGCGCGCCGGTGTTCGGATTGGCGTCGAAAGCCACGTCCGGACCGCGGAAGCCCTTGTAGGTGCCGTACGTCAGTGGACTCTGCCACGACGGCGACCGCTCGAACGAGCTCGGGCTGCCGCCTGAGCCGGTCCATTCGGTTTCACGAACGTAGGTGCTGTTCAGGGTGGCCAGCGTGGTGCCCGCCACCGCCACGTTGTATGGCGAACTGGCCGGATAGCTGGCCGAGTTCTTGCCGCCGTCGCCGCATTCGTCCGCGCCACTGTCGCCGGTGGAGGCCGAGAAGGTCTGGCCTTGCGCGACGCCGATCGCATACAGCGCGTCGTCGGCCTGCGCCGAGCCATCGCCGCCTTGACCACTGTCCTCGAACCGCTCGCATTCGCCGAACGACTGGTTGACGACGGCGGCGAGCGGAATACCGGCCGGCGGATTCACGATCGCATTGAGCGCGTTGGTAACAGAACCGTTGTAGCCGCCGTACGCAGAGTAAAACGTCAGGCTCTTCACCCCGCCACTCGTGCCGACGATATCCTGGCTGTCGATATCCCACTCCACCGTGCCTTCGTCGAAATTGGCGCAGGTCGGATCGGTGGTATTGATTACGCCGCTGTTGTAGCCGCCGTAATCCACGCATACGACATTGGTATTGACCGGATCGAGTCCGTTGTCGCTGGTGAAAGTGGCGAGGTCGGTCAGCGTCAGCGACATGTCGCCCCAACCAAAGACCGCGGTATCGACGCTGGTGGCCGGATTCAACCCACTGGTGCCGTAAATCTCGGCGAACTCCAGCGGATTGTGGCCCGTCAGCGAGGCGTTGGCTCCAGCCTGCGCCCTGACCGCGAAGGTGTGCGCCTTGTGCACGCCCTGCAGACCCAGCACCGCCTGCACGCTGTCGCGCAAGCTCGCCGGTATCCTGATGTCGCTGGTGTTGGCGAAAGTGACGCGGCCATCGTGCGTGCGCACCTGCGCCAGCGAAGTGTTGAATGCGCGTGCAGCGACCGCCGCGTTGCCGTCGGCATTCACCAGCATGCGGTTGGCAGAGATCCGCACATTGCTGAAGCCGGCATTCTTCAGGAAATTCGCAACGGCCTGGGCTTGGGCTTGCGTCGGCAGATGATTGGCCGCCAATTGCGCCTTGCCCATCGGTTGGTGCGGTTGGGCGTTGTAAGCGTGCAACTGATCCGGATTGCGCAGCTTCAGCGCGAC
>Ga0209581_1004474_pt1 | contig 11218 bp, 11 predicted proteins | sample Coa_R2_FD_187160 | JGI IMG/M metagenome (GOLD analysis project Ga0209581, IMG submission 187160) | Surface soil microbial communities from Centralia Pennsylvania, which are recovering from an underground coalmine fire - Coalmine... | ecosystem: Environmental > Terrestrial > Soil > Unclassified ...
CGCGACGCTGCCCCGGTCTCGGCCGTGATTCCTGCTTGGAACGCCGAAGACTTCCTCGCCGAGGCGGTCCAGAGCGTCCAGTCCCAGTCCCTGCCTGTCTCAGAAATCATAGTGGTGGATGACGGCTCCGATGACGGTACAGCGTCGGTCGCCGGAGAACTAGGGGTCCAAGTGCTGCGCCAGCCGCACCGAGGGGTTGCCGCAGCGCGCAATACGGGTATTCGCGCGGCTAGGCAAGACTGGATCGCTTTTCTGGATGCCGACGATATCTGGGAGCCGGAGAAGATTGCGCACCAGTGGAACGCTCTGCAAAAGCACCCGTCGGCTGGGATGGTTTCCTGCGATCTGTGCATCGTAGAGGACGGGCAAGTAGTGTCGCCGTCATCTCTCGATCAGACCAATCCCGATTTGGAGGCGCTGTACTTCCCGCAGGTCCCGCATGATTTTCTGGCCTGCCAGATGAATTACCTTCCTTCCGGGGTATTGGTGCGCCAAGACGCGATTCTTTCCGTCGGCCTGTTTGACGAGTCTCTCCACTACAATGAGGACTTCGAGTGTTTCTTGCGCGTGTTGGCGTGCAGGCCGCTGATTATGGTCATGCGGCCGCTGGTGCGGCACCGCCGGCACGCTCGCAATGCCTCCCGGAACACGCTGAAAATGGCTTTATCTTACAGCGATGTAGTGCGGCGGATGCGCCGGAATCCGGAGCGCTATCCACCCGGCGCGGGCCGGGCCTGCCGGAGGGAATCACTGGAAATGTTAAGCTGCACGGGACGCGCCTTGGCGGTCCAAGGCCGGCATAGGGAAGCCCGCCGGCTGCTGGCGCGGCGACTGCGGGAGCAGTTCGACTTTCGCCTGTTCGTTTGGTGGAGCTTCACGTGGCTCAGCCCCCGGATGTTGCAAAAGGTGATACATCTCAGATGCGCTGCCGGCGCTTCGTGATCCTCCTGGCTTTTGCCGCCGCGGCCTCGGCGGGCTTGCTGGTTTACTCGCTGACGGTCGCCTGCTACGGGGATGAAGGCTTTCATCTTCTGGCGGCGAGGTTAATCCGCGCCGGGCGGAGGCCTTATGTGGATTTTTTCTATCAACACCCGCCACTCTATCCCTATTTGAATGCTTTTTGGATGGGAATTTTTGGGGATGGCTGGCGCAGCGTTCATGCTCTCTCCAGCCTGCTCGCTTCAGGCGGCATTCTCCTGGCAGCATTTTGCGTCTTTTCAAGACTTACCGATCCCCTGTGGCAGCTTCCTGCTGCGATTGCCGCCGCGCTACTGATGGCGTCGCAGCCGCTCGTCATTCAATTCGGCGGGATCGGGCAACCCTATGGACTTTGTCTTTTCGCCAGCATGGCGGCTTTTTGGCTGGCCGCCTCCGCCGCGGCTCATCCCCGGCGGGCGTGCTTCGCCGCCGGATTCTGTGCCGGCGCGGCGGCGGGTTCATCGTTGCTTGCCGTGCCTGTGGGAGGCGTTCTGTTCGTTTGGCTATTGCGGGACGCCGGCAAGGGAAAAAGAATGGCGAGCGGCGCCTTGTTCCTCGCGGGTGCGATGGTTTGCTTTCTGCCGCTGCTCTATTGGGTCTGGCAGGCGCCGGAGCAGACTTTCTTCGACGTCGTGAAATATCACGCTTTCTACCGCAGCTCGGCGCCCGCGTCCGATCTCCGGCGGGATTTCGAAGTGCTGAAAGGTTGGCTGGATTCGCCGCAGGCCGTATTGCGCGCCCTGCTGGCTGCCGTGAGCTTGCTGTACCTGGGGGGCCGCCCGGATGCGCCGATGCGCCGCGAGGCCTATCTGTGCGCGTGGCTTGCCGGAGCGCTGGCCGTTTGGGTAGCTGTGGCGCATCCGGCTCTGCCGCAGTATTTCATTTTACTTGCGCCCTTCGTGAGCATCCTGGACGCCCTGGGGCTGTACGCCATTGGTTCGCGCCTTTGGGCCCCGGAACACGCCGCCTGGCCCGCCTCCCTCTGCCTGTGCGTGTTGGCCGCGGCGCTCGCAAAGCCGGTTTACGATGGGCGCAGGGGTCAGGGATATCGCTGGAGCGACTGGGAGCGCGTGGCCCAGGAAGTGAATCGGGTCACGCCCGAGTCCGGGCTTCTCTGGGCTCCCGACATCATTTACTTCGCCGCGCGCCGGCTGCCTCCAGCCGGGCTCGAGAATTCCAACAGTCTTGCTTTGCGGCTTCCGCCTGCTTTGTCTTCTCGGCTGCATATCATACCGGAGGCGGAGGCCGACCAATGGGTGGCCAACGGCCGTTTTGATACCGTGTGCGCCTGCGTCGGGATGCGGGTCAGCGCCAATCCGGATCCGCCGCTCGGTCACGGTCTGCCCGGTCCCTATAAAAACCAATTGCAGATTCAGGATTGCTATATCTTTTGGGGCAGCTCGCGAGGCGCCGGGCGGCCCGGCGCCGAGCAGCCTTGGCCCGGAAGCCCGGCGTCGAACAGATTCGATATATACTGGCAACACGCGGGATTCCGAGTGCCGCCTTTACAGGACCAGCCGGAAGCGCGGAGGGCGCGATGAGAAGCGTTCTGTCTCCTGAAGCCGCTATCGTGCAAGTCTCACAGAACGGTCTGGTTTGCTCAGCCTCAGCCGCGGCGCTGGACGCGCTGCGTGCTGCGTTCGATCGCTCGCATTGCATCCGTTTGCGGCAGTTCGTAGCGCCCGGCCTATTGGACCTACTCCAGCGCCACATCGACCGCGCTGAATTTTACGATCGGTTGCATGATGGCATCGGGCTGGAACTGTGCATGGTTGACAACGCCATCGCCCTTGAGCTGCACCTTCTCACTAACCGACCGGACCTGTTCCGAATCGTCGAGCGCATCACCGGCTGTGGGCGCATCGGCAGCTTCGAGGGGCGCGTGTATCGCATGAAGCCGGGCGGCGGCCACTACGACTCCTGGCACGGCGATGTCGGCGACGAGCGGATGATCGGGATGAGCGTGAACCTGAGCACGGAAGTTTTTTCCGGCGGCCTCTTTCAGTTGCGGGAGCTGGCGCCGCAAAGTCCGATCCTTTGCGAGGTGGCCAATACGGGCTTCGGCGATGCTATTTTGTTCCGCATCTCGCGCCAGCTTTGTCATCGTGTGACCCCGATGGAGGGTAGCGCGGCCAAGACCGCATTCGCAGGATGGTTCAAGGCGCAGTTGCCCATGCATCCACTGCTGCGGAAATGCGCTGAGGGAGACTAAGGCGAGCGCGCCCCACCGAGTGAAACGCCTTCCCGCCGAGACGGGATGCTCGCCTCGCAGCACTCAGGTCACGCGGTGCGGCCAGCCGCTGCCCGCTGTTGGGGACGCCATTACTTGGTTAGGTTGCTGGCGCCCGAGCCTTCGGCTTGCAGTCTTTCGTAGAATCTCGCTCGTGGCTCACCGTTTCGAAAGGCAGCCGTTGCCGGGAAGGGAAGTCCTCCCCGAGGCCGGTGGGTCATTGAGTCAATCCCGGTCTTCGTCATGACACTGTTGGATTTGCGGCGTTACGCAGTTAGCAATCGTCTGCGCATCCGATTTGCTCTTCCTTCCGGCGTGGAGTGCTGCATGGACGAGCACGGCATTCTGAAGATTCCTTCGCTCCGGTCAGCACCCGATTTTAACGTCGAAACTCTCCTGCCCTCGGTCGAAAACTTTTCCCTCGACCCTATTCAGGAAGGACGGCGCAGCCGGAACGTTTCTCGAGAGCAACTGGAACTGCTGTGCAGCGGCGGCGGCGCCAAAGAGCAGGAGCACGAGGACTGAATCTACACAAGGCGGCACTCAGGCTCGCCGCGCTGTTCCCGGAGAACGCCTCGCCTCCGGCGAGTATCCCGTAAAGCATCGCGCCGAAGGGGAAGAGGTCGCTCCGGGCGTCGGCGTCTTTACCTTCGAGCTGCTCAGCGCCGTGTACTGGACAATAACCGGGATCGCCCCGGACTGGGTGAGGTCCTTAGTCGGACCTAGGGCCACGCCGGCGGCCCCGCCCGGCGCGGCCTCAGGCATCTTCGCGAGGGCAAAGTCCAGCAGCTTGCCCCTACTCTTTGGTGAGCATTGATGTTGCCGGATTTCCAGTCGCGGTGGAAGGCGCCAATTAGGGGCGACTCGCCGATTGCGCCAGCTCTCGATTCAAGCGAGCCAGGTCCGTAAGGGGAAGCCGGCCGGTATATAAAGCCATGCCCAGAGCGGCGTCCACCCCAATCTTGGCCAGTTCCCGGATCTCCTCTATGGTGGTGATGCCCCCAGCGGCGGTGATCTCGTGCTTCGTTGCCGCTCGCAGCCGCCGGAACCAGTTGAGATCGGTTCCTTCCAGCATTCCTTCTTTATCGACGTAAGTGCAGAGGAACCCAGAGCAGTAAGGCTCCAGGCGAGCGAGGACCTCCTCCGCCGAAAAACGGGTGGCTTCTTTCCAACCCTTGATCACAATTTTGCCTGCTCTTGAGTCGAGCGCAATCATCACGCGTTCGGCGGGCAAAGCTTCCAGAAATGGAACATTGACGTTTTCGGCAGTGAAAGCCGCCGTGCCGACGATCACGCGATATACGCCGTTGTCGAGCAGGTCCATCGCGCGATCGACGGTGCGAATGCCGCCACCGGCGCGGATGATGGCGCGGGACGCCATCTCGCGCACGATGTCATCATTCGAGCCCCGATCCATGGCAGCGTCAAGATCAATCACCTGGATCTCAGGGAAGGCTTCCAATCTGGCGAGCATTTGCAGAGGGGGCTCCGCTTCGAGCGCCTTCTCGCGGCCCTGCCGTAGCTGGACCACTTTGCCTCCCATCAGGTCGATGCAGGGAACGATCATCGCGGAATCCTGACGGGAATATGGCGTCGCGCGAGGACTTCCTTGAGGCCGGCGATGGAATACGTGCCGTAGTGAAAAATTGAGGCTGCCAGGGCCGCGTCAGCCTCTCCTTCCTCAAAAACGCGCACAAAGTCCTCGGGACGTCCGCCCCCGCCGCTGGCGATCACGGGAACGCTGGTGGCGCGAGAAACAGCCCGCGTCAATTCGCAATCGAAGCCGGCCTGAGTGCCGTCGCAATCCATCGATGTGAGCAGAATTTCGCCTGCTCCCATTTCCTCGCCGCGCCGGGCCCAATCGACCGCATCCAGGCCGGTATCGCGCCGGCCGCCGTAAGTGAATACGTCCCAGCGTTGACGCCCCGAGGAATCCTGCCGCCGGCGGGCGTCGATAGCCAGGACAACTGCCTGGGCGCCGAACTCTTGCGAAAGCTCAGTGATCAGTTGCGGCCGCTCAACCGCTGCCGTATTCACCGAGACTTTGTCCGCCCCTGCCAGCAAAATGCGCCGCGCATCGGCCACGCTCCGTACGCCGCCGCCAACGGCCAGCGGGATGAAAACTTTGCGGGCGGTGCGCTCTACCACATCGATCAGAATATCGCGGCGCTCGCTGGATGCGGTGATATCCAGGAACACTAGTTCGTCCGCTCCGGCCTGATTGTACGCGCTGGCGAGCTCGACCGGGTCGCCGGCGTCGCGCAACTGGAGGAAGTGGATGCCCTTCACAACGCGGCCATCCTTCACATCGAGGCACGGAATGATGCGTTTGGCCAGCAAGACTAAAATCTTCCTCCCAAAAAATTGGCCAGGATCCGCTGGCCGGCCGCGCCGGATTTCTCGGGATGAAACTGCACGCCGAAGACGTTGCCGGCCTCGACAGCAGCCGCATAAGTAATGTGGTATTTCACCAGGGCAGCGGCCCGGCTTCCGGCGGCTTGTTCGGGCACGTAATAACTGTGCGCGAAGTATACATAAGGATGCTCGCCCAATCCGCGCAGCAATACCGGGGAGCCGCACAGTTCGAGCTTGTTCCAGCCCATGTGAGGAGCGCGGATTCCCGGAGCGAATCTTTCGACGCTGCCGGAAAACAGGCCGAGGCCCGGCACATCAGGCGCTTCGGCGCTGCGCTCGAATAAGGCCTGCATGCCGAGGCAAATTCCCAGAAAAGGAACACCGGCCCGGAGGCGTTCGATGAGAGCGCCGCGGACGCCGAGCCGGTCGAGCGCCCGCATCATCTGACCGAAATGGCCGACGCCAGGAAGAATAATTCGATCGGCGCGGCGCAGGCCATCCGCATCGCGAGCAAATTCATAGCCGGCGCCCAGCGCGCCCAACATGTTTTCCACCGAGCGAAGATTGCCGGCGCCGTAGTCGAAAATGACGGTCATGGTGATTCTTCGGTATTGCTGATCATTTGGATCCGCCGGTCTGAATCACCCGGCCGCAGCGCACCGCTGGAGCGCAGGCTGCGCGGCGTCCCAAGATCCGGCCGGAGAACGAAAATCTCACAGCAGCCCCTTTGTGCTGGGCAACTGGTTGCGCAGCCGCCGGTCCTTGGAACAGGCATATTTCATCGCCCGGCCAAAGCACTTGAAGATCGCCTCGATTTTGTGATGGCTGGACCGGCCATAGAGCACGCGGGCGTGCAGATTAGCGCCGGCGTGATTCACGAAACCGCCGAAAAAATCCTCCACGAGTTCGGCCTGGAGATCGCCTACCTTGCGGACCCGGACGCGATCTTTATACACAAGCGCCGGCCTGCCGCCGAGATCCACCGCCACCACCGCCAACGTCTCGTCCATCGGAAGAAGGAAATAACCGGCCCGGTTAATCCCTTTCCGGTCGCCGAGCGCCTTGGCAAAGCACTGCCCCAGCACGATGCCCACGTCCTCCACGGTGTGGTGCTGATCTACATCGAGGTCCCCCCGGGCAGCGAGTTCCAGGTCAAAGCCGCCGTGTTTGGTGAACAGCTCGAGCATGTGATCGAAAAAGCGGATGCCGGTCGAGATGTTGTAACGGCCCCGGCCATCGATTTTCAGCCGCGCTGTTATCTGCGTCTCCTTGGTATTGCGTTTGACGGTAGCGGCTCTCATAACCACGCGGACTGCAATCCGTTTTCAAGTTTCACTAAATATTTTGAGGTCGCCAGCAAGGCAGCCCCGCAGTGCAAGCGCGGAGGGGCGGCGGCTGGCGGGTTCCGGCTCACAGTACGTGCTCCAGTTCATTGATGTCGCTGATAATGGCGCGTGCGCCTTCCTGCCGGAGGAGTTCGATTGTTTCGTTGCGGCGGCCGTTGCCGGCGGCGGCGACGCCGATAAAAGGAATGCCCGCCGCCCGGGCGCTGCGAGCATCATCGACGTTATCGCCCACGTACACGGCGTCGATTCCAGGGTGTGCGCTCCGGATTTTCAAGATGCCATCCGGAGCGGGCTTCAGATTGGCGACATCGGTGCTGCCCACAATCGGCTCAAATAACAAATGCGGGGCGCAGCGGTCGATCGTCAAGCGGGCCTCACGGCGCGTGCGGCCCGTAAAAATCGCAAAGCGCCAATCTTTCTGCAAGCGCTCGAGCAGACCGTCCCGGGCCATCCATTTTTCGCGCAAAATGAGCGCCTCGCCCCGGCCGTCTCCGTTCTCTCCCAGGAAAAGGCTCTGAAAATAGGAAACCACTTCTTCATACGGCGTGGGGAAGCCAAACTCGTGGATCACGGTTGTAGACAACGCCCAGTCATCGTTGAAGCCGCCCCGATTCTTAAACTGCTGGATAAAATCGCGGGTGACGCGGCGGCCACTGAAATGCTGGACCGTGCGGATGATCGTTTCATGATACGAATCGCTGACATCCACCAGAACTCCGTCCAGATCAAAAATCAGCAGCCTGCTCATCCGAGAACCTCGCGCAAAACGTGCAGGAAGCGGCGAAGCTGAGCTTTTCGCCCGACGGTGATCCGGATGCAGCCCGGAACTTCGTAGCTCCGATCGCGCACGAGCACTCCCTTTGCCCGCAGCCGGTCGCGAATTTCAAGGGAACGGCTGCCAAAGCGGGCCAGCACGAAATTCGCAGCGCTTGGATAGTAGAAAATGCCCAATTTGTCGAGCTCCTGGCAGAGCGCGCGGCGGGATTCCAGCGCTTCGGCGACGTAGTCCCGCACATAAATTTGATCCTCGACGGCCTCACAGGCGCACACCACGGCCAGAGCGTTGACGCTGTAAGGCGATTGGGCCTTGTGCAGCCAGCCGATGTTTTCGGCCTGGGAAAACAAACATCCCAACCGGAGAGCGGCCATGCCGTATACTTTCGAGAACGTGCGGCTGACAAAGAGGTTGGGAAACTCGCCGATCAGGCCGAGAGCGGTCGTTCCGTAAAATTCAAAGTAAGCTTCGTCGATCAAAACCGCCGCGCCTGCTGCTTTGCCTAGAATGCGCCGGATTCCGTCGAGATTCACCGGCGTTCCGGTCGGGTTGTTCGGATTTGCGATCAGTATGGCGCGCGTCTCCGGCGTAATGGAGTCGAGCAATTCCTCCAGCGGGAAGGAGAGGTCGGCGGGCCGGTACGGAATTTCGAGGATCCGCGCTCCGGCTACTTCCGAGTAGAAGCGGTACATGGCGTAGGAGGGCGCCAGCAGCAGAACGGACGCACCGCCGTCCACATAGGTATTCACCAGCACCTGAATCGCCTCATCCGTGCCGTTGGTGAAGAGCAACTCGCCGGGACGCATGCCGAAGAAAGCCGCCAGCTTCTCGCGGGCTTCGCCGTACTCAGGATAGACGGCCAGCCGCTCCCGCGTGGCAAGGCGCTTTAGGGCCTGCAAGACACGGGGCGAGCATCCTGAGGTGTTTTCATTGAAATCCAGGCGTAGCTTTCCCTGCCGGCCGGCAGTCGGCGGCGAGTAAGGGGCCATTCGCTCCACAGCCGCCCGGGGCTGAGGCCGGCGGGCGGCTGGAGCCTGGGTGGCAGCAGCCAGATCCGTCTGCATTACGAATCCTTTCTTTTATGCCCACTCGGGGATCCCCGGCGGGGTTTGCCCGTCGCCTCGAGCCTCGCCTCAACAGATCGCGCATGCCCCTCGAGTCCCTCGGCTCGCGCCAGAGTGGTGATCGCTTCCGCCATATACTGCAAGCCCTGCCGGCCCAGTTCCTGCACGGAGATCACCTTCACATAGTCGTTTACGGAAAGGCCGCCGCGCAGAGCCGCGGCTCCCCCGGTAGGCAACACATGATTGGGTCCGGAAGCATAATCGCCGGCGGCCTCTGGGCTCCAGGGGCCGACAAACACGCTGCCTGCGTTCGTAATTCGGCTGAGAAAAGACGCCTCGGGAATGGAAATATGCTCGGGGGCGAACCGGTTGGCGATATCGGCGGCTTCGTCAAGTGAGCGGGTCACGATGATGGCTCCATTCGACGCGATGGATTTTCGGGCGACGGCTTGGGTATTCAGCCTGCTCAACTGCTCCTCGACGCCGCGGGCCACCCGCATCGCCAGCCGCATCGAGTCCGTCAGGAAAATGGCGGTGGCGTCGGCGTCGTGCTCCGCTTGAGCCACCATGTCTGCTGCCACCCAATGCGGCCGCGCTGGCGGTTTTTTATCGCTGGCAATGATGACAATTTCGGTGGGACCGGCGACAAAATCGATTCCCGTTTCGCCAGCCAGCAGCTTTTTGGCGGCAGCCACGTAGATGTTTCCCGGCCCAACGATGCGATTAGCTCGAGGAACGGTTTGGGTGCCGAACGCAAAGGCGGCGATGGCTTGCGCCCCGCCAATTTGAAAAAAGTTTCGGATGCCGAGCATGCCCGCCGCGCCCAGCAGCAGCGGATGGCGGCTAGGCGATGCAACCGAAATCGTCTTCACGCCCGCGACTTGAGCAGGGATGACGGTCATCAGCAGCGTCGAGGGCAGGGGATAGCGGCCGCCGGGGATGTAAGCGGCCACCGAATCCAGGGGTCGGACGATCTGGCCCACCGACAGCCCCGCTCGCACGCGCTTGTGCCAGGTGCGGGGCATCTGCATCTGGCAATATTCCCAAATCTGTCCCGAAGCGAGTTCGACCGCCCGGCGGAAGGGCGCCGGCAGTTCGAGGGCAGCTTCGTCCAGGATCGCTGGATCCAGGCGGATCTCTTTGCCGCAAAAGCCGTCAAGCTGCCGGGCATACTCGAGCAGCGCTCGATCGCCGCGCCGGCGCACGGCTTCGATGATCGGCTTTACTACGGCTTCCGCCTGGAGAAGCCTGCGGCTGCGCCTCAAAATCAGGCTTTCAACCTGTTTTCGATCCCTGCTGCGGATAATTCTAAGCATTGTGTGCAATTAGATTCGCAAAGCCTTACATCACGATCTTGTTCAGCGGATATTCCACAATTCCTTCGGCGCCCGCTGCCTTCAGCCTGGGGATAATCTCGCGTACTGTGGATTCATCGAGCACCGTGTTGACCGCCGCCCAGCCCTCCTCGCTCAACGAGGAGATGGTCGGCCGCTTCAGGGCCGGCAGGACGGCGAGCACCGCAGGAAGACGGTCGCGGCTAACGTTCATCATTAGTCCGACCTTTCCCAGCGCATTGATCGCTCCTTCCAGCAGCATCTTCAGATCGCCAAGCTTCTTTTGCTTCCAAGGGTCCTGCCACGCCGCGCGGTTAGCGATCAACTGCGTGTTCGACTCCGTCACCGTGTCGATGATTTTCAGCTTGTTCGCGCGCAGCGACGAGCCGGTTTCGGTCACCTCGACGATTGCGTCGGCCAGCACGGGCGGCTTCACCTCGGTGGCGCCCCAACTGAATTCGACTTTCGCGCGCACGCCGTTTGCGGCGAGGTAGCGCTCCGTGGTGCGAACCAGCTCAGTGGCGATGATTTTGCCTTCCAGATCACGCACCGAGCGGATGGCTGAAGACTCGGGCACGGCCAGCACCCACCGCACCTTGCCGAAGCTTTGCTTGGCGTAAATCAAATCGGCCACCGCCATCACATCGGCGTTGTTCTCCTCGATCCAGTCCTTTCCCGTCAATCCCGCGTCGAGAATGCCGTCTTCGACATAACGGGCCATTTCTTGCGCCCGAATCAGCATGCATTCCATCTCCGGATCATCGATTTTCGGAAAATACGAACGGGCGCTCGGGCTGATGTTATACCCGGCGCGGCGAAACAAATCGATCGTCGCATTCTCCAGGCTGCCCTTGGGAATGCCGAGCTTCAGACTCATTGGCCGCCTCCGTAGACCGCTGCGGGATCGAATGTGCGCTGCTCAGCGGCCCGCCATTCTCCGCCCTCCAGGCGCCGGTAGAAACAGCTCCGGTAGCCATTGTGGCAAACGCCAGGACCGAGCGCGTCGGCGCGAATGAGCACGGCATCCTGGTCGCAGTCGGTGGAAATCTCCCGGACCTCAAGCCAATGTCCGGAAGTTTCACCCTTCGTCCATAGTTTCTTGCGAGACCGGCTGAAGAACGTCACCCTCCCTGTAG
>Ga0209581_1004485_pt1 | contig 11196 bp, 10 predicted proteins | sample Coa_R2_FD_187160 | JGI IMG/M metagenome (GOLD analysis project Ga0209581, IMG submission 187160) | Surface soil microbial communities from Centralia Pennsylvania, which are recovering from an underground coalmine fire - Coalmine... | ecosystem: Environmental > Terrestrial > Soil > Unclassified ...
GGAGCGGATGCCGGGACAGGTGGCGGCACGGGAGGCATACTCATGGGAGGAGGCGGTGGAGGAGCCATCATTGTCTCCATCTCGCCGACCGCAAAGGGTTCCGCTCCCGGCGGTGGTGGCGGTGCCGTGATGGGGCCAACATCAACGTAGGACTGATAATCGGGCGCGGCTGGTGGCGGGTAGGGACCGGTTCCAGGCTCACCGATCGCGGTATAGGGCATAGTCCCTCCTGTTTGTGGCGCAGTTCCCGGCGGCAGCGACGGTTGCTGCTGCGGAAGATTGGCCTGCAACTGCTTCAGTTCGTTCTGTGCCTGCTGTAATTGCTGCTGGAGTTCTGTCAGCGTCTGGCAGATGGGTACCAGTTCGCTTTGCGTCAGTTGCCCGTTCGCATACAACTCCATCGTCTTGCCGATCAACATGCTATGCTGCGTATTAATATGCCGCATCAACCCGTCAATATTCGCGCGCAGTCGCTGCGTCCGTGCCAGTCGCGCGGCCTCCTGTGAGGCTTTTTCCAGCCCGCGATGGACCGAATCCCAGAGATTCATAATTGCTCCTCCCGTATCTGATGCTATCCCCGTGTCGTGTCGCCCTTCTTAAACTAACCGCTTCCCATTATACCAGAGGCGTCCCATCCCGTCGAGGTGTGGCATGCTCTCTCCATACAGAGGTGTTGTGGGATAGGAAATATCGCCTATTCTCTTCCTTCTGTCAGCAGAGTGTGGTATATCAGTCTATGGGGGAAACGAACAGGCAGATATGACACTTGCGTAGCGCGTTGCTACAGATAGGGGGCAGAAATGCGTACTTCTCAGGCATCCTCGTCATCCCGGCCATCGCGCGCTCGCCGTACAGGGCGTTTTCTTCTTATCAGTCTTCCCATTGTCCTGCTGCTGGGCCTGTTGTTCTCGTTTCTGAGGCCGCTATGGAACAGGAGTGAGGTAAGTCATCCTTTTGCCTCGTCGGCGCACGCGCTTTCAGCCATGAGCGAAGGGGGCCATCCTGCTGCCATATCGGGGCATACAGTAACCCCGACCGCTACCCTGACTCCGACCGCAACTTCTACTCCGACTCCGGCCACAACCTCTACCGCGACCGGCCAGGTCAATATTCCCCACTATGGCGGAAGTTTGAACGTTCCATGCAGCGATGTCACGGCCCCGTTTAATCAGACGGCTATTTTCTGGTTCGGCAGCGTAAGTTCCAGCAGCGATTACGTCGATGTGCGCGCGGCTTACAGCGATAGCTACCTGTTCATCAGCCTGAATATCATTGACCGCTATGTCTGGTATGATTCTCATGCCAGTAGTCCGAACTTGAGTATAGGAGATACGGCAACGCTCTATCTCGACACGAACCCCGGTGGCAGCAGCGTGCCTCAGAAAACGGCCTACAAGTTTCTGGCGCAGGTGGATAACGGCCAGCCGCGCGCAAATTACCAGCGCGCGTATCAGGGAAATGGGAGTGGATGGTCGGTATCATCAACGGCCTTTACGACCTGCAGCGGCTGGCGCGGCACGAGCATCAACGGCGGAGATGACGCAGGCTGGAGCATGACCTACGAGATTCCCTTTTCTTCACTCGTCCAGTCTGCCGCCCCTGCTCAAGGCAGGAGTTGGAGGCTGGCGCTGGCCGTCCAGAATCAGGATAATGCCTCTGCCAGCCCGCTCGCCGTCACGTGGTGGCCGCAATCAGCGCAAGGGACAGCCTCAACGAGCTGGGGGCAACTGGTGTATGGCCTGCCGGTCTACCGGCCATCGCAGACTACCGGCACAATCTATACCATACGTAACGGCGTCAACAATCAGGTGGTGACCGATGCGATGGTTGGCGGTGGGCTGGGCTGTTATGGCCTGAATCAGGGAAGCTTTCGCTGGACATACTGGGCCACGAAAAACTGGGCCGGTTCCACCAGGGCGGATGTCGCGAATCAGTCCGATGTCTCCGACTGGGAATGTTTTACGAAATATTACCTCACTATTCCCCTGAGTTCGCTGCCGCGTGGAAAAGGGGTCATTGCCGCAAAAATTACCCTGTATGAGACGGGGAACATGGGTCAAAACGGGTTGCCTGGACCCAATCCCTCAAATGTTGAAGTGGCAACGGTTAACCAGGCCTGGAGCGTGTCTACCATTGACTGGAATAATGCCCCGCCGGTTGGAGAGGTCATCAGCATGACGACGGTCAACCTCTACGTCCAGGCGCCGTTGCCGGGGAATGCCTATACCTGGGATGTGAGCGCGGCGGTGGCAAACGCCTATGCGTCCGGGCAACCACTGCGCCTCGTGTTTTATTCCACTGACGCCCCACGCCACAGCGGCAAGTATTTTACTACATCGTACCAGCCTTCCTGGGATGTAGAGGGCAGACCGGCATTGCAGGTCACGCTGGGGTAGTCTTACGAATGACTTTTAAGAGTGACATCAGCCATATCATGCGTCGCTCCCACCGGGCGTGCTATGAGAAGCGGCCTCGCACGTGTCCTGCTGAGCGCGGCGAAGCATCTCTGGGAGGCCACGCTGCTCGGCTGGCGACCAGAGATGCTTCGCTGCCGCTCCGCAGGACACAGGGGCCACTTGTTGCTGGCATGCCATGGCCGATGTGAAATCTATGCTTTCTTCTCAGAGCCGAGGATCGCGTTTTGTGTGGTGCCACAGACGGAACAGGTTCCTTTAAGGGCCGGTTTCCCGTTCTTCATGGTTACACGCCGGGGGTCCTTCATCTCCGTCTTTTTCTTGCACTTGACGCAGTAATATTGATCAGCCACTGTTGTTACCTCCTTACATGTACTCGGTACGTTAGAAAATATCTACGTCCCCTGGGTTGGGGGAAACAGCACGCGAAAGATAGGTCTCGTATGCCTGCGCCTGCAGGCGACGCTGAACCGTGAGGGCCTGAGCCAGATCGGCGAATGGGGCGAAGAGGGTTGGCCCGCTGCCCGATAGCCGTACCAGAGGCGCGCCAGCCTGCACCAGGGCCTCTCTGGCCCGCGCAACTTCTGGATAGTGTTCCAGCACGCCGCGTTCCAGCGCATTGTGCAGGTCTTGCGGCTCCGGGCTGCGTCCTTCTGCCAGAGCCGTGCATACCGCCCGACTGTGCGAGCCGTCGGTATAGTCGCTGGCCGACAGGCTGCGGAAGACGGCAGCCGTGGAGATGCTGATGGCAGGTTTCAGCAGCAGCAGCCAGCGCATCGAGGGTGGCAGTTGCACGTCCAGTGGCTGGACACGCTCGCCGCGCCCTTCGCAAAGGGCCAGCCCGCCCGTCAGGAAGAATGGCACGTCCGAACCCAACGCGGCTGCCAGATCAAGCAGATCAGCCTGGGAAAGCGGCAGTTGCCGCTGCAGCGCGAGCAACACGGCGGCGGCATCGCTACTGCCGCCGCCGAGGCCGGCAGCTACAGGGATACGTTTCAGTAGTTCGATACGCACCCCTTGTTCCAGCCCCAGTTGTCGACGCACCAGTTCGGCGGCGCGCACAACCAGATTTTCCGTGTTGTTTAGCTCTGGCACGGAGCAAAGCAACTGTACCCGACCATCGTCGGTGGCTGTGAGGCAGAGCGTATCGTAGAGATCGATCTCCTGCATCACCGTCGCCAGCTCGTGATAGCCGTCCGCCCTGCGCCCCAGCACATCGAGCGTCAGATTGATTTTGGCATACGCGCGGATAAAGCAGCCGACGCGCTTATCCAGTAGAAGCCTTCGCTGTGCATGATTCATGCTCGCATTGTGCCTTGCGCTATCCTGTCTGTCAAGTTTGAGTCGTTGAATATGACTAATGGAGTAGGGAAGAGGTACTGAATAGCCCGGAATGCCTGTAGATCGTACAGAAAAGCTGAAGTATGCTATACTGGTGGGGAAGTGCATAGATGTATTTTGCTGTTAGAACAAGGGATACTATGGATATCACTGTTGCGTATTTTCATCCCCTGCTTCACCCGGAGAGTGTGAAGCGCGATTTTGACCAGATACGCGCTGCCGGTGCGAGCGGCATTGTCTACGCCATTCACGAGCAAGAGGCGACGCGCTGGCCGCGTGATCTGGAACGAGGCATGAGGCAGGCGCAGGATGCCGGGCTGAAGGTCTACCTGAGCCTGGGCCGCTACGGCAACGTCTTTTCCGGCCCCATGCCCATGCCCAGCTGGTACACCTTTCACAACCCTCGCTCGCGCGTTATGGACAGCAACGGGCGCTACCATGATATCTCCTGCTATAATCACAGGCCCTTTCGTTCCTGGCTTTTTGATGAGATCGAGAGCTACCTGCATGCCTTTCCCATCAACGGCATCTTCATCGATGAGCCGCGCGGCACCGATATCACCTGTTTCTGCTCCGTCTGCCGCGCCCTCTGCCCCGATGTTGTTGACCTGCCCGGCTTTCGCCGCCGTTCGATGGTCGAATTTCTGGGCGAACTCTGCGCGCATGTCAAGCGGGTAGATGCCCACGCGAAAACGATGGTCGCCATCGTTCCCGAAAACCTTACTCAGCTTGACGCGCTGGCTGCCCTGCCGCACCTGGATACCATTGGCTGCCACCTCTTCTGGAAGACCTTCAAAACGGATGTCGCGCAGGTGAGCGAATGGAGCTGTCGCGTGGTGGAAACGACTCGCGCAGCAGGCAAACGCAGCCAGCTCTGGCTGCAAAACTTTGATCTGGACGAGGAGAGCGAAGAGCAACTGGACGATGCCTTTACCCGCATATTACACACCGAACCCGACGATATCGGCTGCTACTACTACTGGCGCAATAATGCCAATCCAGAACAGGTGTGGCAGCAGACGCGCACCCTTCTCCGCCACATCCCCCGCCGCCAGCTGCACTGGCACGCAACTCTAACGAATAGCATCAACCAGCGAGAGGAGAAATAAGCAGGAGCGGCGAGGAAGCAGGAGGCGGGCGCGCAAAATACATGCTTTGCGCGCCCGCTTGCTTCCTCGCCGCTCCTGCTTATTTCTGATTAAGACTTATTCGGGCCGGTTGCTTCCTTGATCTTGCTGTAGACCTCCGCGAGCAGGGTGCGCAGGGTTTCGATGCGCTGCTGCATGCTGGCTTTTGTGCCGCTGGCAGGCAGGACGATGGCCTGCATACCGAGGGCTGCAAGGGCGAGAGCATCCTTCTCGTCCAGGTTGCCGCTCACATTCAGCATGCCAGGGAAACGGGCGGCCTCACGCACGGCGCGGTAGTGCAGCAGATCCTCAATGCTGATCGACTCGATTTCGCCGGGAAACTCAAAATCGAAGAGTGCAGCCGTGATGCTATCGAACGCCGTCAGGTTGCGAATGAAGGAAGGATAGTGTTCTCCCTCGCGCATGGGAACGGTGATAACGAGATCAATGTCTTTGGTGGGCAGGGCCAGCAGACGAGCCGGCGCGTCGAGCGGCAAAATGATGTAATTGACGCCCTGATCTCTCAGATGTTCAATCTTCTCGTGATCGAGCTGCTCCCAGCCGCCGCTGATTTGCAGCCCGCAGATGACATTTTCACTCGCCTCTTTCGCGGCCTCTATGGCCTCATGCAGGTTTTCCAGCAGGGTCGTGTCCTCGCCATCCCAGTTAAAGATCACGCTATCGGCCCCCGCCTTGATCGCCGCTTCCGCGCTGCTCTTATCCAGCGTGGGCAGGGAAACAATGATCGCGGCGGCTCGCGGCTTGCTTTCGGGTTTTGCTTTACCCAGAAAGCCTATGCCGCCCCCGGTCTGCGCGCGGCGAGCCTGCGTAAACATGTCTAACAACTTACTCATCGGTCTGCTATGTCTCCTTTATTAGTCTCATCATATCAGTCACATCACTTCATCAGTCTTTCTGATACATGTTGATGTGCATTGATCTGTCATGCGTGCAAGGCAGTAGTGTCACTGTATTATAGCACGTTCTGGGCAGGTAATCTTCCTCCTAATTTGCTTGCCCCGTCTTACTCGATGGTTTATAATGACCCTCGTTATTACTGACTTGCGATGACATCCATCGGGTTGAACATATATTGAGGCAGAGGCGGAAGTATTCTATGCTGCAAGATGCTATTGATGCGTTTATCACCTCGCTCTCTACGCGAGAGCAAGGGCGTGGGAGCAATAATCAGAACACCATGCTGGCCTATCGGAATGACCTCAATCAGCTTCGGGCTTATCTGGAAGCGCAGGGCGTCGAGAACTGGCCGCAGGTGACTCACGAACATATTGAAGCTTACGTGTATACTATGCGCGAAGATCACGGCTATCGTCCGACGACCATAGCGCGCAAACTGGCGGCGCTCAAATCCTTCTTTCGCTCTCTCCATGAGCAAGGAGTCATGGAAACTGAGCCTGTGGAGGGGCTGGAAATGCCGCGCGTGCAGAAAGCGCCGCCAAACGTATTGAGTGCCGAGCAGATTCACCGTCTGTTCAATCAGGTCGAGGTCGAGACTCCTGGCGGGCAGCGCGATCTCGCCATGCTGCACGTCCTCTACGCTACCGGCATGCGGGTCTCCGAACTGGTCTCATTAAACCTGGATGATTTTGACCCTGCGCGCTCCACCATCACCTGCGCCGCTCATAGCGGGCAGAGCAGTCGCGGAGGGCGCAACAGGCGTGAGCGTGTCCTGCCCTTGCCGGAAGTCGCTGTGGTTGCGACGCAGCAATATCTCGCCAACGCGCGGCCCGTCCTCATGGTCCACCACCCGGATGAGCAGGCATTATTTCTGAACCATCACGGCGAGCGGCTGACGCGCCAGGGCTTCTGGCTGATCATCAAAGGTTACGCGCGGCAGGCGGGCATCATATCCATCACTCCGCACATGCTGCGCCACTCGTTCGCCATCCACATGCTCAACGACGGCATGGAACTGCGTTCGGTGCAGGAACTGCTGGGCCACGCCCATATTTCCACCACCCAGGTCTACAGCCAGCTTGCGCGTCTGAAAACCACTTCGGGAGTTTAGGAGCAACCGTTATGCCGCTTTACGAACAACTTATGGAGGCAACAGCAGCTATTCAGGCGCGCACTGCCCTGAAACCCACCGTCGCGCTCATCCTCGGCTCCGGGCTGGGCAGCCTGGCGGAGGAGGTGCGCGACGCGACGGGCATCCCTTACGAGGAAATTCCCCACTTTGCCCGTTCAACCGTCGTGGGCCATGCCGGTCGCCTGCTCATCGGCACGCTGGAGGATGTACCGGTGGTGGTCATGCAGGGCCGTTTCCACTTCTACGAGGGCTACTCGCCACAGGTCATCACCTTCCCCGTGCGCGTCATGCGCCTGCTCGGCGCGCAAACGCTCATCGTCACCAACGCGGCGGGCGGCGTCAACCCGGCCTATCGCCCTGGCGATTTCATGCTTATTCGCGACCATATCAACTTCCCCGGCCTTGCGGGCGTCAACCCCCTTATCGGGCCAAATGAAGACCGCCTGGGCGAGCGTTTCCCCGCGCTGGCGAAAGCCTACGACCCGCAACTACGCGCCCTTGCTCGTTCCGTAGCCGCCCGATGGCCGGATATGACCCTGCACGAAGGCATTTACACAATGGTGGCCGGGCCAGGTTACGAAACCGGCGCGGAACTCAGAGCTTTGCGCACCCTCGGCACCGACGCCGTCGGCATGTCAACCGTGCCGGAAGTCATCGTTGCCCGCCACATGGGCATGCGCGTCCTCGGCCTCAGCCTGATTACCAACACAGCTACCGGCGAGGAAAGCGAAGAGGTCAATCACGCGGAGGTGCTGACTGCCGCAAAGGCAGCGCAACTCCTCTTCGTGGCCCTCGTTCGCGGAATTGTAAGCGGAATTGTTAACTTGCCTGGGTGATGGTGATATACTGCCAGCCCCAGTTGTAATGCTGTCCATCCCAGTCTGTAATCACCGCTAAGGTATAATGGCCCGGTTTAAGTGATGGGTTGATGGTATAATTCCAGCTTGCCTGTCCACTGGAGTTACACATTTGTGTCTGCGGAGTATTGGGGGCAAAATTCAGTCCCCCTTGAATTTCATCGCGAAATGGCTGTGCCAGAGCGTCGATTGATCTTGGAATCTGGTTATTATTTGCTGTAAGCATGGGGGTCACATTTTTGTCTTTTGTTAGCCAGAGTTTGCAGGTGATACCCGACGCTTGCAATTGCTTTCCTGCTGATGCAGTACCATTTGTTTGATCTGTCACCTGCGTTTTAACCGTATATGATGTGCTGCCATCAGCAATTTCTGTATAAGCAGAAATGGTGGTTAATGGCACTCCTAATGGTTTAGGATTTACCTTCGGAACCGTTGTAGGAGTTGTACCACTGCCTGTCTTTTGCTGGCTGGTATTGATGCTGGTTGGTGAACTGGTTGTTCTGGCGGGAGAAAAATGCACGAAGGCCCCGAAGGCAAAGCCAGTGATGAGGCCGGAGAGGGCGAAGAGGATAACGGCCAGCACGGCGACCCTCAACGCCTGTGAATCGCCGGTATTGTTATGCGTAGGGCTGTAACTCGGTTTCGTTAGTGTTTGCATTCTCAGAAATCGCTCTTTCCTCAGGTTTCTTAAATTCTGATATCTTCTGACATCTTCGTACATCTTTTCTTTCTCCAAAGCATACCATGTTTGTGCCTTTCTCCTGTTCAAATAAACCGTCCAGTAGCCAAAAATGGCCCCCCTTTTTTCCCATGTGGGGGGATTGTTTCTGCTTTCGCTCACGATAGTCTTTCAACGCTGCTCCTGTTCTCCTTCAGTCTTTGATTGGTACCAGCGGTAGCCGAAGCCGAGGGCGGCGCAGACTACTGCTGTGGCGCCGCCGACGAAGAGGGCGAGCTGAGTGCCGCCAAGCTCGGCCAGAACGCCGACGAGGAGCGCGCCGGGGGCGCTGGTGCCGGAGAAGATGTAGCTATAAAGGCCCGCCACGCGCCCTTGCAGGTAGCCCGGCGTGGTAAGCTGTACGGTGGCATTGGTGTTGGAGGTATAGAGAGTGTAGCAGATGCCGGTGAGTAGCAGCAGGATGACGGTGCCGACGACGGTGTTTTGCGGGGCCAGCACCAGTTCACAGATACCAAAGCCGGTCGCACTGAGCAGCAGGATGGGCCAGGTGGCGCGACCGAGCGAGGCAGAAATGAGCGCGCCGATCAACGCGCCCGCGCCGAAGCAGGCGGTGAGCAGGCCGTAGACTTCGGCTCCCCGGTGCAGCGTGTCGCTGGCAACGAGCGGCAGCAGCACGGTGAAGTTGATGCTGGCGATACAGATGAAGAGGAACATTGCCAGCGCCAGCCAGACCGTCGGCGTCTGGAAGACATAACGCAGGCCCTCGGCGATGCCTTGCAACACGCGCGGCTTGCCATGTCGCTCGATAGGCAACAATTCGTCGACATGCATCGCCAGCAGGGCGATGATGACGGCAACGTAGCTGATGGCGTCGATGCTGAAACAGATGCCCACGCCAAAAGCCGCGATAAGGATGCCGCCCAGCCCCGGCCCGACAATGCGGGTCGCATTGGCCAGACTCGAATTGAGCGCGATGGCGTTGGGCAGTTCCTTGCGTCCAACCATCTGAAAGATGAATGCCTGCCGACTCGGATTGTTCAAGATCAGCACGAGGCCGCGCGCGGTGGCGATAGCGTAGGCTTCCCACACGGTGACGATATGCAGAAGCGTGAGTACAGCCATGATGCCGCTACAGAGGGCAAGCGCGACCTGTGTGGCGATCAGCGTATCGCGGTGGTCAAGCCGGTCGCTGATGGCCCCGCCGAACAGGCCAAGCACCACGTAGGGGCCAAATTGCCAGAAGGAGAGGAAGCCGACGGCAAATGCCGAATGCGTCAGTTCAAGTACCAGCCAGGCCATGGCCGCGCTTTGCAGCCACGTGCCGATCTGCGAAAGAAACTGGCCCGAAAAATACAGTCGATAGTTATAGTGTTCGCGCAGGCTTGCAAACGTGCGCCCGCTGAAAAGTTTGCCAGAAGAAGCTCGATTTTGAGTGTTCATACTCCCCGCTAACTACAGACTATGAGAATGCCCTTCGGATATGTCATGCCATGAAAAACCAGCGCCGACGTGTCATGCGGAGCGCAGCGAAGCATCTGCGGTGACCACCTGAGCGACATAGCTCGCCAGAGATGCTTCGCTGCGCTCCGCATGACACGTTCCGGCCAGCTTTTCACGGCATTGGGATGATTCTATTGTAATCCATTTGATCGCTGCATGTCGAACTCTACCAGGGCCTGTCAGGGAAATGTCTGGAACAGATCGCTTAAATCTGTTGCCTGCGCGGCAGCGTCCAGCAAGGGGGAGACGCCGAAGATTTCCTCGACTGTGCGTAGTGTGGAACTATGGGTGTAGTGGATGGCGTTGGAGTAGCCGTGACCCTTCGCGGCGGCAGAAAGTACAATCATGCCGATAGGACCATCGCCCGCTGTCGCCTCGTCCCACGTGATGAAGATGACGCCGCCATTTTTATAGGCTGTCGAGCGCATAATCATCGGGATCTGCTGTGAGAGCCAGGTATCGCCCTGCCTGATGGTATCAAACGCTGGCGGGCAGGGAGTATGCATATCATCGCACAGGTTGGGCGTGATGAAGTTATAGCGTCCCTCCGTGTTGTGGGCCAGATCGGACGAAAGTTGGCTGAAGGGGCGCACATGTGCGATACAATACGCCGAATCGATGTTATTATCATCTGTCACATCATTGAAGTAGACCAGACGATATTTCCTTATCCAGGCAGAACAGCCGGGTCTGCATACACTGCTACTGGTTGTCTCTCTTATCTACGGTACCAGCCACCTGCAAGCGCGTCAATGGCTGTCAACGAAATCACCGCTGCTCGCGCACGTAAAGAACGAAGATGGCTGCGACGATCAGGCAGAGGGCGGCGGTGGAGAAGACCAGCCGGTAGCCCAGGTCGATGTGTCCGAAGATATCGGCGACATTGAGGATCAGGTTGCCGATCAGTGGGGCGATGATGGCCGGAATGGTCGCGGAAGAATCCCAGAGACCCAGGTCTTTGCCTGCGTTTTCCAGCGAGGGCAGGGCATCGATAGATAGCGCCCAGTCGACGCTCATGTAGACGCCGTAGCCCAGGCCGAAGACGATGCCGAGCGGCCAGAGCCAGATGGCCAGACTGCCGGGGAAGATGACGAAGGCGGCGGCGGCCAGGCTCATGCAGATGGTCGCAATGCTCACCAGTGGGGCGCGCCTGCGCAGGCGATCCGAGAAGATGCCGGAGAGAATGCCGCTCACTACGCCGCCGCCAAGCGCCAGCATGGCAACGACG
>Ga0209581_1004486_pt1 | contig 11196 bp, 7 predicted proteins | sample Coa_R2_FD_187160 | JGI IMG/M metagenome (GOLD analysis project Ga0209581, IMG submission 187160) | Surface soil microbial communities from Centralia Pennsylvania, which are recovering from an underground coalmine fire - Coalmine... | ecosystem: Environmental > Terrestrial > Soil > Unclassified ...
GCCGCCCGGCTCGGCGAGATCGAAGCGCGCCTCGCCGAACGCGAGGCCGAGCTGGCGAGCGCCCGCGAGGCCGTCGCCGCGGCGGAGGCGCAGGCGGCGGCGGAGCGGCGTCAGGCGGCGGCGGCCGCGGCGAAGGCGCAATCGGCGCTGGCCGCGCTGTGCGCCCGGGCTGAGACCGCGGAGGCGGCTTTGCACCGGGCGCAGGCCGAGGCGGCGGCGCGGCTCGGCGAGGTCGAGGCGCGGCTGGTCGAGCGCGAGACGGCGCTGGCCGAGGCCCGGCACGCGCTCGCCGGCCTGAGCGCGGCGCTGGAGACGGCGGAGTTGCGCCTCGCCGACGAGGCGGCGGCGGCGCAGGCGGCGCTGCGCGAGCAGGCGGAAGCCGAGCTCGCCGTCGCCGCCGAGCGGGCGGAGCGCGGCGCCGCGCTGGCCCGCGCCGAGGCGGAGGCGGCCGGGCTGCGCGCCGCGCTCGCCGAGGCGACCGGGTCGCTCGACGCGACGGCGCAGCGCCTGCGCACCGCCGAACAGGAAGCGGCCGCGGCGCGCGCCGAGCGCGACGCGGCGCGGGCCCGCGCCGAGGCGGAGGCGGCCGGGCTGCGCGCCGCGCTCGCCGAGGTGACCGGGTCGCTCGACGCGACGGCCCAACGCGTGCGCACCGCCGAACAGGAAGCGGCCGCGGCGCGCGTGGAGCGCGACGCGGCGCGGGCCGCCGAGGCCGAGGCCAGGCGCGACGCCGAGCGGCGCGGCGAGAGCCTGGCCGAGCTGGAGCGGCGCGTCGCCGCGCTGAACGACGAGCTGGCGGCATCGCGGCAGGTGGCCAAGGCGGCGCTGACGGCGCTGCGCGAGCCGGCCGCGCCGCCGCCCGAGCCGGTCCCGGCGGCCGGCTGGGCCGCCTCGCTGTTCTCCCGCTTCCGCGCGCGCCGGGCCGCCCCGAGACTGGCCGAAGCATGACGATCGCCCTACCGCGGTTGCGGCAGAAGCCGAGCATCATCACCCTCGCCGACCGCGCCCGCGACGCCGGGGACTGGGAGGCGGCGGCCCGGCTCTACCGCAAGGCGCTGGCGCGCAACCCGCGCAACCCGCCGATCTGGGTGCAATACGGCCACGCGCTGAAGGAAAGCGGCCGGCTGGCCGAAGCCGAAGCCGCATACCGCCGGGCAATCGCCTACGACCCCCGGGATGCCGACGCCCATCTTCAGCTCGGCCATGCGCTGAAGCTTCAGGGCGAGGGTGAACAAGCCGAATTGGCGTATTTGCGCGCCTGCGCTCTCGATCCGAGCTTATCCCACCCGCCAATCGCATTGCGCGAGTTCGGATGGGGAAGGGCGCAATTGGTTGAGCTACGGCGCGCTCTCGCGGCTGACGATCCCAGCATCGACACGGCGTTGAGCGAAAGCCAGCCTGGCGAGGCTATTACATCCCACGTGGGACCGGTGGCAGCAGTCGACGTTGTTGATCCCTTGACCGAAGTAGCATTCGATCCTGTGTTTTATTTAGCGAGATACCCCGACATCCGCGAAGCGAAATTGGATCCCTTTCTCCATTACACATCTCAAGGATGGAAAGAAGGACGTGATCCCAATCCTTATTTTTCCACTCAATTTTATTTAGACCAAAATCCCGATGTAAAAGCCGCTGGCATTGACCCCTTCCACCACTACCTCACGAGGGGCCGATTAGAAGGACGAAGCGGCTCGCCCCAATATTGGGTTCGAGGTCCATGGAGAACCCCCTTTAGGATCAATGTAAATAATCCCCCAATCCGGCTACCGGTAGCAACCGGCCGAAATGCCGGTGCATGCACTCGCATAAAAGATAAGATCGCAGTTCACATCCACGCATTTTACCTTGACCGCTTACCTCATATTTTGGCAAAGGTAGAAATGATTTCAGATGATGTCGATGTCTTTATTTCTACGGACGAAAATACGAAAGCTAGCGCTATTTCCATTGAGCTCCGAAAATATCGCTTCGGTGAAAGAACCCTAATCCGTATTGTGCCAAATCGTGGGAGGGACATCGCGCCGTTTTTGATTGCGTTCAATGACATCTTTTCTAATTACAAGTATCTTTTGCATTTGCATACAAAGAAAACAGTTCAATCACCGGAGATAGGAGATCTGTGGTTTCACCACCTCGTTAATCATCTTTTGCGCGACGCTACTTATATACAAGCCATTCTAGGCTTGCTGGATGCAGAGCCATCCTGTGGTTTAATCATTCCCCTACCACCGCAAGAGATCGCATTTCTATGTAACTGGGGCGAGAACTACCACATAGCATGCGCTCTCTCCGCAAGGCTTAATATACCGCCGCCAGCTCAGTCCAGACGTCTCACGTTTCCTGCAGGTAACATGTTCTGGTGTCGCACCGCCGCGCTACGGCGGCTGTTCGATGCTGGCCTCACGTACGACACCTTTCCCGCGGAGCCCATACCCGAAGATGGGACCTTGGCTCATGCAATCGAGCGCATCCTACCTCACGTTGCCGAGCACACGGGTTTCCATTATCGCCTTGTGGCCCCCCTCGATGCCGGAAAGATGCCGCCCAGACGATCCACCGTCACCCTTACCGTCGTCATCCCGGCACTAAATGCCGCCGAATGGCTCCATCATGCGGTCCAATCAGTATTATGTCAGGAACTTGCAGGACACAACTTCGAAATCATCATAATAGATAACGGCTCGACAGACAATACCGCACGAATATGTGACTACTATGCGCGGGCGTTTCAGAACATCTTTCATTTTTATGAACCCGAACCAGGGGCCGGTGCGGCACGTAATCTAGGGATGAAGCATGCTAGGGGAAAATATATTTGCTTCCTAGACGCCGACGACGTTCTTGAGATAACCGCTATACAGCACTTGCTCCACCTGGCTGAGAAGACCCAATCAGAGCTGGTTACCTCACAGTTGTGTACGTTCACAGAATCCCAGGTAAATCCCCCGGTCCCGGTGTTTACAGATGGCGTGCTCGACATGCGCAAGATTTTATCTTCCAACTACTCTCCAACCCTCGGTAGACAGGAGCGACAAAATATCGAGGAGATGTTTGGTGATTTCGGTCCATGTGCAAAGGTTTACGCCACATCGTTCCTACGAGATAACAAAATCTTATTTCCAACTGGTACGAATTTTGAGGACAATTTTTTCATATACAATTCGTATCTATCTGCTTCGCGTATAGCATTTTTGGCGCGACCGACATACTTCTATCGTAAATACGTGACGGAGGCGGGGAAAACCCAGTCCACATCTTTCTCTCACAACGCTATGTCTGACCAAATCGCAGTGCTTAACAGAATAGTCGATTTGGTCACACCCAACTTTAACCCCTTTATCAGGGGGCTGATATTGCAAAAATTGGTGACCAAACTTGCTTGGGAGGCTCCCGTCCACTCTGACGTGCCGACCCGTATCATCGAAAGCGGACCGCAAATCTCCCGCTTCCTCGATCGGGTAGACGTGAGCACGATTCTTGCCGGTTGGTCAGGGGATGCCAGCGACCGCGACGCCCTCCTCCGCCTGTGTAACGTGCTCGGTGTGAATGTTTGTGCTACTCAGTCTACAGCTATGGCATAGGGCGCGAATGATTACGGTTTTTACCTCCGCAACAATCTCCTATCTTCCTAATTCGCGACTGCTAGCGCGGTCAGCAAAGGCTTTCCATCCAGACTGGCAATTTGTGCTTCTTCTAAATGACATGTCGCCTGAGTGGATTAACTGGGCTGACGAACCCTTTGATGAAATTGTCTTCGCGCATCATCTTCCAATTCCCAATTTTAGGCAGTGGGCATTCGGCTATAACGTCGTGGAACTATGTACGGCAACCAAAGGTGCTATGGCAACATATCTGTTTGAGGAGCGTGAATCCGATGCTATTCTTTATCTAGATCCTGATACAATGGTATTTTCACGGTTCCAAGAGGTAATCGATCAACTCGCCGTATCTGATGTGATTCTGACGCCGCATCTCACGGATCCAGAAGAGGAACCCAATGGAATTGAGAGCCACGAGATTGCGGCATTAAAGCATGGGACATTTAATTTGGGCTTTTTTGCAGTGCGAAATACGCGTGCTGGGCGCTCTTTTTTAGATTGGTGGACACGCCGACTGCTTAATTATGCTTACATTGATTTTGGGCGCGGTTTATTTACGGACCAAAAGTGGTGTAATTTGGTGCCGTATATGTTTAAAGGCATCGCGGTCCTTACAAATCGAACCTATAACGTCGCTACGTGGAATATAAAGAACCGGCGGCTTGAAAAGAATCCACGCGGCGGCTGGACTGTCAACGGCCAACCTCTGCGTTTTTATCATTTTTCTGGATTTGGCAACGGGTTCGCTTGGGCAGATTATGAGCTGGAGCGGTTTGCGCAAAACTCGCCGGGCCTAATCGAATTGTGGCAACAGTATAAAGAGCTTTACCAGGCGTCGTCCTTAGGGAATTCGGCCCCCCCTTGGTATTGGGGACATTTCGCCAACGGTGCCGCAGTTACGCAGGCAGATAGAACCCGCTACACCAATGATCAAGCGCTTCGGGAGGCCTTTCCCGATCCATATAGCGACGCGTGCTTTATCCGCCTACGAGATGGAGAAATCGGACCCGCATAAAGCAGTCAAATCGCCGCCTCATCAAGAACGCGTTTCATCAACTCCGTACGCGATGGAATAGAAGAGCTTCCTCGTCTGTCCATCGAGACAAAGAACTCGTATCCTGCTGTATCAAAAAACGCACATTCCTTCAACACGATCATTCCCAGCGTGGCCAACTCGACCATCATCAGGCGGAACGAGGACGGAGTAAAACACCAAGCATGGATGTCTATATATTTTGATGAATTTCTGGACTGATCGTACATTCTTTTTACAAAATCCAGGTCATAGGGGAACTCATATTCTCCCGGGTACCCCCGCTCCCATGCGAGCACTCCGCCTTTCCAGCAACAATATAGAAAGTATTCGACAACGGAGCCTGGGGAATGTTGGAAGCTTGAACAAAGAGATCTATCAATGACTTGCGAGAGCGATGAGACGGGACGAAAATGGTCAAAACAGTACCGTTTGTCCGGTACTGCGAGGGAAAGGACACCGTCGTCCTTAAGAATCTCGGCACAACCGTTTATAAATCCAATTAGATCGGGTGTATGCTCGATAACATGAGACGCTATTACCCAGTCAAAACACGCCGACTCTCCGATAAGGTCTTTCAAACTACCCCCACTCCACACATAGTCTACCGGCTCTATCTTGCTAACATCGTGATTTCGTGATTTATTAAGCGTAATTAATTCTTGTGTTGACATCCAATCTAGTATACGAACATTGTACCCTTCGCTCTTCGGGGCAATCGGGCTAAACGAGGGGCCGATTTCGAGGCCTACACCTTTTGTATTAATGGAACTCAGGATCTTGTCGCGTCGGGTCATCATGTGTTAGGTCTCATTCTCGCAGAGTGCCAATCTTTGGCCCAATGTGTATGGTCACGAATCCGCTGGATTCTTCTGGCGTGGGCGTTATTACTGAGGCTAGGATGCAGCGGTGTTTGCGAGATTTGACGTTTTCAAAACCATCTGCTGCCCTTTCCGGGTGCCGAGCCCCCCGCACAGGATGAAAACGGGCACGTCCGCCGTGTTCACCTTTCCCCCTTTCGCGCCGCCTCCTGCGGATAGCGGCCCCCGCCGCCCCCGGGCGGGCGGAGTTTGGGGCAAACCCCGCCGGCGGGCAAGCCGGCTCGCTGCGCCCCGCCCGGCGCACCGCGCGGCGCCCAATTGTCGCCACGAAATTCGGGGCTATATTCACCGCGCACCAGGGGGAGTTCGCCGATCGTGAGCCTCACTCATCGCGCCCGCGCCGTCGCCGGCAGGGCGATCGGGGCAGCCGGAGCCCGGCCGCTTCTGCCCGCCGCCGTCGCGCGCTTCCTCGCCTCGCTCAACATCTGGTTCTGGGCGATCGTCGGGCTGCCGACCCTGCTGGCCGGCGTCTATTTCTTCGCCATCGCCTCCGACCAGTACCTCTCGGAAGCCAAGTTCGTCGTCCACGGCCCGGCCAAGGCGCCGCCCACCGGGCTCGCCGCGATGATGGGCGCCGCCGCCAACCCCACCTCGGAAGACACCAACATCGTGCGCGAGTTCATCCTCTCGCGCGACGCGGTCAAGAAGCTCGAAGCCAAGGACGATCTGCGCGACGTGCTGAGCCGGCCGGAAGGCGACCTGATCACCCGCTTCCCCGGCCTCCTGTTCTGGCGCAAGGATTTCGAGGCGCTGTACCGGACCTATTCGCACTTCGTCTCGGTCGAGATCAGCAGCGACAGCGGCATCGCCACCCTCGAGGTCAAGGCCTACCGGCCCGAAGACGCCCACCGCATCGCCGCCTCGCTGCTCGCCTACAGCGAACAGCTCGTCAACGAACTGAACGAGCGCGCCCGCCGCGACGCGCTGGCGACGTTCCAGCGCGAGGTCGATCGCAGCCAGGCCCGCCTGACCCAGATCCAGAACGAGCTGACCGCCTATCGCATCAAGGCCAACATGCTCGAGCCGGGGGCCGAGGCCAAGGGGCCGCTGACCCTGCTCGCCGAGCTCAACAAGGAAGCCGCCGCGGCCAAGGGCCAGCTCGCCGACGTGCTGAAGAATTCGCCGAAAAGCCCGCAGATCGGCCTGCTGAAGACGCGCATCGCCTCGCTCGACAAACTGATCGCCGAAGAGCGGGCCAAGATCACCGGCGGCACCAATTCGGTCGCCACCGCGACCACCGAATACCAGCTTCTCGACCTGCAGCGGCAGATGGAGGAAAAGCTGCTTGCCGCCGCCGTCGCCTCGCGCGAGCAGGCCCGGCTCGAAGCCCAGCGCCAGCAGCTCTACCTCGAAACCATCGCCCAGCCCAACCTCGCCGACTACCCGCTGTACCCGAAACGCGCCGCCTCGTTCGCCACCGTCGTCGCCACCTGCCTGCTCGCCTACGGGATCATGTGGCTGCTCGTCGCCGGCGTCAGGGAACACGCCTCGGCCTGAGCGGAGCCGGCCGGTGCGCGATTTCTGGCGGGCGCTCCCGGTTCAGCTCCGCGTCTGGCAGGCGCTGTTCCTGCGCGAGATGCAGACGCGCTGGGGCCGCCGCAATCTCGGCTTTGCCTGGCTGTTCGCCGAGCCGCTGGTGTTCGCCCTGCCGGTGCTGACGCTGTGGTACACGATGCGGCCCGCCTACGACAACGGCATCCCGATGATGCCGTTCCTGTGGACCGGCTATCTGCCGCTGCTCGTGTTCCGCCACGTCACCGGCCACTCGCTGCATGTCGTCGGACACAACACCGCGCTGCTCTACCACCGGCACATCACGCCGATGGACATCTTTGTCGGCCGCTGCGTGCTCGAGGCCTTCGGCAACCTGGCGGCGGCGGCGTTTTCGTTCGCCGTCTTTCATCTCGTCGGCATTCTCGACTGGCCCTACGACCTGTCGCTGACCGTGGCCGGCTTCCTGTTCACCGCCTGGTGGTCGGTCGTCGTCGCCCTGATCGTCGCCTCGTTGTCGGAGCGCTCGGAGATCGTCGCCCATATCTGGATCCCGATCTCCTATGTCTACATGATCCTTTCCGGCTTTCCGTTCATGGCCGCCTGGCTGCCGACCGGGCTGCGCGACTTCGCGCTGACCGTCGATCCGCCGCTCTTGTGCTACGAGATCGTGCGCGGCGGCATGTTCGGAAACCTGATCACGACCTATCAGTACCCCGGCTACCTGACCTATATCCTCCTGGTCCTGACCCTGATCGGGCTGTGGCTGATGCGCAACATCCGCCAGTACCTGGTGATCCAATGATCCGCGCCACCGGGCTGTGCAAGGACTACCACTCGGAGACGGGCGGCTGGCGCCGGGTCCTCAACGACGTGTCGCTGACCGTGATGCCGGGCGAAAAGGTGGCGTTGCTCGGCCGCAACGGGGCCGGCAAATCGACGCTAATCCGGCTATTGGGCGGCGTCGAGCTGCCGAGCGCGGGCACCATCGAGCGGACGATGACGGTGTCGTGGCCGGTCGGGCTCGAAGGCGGCGTCGGCGGCACGATGACCGGCAACGACAACATCCGCTTCATGGCCCGCATCTACAACAAGAAGTTCGAGGACATCCGCGACTACGTCGACGATTTCGCCCAGCTCGGCAAATTCCTGTCCGAGCCGGTGCGCACCTATTCGACCGGCATGCGCGCCCGGCTCAATTTCGCCCTGTCCTTCGCCATCGATTTCGACTGCTACCTGATCGACGAGATCATCGCCGCCGGCGACCAGCGCTTCCAGCGCCGCTCGCAGGAGGAGGTGTTCGAAAAGCGCGCCGACCGCAGCCTGATCCTCGCCTCGCACATTCCCGAGATCGTCAAGCAGTACTGTTCGCGCGCGCTGATCATCCATCACGGCCGGGCCAAGATGTTCGACGATCTCGACCTCGCGGCCGAGATCTACAACGACCTGTAGGCCGGTGGAGCTGCTGCGGCGCAACCCGGCGACGGTGCCGTTTCTGACGGTTGCCGCGGCCGAGCTGGTCGCGCCGGCCGAGCACGGCGTGGCGCCGCGGCGCGGCGCGAGCATCGACTACACCGCCGGCGAGGATCGCCGCGCCCCGGGAACGCGCCTGTTCTGGGGACCCTATGTCGCGCTCGCCGCCGGGGTCTATCTGCTGCGCTTCAACGGCCGGCTCGACGGCACTCTGGCGGTGGAATTCGCCCATGACCGCGGCAACCGGGTGATCGCCGCCGAAACCCTGGCCGGGTTCGAGCGCTATTGCTGCCTGGTGCTGACCCGGCCGGTGGCCGATCTCGAAATCCGCGGGACAAAGACGGCGGAGCTGCGCGGCTTCAGCCTCGAATCGATCGCCGTGCACCGCCTGTTTTGCCCCCCGGCCGGATAGGCTAGGCTGCGCCGCGCGATGATCGAGGCGGACGACGATGCCGGATCGGCCGGGTTGCGCCGCAGCGTCACCCGGGCCGAGGCCGACCTCACCCGCGCCGTCCTCGCCGCGCTGCCGCAGCGTCCGCACATCCACCTGTTCCTCGCCTGCGACGGCAGCGACGAGTCGATCGAGCGCTGCCGCCCGACTCTCGCCTCTCTCGCCGCCCAGATCGATCCCCGCTGGACGCTGCACCCGGTGGCGCGCCGCGCCGCCGGCGAGCGCGCCGCGCTGATCGGCCGGCTGTGCCGGGGGGAAACCGATCTGCGCAGTCTGCGGCGCGACCTCCCGCATCGGCTCGACCGCATCGACGGCCTCCCCGCCCGCCTCGCCGCCGAGTTCGGCGATCTCGGCGGGCGGATCGAGCCGGTCCCGTGGCCAGCCGACCGGGGTTTCGCCGACCTTGCCGGCGAGGCCGGGCTGATCGCGGTACTGCAGGCGGGCGACGAATTGGCCTGCGACGCGCTGGCCGAGCTGGCGATCGCCGCCGGGTCCGAGCCGGCGGCCGATTTCTTCTACAGCGACGAGATACGCCTCAACCCCGCGGGCGGCCGTGCCGAGCCGTTTCTCAAACCGCAGTTCTCGCCCGACCTGCTGCTCGCGACCAACTATATCGGGCGGCTGTGGGCCGCCCGCACCGGCCTTGCCGCGCGCAGCGGGATCACCCTGCGCGACTGGCTTAGCTGCGGCGAATACGATCTGGTCCTGCGCCTGACCGAGAACGCCGCCGCGATCTGCCATATCCCCCGCGTGCTGTGCCGCCGCGGGACCGAGCCGCTCGACGCCGCGGCGGCCGAGCGGCAGGCCCTCGCCCGTGCCCTCGACCGGCGCGGCATTGCCGGCGAGGTGATGCCGGGCGAGGCCGCCGGGACCTACCGGGTCAAACGCGCGTTGCGCCCCGGCGGGCGCGTCTCGGTGATCGTCGCGACCGCCGGGGTCGGCGGTCTGTTCAAGACCTGCCTCGACAGCATTCGGCGCCACGCCGCCTATCCCGACCTCGAAATCGTCGCCATTGACGACATCCCCGCCGGCGAGGCCGAGGCCAAGGCCTGGCTGCGCGGCCGCGCCGACACCGCGATCGAGGTCGACGGCCCGTTCAACTGGTCGCGCTACAACAACCGCGGCGCCGCCGCGGCGACCGGCGACTACCTGCTGTTTCTCAACGACGACGTCGAGGCGGTCGAGCCGGGCTGGCTCGAGGCGATGCTCGAACACGCGCAGCGGCCCGAAATCGGCCTTGTCGGCCCGCGCCTGCTCTATCCCGACGGCACGGTGCAGCATGCCGGCATGTTCCTCGCCGGGCCGGCGCATGCCCGCCACGCCTTCCGCCGCCTGCCGCGCGCGGCGCCCGGCTATTTCGGCCTGGCGCAAACGGTGCGCAACGTCAGCGCCCTGACCGGCGCCTGCCTGCTGACCCGGCGCGAGGTGTTCGACGCGGTCGGCGGCTTCGACGAGAGCCATGCGGTCATCGACAACGACCTCGATTTCTGCCTCAAGGTTCGCGAGCGCGGGCTGCTCTGCGTCTACACCCCGCACGCCACCCTGCTGCACCGCGAACTGGCCAGCCGCGCCGCCCTGCCCGAGCGCTACGACCACGCCGGTTTCTTGGCGCGCTGGCGCGACGCCTTTGCCCGCGGCGACCCCTATCACCATCCGTCCCTGTCGCGTCACACGGACGATCTGGCGGCCGACCCCGAGCCGGTCGAGATCGTCCATGCCGGGCGCCCGGTGTTCGACCGCGACTCGGTGCGGCGCATCCTCGCCGTCAAGCTCGACCATATCGGCGATTGCGTGATGGCGGTGCCGGCGATCCGGCGGCTCAAGCGGCATTTTCCGCACGCCGAGATTCATGTCCTCGCGGGCCCCTGGTCGCGTCCGATCTGGGCGGCGGTGCCGGAGGTCGCGGGGACGATCGCGCTCGAATTCTTCCGCGCGGACGCGGCGCTGCCGCATTTGCGCTTCTCGCGGGAGGAGCTGGCGGCGTTCCGCCGGGCCCTCGCCGCCTATCGCTTCGACCTGGCGATCGACCTGCGGCATTACCCGGAGACTCGGCCGCTGCTGCGCCACACCGGCGCGCGCTATACCGCCGGGTTCAACCATCGCGGGCAGTTCCCGTGGCTCGACATCTCGCTGTCCTGGGACGGCGACCGCGGCGGCGTCGAGGAGCCGCGCTATCTCGGCGATTTTCTCGTCGCCCTGGTCGATGCCGTCGCCGCCGCCGGCGAGACCGACCGCAGCGTCTTCCCGGCCCGGGCGCGCCCGGCGCCG
>Ga0209581_1004489_pt1 | contig 11193 bp, 12 predicted proteins | sample Coa_R2_FD_187160 | JGI IMG/M metagenome (GOLD analysis project Ga0209581, IMG submission 187160) | Surface soil microbial communities from Centralia Pennsylvania, which are recovering from an underground coalmine fire - Coalmine... | ecosystem: Environmental > Terrestrial > Soil > Unclassified ...
CTGCGCACCGAATCACAAGACTTTCTTTTATTACAACGGCGCGGAGCGCGGCGAGATCGACGATCCGGCCTTCGGCGCCGCGTTTTTCAGCATCTGGCTCGACCCGCGCACGAAGAACCCGGCGCTCAGAAAGTCGCTCCTGAACCATTAAGCACGGCACCCGGGCGGGGGCATGGGCTCGCTGGCCGCGGCGGGTCATCACGCGCGTGCGAACGGCCCGCGGCCGCTGACGGGCCATCTTTCGCAGGCTGCAGCGGCTTTGCGCGAGGCGCGTCGCGTGCGCGTGCCCGGCGCAGTGCGAGGAGCACCGGCGTGCGACGGGAAGGGTTCGCCGGCCGCTATCCAGCCTTGGTGGATCGCGGGCGGAAGAATGTGCGGGGGATGCCGGCGTCGTTCAGGTAGCGGTTGAGCGTCAGCAATTCACCCGCCCGCGCGACCTGCGCATCGGTCTGCCGCGCCAGGTCGCGCATGGAAAGCAGGCGCTCGAGGATTTTTTCGACTTCGGCGGTCTGGCTGCGCATCTCCATCAGCGATTCCTCGACCAGCGCCAGGGAGGCTCCGATATTTTCGAGGATCGCTTCATGTTCCGCAGAGACCATGTCCCATGCCTCACCGTCCAGCGTGTCCGCCCTGCGCGAGTTGATGGCCATGGCGGCTTTCTCCCTCCTCGGACCAACCGCGGCTGGTCCGCCCGTGCGTGTTGCTCCTCAGGCAGCGTCCTCCTTCTTCACGGATCCGAGCATCAGCAGCTCGCCCGCCCTGCTGATCTGAATATCGCTCTGCAGCGCGAGCCGGCGCGCCTCCATCAGGCGGGCGAGAATCTGGCCGGTTTCGAGCGACTGTCTTCGCATGTCCTGGAGCGACTTCTCGATCAGCCGCAGCGACTCGCTGAGATTCTCCAGGATCGCCCTGTGCTCTTCGTCGAGACGGTCCAGGTCCCGTGTGTTCATTTTCCCCCCTTGGCGAAGCGAAGGATGAAGCGCCACCATCCTCTTCTACTGCGGCGCGCCGGCAAACGCAAAAACATCTTCGCCGACAACTTCGTCACGCGACGAGCGCCGCCAGCGTGCGTTCGTAGCTCGCCGGATCGGGCGCATCGATCTCGACGCGATGCAGATCGGCGCCGGCCGCGCTCTGCGCCGCCAGGCGCTCGCGCGCGCCGGCGACGTCGCCGACATAACCCATCTCGTCCAGTAGCCGGCGCGAGACCGCCTCGCTGCCGGCCTTCGACCCGCCCGCCGCCCATGCCTCGCGCACGCGGCGCACGTCGTCGGCGAAGCCGAAGCGCGCGAGCTGTTCGGCGTAAAAGGTGCCCATCCGTGCCGCGTAGAACGAGAGCGTGCCCGCCTGCTGTGCCCGCGCATGCTCGAGATTCCCGGTCACATGAACCGTGCCGGGGGCTTTCACCGCGACCGAGCCGGGCTCGCGTCCGGCACGTGCAGCGGCCGCGCGAAACTCGGCGATGGCCTGCCTGAGATGCGAGAGCGGAATCATCACCGGCAACCATCCGTCAGCCCGCTCGGCGGTGAACTCGACGCTCCTGCGATTGAGCGACGCGATCCAGATGGGGATGTGCTTGCGCGGCGGTTCAAACCGCAGCGTGAAGCCGCGGCCGAGCTTGAACAGTTTGCCGTCGTAGTGCAGCGGCTCGCAGGCGATCAGGCGATTGACGATCTCGACGTACTCGCGCATCCGCGTGAGCGGCGGATTGAACGGCACGCCGTGAAAGTGCTCGATAACCTGCGGGCCGCTGGTGCCGAGCCCGATGATCATGCGGCCGCCGCTCAGCTCGTCGAGCGTGGCGAAATGCTGCGCCAGCGCGCCCGGCGTGCGCGAGTAGGTGTTGACGATGCCGGTGGCGAGCGCGATGCGCCGCGTGTGCTCGGCGAGCAGCGTGAGGCTGGTGAAGGCGTCGCGCCCCCAAGCCTCGGCGACCCAGATCGAGTGCGCGCCGGCGGCGTCGGCCGCGCGTGCGCGCGCGATCAGGCCCGCGTAATCCGGCTTGCCCTGCCAGTTGACGCCGAGCGCGATGTTATAAGCCATCGATTTTGAACCTTGCCCGTTTGAACCGGCCGCCTCAATTCTGACCGCGAGCCTGTCCTGTACGCCTCGCGCAACGGTGCAGGCCCGATGCGCCCTGTGTCTATCTTTTCACACTAACGCGGCGGCGCCGTGGCCGTCGAGCGCAGCGCGTCGAATGGGCGCCGTGGGCGGCGAATCGTTCACGCAGCCGTAATTCGGGCGCAAAGCATGGCCGGTCGCGCGCACTTTTCGCGCACCGCCGCACGGGCTAAAATAAAACTCGTGGGTGAGGCGGAGCGGTCATCTCGCCGCGTCTAAAGCGCAGGTCGTTTCACGTGTCGGCGGACAACGAGCCGGAAAACAAGCGCGCGGTTACGGGCAAGATCGTCACTATCGACGAGAAGCTCGGGCGGCGCGTAGTCGTCGATTTCACCCTGCTGCGCCGATTCGGCGGCCGCAACTTTCGCGATCTCGGCGGTCATCCGACGGAGGGCGGCGCGCGCGTGCGCAGCAACATGGTTTTTCGCTCGGCGCATCTGGCCGAGGTTCCCGAGGAGAGCCCAATCCGCACGGCCGGCCTGCGCACGGTGGTCACGCTGCAAAGCCGCACCGAGATTTCGATCATGGGTCCGCCGCACGCCGACGTGCTGCGCGAGGTGCGCTGGGAGCACATTCCGATCGGCGATCGCTGGTTTCGCGAGCGCGAACCGATAAGCCTCGTTCCGGGCCGCGAGCATCACGCGATCCTGCACGACTTCCGCGAGGACTGGCGCACCTTTTTCAATGTCCTCGCCGAGCGCGACGTCTATCCGCTGCTGTTTCATTGTTCGGCCGGCCGCGATCGCACCGGCGTCGGCGCCGCGATGCTGCTCGAACTGCTAGGTGTGAGCCGCGAGCGCATCGTCGCCGACTTCCTCGAGAGCAACCTGGTGTTTCCCAAGATGCCGCTGGCGGCCGAACAACTCGTGCCGGTGTTCGAGCTGATCGACGAGTCGGGCGGTATCGAGGCGTTCATGACCGAGGGCATCGGGCTGAGCCGCGCCGGCCTCGAGGCGATCCGGGCCGACCTGCTCGAGGACCGGGCCATCGCCGAGGACGCGGACGAGCGGCGCGACGAAGACTGAGCGCCGCCGGCGGCCGCGTCGGCGCGAAGCGGCGGGGGCGGCGCGCGCTCAGATGCGATTGCGGTTGAGCAGGCCGCGTGCGATCACCAGCGCCTGAATCTCGCTGGTGCCCTCGCCGATGATCATCAGCGGCGCGTCGCGATAGAAGCGCTCGACCGGAAATTCCGCGGTGTAGCCGTAACCGCCCAGCACGCGCATCGCATCCAGCGTCACCTTGACGCAGGCCTCCGAGGCGAACAGCTTGGCCATGCCGGCCTCGACGTCGCAGCGCTCGCCCGCGTCTTTTTTCTCGGCCGCGCTCTGCACCATCAGGCGCGCCGCCTCGACGCGCGTGCCCATGTCGGCCAGCAGCAGTTGCACGGCCTGATGCTCGCAGATGGGCTTGCCGAAGGTGGTGCGCTGCTGCGCGTATCGGATCGCGTTTTCGAATGCGGCCTGGCCCACGCCGACCGCACGCGCGGCGACATTGATACGCCCGACCTCGAGCGCGCTCATCACCTGCTTGAAGCCCTGCCCTTCCTGCGCGCCGATCAGGTTGGCCGCCGGCACCTCGAGATCCTCGAACAGCACCTCGCACGTGTCGAGCCCCTTGTAGCCGAGCTTCTTGATATTGCGGCTGACGGTCGGTCCCTGCTCGTTCTTCTCGACCGCGAACATGCTGATTCCGGCATACGCCGGCTTGGCCTTGGAATCGGTCTTGGCCGCGACCGCGAGCATCGTGCCGTGGCGCGCGTTGGTGATGAACATCTTGGCGCCCTTGAGCACGTAGTTGTCGCCGTGGCGCGTGGCGGCGGTGCGAATCGATTGCACGTCGCTGCCGGCGTGCGGCTCGGTCAGCGCAAGCCCGCCGCGCTTTTCGCCCGACGCCATCCCGGGCAGAAAGCGTTTGCGCTGATCGTCGGTGCCGTGATGCGTGATGATGTAGGCCATGATGAGATGGCTGTTGATGACGCCGGCGAGGCTCATCCATCCGCGCGACAACTCGGTCATCAGCCGCGCGTAGCTGACGAAACTGAGTCCCAGGCCGCCATACTCGACCGGGATGGTTGCGCCGAAGAGCCCCAGCTCGCGCATCGTCGCGACCAGCGCATGCGGATACTCGTCGCGGTGCTCCAGTTCAGAGGCGACCGGGATGACGTCGCGCTCGACGAAGCGGCGCACCGCCTCGATAACATCGCGGTCCTGTGTCTCAGCCATCGTTACCGTTCCTTCCACGGAGAGGAGTCAATGCTCCGGGCGCGATCGATGCGGCTGGCATCGGCGCGGGGAGTGTCGTCAGCCGAGACTAACAGAAGGAATCGGCGGCCCGCCAACCGTTGCGCGCCAATGGCGCCAGGCATCGGCGGCGGAACCCGGCGTCCGCGGCGGCGCGAGCGCGGCGCTTGCAAAGGCGGCGCGGCGGTTGATAGACTAAGTGTCAAATTGACGCAAAGTAGGCCGGGAGAATTCGCCCCCAGAGGTTTCGATCGATGTCGCTTGGAATACAGCCCCCTAACGCAACTACCCGCGCAACCAACCCAGCAGCGCTACAGCTCCATCGCAAGCTTGCCGCCCTGGGCCAGGACGGCTACGAACTTGCCGCGTGCGAGCGCTACGCCGAGCAGATCGACGAGATCCGGCGGCTCAAGGCCGAACGGGGCGCGGTGCTGCTCGCGCACAATTATCAGCGTCCGGAGATTTTCGAGGTCGCCGATTTCATCGGCGATTCGCTGGAACTCGCGTACAAAGCGCGCGAGGTCCGCGACGCGCACGTGATCGTGTTCTGCGGCGTGCACTTCATGGCCGAGACCGCGAAAGTGTTCAATCCCGAGCGCACCGTGCTGCTGCCGGACATGCGCGCCGGATGCTCGCTGGCGGAGAGCGTGACGGCGGAGGCGCTGGCCGAGCGCAAGGCCGAGCTGCGCGAGCTTTACCCCGATCTCAAGGTGGTTTCGTACGTCAACTGCACGGCCGACGTGAAGGCCGAATCCGACGCCTGCTGCACTTCGGCCAATGCGCTCAAGGTGGTCGAGGCGATCGATTCCGAGCACGTGCTGTTCGTGCCCGATCAGAATCTCGCCAATTACGTGCAGAGCCAGAGCCGCAAGAAAATCATCTCGTGGGACGGCAACTGCTACGTGCACCATCAGATAACCGCGGCCGAAATCGAGCGCGCCAGGCGCGCCATCCCCGGCGTCAAGGTGCTGGCGCATCCCGAGTGCCGCGCCGACGTGCTGCGGCTGGCGGACGCCGTGCTCTCGACCAGCGCGATGGTGCGTTACGCACAGAACAGCGACGCGGACAAGTTCCTGGTGGTGACGGAATGCGGCTTGTCGGATCGCCTGCTGATGGAAATTCCGGACAAGCATTTCTACAAGGCGTGCAAGCTGTGCCGCTACATGAAGATGATCACGCTCGGGGGCGCGCTCGATTCGCTGCGGCACATGCGTTATGCGATCGAGCTGGCCGAGGACGTGCGCGACGGGGCGCGCCGCGCGCTCGAGCGGATGCTCGAGCTGGGCGCCTGACCGCCCTGCCCGCGCTCGCCCGCCGAGCGCTGCCAGCCGCGCGAGCGGTGGAGAAGGCGCTTTGAATCAGCCCCGATCCGGCGGCTATGCTTGCGCCGATGAACGCGCATTCGCCGCAGGCGCCGCACGCCCCGGCCGCGGCCAGGCCGGCGCCCGGGACGCTCGCGCGCAGCCTGCGTGCGGCGCGGCCCAAGGTCGCGGTGGACACGGTCGTGTTCGCGATCGAAGGCGGACGGCTGAAGACCTACCTGGTGCAGCTGCGCCACGGTCCCGGACGCGGCCGCTGGGCCTTCGCTGGCGGACTGGTGCGCATCGGCGAGATGCTTGACGAGGCGGCGCGCCGCGAGCTTCTCGCCTATACCGGCATCCGCGAAGCCTACCTGGAGCAGCTTTTCACCTTCGGCGATCCCTCGCGCGATCCGCGGGCGCATGTCGTTTCGGTGGCATACATGGCGCTGATTGCCGACGCGCAGCGCGCAGCCGCGCCGGGACGCGAATACGCGGACGGGCGCTGGTTCGAGGTTTCGGCGCTGCCCGAGCTTGCATATGATCACAAACAGATGGCCGAGTATGCGCTGGCGCGACTTAAAGCGAAGCTTGAATATACGAACATCGCATGCAATCTGCTGCCTGAGACCTTCACCTTCGCCGATCTGGAGGCGCTGTACGCGATGATCCTGGAACGGCCGATTGACCGGCGCAATTTTCGCCGCCGGATACTCTCCATGGGCATCCTGCGCCGCCTGCCGGCCAAGCGTCGGGGGCCGCATCGACCGGCCGCGCTCTACAGCTTTGCGCAGCGCGATCCGCAGGTGGTGGAAATGCTATAATGAGGAACGATTCGGGTGAGCATCATGGGCAAAAACAGGAAGCCGCCAAGAGCGATTGAGCGCGAGCAGCCGGCCGCGCGCGGCCGGAGTGGCCGGCGGCGTTGGATAATCGCCGGGTCGGTCGTGGCGATCGCTCTCGCACTTGGCGCCGGCGCATGGTCGATGCGTTCAGCGGCCGCGCCTGCCGCGGCGGCGAAAGGCGAGCGCCCGACGCTTGACCCCAACCGCTTTTTCGGCGCGGCGCATGACGCGTATGAGGTCGCGGCGAAAAATCCGGCGCTGCTCGCGCAACTTCACTGCTACTGCGGATGCGACAAGGAAATCGGCCATCAGAACCTGCTCGACTGCTACCGCGACGAGCACGGCGCGCATTGCCCGGTCTGCACCGGCGAGGCGCTGGAGGCGGCCAAGCTCGCCGACGAAGGCTTGCCGATCGAGCAAATCCGCCGCGTGCTGCGCGATCATTACGCGCAAGGGAATTGACGCTTGACCGGTCTGGTTTCGGCCTACATCCAGCATTTCACCTATGCTGGATTGCTGGGGGTGCTTATCCTGTGCGGGATGGGTCTGCCGATTCCCGAGGACGTCGCGCTGCTGGCGGGGGGCTTCCTGGTGCATCGCGGAGTGATCCGCTACCCGACGACGATGATGGTTGCGCTGGTCGGCGTGGTGGCGGGCGACAACCTGCTGTTTTTTCTGGGCCGGCACTTCGGCACCGGGCTGGTCGCCTATCTGGGCATCGGCCGGCCGCGCTCGCAGCGTCAGATCGCGTGGCTCAAGAGCTTCATGCGGCGTCACGGCCATCGCGCGATCCTCTACGCGCGCTTCGTTGCCGGACTACGCGCGCTGGTTTACCTGACCGCCGGGTCGCTCGGCGTCAAACCGCTGCGCTTCCTGTTCTACGATCTTGCGGGGGCGGCGATTTCGGTCCCGATCGTGGTCACCCTCGGCTATGTGTTCGGCAGCCAGATCGAGGTGGTGCTGCAATACATCGGCGGAGTCGAAAAGCTCATATGGCTGTTGCTGGCGTTGTCGGCTGCGGTTGTCGCGACGCGGATGCTGATGTTCACGCGCGAGCACGGAGAGAACCCGACCTGAACCGCCTGCGGGCGCGCGACAATTTCGCGGCGGGCCGCGATACGCGGCTGCATCGACCCCGCGCACCAATGCGATGAGATTCCCGGCAATCAATCTCAAAGCCAAGCTGATGGCGCTGATGGTGCTGCTGCTCGGGCTGACGCTCGGCGCGGAGCTGCTGGTCAGCCTCAACACGCAGAACCGCATCGTCGAAGCGACCCAGGACAACGTCAAGGAGCTGGCGAGCGCGATCCAGATCAGCGTGCAGGAGCTGACCTCGGTCGGCGCCTTCGATCGCGACCGGCTGCAGAACTACGTCAACTCGCTGCACAACAACGGGCTCGAAGTTTCGATCGCCTCGAGCAAGGACCTGATCATCAACAGCTCGAACCCGGCGCTGATCGGCGAGGCGATCGATCGCGGCGCGGTGCATCTGGTGGCGGCGCAGAACGCCGCCCACGGCGGCGAGCCGCTTTCGGTGCCCGCGTTCACCGTGGGTCCTGCGGGCGAGCAGACGGTATACCTGATTCCGGTCGAGGTCGAAGACCATCTGCTGGGCTACGTGCAGGTGGTCGCCGATTTCGCCGACTTTGCGCGGCCGCTCGAAGAGCATCGCATCCATCTGCTGACCGTGGCGCTGGCGATCTTCGCGATTGGGCTGGTGTTCTCGTACGTGCTGGCCGACCGCTACGTCGAGCCGATCCATGCGGTCGCGGCGGCGGCGCAGAACATTCCGGCCCGCGGCCTCGAACCGGTGCCCGAGGCGCATCGCCGCGACGAGATCGGACTGCTCACGCGCAGCTTCAACGAGATGGTCGAGCAGCTGCGCCGCGCGCGCGAGCGCGAAGCCGAGCTCAACCGGCTCGAGCGCTTTACTGCGCTCGGCCAGCTCGCGGGCGCGCTCGCCCACGAGATCAAAAACCCGCTGAACTTCATCAGCCTCGCCATCGATCAGCTCCGGGCGCGCTACGCGCCGCAACTGCAGAACGACCAGGAGAACTACCGCCGCCAGCTCGGCATCATGAAGGACGAGGTCCATCGCCTCTCCGAGCTGATCCAGAGCTTTCTCAACTACGGCCGGCCGGTGGAAATCCATCCGGCGCTGACCGACGTGCGCGCGCTGGTCGGCAACGTGCTCGAACTGTCCGATTCCAAGCTGCGCAGCCAGTCGATTCAGGCGCAACTGGTGGGCGCGGAGCAGCCGGTGACGCTCAACGTCGACGCCGAGAAGCTGCACGCCTGCTTCATCAACGTCGTGGCCAACGCGATCCAGGCGATGCCCGAGGGCGGCGAGCTGACCATCGCCTTCCAATGCGAGGGCGGCAACGAGGTAATCACCTTCGCCGATACCGGCGCGGGCATCGATCCCGAGGTCGCCAGCCACGTGTTCGAGCCGTTCTTCACCACCAAGCGCGAGGGCATCGGGCTCGGGCTGTTCTTCTCGCGCGCCATCGTCGAGCGCCACGGCGGCGCCATCCGCATCGGCGCCAATCCCGCCGGGCGCGGGACCACCGTCACCTTCATCCTGCCGCGGGGCACATCGGGTAAACATTCATGAGCCAGCCATCGGTACTGGTGGTCGAAGACAACGACCTCGAACGGCAAATTACGGTCGAGACCCTGCGCGAGGAGGGCTTCCTGGTCGATGAGGCGCCCAACGGCAAGCGCGCGATGGAGCAGCTCGCGCTGGGCAGTTTCGACGTGGTGCTGACCGACCTGATGATGCCCGGGATGAGCGGCGACGAGCTGCTGGCGGCGGTGCGCGAGACTTACCCGGGCAGCCAGGTCGTGCTGCTGACCGCTCACGGCACAATCGAGAGCGCGGTCAAGGCGACCAAGAGCGGCGCCTTCGAATATCTGACCAAGCCGACCGATCGTGAAAAGCTGGTGATGACGGTGGGCAAGGCGGCCGAGTTTGCGAGCCTCACGCAGGAGAACATCCTGTTGCGCACGCGCCTGGAAGGCAAACTGCAGGTCGAAGGCATCGTCGGCCAGCATCCCTCGATCCAGGAAGTGATCCGCGTGGTGCGCAAGGTCGCGCCGTCGTACTCGACCGTGCTCATCCAGGGCGAGAGCGGCACCGGCAAGGAGGTGATCGCGCGCGCGATTCACAAACTGTCGCCGCGAGCGGCGCGCCCGTTCGTCGCCATCAATTGCTCGGCGATCCCGGAGAACCTGATCGAAAACGAGCTGTTCGGCCATGAACGCGGCGCTTTTACCGGGGCCACCGAGCGCAAGATCGGACTCATCGAGAGCGCCGACAAGTCGACGCTGTTTCTCGACGAAATCGCCGATCTGAACATCGGCCTGCAGGCCAAGATTCTGCGCGTGCTGCAGGAGCGCGAGCTGCGCCGCGTCGGCAGCAACGAATCCATCCGCGTGGACGTGCGCCTGGTCGCCGCGACCAACCGCGACCTCGCCGAGGAAGTCGCGCAGGGGCGCTTCCGCGAGGATCTTTACTACCGCATCAATGTGGTCACGATCACGCTGCCGCCGCTGCGCGATCGCCGCTCGGACATCCCGCTGCTGGCGGAAAACGCGCTCAAGAACCGCTTCGCCCATCTGGCCCAGGGCCAGGTCAAGGAAATCAGCCGCGAGGCGATGGAGGTGCTGCTCGACTATCCGTGGCCGGGCAACGTGCGCCAGCTCGAGTCCGCGATCGAGCGCGCGCTGCTGCTGTGCGAGGGCGATCGCATCATGCCCAAGGACCTGCCGCAGGAGGTGCTGGAGCGCCGGACGCCGATGCGCGGCGGCGAACGGCCGCGCGCCGAGCGGTTCGAGATTCCCGCCGAGGGGCTCAACTTCGAAAATCTCGAACGCGACCTGATCCTGCAGGCGATGGAGCGCGCCGACTGGGTAATCGCCAAGGCGGCCAAGATGCTCGGCATGAGCTACCGCACCCTGCAGTATCGGCTGGACAAGTTCGGGATCAAGAAGCCGGACGGCCGGCCTCAGCCCGCCGATCTCAAGGCCTAAGCAACGGCCGAGACTTATGCGCCGGCGGCGAGCAGCTTGGCCGTGGGCAGATAAACCCAGCAGCGCCGCCGCGTGCCGTCCGCGCGCGTGACGACGGCCACGGCGCGCGTGTAAAGCCGCGGCACGTCCTCATAGCGATCGAGCGCCGCAAAATCGCGCTCGTCCAATCCTTCGAGCACGAGACCGTCGGTCGTGGCGCCGGCGCGCTCCACGAGGTAGAAGTAGCGGCCGCGCAACCGCTCGTAACCGGCCAGACGCGCGAGCGCGCCGGGAACCTCGCGGCCCAGGAGCGAGGCACGATGGGCCGCATCAAGCAGCGAGCCGTAGACGAACAGGGCTCCGGCGTCGATTGCGGCGGTCGGAGTCATCGCAGTTTCAACGCGCGCGGCGCGGTTGCCGCCTCCGGCGGCTTCACTTAACCTCACGACTTTGGAATCCCGCTGAACCATGGCTCAGGCATTCAGACGCTTCCTCGAACAACTCGGCGAGGTCGGGTTGCTGACGCGCGAATGTGCGCGCCAGGCGGCGCGACGTCCGTTCGAGGGCGCGCTGCTGGTCGAGCAGCTCGACAGCGTCGGTGTGCGCTCGCTCAACGTGGTCAACCTTACCGCAATTTTCACCGGCATGGTGCTGGCGCTGCAGATGGGCCAGTTCCTG
>Ga0209581_1004495_pt1 | contig 11182 bp, 9 predicted proteins | sample Coa_R2_FD_187160 | JGI IMG/M metagenome (GOLD analysis project Ga0209581, IMG submission 187160) | Surface soil microbial communities from Centralia Pennsylvania, which are recovering from an underground coalmine fire - Coalmine... | ecosystem: Environmental > Terrestrial > Soil > Unclassified ...
CATTTTTGGAGACAAATGTCGCTGGAAATTGGGGAGCTTTGTCTCCGCTATGGAGGGGGAAAGTCGGGTAGGATTGATATAGCATTTGATGAGGAAAGGAGACGGAACACTGATGATCGAAACTACCCGCACCCTTGCGAAGAAATTTTGGCGTATTTCGCTTCAAGCATGTCTCATTGGGATCTTTCTGAGCTTTGTAGGAGTACCAGCAGTATTCGCTACTACTATGCCACATGCTGGTGGTTCTCCCAATGTTCCTCCTACCAATTATTGTCTCCACGGAGCCGCGGCAATCACAGAAATTGGCTCCAACGAAATAAGGATTATGGGAGGCACCGCTAACTATTGCGGTAATGCCTACACTCTGACGTATGTAAATCAACGGATGGCGCTAACTAATGGATGTGAGGGGACACACTCAATTGGTACGGATATTATTTATGATAACTTCGCACTTCATCTAGGAGAAAGTGGCTCAGCCACTTACGATTACGATGAAGGTTGCATTAGTTGTGAATACGTAGATGGTAAATTAGTGGGCTGGACATACCCAAATTTCACCGTGACTTTGACTGTCACTGCCACTGGATACTACAAATTAGGCTCAACAAATTATCCAGTTGCTTCCCATCCTATAACTGCATCTTATTATATTACGAATACCGGCGCTAACGCACCTGAGTGTCCCCGTACCGACTGATAGATATTTTCACAGGATTAAGCGCGATTAAACGCTCGAACCTTGCTTCCACAGGAAGCGTTGTGATTATGAGTCATACTGGCTGTTGATACCGTTGGGGGACTCCCGCTCCAAGCAGAGATTGAGGCTGGTCTGCAAGGAAGAAAAGCTTATCAGAGAAGTTTTCCAACGGTATCAGTTGTTACCAAGGCTGAGTTAGACATTGATATCCCTCCCGAGGTAAACTCAAAAAAATGTCAGGTGACAAGTAACTTGGAGAGAGGCTTTCTGAAATTTTCAGATTGTGACCAGACGTTTCACAGAAGGGAGGCGAATCTATGCGTGCGAAAGACCCGAAACAAGCGGTGATCGATATACTAACTGATCCCGATCCTCGAATAAAGAGAGAAGAAAGGGGAATGCTGGCTAAACCTGACAGCCTTCTTTTCTTGAAAGAAAAAAATCATCGGTATGTACATGCCTATGTCGTGCATTATACAAGTACTACTAACCAAGAATGGTATGATACAAGCCTTGTTATACAAAACATAGATGGTTCTTTTACTAGACGATATGAAATCTGCTGCAAAGCAGAGGATCGTTTCCTGACGGCTGAAAATGCTCAAATGATGGATCGGCGCCAACCATGGCTGAGGGTGTCAGCAGGAGGGGGGAAACCACCTACACAAACAAGAGCGCAAAAGAAGCCAATCAGAGGGACGAAAGTACAGAAGACGAGAGAAAGAAATATAACTCAACATACGTTGAGAATTGGCACATCGATCGCCATCGACTCAGTAGGAGATGTAATTGGTTATCGTTTCTTCGTTGGTTATCTTATTGCGAATGGTCAGGATGTCGTAAGTGTACGGATGGTCCCTCATGTAGGGTCAGCAGAGGAAGACGAGGTTCGGGACAATACGGTCTTATTCCTCTGTGAATGTTCTCCTCCTGTGATTTTTGAATTTTATAATACCTCACACGCTTTGATCGCTACCCAACGTTGGAACATATAGCTGAAGATAAGCCTTAACAGAACAAGGAGTGGCAGGGTCCCAATGATAAGCAGCTTGCTTCCGCCTACTCCTGTGGTAGGCCAATCCATGATGTATGTGAGCCAGGAGAGTATTTACGCCTTATATGTTCGTGATGGCTCACTCTCCCACACCTACCCTGTCCAGGGTTTTATCATGGTGACTGTCACAGACGATATTCTCTATGCGAGTGTGAATCGTCATCCTGACTATCAAATCCTGGCTTTCCATCGGGCCACTGGCCATCAGATGTGGAGTTATGCTCTCCATACCCGCCTTCCTGCTGCTCCCGCGATTGCCAACAACAGAGCCTATATAAGTGTTGATGAGGGCATTATTCATGCGCTCGATGCCACCACTGGCAAGCTTGTATGGCGTTCCCATATTCCTCTCGATCCTACCATTCCTCCCTTCCTTCGTCCTCTCTCTGTCGCATCCCCTGTGATTTCAGAGGGAACCGTCTTTCTTGCTCCAGTGGTGAACGATCCTTCTCAAGCCTTCGTTTATGCGTTTCAGGAGAGCGACGGGAAAGCCCTCTGGCAGGCTCGTCTCCCTGAGCCGCCATCCCATGCTCTGACCGCTTTCGATCACGTCCTCTACCTGGGCACATCCTCTCGTTGCCTGGCCCTCCGTCCAGACGATGGGTCGATCATCTGGCAAGCTCAAGTCGAAGGTCGGCCTTCCTCACCGCCTGTTCTCTCAGAGGGACTGATCTATCTCGCGTGTTCTGAATTCAACGACAAGAGTTCATTATATGCTCTCCATGCGCAAGATGGCTCGTTGCTCTGGAAGTATAACCTCCTGGCCGGTTCCCCCACCATCCCAGCAGCGCTAGCGGGAACGGTCTGCATCGGCTCCGGCGATGGCTCGCTTCATGCTCTGCGCGCTACGGATGGAACGCTGCGCTGGAAAGCACAAACACAAGGCCGCTTCTTATCAACGCCGGCCATAGCAGATGACAGGGTGTATGTGGGGGCAAGCGATGGATACCTTTACGCCTTTCATCTCGAGAGCGGACAGCCTGCCTGGACAACATTCATTCCGGGCAAATTGCAAGCCCGTGCGCAAACAACCATGCTGCAACCCGATCTTCACTTTGAGATTATTCCGCCTGAGCAGGAGCCGGAAGCATGATATTTTCCCGGCTCAGGCTGGATAAACCCTCAATGCCTGGGTGGACATGGTTTTTTGCCTCTATGCGGAAGAAAAGGGGGATCTAGCGCCGGCGGCCCTTGCTGATCGATTTGGTGGAGAAAGTAAACTTCATGCCCTGGCGCAGCATAAACTCCTGGAACTGGCCGTAGAACTCCTGGCGATCCTGCATGGTGATGACCGCGACCGCGTCGGCGGTTTCGATGGCGTAGGGATAGCCATTGCCGGCGATGATCTCGGCGCGCACCACGTCCAGCACGGGTTCCAGCAGACCATCGTCGAGCATCCAGCGGGGAAACTCCAGGCGCGCCGGCGGCCTCTTCGCGGTGGTTTGCAGGTAGCAGAAGGCCACGCTCTCGCGGTAGGGACCGTAGTCCTGCAGGATATCCCCGCGCGCGCAGATCATCGCCGGGGTGCGATCCCCCCAGCGCATCACTCCCTGCCAGAGCAGCGCGTCGTGGATGCGCTTGGTATCGCGCAGCACCGGCCTCTCCTGCACCCCATCCAGGCGGCGCAGCATGGTGATGATATCGCGCGCGTAGCTGGTGTCGATATAGCCGATCAGAGGGATGCGCTGCTCCTCGGAGGTCTGGAGCAGCGATTTCGCGGCCCGAATGTACGAACTGCGATACGGCTCCGGCATGGTCACAGCGAAGGAGACGACCAGCGAGCCGTCGAAGAAGATGACCGGGCTGTGCGCCGGCTGATCCGAGCGGCGGCTGTGCGCGTGCTGCTCCATCTGCCGGCGGATGGTTTCGACCTCAAGCTGGTAACGGCGCAGGTTGACCTGCATCTCGGAGTAGGGATAGCTATCTGGATCTTCGCTCTCGATGGTCGAAGCCTCGGAAATCTCATCCGGCGCTAGCACCTCAAGTGTAACATCTTTGGTGTAAGGCTGGCCGTGCTGGTGAGGATTGACGAAGAGGCCAACCTGGATCAGGGCCACAGGGATCGAGGCGTCGCGCCAGGGCTGGAGCTGGCTGCCATCGACGGCGATGGTGGTCACGCCCTCGATGCATTCGGCCCACTGCCGCGCCTGCTCATGATTGGCGAACTCGCGGTTGAAAGGGAAAAGCGGGCCGTGAAACTCGCTTTGCGCGGCGTAGACCAGCCAGCGATCGAACTCGACGCTTGGGCGTGCGCCCGCCGGCGGCAGGCCCTGTGCGTCGGGCGGCAGCACAAACTCCAACTGCTCGCCCGAAAGATAGCGCAGGTACAGCGTCTCCAGCGCGGTCCGATAGGCGTTAAGCTGATCACTAAATGATCCATCATAGGCGCTAAACTGCCCCCGCTTGGCGTGAAGGGCGGCCAGCAATTTTCCTTTATGAAGCATACGCTACCTGTTCCTCAAGAGATGGCGGGCGCGGCATAGTCGTCCTCGCTCAACTGGCGCGTTGCGCCGTCCTGTTTGCGCAGGCGAATCAGGCTGTCCAGGCCCTGCTCGAAAGTGTCGTCGTGGCTGATAACGATCAGCTGATCGAAGCCGCGCACGCGCCGGATCTGCTCGGCGAGGTTGGTCCGGCGCTGCTCATCCATATTCTGCGTAGGCTCGTCGAAGAAGGCGATGTTGATGGTGGAGAGCTTCTTGAGCAGAGCCAGGCGAACCGCCAGGGCCGCGCTCATCTGCTCGCCCCCGCTCAACTGAGCGAACGAGCGTTTCACACCCTGACGCAGCAGGCTGATCTCATAATCGTCGCTCCAGCTAAGCTGCGCGCTGCGATCCCCCATGATCTCGCCGAAGATGCGATTTGCCTCGGCTGAGATGTCGCTGAGCATGGCCCGCAGGACAAACGGCGCGGCCTCTTTAATCAGCTTGCGGAACTGCTCCATCATCGTCGTCAGCTCTTCCAGCGTCTGCTTCTCCCTCTGCGCGGCCTCCAGTTCTCCCAGTAAAATTTCAGCGGCGGCGATTTTTTGCTCCAACTCATTGATCGCAGCCTGCAAGTTCTGCATCTTTTCGGCCAGCGCGGCGATCTCGCGCCCCAATTCCTCGATCTCCTTCTCAACCTTCTCAAATTCTTGCTGATTAAAGAGGGCCGCAGCCTCCTGGTATGCCTGCTCGGCCTGCTTGAAATCCTGCTCGGCCTGTGCGGCCTTTTGCCGCGCAGACTCGCAGGTCGCCTTTCGTTCAGGCAGGCTGGCAGCGATCTTTTCGTACCGCATGTAGCGCTGGTGGCCCGCCTCGGCCTGGGCGCGCGTGGCCTCCTGCTCACCGATCGAGCGATCGAGATGCGCGTAGGCTTCCAGCTTGACCAGCAGCTCATCCCGCTTGCGCTCCGTCTCTGCGAGGACCTGCTGCGCCTCCTCTAATTGCCGGCGATAGCTAGCCTCCGGCTTGATAAGCTCCTGCGCGGCCCGGCTCTGCGCGCGCGGATCGTTCAGTGCGGCCAGATCTCGTTTGCGCTCCTCCAGTTGCTCTTTGCATCCCTTCAGGGGTTCGGCCTCGCGACGACGCTCCTCGAATTCTGCGTTGTACTGCTCGAGTTGCTCCCGAATACTCTGCACCTGGCTATACAATCCCGGGAGCTCGCGCGTCTGCCTGTCCGCCTCCTTGCTCTCCGCGAGCAGCTTCTCGGCCCGGCTGATCTCCTGCTCGATCTGCTGGAGGCTCTCCCACTCATTCTGCAAATGCGAAACCTCGCGCTCCTGGCGGCGAATCTCGACGTTGAGCCGCTCGATGCGCTCGGCGCTTCCGGTGCGCTGCTCCACATACTGCCCCAGCTTCTCCAGGGCTTCGGCGTACTTCTTGATCTCCGCGCCACGCTCCGCAAGCTCCGCAAGCTCGCGTTCGATCTCCGCTAACTGCGCCTGCTCCTCGGCCAGCAGACCGTCGAAATATGCCTCCAGGCTAAGCTGGCCCTGGCGCTGAAGATTCAGGCAGGTCTGGTGCAGCAGAGGACACTGCCCGCCGGCGGACTGATTGCGCGCGTCGGTGTAGCTCTCGATGTTGCCGCGCAGGTGGTGGCGCTGCCGCTCAAGCTCGTTCTGCCGGATCAGCAAACGCGCGTACTCCTCGCCCTCCGCGCGGTGCGCCTCGATCTTCGCCAGGGCATTCTCGGCCTTATTCAGCTTCGCCAGCGCCTGCTCTAGTTCGCCGCGCTTCTCTAGAAGCTGCTGCTGCTTCTCCTCAAGCTGCAAGCGTTTGGCCTGACGCTGCTCGCTCTGCGCCTGGAGCTGGGCATGGACGATCTGGCGCTCGTCGAGCAGATCGGCCAACGTTCGCAGCGGCTCAATCGCCGCGATGCGCTGCTGGACCTCCGCCAGCTCGCGCTGACACTTGTCGCGCAATTGGTAGAGCCGGTTGCCCTCCTTCCTGAGCGCCTCGTATTGCTGCGCTTCAAGCGTCAGGGTAGCGATCTGCGTGTCCAGTTCGCCCTGCCTCTCCACCTCCGGCATCAGGGCCAGGACGCGCTGGTGCGCCTCGGCAATCTCATCCAGGCGCTGTTGAATGTGGTGAATGTTCGCGCGCGTCGTGGAAAGCGTATTGTTGAGTTCTGCATACTGCTCGCGCAGAGCATTGCGCCAGCTCTCCTCCCGGCGCAGCCTGACAAGCTCGGCCTCCGCCTGGCGATATCGTTCGTCGTCTGGCCGGCTCTCCTCCACGATTTGGTGGGCATTCAATGCTTCCTGCAGGGCCTTCTCAGCATCGGTAAGTTGTTGGTTGGCATATCTGCACTCAGACTCGGCCTGCTTGCGCTCGGCTTCGCAGCGCAGAAGCTGCTCGCGCCGCGCCTTCAATTGCACGGCATAGGCCCGCTGCTCCTCCAGATGCTGTGTATCGCGCAGGTTGCGCTCTTTTAGCCGCTGGTCCTCTTCGCGCGCGTCCTTGAGCGACTCCCGCCACTGCTCCAGGTCGCGCGTCTCGAAGGTCAGGCGCTGAATCTCTCGCTCCTGCTCCAACTGCTGCTCCCTGTACTGCTTCTGGGCCTCCAGCAGGTAATCGGCAGCGGTGCGGTAATCCTCGATTTGCAGCAGGGAGTCGAAGGTCTGCTTGCGCGTGCTGGGCTTTTGCAGGAAGATCGAGGTGAAACTACCCTGAGGAACGCCCAGCGCGTCGCGGAAGAGATTTTCCAGCGAGCGTTCGCGCTCGATGCCAAAAAGTTCGTGCAGCTTATCCTGGACATCGGCCCGCTGCTCCAGGCGAAAATTGGCCTCACGATCGTAGAGCGTCCACGACGCGCCCGCGCCGCAGCGCCGCTCGACCTCGTAGGGGCGGTCGTCGTTGCCTTGCAGGTGAACCACCACGCGCCCGTACTTCTCGCCCTCGCGCACAAACTGATCCTGCTTGTAGGGCATCGAATCAAACAGAGCGAAGCCGATGGCCTCGACCAGGGTGGTCTTGCCCGCCCCGTTAGAGCCGCTGATGGCCGTGGTGCCACGCTGAAAATCAATCGTAATGTGCTTATAGCTTTTGATGTTCTCTAACTCAAGACGCGTGATGAGCATAATACAAAGGCCCTTCCCTACGCACGCAAAAATAAGCCTGTTCGTCTAACCATTCTCTTCGTCCGGGTAAAAAGCGGAAATCTCCACCGCGATTATAACATGACGGCGGCCATTCAGGATACTATGCCCACGTCGTTGTCGACCACGTCCCCCTGGCGCTCGGCCTCGATCTGCTTTGCCTCCTGGTTCTGCATCCAGCGCAGGAAGAACACGCTCATAATGGCGATATAGAAGAGGTTCACCGGCACCCACATAATCAGCCCGCCCAGTTGTTGGTCCAGTCCGTGCGAGATGCCCCACACGATCGGGTCCGAGAGGTAGGGTGCGTAGAGCGGCGAGGCGAAAGTCAGGCCAGCGCCCAGCAGAACTGCCGGCATGCCCATCAGGAAGATATAGAGAACCTGCCCGCCCAGCGAGAGGCGGGGCAGCCTGGGCGATGGACTGAGCATGGGCCACCAGCTTAAAATGCCGAAGATGATAAAGGTAGCGTGCTCGAAAATATGCGTGGTCTCGTTCTCCAGCGTAGCGTTGTAGAGCGAGGGAATGTGCCAGATCAGGAAATCGGCGTTGTAGAGAAGAAAGGCCAGCGGCGCCCAGGTCAACCCTTTGAGCAGCAGGAAGATGACGCGCCTATCCAGCAAACGCTCGAGCATCCACGCCGGAGTGCCGATCAGCAGCAGGGGTGGCCCGAAGGTGGTCAGACACAGATGTTGCAGCATATGGGCGCTAAAGAGATAGTCGTCGCCAAGCTCGTCCAGCGGAGAGATCAGGGCAAGCAGCATAATCAGCACGCCCAGCAGAAAGGCAACGGTCTGTCCCCGCTTGACAGGGACATCTGGATAGAAACGCCGGCGATAAGGGCCGAGCGCGTACAGGTACAGGCCAAGCGCCAGCGCCGTCCCGATCAGGATCGAGGGCGCCAGGTTCCAATGCGTCAGCCAGAAGGTGAGATCTATATTTGCTGCCATTGCCATGCCTTTCAAGAGAAGAGAAAGAGTTTTCCGTTTCCAACTATAGCACCCTTCCTCCATACCGACAAGCTACCCTCACCCCGTTCCATCTACAACCAATGTTCAGGTCATTGTAAGGTAGGGTAGATCGTTTGCAAGGATGGGGAAAGGCGCTTGCCCGACAATAGCGAGCGTCAGAATATCTGAAAAACCGCAGCAAAGGGTTAAGCTAACCAGCATGAAAACACTCAATCTCAAGGAAACGAAGAGGGAGCCTGGGGCGTGGCGGCAGACTGTTTCCGGGTATATAAATCTGATGAAGCCTCACGTCACGGTTCTGCTCCTCGGCACGACGGTGGCGGCAATGGCTATCGCGCAGCGTGGCTGGCCGGGCCTGGGACTGGTCCTGGCGACGCTGCTGGGGGGAACGATGGCGGCGGGCAGTGCGAACTGCATAAATTGCTATATTGATCGCGACATCGATCAGGTGATGACGCGCACGCAACGCCGCTCGCTGCCCTCCGGCAAGGTGCGGCCCACGCAGGCGTTGATCTTCGGCCTCCTGCTGGGGATCAGCTCGTTCGCGGTCTTTGGCCTCTTTGTGAACCTGCTCAGCGCCTGCCTGGCTCTGGCGGCCATTCTCTTCTATGTCTTTATTTACACCCTCTGGCTCAAACGCTCCTCTACGCAGAACATCGTCATCGGCGGGGCCGCAGGCGCGGTCCCCGTTCTCATCGGCTGGGCCGCCGTGACGAACAGCGTGACACTGGCGGCCATCTGGCTCTTCGCGATCGTCTTCTACTGGACGCCTCCCCACTTCTGGGCGCTCTCCCTGCTCATCGAGAAGGACTACGCCCGCGCCAACGTGCCTATGCTGCCGGTCGTGATGGGGGAGCGCGAGACGAAAAAGCAGATTCTTCTCTACTCTCTCATGCTGCTGGCCGTGACGCTCATTCTTTTCGCCATGAGGGCTATGGGCTATTTTTACCTGGTGTGCGCGGTCATTCTTGGTGGTATACTTATATATATGTCGATCCGTCTGCTGCTCGATCAAACGAGAAAGTGGGCACGCACAATCTTCTGGTATTCTAATTGTTATCTGGCGATTATCTTCGCGGTAATGGTCCTGGATCGAGTCATTCACTAGAGGCAGGCAAGAGCATGAGAATGAGTTGGCGTCTGGCTTCCCGCTTCTCCGTGGTTACGCTGGCACTGCTGGTCGTGCTCATCGTGGCCCTCTGGGGGCTGCGCACAAATAATATTCCGGCGGGCGCTACTCCCAGCACAAACCAGTCGGGCCTGCAAGGCACCGACCTGGGCAGCACGCCCGCGCCGGATTTTCGCCTCACCGATCAGTTTGGCAAACAGATCTCGCTCTCGCAGTTTCGCGGCGAGCCGGTGGTGCTGACCTTTATGTACACCCACTGCCCCGATGTCTGCCCCCTGACGGCGGAGAAGCTGCACCAGGTCCAGCTCCTGCTGGGCAAAGATGCCTCCCATGTTGTGATGCTGGCCGTGAGCATCGATCCCAAAGGGGATACCCGCGCCGCCGCCCTGAGCTTTTCGCGCGCGCACAAACTGACGACGAACTGGCATTACCTGATCGGCACCCATGACCAGCTCTCGCCCGTCTGGAACGCCTATAGCGTCTACGCGCAGGACGCAACGGATAGCAAGATCACCCATACCGACGCAGTGTATCTGATCGACAAACAGGGCCGTGAGCGCGTCTTCTTCGCCGACGATTTCACCAACGATCAGTTGACCAGCGACCTGAAGGTGCTACTGGCTGAATAGCTCATCAAGATTACCTTGTCAAAATCCTTTATTCCTGGTATGCTATTGAAAAGGGATCTACTCCTGGGAAGAGAGTCCCGACAGATCGTAAACCATTCTCGAAGGAAAGCGAGATCTGATGAATACTCCTCTGAAAAATACCAGCGTCACGGAAGAAGAACTGCTCGCTTCTGACGTTGCCGCTGATGAAGAGCAAGTAGAAGAAGAAGAGGAAGCCCATATTCATTTGCCAGGGCCGAGCCTGTGGCCTCTGCTTCTGAGCGCGGCCATCTTGCTGGTCTTTGTTGGCATTATCCTGATCGGGACGCCTCAAAATGACGCGTTGGCCGGACTGGCTCCCTGGTTTATTTTCATTGGTCTTCCTTGCGTGCTCGTCGGCATTATGGGCTGGGCGCTCGAAGATCCTCACGCCACAAAACATGGCGGCCCCGCGCGCGCTAAAGATGGTCAGTACGCAACCTCGTTCGCCGAGGCTGCGCTGACCGGCAAACCGACCGTTTTCGCTGCCCAGACGTTGGACCAGGCCGAGGCTGTGGTGGAGCAGACGGTGACGATCAGCAGCACCGCCTGGAGCGCGCACCCGGTGAAGGTCTTTGTGGAGCGCGAGGGCGTGGTGCTTTCACTCTACGGCAAGGTCGAGCTGGAGGCGCAGAAGAAAGAGGTTGAGGCCAACCTGCGTCAGGTGCCCGGCGTGCTCGACGTGATGAACTTCCTGGTGGCCGAGGACGAACTGCTGAACGCGGTGAATGCGGTGATCGATAATCTGAAGGCTTCCGGTAAGCTCGAGGGCGCGAACGATCTCTCGGTGCTGGTCGAAAACGGCATCGTGAGCCTCTACGGCAACGTGCCCGACAATGCCATGAAGTATCTGCTGGAGCGCGAGATTTCCGCCATCCCCGGCGCACGCGTGGTGATTAACCATATCGGGCTGAATAAGGATATCCCCGGCAACCTCGGCAAGACCACCAATCGCATCGGGCGCATTTAGTTCGTCCCCGTCAGACAGAAGAGAAGCCTCGCACATGCTCTATTGCGTGTGCGAGGCTTCTCTTCTGTCTGAGCCTGTTACCGCTTGCGCAGGAACGCCGGGATGTCGATTACGTCCCCCGGAGGCGCGTTGCGGT
>Ga0209581_1004496_pt1 | contig 11179 bp, 15 predicted proteins | sample Coa_R2_FD_187160 | JGI IMG/M metagenome (GOLD analysis project Ga0209581, IMG submission 187160) | Surface soil microbial communities from Centralia Pennsylvania, which are recovering from an underground coalmine fire - Coalmine... | ecosystem: Environmental > Terrestrial > Soil > Unclassified ...
ACGGACCGGGCAAGCTGACGCAGGCGATGGGTATCACGGGGGCGGACTACGGGCGCGATCTCTGCGGCGACGAGCTGTTCCTGGAAGACGCGGATCGGCCGCGGGGCGGAGTAGGGCGCTCGCCGCGCATCAATGTAGGTTACGCCGGGGAATGGGCGGCCAGGCCGTGGCGGTTTTACGAGCGCGGCAACCGCTACGTCTCGGTCCGCCCGCGCGACTGAGCGGCGCGCCGGCCCGGCGAGCTGTCTGTGACAGGCCGGGCGCGTCTGCTAATTTAGCCTACTCCCTGCCGGCGCGCCCGTAGCTCAACTGGACAGAGCATCGGACTTCGGATCCGAGGGTTGGGGGTTCGACTCCCTTCGGGCGCGCCAGTAAATCCAAGGGTTTTCTGGTTTGTCGATATATCACTGAACCCGTTTGACAACCAATTTGACAACCAATAGGGCCGGGAACGGTATCGAGCTCACGCGTGCGGCCGTGATCGCAGCGTCCAGACACGCGAAGGTGGGATAGTCGAGTAGCCGGTGCCAGGCCGGCTCGGGTTTTGGCGGTCGCGTTAAGGAAATCTAGAGGGTCTTATATTTTTATCTGACCATTCTGACCAAACTGACCAATCAATCAAAAAGCCCTTGTCTCCGTTGGGTTTTTCGCTGGTCAGTTTTCGATTTGAGTAAAGCGCAGTCTGACCAAACTGACCACGGCGCTCAGTTCTTGGCTAGGAAATCATCCATCTTCCCGGCCGCCCTCGCCGCGTGAGGCATGAAGTGAGCGTAGGTCTTGAGGGTGGTCGTCGCGTCCCGGTGTCCAAGGAGATGGCTCACCTCGATCACGGACACGTCGGGGTCCTGAAGCAACACGCTCGCGACCGTATGCCTGAGCATATGGAGGGATTTGCGTTCTAAGCCGGCGCGCTTCAACAGTTCATGATACGAGCGGAGCACGTTGCGCGGCTCCAGCGCGCCGCCGGTAGCTGTCGTGAATATCAGGTTGGTGATGCAGGCGACTGCCCAGCGCCTCACCGCCGCCGGCTTGCCGATGGTTGAGTTTGCCCAGTCGGTGCCCAACCTGACCGAGGCGAGCACGAATCTCTACGAGGTTCTGAAGGGCCGTAACCTCGAGGTATATCCCGATGGCGATCTACGCCTGGCCGTCTCTCGCTGCGTAGCGCTCGAAACTTCGCGCGGATAGCGCATCGCTAAGGAGAAGGCGAGTCACAAGATCGACTCCATCGTCGCGCTCGCGCAGGCCGCGCTCGGGGCCGTGCAGCAAGGGCAGGTTGATGGCGGAGTCGATCACGACTTCATGCGGCAGGCACAGTCTACCCTCGCCGCCGCGAGTGCCGCTCGCCATCGCGACGGCGGCGACATCGAATCCGCGGCGCATAGGCTATACGCCCGCGGTCAGGATGTTGCCGCTGCCGAAGATCGCGCGGCGCTGAAGGCGCGTACTCGCTGGGGGAAGTGGCGGAGCTTCTGAAATGAATCGAGTCGATTTGTGCGGCGCACCGCCCCGAAAGCTGACATCAAATTGGCGCGAGACTCTCTTCGAGCGCGTCGGCAAGCGCCGCGAGTCCGCCCGCGCCCGCGAGGCGCTGAAGAACTTCCGGCCCTTGAGCCCGCCGAAGGTGAAACCATGAAGGCTAAGGTCAAGAGACGCCGATGCGCCCTCTGCGGCCGAGATGTACCGGGCCAACTACCGGCCGATCAGCGCAGGCGCCTGGAGCGCGGCCGCTGGCCGGTTTGTAGGACATGCCGTGAGAGCGCGACGGTGTATGATCGCGAGCGGAAGGTCGGCACGCTGCCCGCCAATTTGCGGCGTGCCTATCTCCTCGACGAGCACGGCCGAGCGGCAGCATGAGACACTACGCCGCTGCTGCCTGTACCCGCTCGCGAAGTTCGGCAAGGCGCTGCGCCGCCGCGAGGCTCAGGGCGACCTCGGTCTCGAAGCGCTTAGCGCGGTCGAGGACCGGCTGCAGTTCAGCGGCAGTCGGAGGTCGCTTCGAGACCAATGGCAGCAACTCGTGCAGCCTCGCTATGCGATCGTCGATTATTTCTAGAGGCTGGTCCACTCCATCATGGTCCAGCGCATCGGTAAGCTCGATACGTTCGATCCGGGCAATCAGTTCCGGCGCCAGCGTCGCGTACCCGCCATCGCACCAATGGCCGCCCTCGTCGATCGCTGGATAGCGCTTTGCCTCGCGGCGCAGTGCCTTCATGTCGCGAAGACCGAGCACTCGCAGGCTCTTTTGCACTTCCTGGGCTATAAGCGCTTTCAGAGCCGCTGTCGCCGATTTCCTGTTGCCCTGCATCGTCTTGTGCCCTCCTGATGAGTCATTTAGCAGCAGCATCGAAGCGGCGCAAGTACTTGATTTGTAAAGGTTTTTTGACAGATTATCTGTCAGAATTTATGATTAAGAAGTACTCTGCTAATCTCGGCAACATGGCGCTCTGGTGGTGCGAACGCTGCGGCGAGACGGGGCATAGGGGGACAGCGGTTTACTGCCGAAGATGCGGAGCAAGACTCGTCCCGCACTACGATCCGCCGCCCAGGCCCGCGGCGCCAAGCGCGTGGCAGTCGGTGCCGGCGCTAGTGCGCTTCGGTGTTTGGCTCATCGTTCTCCCACCACTGTTGGGCTTCGCCTCATGCGCGGCGTGCACGATGCTTGCGGCTCTCGCGCACCATTGAAATTCGACCATGGTTCGGCTGTATCGTCGAGAGGGTCTTAAGCGTCTAGGCCTCGTTCTGGGCTGCGCGTCATCGATCGCGTGGATCATCTACTTCGCGCCCTATTTTCGCCGCGTCTATACCGTCTACTATGAGTTCCCCGTCGTCTCCGACTCTGCTATTGACGCGGTTGCTCGGCGACTCAGCCAGCAGACGCCAATATCTGTCCGAGGCAGTGCGCTTGCCGATCGAGCGGTCGCTGACGGCGGGTTCCGGCAGCTAACACGCAACCAGCAGATAGCGGTCTTGGAGTATTTAGAGGGCGTTCGTCTCAACGACTTCGCGGAACCAATCTTTTTGCTTGCGCATCCTAAGAGGATCGCATTTTCTGGCACGATGTTTGATCGTGACAACCAACCTGACAACCGTCTCACGCGGAATGGGTTCGAGCGGCGCGAGAGCGCGAAAACCTAACGGCGCGTAGGCCGATTCGGCACTTCTGGTCTGCGCGAGTGTGGACTGTCGCGGACTGAGTAATCGACTGATTGGTCCGCTAGAATCCGCCAGATTCCAACTGCCGCGAACTTCGGATCCGAGGGTTGGGGGGTTCGACTCCCTTCGGGCGCGCCAACGGTCTCGATTCAAAATCGATTCGATCCGTTGGCGAGAAAGCGCCGCTGCTCGGTTTGTGGGGCGGCGCTCCGATACCGATTTGCGCTCACCCGGCCGCGTATCAGAGTCTCGGGCAAATCAGAAGCGGACGAGAGCGTCGCTCAGGGTCGCGATTTCAGGAGGAACGTCAATGTCAACGCCTTCGTAGCCGGGAAATCCGCCCCAGCGAAACACGAGCCGCAGGTATGCGACGAAATGGAGTTCGTGGCGCTCATTGAGCAACTCCGCGTCGGCGCGCGCATCCGGAATCGCAATTCCGTAAGGCTCGCCGCCGCTGGTGTTCGACTTCTGCAGATCGTCGGGTGCGATCACGATGAAACCTTCGCCGTCCTCGAACGACTCCTCCGCGTCGGCCAGTGCGCCTTCCAGCGGGTAGACGACCAGAGGGTCGGGCGCGACCGAGCCGCTCGCGGAGCGAGGCTCGCGTGCTCGCCCATCCAGTTGACCATGCCCACCACTTCGTAGAATGCGCGCAGCGCGAGCGGGAGCGCCCCGAGCTTTTTCTCCAGACGCGCAATCTGTCGGTGAATCGATCGCCCCGGCGGGTCATGAACGCCGGCCTCGTAAGCGAATCGGTAGCCGATTGCGCGCAGCCGGGCGGTTACTTCGCCCACGTTAAGATTGACTCGCCGCATCGTTTCGTACGCTACGGCCAGCGCGTCGGCGGCATAGGGATCGGCTCGCACCGACGGGCCGAGCGCGATCAGTTCCTCCCAGGCCTTTTCGTATTCGCCCGCAACGTAACGGTCGAATATGGGCAGGGCGCCCCGGTTGTAGCGGCGCAGGACGGCGTCACGTTCCTGCGGGTCGGCCGGCAGCGTCTGTTTCAGAATCGGACTCGGCGCGACCCTGGCTACGGGTCCGACGGTCTTGGTTCGCGCGGCGGCGTATTCGCGAAAGGAAGGGTCGAACCCCTTAAGATCGCGCGCCGCGATGCTTTCGGGCCGCATGATCCATTCCTCGCGCATCGCGCGCCCGTTCCATGCCCAGATGCGTATACCGTCGCGGTACGCCAGAGCCGGCCCGCCACCCCGGTGAAGCAGCAATTTTTCGTTCAAATGCATTTCAACCGGGCGATCGGATAAAACGACCGACTGCGTGAGCGGCCACCACCACGGACCTGCGACGCGGGCTGCGGTCCAGGCGGACGGCAGAAGCCGCGGCACTGTGCGTCCAGCGAAGGCGACCTCGTCGAGCGCCATCGTGGCGAACGAATAGTGGCAACCGATCGCGCCCGACATCAGGGTATTGATGGTGCTCCAGCCGTTTTGGCCGCTCAGTGTCCCGCGCAGATAATGCTCGGCGCGGCTGAGATCGTCGCGCTCGTCAAGCTTCGCAACCGAGTCGTTGACGTTGTCATAAAGCCCGATACGCGCCAGGAGTATCGACGTCTGAATTATCGTGTGCGGCTGCCCGGCCCGACCGGCCTGCTGCATTACCAGCGCCATCGGTTTGCCTGCCGCGGAAACCAGCGATTTCCAGTCAGGCTGGTCGGCACTCCTGCACATTGCCGCCTGCAAGCGTTCGATCAGTTCCCGTTCGCGCTGGTATCGGCTCATCGCCTGCACGATTTGTTGCCATAGAGCATCGTGGCCTGCGCTCAAAAGGCCCATCGCCCATAGGCCGGCATAAGGAGAATCGAACCACAGGAAAAATCTGGGCGGCGGTAGATCGCAGGCGAGATAAACCTCACGGACGGCTGCTTCGGCCTTTGGACGCTCGACCGGCGCGGTCGAGAGCAGGCGAGACAGCCATTCGGCGCGGACCTGCGCAGCCTGGGACATCGCCGGGCAGCTTACTCAGACCGTTGGCGGAAAGCACTATGGCCGATCAATGACAAGCCATGCGCCGGATGCTGGACGAAAAACTTCCAAAGCCGCTCGGAATGACCATGCACGAACTGTCGCTCACGCGGCGCGTTGCGCCGAACCGTGTCACGCAGATCGTTGATGGCCGTCGTGGCGTGAGCCCGGAGAGCGCGCTGCTCGGTCTTGTGATCGTCGCGGCCGCGAGCGCGAACGTGAAGAGAGAAAGCCATCGGGTGGCGGTTTTCAGAGAGATTGCGACCTCGGCCGTGGTCACGCGGATCGAAATCCCGCTCCCGCTTGGGCGCGGGTCATGGCTTTATTCCGGTTACGATGCTCCAGTAGCCGAAAGTCGCTTTGACGTCGACCTTGCGAAAACCCGCGTCACGAAGCATCGCCTGCAGTTCGCGTTTAGAATACTGCTGCCCGGGCATGCAGATCAGCATGTCCACATTGAAAGCCGCTACCGGGAATGGCCCGGTCCGCTCGTCGTTGAAGAGCATCTCGTGGATCACGATCCGGCCGCCCGGCGGGAGGCTCTCGAAGCTCTTGCGCGCAAGAAATCGGCACTGCTCCGGCGGCCAGTCGTGAAAGATCATTCCATAAAAGTGGAGGTCCGCCTCGGGATACGAGTCGGTGAAGAAGTCGCCGGGATGAGTCGAAATACGCTCCGACAGTCCCAGCTCGGCGGCGTACTCGCGCGCGGCCGCACAGATCGTCGGTTGGTCGAACACGATCGCCTTGAGCTTCGGGCGAACGGTTGTGGCGCCGATGGAATGTGCGCCTGAGCCGCCGCCGACGTCCAGCATCACGCGATGCCGCGACAGGTCGAGTTTGCGGGGCCATACCATCCCGGGCCCGAGACTCGCGCTATGCATTGCGCGGGTGAAATCCGCCGCATGTTCCGCGTGCCATGACGCGAAAACGCCGCGCGGATCGGAAAATACGCCCTGCGGCTTGTCGGTCAATACCGCTTCACGCAGCGAGTCGGGCGACCACGTCGAAATGATCGGCCGCCACGCATTGTAGAACCAACCGAAATAGAACGGGCTCGACGGCAGCATATATTCGCGCGACCGGCCGGTAAGCGAAAAGCGATCGCCACGGCGCGCTACCAGGCCCAGCGATGCGCACACGGCGAGCAGCGTTTCCGCGGGGCGGGGCGAGAGCTGCCTCGCCTTGCAAATCTCGGCAAGCGTGAGTGGTTTTTCCGCAAGCAACTCGAAGAAGTTCAGTTCATGGGCGACCAGCACCGCGGGATACCCCCAGATGCCGAGCATCACATCCCATAGGACGCGATCGTCCGTGCGCGGCGCATGAAGCTTTACAGCTCGTCGAGTTGACACCTTGGATGCCCCCATACCTCTCGATGCATGAGAGGCGGCGAAAGTTCATGCAAATGTACCATCCGTGTTGCGCGCGGCGGCTTTCGCTCCTGCGCAGCCCGCTCCCCGCGTGGCGCTCACGATCTACAGATTTTATTTCCTCCAGTCGGCGGTTCGTGCTCGGCGCGCCGGAGCCGCGGCAAAATTACGGACTGGATCTCGCTCAATTGGACGCCCGGTCATTGATGCGATTTCTCTGGTGATGCGCGGATGCCTCGACTGAATCAGCGACGGCACGCCCGGTAATCTCGTCAGCGATTATGCTGCTGAAAAGAACGAATTTCGAGGTGTCGACGACACCGCTTTCAACAGATTGCTCTAGCCGCGTTTCGCCGGCCTTCCATCAATGGCTCGTCGGTTACTGATTGCGACTCGCAACAATGGCCTGCGTCAGGCGCGACCCGGCCCGTAACCAATCGTCCTCGAAACGGCGACAGGCCGTTATCTTCCGGCAAGACACAATCTGGCGCGCCCGAAGGGAGTCGAAACCTGCGACATCACGCAGGGTTCGCGACCCGATCCGTTAGAGCAAGGCCGTTCATCGACTACGTTCGCGAAAAACCGCCTCCACGTTGTTACCGTCCGGATCGAGTACAAACGCAGCGTAGTAGCCGGGCGGATAACCTTGTGCGACATCACGCAACCCCGGCGCGCCATTATCGACGCCGCCGGCCTTGAGAGCCGCTGCGTGGAACGCCTCGACCTCCTCGCGATTTCGCGCAACAAAAGCCGTGTGCTGCCGGGCACTATGCGGATGATAGCGATCGATCCAGAAAACCGGGTATTCGACGCCATACCCGATCCCGTCGGCTCCGTCGATCGGAGGCAGCTGCATGACTCTGTGGAGACCAAGAGCATCCAAAGCTGCGTCGTAGAAGGCAGCTGAGCGTGCGACATCTGCAACACCGATTCCAGTGTGATCGATCATTCAAGATCTCCTTGTCAGAGAAGCGAAATCCCGTCGAAAGAGGGTGCGCCCGGTGTGCCCGGGAACCGCGCTTCCTCCGCGGTTCCTTTTGGCCTGAAATAGCTGGAAACAACTGCATTGCAATGCGTTTTATGGTGGCATCGGGTGCAACCAGACGCGGCAGTCATTCGAGACCCTGGTTCGGAGAAATCCTGATAAATTCTGCGCTAATTCGCGTCCAAAAATGGCACAGAAAATGCCTTATTCGCTATTTGTGTCGAGAATCGAGGCTAGTTCGAGCCAAGCCTCAAGGATCAACGACACCGAGGAGAACGAAAATGGCCGCTTTTTGGATCGCCATCGTTGCCTATTACAGCGTCTACAGCTTTTGCCTCATCGCGAAGGCAGCACATATGCGCAAGAAGGCGCAAGCTGAAACAGGAGAGTGCGACGTCCCGCACGCACCCCGCTTCGCTTAGCGCCGATAACTCAGCGCCCCTGTGCGCCTGGGCGCGTACGACCACTCGCCGGGCGCAACTATACGTCAAGGGGGCAACGGACTGCGCGTCCAACAGGTCGCGCGTCGCGGAACACAAGAAGTGATCCGCCTCGAGCGCCCGCCATCGCCCGCTGCGCGGCGCCGCCAGCAAACTCGCAAATCCGCAGCCTTTTCAGTTCGTGCCTGGCGAACTTGTCTCGGCGCCGCGAAATGCGTGGTAAGTCATAAGCGCCACGACCGCGAGCACGAATGAGGCCAGTATGCTCCATGCGTCGAAGCCGGGAAGCGAAGGCCCGCGAATCCCCCGGAACAGCATGCCGCCGACCAGCGCGCCGATCATGCCGAACGCCATGTCGCGCAGCGTTCCCTCCCAGGTCCTGTTCACCATCCGATGGGCCACAAATCCAACGACCAGTCCTACGACGATCCATGCGATCGCGCCTTCGCTTTGCGGGCTCGGCTGAGCCACGGCCTCGGCAAAGGCCGGGGCGTCAATGAGCGGCGCAAATAACGGCAGCGACAAGGCGTACGAATACTTCATTTGAGATGCTCCACTTCGGCAGGCAGTTTGCACGATGACTGAAATTGCATCGTGATGGGATGATTCGTTCGAACGCAACCGCCATACCGTATTCGGATTGCGATGCGAACTGAACGATTGTCGAGCGCTCGCTTGCGTCGCAGTCGCGATAACGCGGTTCGCCTCGGCAGGCGACGCGGCCGCGGGTTTATCGCTGTCGCGATCGGAGTCTACTGATGTCCCCTTATTATTGGTATTCCTCGTTATACAAGATTAGTGAGTTCCGGCAAAATTCGCGACGCGAACCGGGACGACCATCAATGCCGAGCTTGAATTTGTAGTCGATATCGCGATCGGATTTTAGTCGATCGCGATCGATCTGCGCTGCTGCGGCAACAGGGCGGCCACAGACTGACGGCGCTCTTATCTGCCAGTTACGAATGGATATCCGATGACATACGGGCGGGGCGCCTGCTTGGCGGTTCTCACATCCAGCAGCGACACTTCGTACTCACAGGTGATCTCGGGCATCGCGGGATGTTTCTGGCCGAACAGACTCATCAGTCCGTCCCAGAAATTGAATTTGGGAAGCAGTTTTTGATCGAGTACGACCTCGCCGGTCCAGTAGTTGATCGAGCCGACTCGTTTGGTCTCGGAGCAGATCTGTCCGCAGCCGTTGTCGCGCAGGCACGACTCGTCAGCTATACCGGGTACGCCGTAGATCCGCACTGAGCCCGGAGTGATGTACCTACGCATGCTTCAGCGCCACCACCAAGACCAATTGTTGATCATATGCTCTACCCTAATCAACAGATGCGCTTGAAACCGCTTCTCGTAGTGTCGTGACTGAGCCGAAGCTATTTTACGATCTACATCGCCGAGGCTGCCTTAATTGGTCAAATATCGTCAAACCACATCTCATCCGTTTAACCGTTGGCTATTTTCATCGCCGAACGGGCGAGCATCTCTGCACTACCGAGTATGAATCAAATCGCCTAATTTCTGATGACTCGGGACTTACTCGATTGGCTGATTCACTGAGTCCGTCACGTCCTTCGGAGACAATCGCATCGTGGGTGCAAGGGCAGCGCGGCAGAGGGCGTACGTCGGGCCGAAAAAGGCTATAGCGAGTCGATATCGCCTTGATTGGTCAAAGTCTCGCGATGCTGTTGACATCGCCGTTTCGGTACGGTTACGTCACGATGGTTATTTGTTCGAGCGCTGACCATCGTGACAACTGACAGTCACTCGGATTCGCGGACGTGGTAGCGGCGCGCCTGAAACCTGAATTACCTGGCGGCTGAAGTAGCAACGCGGCCAGGGAGAGGGGATGTGGAAATGCTGAAGAAGCCCGCAATCTACTTTCTTTGCGTAGCAGTCGCATGCGTCACGGCGGGTTGCTCGTCGATGACGCCCGAGCGCGAGCGGGATTGCCTGCTCGGGGCCGGGGCCGGCGCCCTGGTAGCCGGCGGCGCGATGGCCGGCGCACTGGCCGGTGGACATGCGCATTCGGGATCCTGGGAAATGGGAGTTCCGCTGGCCGCCTTCGGCGGCGCGATCTTCGGCGCGCTTGTAGGATGCTCGTTCGCGAAAGAAGCGCCTCCGCCGCCCGCACCTCCACCGCCGCCACCGCCGCCTCCGCCACCACCGCCTCCGCCGCCGGCGCCGGAGAAGATTATCCTGCGCGGCGTGCACTTTGATTTCGACAAATCAAACATCCGTCCACAGGATGCGGCAGTGCTGGATGAAGCGGCCGCGACTCTCAAATCGCATCCGAATGTGACGGTCAACGTCAACGGTTATTGCGACGCTATCGGCACGGTGCGTTACAACCTGCGCCTGTCGGAGCGGCGCGCCGACGCTGTGGTGCGCTATCTGGCGGATCACGGAATCGCGGAGAATCGGCTCATTCCGCACGGTTACGGGAAGACCGATTTCGTCGCGACGAACAAGACCGCTGAAGGCCGCGCGCAGAACCGCCGGGTCGAAATGGTGCCGAACCAGTAAGGCCGCGTGAGTATCGCGGGCGGTGACGAGCGGTCACCGCCCGCCAACGAACGCGACTCGATCTAATGAGCACCGGCGGCGGCGCATCCGCCGCCGGTGCCTCAACGCAAGTCAGAAGCGCGGGTTTCAGTCCTTCACCGCTGCTTTTCCCAATCGTCAGTTTGTAAAGACCGCTGTTGAGGATTGGCTGACGCGGGGGCGGGTCCCGGTTCCGGATTCGGCTGAGACGCGGCCGGTGCTGGTGCGGTCGGAACGCCAGGCGCTGGAACAGGTTTGGGCGCTGAGGCGACTTGCGGAAGCGGCGTCATGTTCACAGTCAGCGTGTCGTCCGAAAACTTGTACGCCGCGCCAGTGGCGAAATCGACGACGCCACCGATGATCCCACCGGCCAGGAGGTTGCCCCATACCCAGCCCGACGTTCCGCTGGTTACGGTTGCTGAGGTGTCCTGGTAGCCGTCTTTGTGGAATACGAAAGTGTGATTTTGGTCTCTCTTCAGCTCAACCGAAGTTGGAGTGACCACCTTCAACTCTCCATTGTCGATCGACACTTCCGCCCCGGCAGGATTCGAACTCAGCCCGAGAGGTTCAGTGCGCCCGTTGACGACGGTCGCGCACCCGCAGACAGCAAGCAGTGAAATGAAAAAGACGTTTTTTGTGAATGACATGCCTCCCCCTTATAGAGCTGCTCGCCTGGGCGGCATTCTATACGAGTATAGACAT
>Ga0209581_1004501_pt1 | contig 11177 bp, 10 predicted proteins | sample Coa_R2_FD_187160 | JGI IMG/M metagenome (GOLD analysis project Ga0209581, IMG submission 187160) | Surface soil microbial communities from Centralia Pennsylvania, which are recovering from an underground coalmine fire - Coalmine... | ecosystem: Environmental > Terrestrial > Soil > Unclassified ...
CGATTTCGTCGACGGCCATCAGCACGTCCACCTGGTGCCGCAGGTGCGCGGCGCCCTGCTCAAGGTCGTCGCCGAGGCGGCACCCAATGCATGGGTGCGGCAATGCGGCCGGGCGCGGGCTGCGCGACGGCTGCGCGACGCCAAGGCGCTGACGCTCGACGTACTCAGCCTCGGTTTGCGAAGCGCCGCCCGTCGCAAGGGCATCGCGACCAATCCGGCCTTTGCCGGAGCCTATGACTTCAATACCAAGACGCCGTTCGCCAAGCTTTTTCCGCGCTTCCTCGAAGGCCTGCCGGAAGGCGGCGTGGTGATGTGCCATCCGGGCCACGTCGACAGGGAACTGGAGGCGCTCGACCCGCTGACGCAGCAACGCGAGCGGGAGTTTTCCTATTTCAGCTCCGATGAGTTTCCCGGCGTGCTCGCCGCACACGGACTTGCGCTGGCGCAGCCCTAAAGCACCACCACTTTGGTGCCGATCTTGACGCGGTCGTAGAGGTCGATGACGTCGACATTGCGCATGCGGATGCAGCCCGACGAGACGTTGTGGCCGATGGTCCACGGCTCGTTCGAGCCGTGGATGCGGTAGAGCGTCGAGCCGAGATACATGGCGCGGGCGCCGAGCGGATTGTTCGGACCGCCGGACATGAAATGCGGCAGGCCCGGCTGGCGCTCCAGCATCTCCTTGGGCGGCACCCAGTCCGGCCATTCCTTCTTGGCCGAGATGGCGTGCGTGCCGGCCCAGGTGAAGCCGGGGCGGCCGACACCGATGCCGTAGCGCAACGCCCTGCCGCCGTCTTCGACCAGATAGAGGAAGTGGTTTGGCGTATCGATGACGATGGTGCCAGGGGCTTCCTTGCCGCTGTAGGCCACTTCCTGACGCAGGAACTGCGGGTCCATGCGGTAGCCTTGCGCCGGCTGCTCCAGCATCGGGTCGATCTGCGCCGGCGCACTGACATAGGTCGGCTGCTGCGGCGGCGCCGGGTAGAGATTGGGCGGCGGCGCAGCAACCCGCGGGGCAGGCCCGTGCTCGCCGAACAGGAATTCGATGAAGCCGCCGCCGAGATTGCCTGGCGGCGGCGGCACCATCACCACCATTGGCGGCGTCGCCGGCGTCTGTGCGGCAGCCAAACACGGCAGCAGTGCGGTGACAGCGGCGAAGAAAATGCGGCGCATCGGAGGACTCACAAACGCGACGCGCAAAGTACAAGCTTAAACAGCAACCGTTTGGTAAACCGGCCTTGTCGCACGCCCGCATATAACCGCCGGCACCGCGTTTCGTGGCGTTAGAGTTTATTTTGCGTAAAACGCGAACCAGCATGGTAAACGCGCGGTTTAATCGAACGGCGCAACGCGGTGTTAAGCGCTCGCCGGGTAGAACCTCACCGGGGAAAGTTGGGGGCGGCCCGTGCAGCGCAAGGTTTTCCGCGTCGAACAAATGTTCGCCGAACGGCGCAAAGCGGCGGCTCCCGCACGTGAAGCGATCGATCAGCTCAAGGCGCTTGGCGAACTCGGCCGCCGCGACATCGGCGGCGACGAGCTTCGGCGCGAGCTCGCTTCGGTGCAGGAAGCCATTGCGCACAACAAGCGCGAGCTCGCATCGCTGATCGGCCAGAGCAAGGACCGCCGCATGACGCGCGCCGCCGGCGAACTCGGCGCCGCAATTGCCGGCATGGAAAAGGCGACGCAAAAGATCCTGCACCAGGCCGAGACCATCGACGAATGCGCGCGTGCGCTCGCCGCCGGCGCCCGGACCGACTATGAGCGGGGGCTTGCCCAGGATATCCAGGACCATACGGCGCAGGTCTACGAAGCGTGCAATTTCCAGGACCTCGCCGGCCAGCGCATCGCCAAAGTCATTGACATGCTCAACACCGTCGATGAACGGCTCGCAGCGATGCTTGCGCGCTGCAACGGCCACGCGCCCGTGACCCCGGTGCGCAATTCAAAAGGCGGCGGGCTCATCAACGGGCCGCGGCTCGACGGCGATGTCGGCCACGCCGACCAGCGCGACATCGACGCCATGTTCGGCTAGGCGGGCTTTCGGATCGTTACAAAGCAGCCGAGCGCAATCGCGCCGAAGCTGGCCGCAAGCGCCAGCGCGGCCAGATCGGATGCGCGCTCGACCACGAAGGCCATCACCAGGGGTGCTGCCGCCTGCATGAGCAGCCACGGGCCGGCGAGCCGCCCCATCAGCCGGCCGTAGCCCGAGGCGCCGAACAGCGCCAGCGGTACCGCACCGCGCGTGATGGTGACGAGACCGTTGGCGCCGCCGAACATCAGCGCGAAAGCGGCCGCCGCCGGCGTCGAGACGCCGAGCAGCATCAGCATGACGAAGGCGCAGAGCAGCGTCGACAGCGCAAAGCGGATCACCCACAGCGGATGGATGTCGCGGCCGAAGGTGAACTCGATCAAGCGCGCGCCGACCTGCGCCGGCCCGAACAGCGCGCCGATCCACACCACCGTGCCGGCATCGACGCCGCCGCGCGCAAAAATCGCCAGCAGATGCGCCGACAGGCCTGACGGCACAAAGGCGTAGGAGGCGAAGGCCGCGGCCACCAGAATAAACGGCAGCCCGTGGGGTGGCAGCACCTTGGCGGGCTCGTTGGTGCCGGCCGATGCCTGCTTTTGTATCTCGGCGCGGCTGCGCGGCAGGCCGAGCGCATGCAGCGGCGCCGCGATCGCCGCCAGCAGCAGGGCATAGACGAGATAGGTGCCGCGCCAGCCCACCGCCTCGAGCAGAAAATGCGTTGCCGGCCAGCTCACCGTGGAAGCGAACCCGCCGGCAAGCGTCAGCGCCGTGATCGGCCGCCGCGCGGCACTGCCGAAAATCCGACCAAGGCTGCCGAAGGCGGCGTCGTACAAATTCGCCGCCATGGCGACGCCAAGCACACACCAGGCGGCGAGGTATGCGGGCTCGGTCGCGGCCTGCACGATCAGAAAAAGCCCAAGCGCGCCGACGAGCGAACCCGCCGACATCATCACATGACCGCCGAGGCGGTCGATGCCGCGACCGACGTAAGGCGAGGTCAATCCGGCGACCAGGAGACCGACAGAAAAGCCGCCCATCGCAAAGGAGATCGACCAGCCGCGCTCTTGCGCCACCAGCGGCAGGATGAGAACCGGCGTGTAGTAGATCGAGCCCCAGGACAGAATCTGCGTGACGCCGAGCACCGGCACGGCGCGCCAGGGGCCTTGGACGAATTCACGAAATGGCATCATGCGCGCCACACCTCTTGGGCGCATCATGGATTGCCGGCTCAAGCCCGGCAATGACGGCGGCTAGCTATTGCCGCTGGATCGGCGGCTGCACCGGTTTTGGCGCCGCGGGCGCCGGCGGCCTGGGTCTGGCGGCAGTCTTCGGCCGCTTCTGGCCTTCCGCGCCGCAGCGGACATAGACCATGGTGCCGTAGCGGCCCTGCACTTCCGGATCCATCCAACGCAGGATGAGCACACGGCCATCGAAGGAGACGACCTCGCGATCCTGCTGGCTCGCCGGCGGGTCTTCCTTGGGCCCGATATAGTTCTTATTGCCTGGCGCGCCCTTGAGCGCGAGCTCGGTGGCGTTCGACTGGTCGGCCAGATGCATCATCACGCCGCCGGTCGGACCCATGGTGATGACATAGGGGTTGCGGCACTGGTTCGCGGCAGCCGTGATCGTGCGCTCGCGGTCGGCTTCATTGTGATAGGCGGTCAATCCCCAGCGCCCGACCAGGTTTTGCGCCGGGAACGACGGCGGCATCAGCGGCACGGTGGAGGGCCCGGCGGGCTCGGCCGGCTGCGGCGAGCCAAGATTACCGAAATTGCCCAAGTTGCTGGTTTCGCAGCCGCCGAGCGCGAATGCGCCCAAGGTCAGCACAATCGCCAAATAATGGGGGGAGTAACTCATTCGAGCTCCGGCAGGCTTAAAGGCCAGACTGTGCGGGGCATTGGCGGGACGCGCAAGCATGGCGTGAAGCACCTTAGCCGAGGAACGGTTCCTCCGATCTTAACCGTGGCCCGGCTGGCGGCTCAGCGTCGGCGATCCCCAGCTTGACTTGCCGCGGCCAAAGCCATATTTCCCGAGCAGTTCTCTGGCACTCGCCGCTAACGAGTGCTAAGAGACTGAAAAACATAAAGTTTCTGTCCCAGACCCGCGCGGGAAGCGCCGACGAGGAAGCCATGGCCAAGACCAAGTTTCGTCCCTTGCATGACCGCGTGGTCGTGCGCCGCATCGAGGCAAGCGAAAAGACCAAAGGCGGCATCATCATCCCTGACACCGCCCAAGAGAAGCCGAGCGAAGGCGAAGTCATCGCCGTCGGTCCCGGCGGGCGCGATGAAAACGGCAAGCTCATTCCGATCGACATCAAGGCCGGCGACCGCGTGCTGTTCGGCAAGTGGTCGGGCACCGAAGTCAAGCTCGACGGCGAGGATCTCCTGATCATGAAGGAGTCCGACATCATGGGCGTGATCGCCTGACATCAGAAAATCCAACGGAGTAATTTGAAATGGCTGCCAAGGACGTAAAATTTTCCGGCGACGCGCGCGACCGCATGTTGCGCGGCGTCGACATCCTCGCCAATGCGGTGAAAGTCACCCTCGGCCCCAAGGGCCGCAATGTCGTGCTCGACAAGTCGTTCGGCGCCCCGCGCATCACCAAGGACGGCGTCACCGTCGCCAAGGAGATCGAGCTCGAGGACAAGTTCGAGAACATGGGCGCGCAGATGGTGCGTGAAGTCGCCCAGAAGACCAACGATCTCGCCGGCGACGGCACCACGACCGCGACCGTGCTCGCCCAGGCGATCGTCAAGGAAGGCGCCAAGAACGTTGCTGCCGGCATGAACCCGATGGACTTGAAGCGCGGCATCGACATCGCTGTCGCCGCCGTCGTCAAGGACATCGAGAAGCGGGCGAAGAAGGTTTCTTCCTCGGCCGAAGTCGCCCAGGTCGGCACCATTTCGTCGAACGGCGACGCCAAGATCGGCAAGATGATCGCCCAGGCGATGCAGAAGGTCGGCAACGAAGGCGTCATCACCGTCGAGGAAGCCAAGGCGCTCGAGACCGAGGTCGAGATCGTCGAGGGCATGCAATTCGACCGCGGCTACATCTCGCCTTACTTCATCACCAATGCCGAGAAGATGATCGCGGAGCTCGAGGATGCCTACATCCTCCTGCACGAGAAGAAGCTTTCCGGCCTGCAGTCGATGCTGCCGGTGCTCGAGGCGGTGGTGCAGTCGGGCAAACCGCTGGTGATCGTCGCCGAGGACGTCGAGGGTGAGGCGATCGCCACGCTCGTCGTTAACAAGCTGCGCGGCGGCCTGAAAGTCGCGGCGGTCAAAGCGCCCGGCTTCGGCGACCGCCGCAAGGCCATGCTGGAAGACATCGCCATCCTCACCGGCGGGCAGCTGATCTCCGAAGACCTCGGTATCAAGCTCGAGAACGTGACGCTGCAGATGCTCGGCCGCGCCAAGAAGGTGATCATCGAGAAGGAAAAGTCGACGATCGTCTCCGGCGCCGGCAAGAAGGCCGACATCGAGGCCCGCGTCGGCCAGATCAAGGCGCAGATCGAGGAGACCACCTCGGACTACGACAAGGAGAAGCTGCAGGAGCGGCTGGCCAAGCTCGCCGGCGGCGTCGCGGTGATCAAGGTTGGCGGCGCTACCGAAGTCGAGGTGAAAGAGAAGAAGGACCGCGTCGAGGATGCGCTCAACGCCACCCGCGCCGCGGTCGAGGAAGGCATTGTGCCGGGCGGCGGCGTCGCATTGCTCCGCGCCAAGAAGTCGGTCGGCCGCATCCACGACGATAATCCGGACGTACAGGCCGGCATCAACATCGTGCTCAAGGCGCTGGAAGCTCCGATCCGTCAGATCGCGGAGAATGCCGGCGTGGAAGGCTCGATCGTGGTCGGCAAGATCGTCGACGAAAACTCGGAGACCTTCGGCTTCGACGCCCAGACCGAGAAATATGTCGACATGATCAACGCCGGCATCGTCGATCCGGCCAAGGTCGTGCGCACCGCGTTGCAGGACGCAGCGTCCGTGGCAGGCCTGCTGGTCACCACCGAGGCCATGGTCGCCGAGCTGCCGAAGGAGCCTGCGCCGGCCATGCCGGGTGGCGGCATGGGCGGAATGGGCGGCATGATGTAAGGCGCCCGGCGCAAGGCAAATGCGAAAGGCCCGGCTTTGAGCCGGGCCTTTTTTTTAACTCAGTTGCCGCTTGGGCGAAATTTCATCGGCTGCACGCCATTGAGCACGATGACGCCGCCCTTGCGTTGCCAACCGGTCACCTGCATGAGTGCGTCGAGCATGTCCTGGTCGGCCTTCATGCGTTCGTCGGTGCACTGGCCGCTCGCCATGTATTGCGGTAGCTCCTCCGGCAGCGGGCCTGGCTCGATGTGGATCCCGCTGTCGGTGACAACGACACGCCCGCGCACGGTCTTGCACCAAAGTCCGATCGTGGCATCCCCATTCGGCTCGACGACGAGGATCGGCATGCGCTTCACCGGCGGCATCGGCCTGCCTTCGAGCATCAGCGTCTGTTCGAAAGGAAAGGAATCAGCCGCCGTGGTCGCGCCGGACAACAGCAGCAGGACAGCACAGGCAAAGCCATAGCGGCTCGCCGTCGGTCGAAAAGGCATCGGAAAGCTCCGGATTGGCGGGGCGTGAACGCGTAACGTAAATTTGTCAGGACTCCTGCCGCTGTCAAAAAGACGAAGGGAAAATCAACCGAGCGCCGTCAGCATGGCGCGCGCCGTGCGTAAGAGGCGCGCATCCCGGCCCTGCGCCCCCACAAGCTGGACGCCGATCGGCAGATTATTTTCGCCTTGCAGGATCGGCAGGTTGAGCGCGGGCAGACCGGTGAGCGTCCAGAAGGAGCAGAACGCCGGGTCGCCCGTTGCCGTTCCGGTCGGCGCGATGCCTCTGGCCGACAAGGTGATGATGGCGTCGGCGTATTGCTCAAAAATTTCCGTCATGGCGGCGCGATAGCGGCGCGCGTCGCGCAGCGCCGCTTGATAGGCGACCGCCGTGACCTTGCGGCCCTCGGCGATGAAATCCTGCAATTGCCTGCTGATATCGCCGCCTTTGTCGACGAGCGGGCCGAGATTATAGGCCATGTCGGCGGCCATGATCGCACGCTGCGCGTCCCAGGCTTCGCGATAGTGATCCGGCATATCGATCTCGCGCGCGCCGAGGTCCTTGGCGATGTCCTCGATGCCGCTCCTGGCATCGGCATCGGCTTTGTCCCAGACCGGCGTCCGCACGAAAGCATAGATCGGCGGGATAGGCGGTGGCTCGGCAAGTCCGGCGCGGAAGTCGAGTGGAGCGTAGGATTTCGTATCGGGATCCTCCGGATCGTGCCCGACCAGCGCATCAAGGATCAGTGCGAGATCATCGAGCGAGCGGGCAAAGGCACCGACATGATCGAGTGCTCGCGACAAGGGCAGCGCACCGGCGCGCGAGATCAGGCCGTGGGTCGGTTTCATGCCGAAAACGCCGCAAAATGCGGCCGGACGGATCATCGATCCGTTGGTCTGCGAGCCGATCGCCAGCGGCACCATCGCAGCGGCCACCGCCGCGGCGGATCCCGACGACGATCCTCCCGGCGTGCGGGTGACATCGTGCGGATTGCGTGTCTTGCCGGGATGGAAGTAGGCGCATTCGGTTGTCACAGTCTTGCCGATGATGACGGCGCCGGCGTCCCGCAGCTTGCGCACAGCGGCCGAATCGACCTGCGGCCTGCGGCCTGCCATCGGCGCCGCGCCGCATTCGGTCGGGTAATCGGCGGTGTCGAAGATATCCTTGATGCCGACCGGAATGCCGTGAAGGATCCCCAGAGGCTTGCCTTCCGCCTTGTGCGCGTCACGTTCTCGGGCCTGCTTGAGCGCGTGGTCGCGGTCAAGATGGACAAATGCATGAATCTTGTCGTCGAGCGCGGCGATGCGGTCGAGACAAGCCTGCATGTAGTCCTCGGCGGAAATCACGTTGCGCGCGATTTCCGCAGCGGCCTCCGTTGCCGTCAGTGCAGTAAGATCACGGTCTGACACGGGGCGGTCTTCCATACCAAACGGGACGCACCGATAAAATCAGGTCTGGCGCGTCCCGTCGAGAGCGTCTCAGCCGCCGTAGAGATAGTTCGGCAGCCACAGCGTCATGCCCGGCCAGAAATACATGATCACCATGCAGATGATGACGATGGCCATGTAGGGCATCATGCCGCTGAAGATCTGGTTGAGCGTGACGTGCGATGGCGACACGCCTTTGAGGTAGAACGCCGACATCGCCACCGGCGGCGACAGGAAGGCCGCCTGCAGGTTCACGAAGACCAGCGTGCCCCATAGGATCGGGTCGATGTTGAAGTGCTTCAGCAGCGGCAGGAAGATCGGCACGAAGATCACGATGATCTCGGTCCATTCCAGCGGCCAGCCGAGCACGAAGATGATCGCCTGCGACAGCAGCATGAACTGGATCGGCGTCATGTGCAGCGACAGCACCCATTCCTCGACCAGTGCCTGACCGCCGAGGATGGCGAACACACCCGAAAACAGCGCCGAGCCGACGAACAGCCAGCACACCATGGCGGTGGTCTTGGCGGTCAGGAACACGGCTTCCTTGGTGCGTTTCCAATCGAGCGTGCGGGCCTGGATCGCCAGTAAGAACGCGCCCGCCGCGCCGACGCCGGCGGATTCCGTCGCCGTCGTGATGCCGAACAGGATCACAGCCAGCACAACGACGGTGAGAATGCCGAGCGGCATGATCGATGTCGACAACAGCTTGATGACCTCGAGTCGATCGGCGTCGAGCCGCCAGTAGTACCGGAGTTGCCACAGCGCGCAGATCGCCGTGATGATCCCGAACCACATGTAGAAGCCTTCGGGCGGGCCCAGTTCGGCCGCGGTTTTCGGCCCAGTGCCGAGGCCGGGTGTGCCGAGCTGTTGCAGGCCCTGCACAGCTTCTTCCGGTGCCGCCTGCTGATGGATGACCACGTACCACCAAGTCAGCCACAGCGTGCCGAACACGATCATGAAGGGAACGAGCGCGGCGATGAGATTTACCACCAGATTCCAGTAACTGACGGGACGACCTTTCTCGTCTTTGAGCGACAGCGCGCGCCCAGGCGCCACGAGTGCCTTGACCAGTGAGACGAAGAGATTGCCCGGATACGCGGCGGTAAATTTGCGAATCCACTCCGGCACCGGCACCTTGGTCTGCTCTTCCGGCAGCGGTGGCGCAATCTTGGGATTGAGCACCGCCCAGCCGACGATATAGATCAGGTAGAGCAGCGACAGGAAGAATCCGGGGAACATCGCGGCGGCATAGAGCTTGACCACCGACTGACCGGCGACCGCGGCGTAGACGATGATCATCACCGAGGGCGGGATCAGGATGCCGAGCGTGCCGCCAGCGGTGATGACGCCGGAGGCGAGCTTCACGTCGTAGCCGGCGCGCAGCATCGGGTTGAAGGCGATGACGCCCATCAGCACCACGACCGCGCCGACCAGGCCTGAAGCGATACCCCAGAACGTGCAGACGATCAGCGTGGCGACGGCGAGAGAGGCCGGCACGCGGCGAAATGCGAGCTGAATCGAATAGAACATCTTGTCGACCAGCGCGCCGCGCTCCATCACGTATCCCATCAGCACGAACAGCGGGATCGAAATGAGCACGTCGTTGTTCATCGCACCGTAAGTGCGCTGCACGATCAGCTCAAACACCTTGTTTTCGGTGAAAAGATGTGTCGGGTCGTAGAACGCGATGAACCCGAAGAACATGCCGAGGCCCATCAGCGTGAACGCCGTCGGGAACCCCATCATGATCACAACCACGATGAGGACGAGCATTGTCAGCCCGAGTGCCGGATCGCTCATGTCTGCAAGTCCCCGCCCATGCCGCGCTGCCGTGCGACTTCGTCGATTTGTTTTGCTTTTTCGATGGCGATCTTGCGCGATTCTTCGTCGACATACTCGCTGTGCGCCAACTGCTCTTCGATGACATCGATTTCGGCGACGTCGGCCAGCCGTTCCGGCCACTCGCCGGTCTTAAGACACACGACGGCACGCACGATTTCGGCAAGTCCTTGCAGCATCACCAGCGTGCCGGCGAGCGGGATGACCGACTTGAAGTGGTAGACCGGCGGACCATTTGCCGTGACATTCGAATGCTCGGCGATACGCCAGGAATCCGCCGCATAGTAAAATCCGGCGAAGATCAGGCCCGCGATGCCGGGAATGAAAAACACCAGGTAAAGGACGAGATCGAGGGTCGCCTGCGTGCGCGGCCGCATCGAGCTGTACAGGAAGTCGCCTCGCACATGGGCGTTTTGCGATAGCGTATAGGCGCCGCACATCATGAACAGCGTGCCGTACATCATGTTGTCGGCGTCGAAAATCCACGCCGTCGGCATGTTCATGATGTAGCGCTTGAAGACTTCGACGCAGACGACTGTCATCAGCGCCATGATCAGCCAGGCGAAAGCCTTGCCAACCCAGGTGCTGAGCGCGTCGATCCCGTGAAGGACGGTTTGCAGATTCATATCACCCCCAAATACGGTCTCAGCCGTAGGAAGTACAAAGCACCATCCCGTCGCCCCGGCGGAATGGTGCTTTGCCAGTTCAGTGTCTCATTAAATCGGCAGTTTGCCCTTCGGCCCGAAGTAGTGGTCGAAGGCCATTTTGCGCGAAACGATATAGTCCTGCTCCCACTGGACGGCGCGCTTCGCGAACGCGATCTGCGACGAGATGATCTCGTTGAAGAGCGGGTTCGACGCAATGTACTTCTTCGTCACCTCGTCATAGAGATCGAGCTGCTTGGCGAGGATCGCGTCGGGCGTCTTGTAGAACTTCACCTTGTCGACCGTCTGCAGGGTGATGTAGTCCTGCGAATTGCGGTCGATCGCTTTCCACTGCATGTCCTGGGACGCCGCTTCGACGCCGCTCTCGATCAGGGCCTGCATCTTCGGCGGCAGCGCCTTGAACTTCGTCTTGTTGAAGCTGATCTCAAGCTGCTCGGCGTTCTGGTGGTAGCTCTGCAGCATGCAGATCTTCGACACGTCGGCGAAGCCGAGCGCGCGGTCGGACGAGGCGTTGTTGAACTCCGCCGCATCAAGCAGGCCGCGGTCGATCGCCGCGACGATTTCACCGCCGGGGAGTGCGTTGACGGCGGCGCCCATGGCGGTGAACAGGTCAATCGAGATGCCGACGGTTC
>Ga0209581_1004505_pt1 | contig 11174 bp, 11 predicted proteins | sample Coa_R2_FD_187160 | JGI IMG/M metagenome (GOLD analysis project Ga0209581, IMG submission 187160) | Surface soil microbial communities from Centralia Pennsylvania, which are recovering from an underground coalmine fire - Coalmine... | ecosystem: Environmental > Terrestrial > Soil > Unclassified ...
TAGAGGCGCTGGGGGTTTTTCGGATGCACCAGAATCGACCAGATGTCGGGATCGCCGCCGGGCACCGCAAGGCGCTCGAAGCGGTCGCCGCGGTTGGTGCTGCGGTAGATGCCCTTGGTGCTGCCGACGTAAACCGTGTCGGGATCGCTCGGGTGCAGGGTGATCGCGTGCACCTCGGCGCCGTCGGGAAGGCCGAGCTGCTGCCATTTGCCGTCGCCGACGGTCTGGCGGAAGATGCCGCCGAGCGTGCCCTTGTGTTCCATGCCGACCGTCGCCGCCACGCCGACATATACATGCGTGTTTCCCGCCATCGTTTCCTCCATCGACGTCGTCTCGGCCGATCATAGCGCTCGCGGCCGGCGCGGGCGATCCTGTATCGTGCGGCGGCCTACGAACGAAGAGGGTGTAATGGAACGGCGCAGATTGGGACGAAACGGACCGCAGGTGCTGCCGCTCGGGCTCGGCTGCATGTCGCTGTCGGGGGTCTACGGCAAGAGCGACGACGAAGCGGCGGTCGGCTTTCTGCAGCAGGCGATCGATCTCGGGATCGACCATCTCGACAGCTCCGACATGTACGGCTGGGGCCAGAACGAGACGGTGATCGGCCGGGCGCTGAAAGGCCGGCGCGACAAGGTCGTGCTCGCCACCAAGTTCGGCCAGACCCAGAACCCGGGCGGCGCCAACGGGGTGGACGGCCGCCCCGAATATCTCCAGCGGGCCTGCGAGGCGAGCCTGAAGCGGCTCGGCGTCGATTACATCGACCTGTACTACCAGCACCGCGTCGATCCCGCGGTTCCGGTCGAGGAGACGGTCGGCGGCATGGGGCGGCTCGTCGAGCAAGGCAAGGTGCGCCATATCGGCCTGTGCGAGGCGGCGCCCGAGCGCATCCGCCGCGCCCATGCGACGCATCCGCTCGCCGCGGTGCAGAGCGAGTATTCGCTGCTTTACCGCGAGGTCGGCGAGGCGACGCGGGCGGTGACGCGCGAGCTCGGCATCGCCTTTGTCGCCTACGCCCCGCTCGGGCGCAGCCTGCTGGCCGGCGTGGTGCCGGATCTCGCCAACCTCGCGCCCGGCGATACGCGCGGGCGGCATCCCCGTTTCGAGGGCGAGAACTTCGCCAGGAACCGCGCCCTGGTCGAGCGCGTCGAGGCGATCGCCGCCGACAAGCGCTGCACCGTCGCCCAGCTCTGCCTCGCCTGGCTGCTGGCGCAGGGCGACGACGTGATCCCGATCCCCGGCACCAAGAGCATCGAGCGGCTGAAGGAAAATCTCGGCGCGCTCGACATAACGCTGAGCTCCGACGAGGCGGCGCAGATCGGCGAGGCGATCCCGGTGGGCGCCGCCGCCGGCACCCGCTATCCCGCCGGCGGCATGAAGGGCGTGTTCATCTGAGGGTTCCGGGCCGGCCGGCCGCGTCATTGCCGGCGCAAGCGAAGCGGCCGGGGATTGCCGCGTCGCGGCGCTCCTCGCAATGACACGCGGCCGGTGGTTGCGAGCGGAGCGAGGCAACCTCCCGCCTTGGCGCGGCGGCGGTGCCGGGGATTGCCGCGTCGCGGCGCTCCTCGCCATGACGGGGGGACGGTCATTGCGAGCGCAGCGAAGCAATCCCTCCCCCGGCTCAACCCATGGGCGAACGGCAGGCGCGGCCATGCCCGTCGCGCGCCTGCAAATGCTGGGAATCTGCAGGGCCGGCCGGGCCGAATAGCGCAAAAACCCTGGGTTCAACCGCAGGTTATCAGGCGATAGCAGGAGGCCGCTCGAATAACCCGTTGAGAATGTTCGGCATGGCGCCGGGCTCCGCGCGAAGGGTACGATCATTGCCGGCGTACCCTAGCGGGGAATTTCGGCTTTTTTAGCGTCGCCGTGGCGGCCGCCCGGCGCCGGGTCCTACAGGTCGAGAAATTCGATCCAGTTGGGCTGCTTGCCGACCGGGTAGCGTTTGAGGTCGCTGAGCTTGCCGCTGGCCGGGTCGATCGCGTGGACGGTCAGCGACGCCGAATCCATGCCGACGGCGAGGAGAAACCGGCCGCGCGCCTCGATATTGAAGCCGCGCGGCGTCTTCTCGGTCGGGAAGCTGCCGATCGGGGTCAGCGTGCCCTTGTCCTGGTCGATCGCGAAGCCGTGCAGGGTGCTGGTCTTGCGTTCGGCGCCGTAGACGAAGCGGCCGTCCGGCGTCACGTGGATGTCGGAGGCCGCCGGCTGCTCCTTGTAGGAGCCGGTCTCGACGAATTGCAGCTCCTTCAGCGTCCCGTCGGGATTGACCGCATAGGCGCCCATCGTCGCCGTCGTCTCGGTCATCAGATAGGCCCAGCGCCCGTTGGGGTGGAAGGTCAGGTGGCGCGGCCCGGCGCCCTTCCTGGTCGCGATCGCGCCCGGACCGTTCGGCGAGACGGTGCCCTTGGCGGCATCGAAATCGAGTTCGAGAATCTCGTCGCCGCCGAGCACCGGCACATAGACGTGCTTGTTGGCGGCATCGACGACGACGCAGTGCGCCTTGGGCTTGGTGTCGAGAATCTGGGTCGCCTGGGGAGCGACGGTCCCCTCGCGGGTGATCGGATAGATCGCCAGCTTGGCGCCGACATAGGAGGCGCCGAGCAGAAACTTTCCGCTGCGGTCGGTATTGAGGTAGGCCATCTGGTCGACCAGCGGGGTGATCCCCAGGTGCTTCAGCCGGCCGGTCGCCTTGTCGACCGCGTAGGCCGAGACCGGATAGGGCTCGGCGCGAAGCTGGGCGTAGAGGAAGCGCTTGTCCGGGGTCATCGCCATCGGCAGGCTGGCGAGCGAGGTCTTTTCGGTGCCGGGCACGGCGACGGTGTCGAGCGGGGTCAGCTCGCCGCTCGCCCGGTCCATCGCGAAGACATGGATATCCTTGGTGCCGGCATTCGAGACATAGACGATCGTCTTGGCACTGCCTTGCGCCATCGCCGCGTTCCTCCCGAGGACAAAGGGTGCGGCAATGCCGCCGAGACCGAGCGCCAGTACTTTGCGCCGCTGCATGGTCGCCTCCTATCGCTGCAGGTCGCGCGCCGCCTTCGCCGCCGGGCGCAGAGCGCAACGCGACAGCCAGTCGGCCGCCTTGGGCAGGTGCGAGAAATCGATCCGCGCCGGCCGCGCCCAGGACAGGATGCTGGCGACATTGAGGTCGGCGACGGTGAAATTCTCGCCCAGCAGATACGGGGTGCGGCCGACCGCGGCGTCGAGCACGCCGAGCGGATGCTGGAGCTGGCGCTCGGCCTCGTCGGCGGCGGCCGCGTCGCGCTTGTCCTCGGGATAGACGGCGCGGTTGAACATCGCGGTCAACACCGGCCGCTCGATCTCGGTCATCCCCCACAGGCTCCATTGCCAAGCGCGCGCCTCGTCTTCGAGGGCGGTCGGGTAGAGCGTGCCGAGGCCGTATTTCTTGGCGAGATAGAGGTTGATCGCCATCGATTCCCACAGCACGAAGCCGCCGTCGTCGATCGCCGGCACATGGCCGTTCGGGTTGATCGCGAGATAGGCGGGCTGGCGCGTCTCGCCGGTGGCGAAATCGACCGGCACGTTGTCGTAGTCGAGCCCCAGCTCCTTCGCCATCCACAGCGTGCGGAAGGCGCGCGAGCGCGGGACCCCGTAAATCTTCAGCTTGGGCATGGCGGCCTCCTGTGCAGCGGCAAAGCCTCGCACGAATTGCGGTGGTAGAGTAGCGGCGATGCCTCATGTCCGGGAGACGATCGCGGTTGCCGGCGCGACGGTCCGCCTGTGGCGCGGCGGCCGCGGCACCCCACTGGTGTTCCTGCACGGCGCCGGCGGGCATCCCGGGTGGCGGCCGTTCATGGAGGCGCTGTCGGCCGAATTCACGGTCATCGCGCCGGAGCATCCCGGGTTCGGCGCCTCCGACGATCCGCCCTGGCTCGACGGCGTCGGCGACCTCGCCTATTTCCATCTCGACCTGCTGGCGGCGCTCGGGCTCGAGCGGGTGCATCTGATGGGGACCTCGCTCGGCGGCTGGGTCGCGGCCGAGATGGCGGTGCGCAACACCGCCCGGCTCGCCAGCCTCTGCCTGGTCTGCGCCGTCGGCATCACCGCCGGCGGCCGGCCGATCCCCGACATTTTCCGCATGCCGGTCGAGGAGAATTTGCGGCGCTATTTCGCCGACCCGGCGCTGGCGGCGCGGCGGCTCGCCGATCTCGCCAAGGCCGATCCGGAGATCGCCGCGCGCAACCGCGCCACGGTGATGCGGCTCGCCTACCGGCCGCGCTTTCACAACCCGGATCTGGCGAAATGGCTGCACCGGATCGACGTGCCGACGCTGCTGCTGTGGGGCGAGAAGGACGGGCTGGTGCCGCCCGAATTCGGCGCCGCCTACCGCGAGCTGATCCCGGGAAGCCGCCTCGTCGTGCTGCCCGATGCCGGGCACGCGCCGTTCGACGAACAGCAGGCGGCGTTTCTCGCCGCCTTCCGCGATTTCGTCAGTCGCCCGGAAACGCCGCGACAAAGCCCGGCCGGCGCCGGCTGACGTAGCGCGCCAGGACGGCGCCGAGGCGGCGGAAACCTTCGACCTGGTGGGCGAGGTAGCCGCAGCGAACGCTGCGGCCGTCGAGCGCGGCGACGCCGGTCGCGGGAAACGCCGGGTCGCGCCGCCGGGTGCGGAACAGCGTATCCCAGAGCGGCAGGATCACCGCGAAATTGCAGCCCCGGGCGCGGTCGAACGGCGGCTCGGCATGCGCGATCGCATGGTGCAGGCGGTGGTACTGCGGCCCGACCAGCAGGGAGGTGCCGAGCGGGGCGAACGCCGCCTCGACGTTGGTGTGGGAGAAGCTTTCGACCAGCCGGAAGGCGATCAGCACCAGCGGGTATTCGGCCGGGGCGACGCCGATCACCATCGCGATGCCGCCGCGCCATACCGCGGCGAGCAGGTCGTCGAGCACGTGGTTGCGGTCGTCGGTCCACAGCGTCATCTGGCGCTGGTCGTGGTGCAGGCTGTGCAGCGCCCACCACCACGACAGCCGGTGCTGCAGCCGATGGCGCCAGTATTCGCCGAGGTCGATCGCCACCAGGTAGACGAGAAAGGTGACGAACGGCCAGGCGCGCAGCGGCGGCAGGAGCTGCTCGATCTCCGGCGGGATGTAGCCCTGAAAGCGCAGAAACCCGTCGATCATCGTGCCGAGCGGGGTCAGCAGCAGGAACAGCAGGGCCGGCACGATGCCGAGCCGGTGCACCAGGGTGTAGACGATGTCGGTCCACACCGCGCGCCGCTCGCCCCAGCGCTCGACCGGCCGCCACAGTTCGAGCGGGCGGAACAGCAGATAGGCGAGGACAATCTCGAGCGCGCCGAACAGCGCGAACTCGACCGCGTCGAACGCCTCCTCCGACCAGGCCATCAGCCCGAAACGGTAGAGCAGCGGCTCGACCGCGCGCTCGAAGGCGATCCCCTGGGCCTGTTCGATGAGCCGCTGCAGCCAATCGAACATCGCGCCCCTCAATAGAAGAAGATGCCGTGCGGCGAGCGCCCGACCGGGATCGTCGCGCGCAGCGTGCCGGTGGCGGTCTCGATCACATCGACCCAGGCGCGCCAGCGCCCGGTCACCCACAATTCGCGGCCGTCAGGGGTGAATACCATATCGTCCGGGCCGCCCGGCGCCGCCAGCGTGCCGGTAACCGCGAGGCTGTCGGGGTTGAGGGTCGAGATCGTGCCGGCGACCCGGTTGGACACGTAAAGGGTCTTGCCGTCGGGGGCGCGCTGGAAATTGTGCGCGCCGCGGCCGGTCTGGATGCGGCGCAGGATCGCCCCGTCGCGCGGGTCGATCTCGACGATGTGGTCCGAGCCCATCACCGCGACCAGGATGGTGCCGGAGGGGCGTACCCATACCCCCGCCGGCTGCGGCCCGACCGGCACCGTCCACAGCGTCTTGCCGGAGGCGAGGTCGACCGCGGTCAGCTTGTTGCTGCCCTGCAGGGTGACGTAGGCGGTGGTGCTGTCCGGCGAGAAGCCGATATGGCTCGGCATCGTCTCGGCCGGCAGGCGGTGGACCAGCTTGAAATCGTCGCCGTCGTAGATGTCGATGCGGTCGAGCCGCAGCGAATTGGCGACAAACCAATGTCCGTCGGGGCTGAAGCCGATCTGGTAGGGGTCGCTGACCTCGATCCGCCGCGCGATCGTGCCGGTGGCGCGGTCGATGAACACCAGCTCGTTGCCGATCGCCATCGCGATGATCAGGTAGCGCTGGTCCGGGGTCACCGCCAGGTGATGCGGCGAGCGGCCGATCGGCACCCGCGAGGTCTCGCGGTAGCTGTCGCCGTCGACGACGCTCAACGAATCGTCGTCGGAGTTGAGCACGATCGCGGTTTTCGCGGCCGCCGGCGCGGCAAAACCTCCCCACGCCAGCACGGCGCAGAGCGCCGCGGCGCGGAACCTTCCGGGCGAGGGCAGCGGGGGGACCACAGCGCGGCATTGATAGCGCGTCGCCGGGCGCGGCGGAAGCGCGGCGGGCGGTCACAGCCGCGCCGCTGCGAGGCTCGCGCCGTCGGCGCCGCCAGCGGGGTCGACCGCAACGGCGAAGGCAAACAGAGGCGCCGGATCATCCGCTGCGGCGGCGGGCACTCCGCCTTCCGCGACCATTGCGACGCGGTCGCGGCCGAGCGATGCCGGACGCCGGCGACGGCGTCACGGCGCAGGGCTACTGGAGCCCCCGCGGCAGCTCGGCGATCGCGGCGTCGATCAGGCGGGCGCCGCTCGCCGCGTCGATTTCGGCGGCGAGCAGCTGGCGCGACGCGGCGATCGCGAGATCGACCGCCAGCGCGCGGATTTCCTCCGCCGCCTTGGCCTCGGCCTGGGCGATGCGCTCCTCGGCGAGGCGGCGGCGGCGCTCCAGGGTCTGGTCGAGTTCGCGCCGTGCCCGCTCGGCGAGATGGGCGGCCTCGTCGCGCGCCTGCGCGACGATCGCCGCCGCCTCCTGCTGCGCCGCCTGCTGGCGGCGGCGGTAGTCCTCGAGCAGGGTCTCCGCCTCCCGGCGCAGGCGCTCGGCCTCGTCGAGTTCGCTGCGGATGCGCTGGGCGCGCTCGTCGAGGCTGCCGACAATGGCGCGCTTGGCCGGCTTCCACACGACGGCGACGAAGATGACGCCGGCGACGAGAACCCAGAATTCGGGGTTGTGGAGCAGCGCCATCACGCCTCTCCGGCGGTGCCGTTGGCGACGCGATCGACCGCCGCCGCCATGCGGCCGGCAGCCGGCGGCGCCCCGGTCAGCTTGCCGATCACCGCCTCGCCGACCTCGACCGCGATATCGCGCACCTCGGCCATCGCCGCGGCCTTGATCGCGGCGATGCGCTGTTCCGCCTCGTCGATCTGCTGCGCCAGGGTTTCGGACAGCGCGCGCTGGCGCTCGGCCGCCTCGGCGGCGAGCTGCGCGCCGGTCTCGCGCAGCGTCGCCTGCGCCTCGGCGCGGGCGGCGGCAAGCACCTTCTCGTAATCGGCGAGCACGCTCTCGGCCTCGGCCTTGAGCCGGCCGGCGCGGCCGAGGTCGTCGTCGAGCTTGCGCTGCCGCGCGTCGATCACCCGCCCGACGCGCGGCACCGCGACCCACCGCATCAGCGCGTAGAGCACGACGAACGACACCGCCAGCCAGAACAGCTGCGGCGGAAACGAGGTGAAGTCGAGTTGCGGCATCGCCCCGCCCGGTCGCGGCTCAGGTGGCGTAGAGCACGAGGAACGCGATCAGCAGCGCGTAGAGCGCCACCGCCTCGGTCAGCGCGAAGCCGAGCATGCCGATGCCGAACACCTGGTCGCGCGCCGCCGGATTGCGGGCGATCGAGCTGACCAGGGTGCCGAAAATGTTGCCGATGCCGACGCCGGCGCCGGCCACGCCGATGGCGGCAAGCCCGGCACCGATCATTTTGGCGGAGGTTGGGTCCATGTTCGTGTCCTTTGCCTTTTTCCAGTTCAGTGGAGGTGGACGGCGTCGCGCAGATAGAGGCAGGTCAGGATGGTGAAGACATAGGCCTGCAAGGCGGCGACGATGACTTCGAGCCCGTAGAGAGCGACGTTGATCAGAACCGGGAAGAAACCGAACAGCGGCACGGCGATCACGAACCCGGCAAACACCGCCATCATCGTGTGGCCCGCCATCATGTTGGCGAACAGGCGGATCGACAGGCTGACCGGGCGCGACAGGTAGGAGACGATCTCGATCGGGATCAGGATCGGCGCCATCACCACCGGCGCGCCGGACGGAAAGAAGAAGCCGAAGAAGCGGATGCCGTGCTTGATGAAGGCCACTGCCGTCACCAGCGCGAAGACGAACAGGGCGAGCGCGAAGGTGACGACGATGTGGCTGGTAAAGGTGAAGCTGAACGGGATCAGCCCCAGCATGTTGCCGAACAGCACGAACATGAAGATCGAGAACACCAGCGGAAAGAATTCCATGCCGTCATGGCCGATGTTCTCGCGCACCATGCCGGCGACGAACTCGTAGGCCATCTCCGCCGCCGATTGCAGGCGACCCGGCACCAGCGCGGCGCGCCGCGTGCCGCCGATCAGCAGCGCCGCGATCAGCACGATGGCGATCGTCATCAGCAGGGCCGAATTGGTGTAGGAGACGTCGACCGAGCCGATATGCAGCTTGACGATCGGCTCGATGACGAACTGTTCGAGTGGATTGCTGCCTTCGCCCGCCACGCCGCTCACCCCTTGCCGCCCGGCGGCCTGCCGCCGCGGCCCAAACCCTGCGCTGCGCGGAACACGTTGACCACGCCCGCCGCGCTCCCGATGAAGAAGAACGCGATCAGGCCCCAGGGCCGCGTCCCCAGGAAATAGTCCGTCGTCAGGCCGAGCACGACGCCGACGATCAGGGCGGCGATCAGCTCGATCCCGATCCTGAGGCCGAAGCCGAGCGCCCCGCCTTCGGCCGCCGGACCCGATCCGCCCGCCCGCGCGCGCGACCGCGCCCGGTCGAGCTTTTCGCCGAGACGCGACAACGGATCGGATGGCTCGCCTTCGCTCATCGCGCGATACGCACCCGCACCCCGGCCGAAGCGGCGCGCACCATAGTGGCGCGCCACCCCCCTGTCAAGCCGCGGCGAACCGGCGAAAGCGAAGGAAATTCCGGCCATTCCAATGAGATAGCACAGGGTTGCGCGGCGCGCCCAGGTGTCACGCGGTCTGCCGCATTTCCGCCGCGCGCGCAAGATCGACCGAGACGAGCTGCGAGACGCCGCGCTCCGGCATCGTCACCCCGAACAGCCGGTCCATCCGCGCCATCGTGATGCGATGGTGGGTGACCAGCAGAAAGCGGGTGCCGGTGGCGTCGGCGATCTCGGCAACCAGGCGGCAGAAGCGGTCGACATTGGCGTCGTCGAGCGCGGCATCGACCTCGTCGAGCACGCAGATCGGCGCCGGCCTGGTCAGGAACACGGCAAACACCAGGGCGATCGCGGTCAGCGCCTGCTCGCCGCCCGACAGCAGCGACAGCGATTGCAGCCGCTTGCCGGGCGGGCTGGCCATGATCTCGAGCCCGGCGTCGAGCGGATCGCCGCCCTCGCCGAAGGCGAGCTGCGCCTTGCCGCCGCCGAACAGGCGGGCGAACAGCTCGGCGAAATGACCGTTGAGCTGTTCGAACGCGGCGAGGACGCGCTTGCGCCCCTCCTGGTCGAGCGCGGCGATGCCGCGGCGCAGCCGGGCGATCGCCTCGGTCAATTCGGCGCGCTCGGCGGCAAGACCGGCGGCGCGGGTCTCGACCTCGGCGGCTTCGGCTTCGGCGACCAGGTTGACCGGTCCGATCGCGTCGCGCTCGCGCAGCAGCCGGTCGAGCCGGGCGGCGGTCTCGCCGGCGTCGGCCGGGGCGGCGCCGGGCTCGCGCCCGGCCAGCGCGGCAAGCTCCTGCGGCGGCGCGGCGAGGCGCTCGCCGATCTCGGTGCGGAGCCGCGCCAGCGTTTGCGCGGCGGCGTCGCGGCGGGCTTCGAGCCGGGCGCGCCGCTCGCGCGCCGCGGCGGCCTCGGTCTCGGCCCGGCGCGCCACCTCGGCGGCGAGGCGCAGCCCGGTCTCGGCCGCGGCCAGCGCGTCGGCGGCGGCGCGGTGTGCCGCGGCGGCCTCGGCGGCGGTCTCGCCGAGGCGCCGGGTCTCGGCGGCGATCGCGGCCGGACGCGCGGCCAGTTCGGCGATCTCGCGGTCGAGCGCGGCGCGGCGTTGGCCGAGCACCGCCTGCTGCGCCGCGGCGCCGGCGCGGCGCTGGCGCCACGCCCGCTCCTCGTCGAGGATTGCGGCGAGCCGGCGCTGCCGCGCCTGGCTGCTTTCGGCCAGCCGCTCCAGCGCGGCGCGGGAATCGGCCTCGCGGCGGCGCGCCGCCGCGGCCTGCTCGCGCGCCGCGTCGAGCCCGGCCCGCGCCAGCCCCGGCGCCGGCAAGGCGGCAAGGGCGCGCTCGGCGGCCCGGGTCTCGGCCGCCGCCTCGGCGAGCTCGGCGCGCAGCTTCCCGGCCGATTCGCGCCACGCGGCGAGCCGGGTCTCGGCTTCGAGGGCGCGCCGCGCCAGCGCCGCCTCTCCGGCCCGGGCGCGAGCCAGCGCCTCCTCGGCGGCGCGCAGGGCGGCGACCGCCTCGCGCTCGGCCTCGCCGCGGCGCCGGCGCTCGGCCGCCGCCGTCTCGGCCGCGGCGGCAGCCGACGCGGCCGCGGCCTCGGCGGCCGCGATCTCGCCGGCCAGCGCGGCGAGGCGGTTGCGGTGGCGCAGTTGCTGCGCCGCCGGCGACGGCGCCGCGCCGGGCCGGGTAAAGCCGTCCCAGCGCCACAACCGGCCGTCGCGGTCGACCAGGCTCTGTCCGGGCTGCAGCAGCGGCTGCAGCCGCGCCCCGTCCGCCGCGCTGTCGACCCAGCCGGCCTGCGCCAGCAGCCGGCCGAGCGCCGCCGGCGCCGCGACCGCGCCGGCGAGGGGATGCGCCGCTTCCGGGAGCGCGGCGGGGGCGGCGAGCGGCGGCAGCTCGACCCACCCCGCCGTTCCGGCATCCCCGGCGTCGATCACCGGCGCCGCCAACTCCCCGTCGCACAGCGCGGCGACGGCCGCCTCGAACCCTTCGGGCACGGCGAGCAGCGAGAACAGGGGCGGGCCGCCCGCCGGCTCCGCCGCCGGCGCGGCGAGCAGGCGGGCCAGGGCCTCGGCCTCCGATTTGAGCCGGCCGAGCCGGCGTTCGGCCTCGTGCGCCGCGGCGATCGCG
>Ga0209581_1004510_pt1 | contig 11170 bp, 11 predicted proteins | sample Coa_R2_FD_187160 | JGI IMG/M metagenome (GOLD analysis project Ga0209581, IMG submission 187160) | Surface soil microbial communities from Centralia Pennsylvania, which are recovering from an underground coalmine fire - Coalmine... | ecosystem: Environmental > Terrestrial > Soil > Unclassified ...
TAACTCGGACAGAGTTTCGATGCCTGGCCCTGGATATTTTTTTGCTGTTGGCATGGAGACTGTGTTCTTGATGCGGCAACAGTTTGATGAACAGACAGCATGGTTGTCGGTTTCATGGGGAAAATAGCTGCTGCAGGCGCGATTGTAAAAGTAATCAGCAGCAGAGCGATCAGTGATATAACGTTTCCTTTTCTCAATTCATTCAACATATTGTCGCCAGGAATCGATTTATACGGCTGATCAGTCTAGCAGAGAGAAAACACTCTGACAACCTGACGTGCAAAACCTGCACAGTAACGGGGCTTCATGCCCGCTGCGTATGTAATCCTGTTATTTATTTTTTACCACCAGGCGATGAAGGTGTGTCTGAGTGTGTCGCTTCGTGTTCATCTTCCTCATCATCAAGCATGCTTTCAATTGCTTTCCTGGTTTTATCTGCGTCGTCACTTTTGAAAAACATGGACTGAAATCCGACGCCGGACAAGTCGCTTCTGTGCGGTCTATCATCACCGTCAATTGTTTCTCTTTTTTCTGAAGAGGAGTGCGACATGGGTTCGATGGTGGGCGGCGTATACGTATTGCCGCCCTGGTTATGCAAGGTCATGCCGGCAAACATGTCAAACGTCTGCTCGATTACTTCTATATTGTCTTCCCATTTTTGTGTCGCTGCGTAACTGACTGCGCGGCGTGATTTTACATTTTCTATAATCGTATCGGATACGCCGGTAAAGCAGACACGCAAACCTTTTTTTTCCTGTGCTTCCAAAAATCCTGCTATTTCATCTTCAACCAGTTTGACCATGGCATCGCTTTGCTTTTTTGTGTCAAGGGCTGTGACAGTTGGTAATTGTTCGGGTGTAAATTCAAGTTTGCGGAGTTTTTCGATGAGCGAACTTAAAAAAGCGGCTTCATCAGGATTGAATTCCACCAGGGAAACTGTTCTCGACAATTTGATCGGGCCTGCTGTTCCGCGGGCACTCATGTAATCATCAACTTGCGCTTTCAATTCGGGATAGTCTTCGATCGCAGATGAAAAACAGATGCCGCGAATAATCATTTTACCTGCATTATTTGGCCCGATTTCATCCTGTGGCTGGATTTTTGTCATGGTACATCCTCCTTTGCGATGATGTATTTCCTGCTCCTTCATATCATTATAATTTAAATAACGACGGGAATAATTATCTAATCAATTCATCACACTTATGAAAGACAGTCGCGTAACTGCATTTCCAGTTTTTCAGCTTCGCTTTTACGCATAAATTCGCGCTGCGACTGTAATAGAGGAGGCATGACAAGCAGTGCTTCACCGGAGACAGTGATGGCGGCGCTGGATGATTTTAATGAATTTGCGATGCTCTCTGAAAATCCAAAAGTCAATGCATAATTGTCGACATCATACTCAAGGCCTTCTGTCGTAATCATTCCTTCCGGGTAGGCCAGAATTCCGCATTTGTCTCCAGGTATTCCTTTTATGATGATTTGTTCATCTCTGGCAAAGCAGATAGTTTGTTGTTCCGTATGTAATAGAAGTTGGCGGTCTGTTTTGTATTGTGTGCGCAGTGACCGCAAGGCTGTTTCCTGGTGATCAAGTCTGCCGCCAAGTGCGCAAATAATTGTGATGCTGCCTGCATGTTGCTCATCGCAATAATGAATGGCTTTAACAAGATCGGTGAGATCCTGGTTTTTTCTCGGGACAATCGTGACGCCAAAATTTCCCGTATAGGGCGTTTCATTGTCGGAGAGTTCCGCAAATGTTTTATGAATTCCCCAATATTGCGCATGGGTTTCGCTATCGGAATCAAAATCACCCAGCAGGATATGCGGGGTGATGCCAATGCGCGCCAGTTTGTCCGCGGCGGCGTCGAGCGCGACAATAATGCGGTTTTTCACTGCCTCGTTGACAATTTCCCTGACCAGGAAATTTCCGTCAGCGACGATGATGTAATCTTGTGTATTCATGGCTTCATGTTCTAAAACAACCGCTTTGCGGCATAATAGCCGCTGCCGATCAGCGCATGTTCATGATTGCAGAGCACGCCCAGAGGGTATTCCTCGCGCTGCATGAGATATGCAGGAGAAGCGTAGATACCAGCGAAGAAATCGGGAAGATCAAATACATCGAGATGATTGATTGCGACACCGCCGGTAATCCAGACACCGCCTTCCGGCATGAAAGTCAATTGTACTGTCCCGACAAATAAACCGGTGTACCAGGCAAACGCATCCATCATTTCTTTGGCTTCGCCGGCACGCATTTTCTCTCCCGCTTCTTCAGGCGTGATGCCCTGCGCATCAGGATGGAAGAATTCAAATAAATTGGCTGTGCCTTTTCCGGTGAGTATGCTTTCAAAGGTAATGGGAGACTGCTTGGCCTGATGCGTGTTTTTCTCGTGCAAAAAGCGCATGATTTCATGGTGGCGGTCGAGGTGATGTTTGTCGGCGTGCGGGGGCGCGGCAATTCCGATATGACCCGCTTCGTTATGTCCCAGCCAGAAATCACCATTCGCAAACAATACACCATCTTTCAGTCCCAGACCGGTGCCAATGCCGAGGGCGACACGACGGCCATGAGGTTTGATCGCGCAAGAGTTCAATCGCTTGATATTTTTTGGCTGCTCCATATAGGAGGTGAATGTGGCGCAAACGATAGGAGAATAATCATGGATCACTGCGAATGCCGGCCATTTCTGTAATTTCGCCGTATTGGCGAAATGCATGGGATACGGGTAGGCATTCGTGTGCAAGAGATATTTTCCATCGTAATGGCCGGCTGCGCCGATACAAATCGCATCCGCTTCCGGCATGACAAAATCCAGGCCGGCTTCCAGCCGGTGAATCAAATCTTCCAGTGACGTGGTTTGTGCCAGCTTGACAGTGAAGTGTCTTTTGCAGGTCAATGCATGAGTCGTGTGATTGTACTCAATGAGACCCGCGGTGCATTTGGTTGCACCGAGGTCCCAGGTGATAATCTGCTTTGTCATGTCTGTCAGTCAGCCTGATATTCGGGTGATTCAGTGATGGCAGTTTTATCAAAAACTGGCTGGCCAATATAGCGCAAGGGCATACGCTTGCGGATATTGTCTTCAATCTGCTCCAGGGTTACGCCTTTTGTTTCGGGTACTTTGCAGTAGCAGAAGGCGAAGCTGAAAATACACATAACAGCGTAGAGCAAGAATGTGGCGCTTGGCCCCAGTGCATTCAACAGGGTCAGGAAGGTTGAAGATACCGCGAAATTCCATAACCAGCAGCTGAATACCGCCACGCCCATCGCGGTTGCGCGTACTTCCAGTGGAAAGATTTCGGAGACCACCAGCCATAAAATGGCGCCCAGACTGAAGGCGAAACAAATGATATAGAAAAAGGTGCAGCCAATGGCAATCCAGCGCAGCATGCTGGCATCTGCGCCAGTCTGGAATGCAAGGCTCAAGCCCAATAAGCTTAAACACATTCCAACCAGTCCTGTTAGCAGCAATGGCCTGCGTCCGAGTTTATCCAGATAGCAAACCGCAAAAATGGTTGCAAGTACATTGACGACACCAATGCCCACGGTTGCAAGAATGGAGCTTGAGGCATCAGGAAAGCCGGCCAGCTGAAAAATGGTCGGCGCATAATAAATAATGGTGTTAATGCCGGTGACTTGCTGTATGAATCCAAGCATGGCGCCAAGAAAAAGCACTGGCAAAATCCAGGGAGCAAAAATTTCCCGGAAGCTGGCTTGTCTGACCTTGAGACTGTTCTGGATTTCATGGATTTCGTGAGAAACATCTTTTGTGTTTCGCAAGTGCTGAAGAGTCATGGTGGCCTTGTCAATCATGTTCTGCTTGACCAGCCAGCGAGGACTTTCTGGCAGGAATACCATGCCTATGCTTAGCAGTACAGCCGGAACCAGGCCGATGCCAAACATCCAGCGCCAGGAACCATCAATGTTAGTAAAGGCATAATTGATAAGAAAGGAACATAATATGCCTATGGTAATGGCAAGCTGATTCAGCGACACCAGCCCGCCTCTCAATTCATGCGGTGAGACCTCGGCGATATAGAGCGGCGCTGTGTATGAGCCGATGCCGATGGCAAAACCAATAAACAGCCGGCCGAATAGAATGCTGTATACCTGGGCGGCGAATGACGCGATTAACGTACCCGCGATAAACAGAGCGGAAATGATAAGCATCAGCCGCCGGCGTCCAAACTGGTCGGTCAATCGGCCGCTTGCGAGTGAACCGAACATTGCGCCAAATAATACGCTGCTGACAATGAGTTCTTTCATTTCAGTCGAGACAACAAAATCCTTTTCAATGAAGAGGAGCGCACCAGAAATAATACCGGTATCAAATCCGAATAATAACCCCGCAACAGCTGCAATAGCCGATACGGTATAGATGTATAAACGCGATTGATGGTTTGGCCTCATGGGGATCCCTTAGTATTAAATTTAACCTGTTTTCGTAACATGATTTCCGATTGAGTGCAAGCATTCTTGCTGTCAGGCAATGTGCCGCTTGCCTGTTGCATACCCAGATATTTTTTCTGTTTCATCTGCGAAAGGCGCTGTGTCATCCTGCGAAGGCGCTGTGTCATCCTGCGAAGGCGCTGTGTCATCCTGCGAAGGCGCTGTGTCATCCTGCGAAGGCGCTGCGTCATCCTGCGAAGGCGCTGCGTCATCCTGCGAAGGCGCTGCGTCATCCTGCGAAGGCGCTGCGTCATCCCTGCAGCCCCTCCTTGTCATCCCTGCGAAGGCAGGGATCCAGGTTTTCCAACAAATTGTTAGGTGATCAGCGGCATCATTTTTATTGACCAAAATAAACGCATTTTAATATACTATCGTCCACTTTGCAGGCCGGTAATTTCCCTTGTAAGTCCAATTGGATTGAGCAGAGACTGAAAAGCCTGGCATCTACCAGGCATACGAATGAGAAAAAAATATGACGAAATATTCGCAATGTTTTCAGGATGCCTTATTGAATTATCAGAACCAGTCAGCCAGGTCCGGATATGTTTTTGGATGGTTCTCCACGTTCCGTCACAGCAAAACGCTTTATCCGCATATCCAGACATTACAAAATGACCTTGATGCTGCTGAAAGCGAAGCGGAGGCCATGCAGATATTAAAAGCCTACTTCAGTTCACCGCGAACCAAAATGAATAATCATTCTTTTGCCATGTATTTGCTCGATATCCTGTCTGCATCCTATGGCCATGAAGGGTGGGAGGAATTTTATCCGCAAGGGAAACAGCTGGTCTTTTACACCGGCATTCTTTACCGGGGAACATTGCAGCATCCCGATGATGCACTGGCACGTGGCATGACAAGCGGCGCTTCCCCCAACATTGAAGACTATGCCAATGACACAAACATGCATACCGGCGTCTCAACATCAAAAGTGAAGGAGATTGCGCACAAATATCAGAATCTGGTGATCCCTACGCATCGATCAGCGTTTTTGAAGCGAGGGTTTCTTTATGAAATCAACTATAGAGGTGCGGGTGGTATCGATATTATCGAAACATTAAAAGCCAGGGGAGACTATTTAACGGCAAATATCGCATCGCACAAGCAGGAAGTGAATATCATAGGAAAGATTGTGCCTGAAGATATCGTTGGTTACTGGGATGAGAATGGTGAATATCATAAAAATGATAAATATGATCCAGCACGCCAGCCTGAAATGGTAGATAGTTTGCCGGAGCGGTTGACTGCGCTGTTTCCAACATGATGTAGAAGACCAATAATCACTGATGTGTCATCTGCAACCAGACAATAACCAGTATGACCACAATAGCAAAAATAAAGCGAATGAATGAAACCGCGCCTACCGGCTTGCTGCCAGTATTCACATTCACACTTGTGAAGGTTTCGACACCATTAAAAAATGTGCTCTTGTCTGAGACAATGGCTTGCGGCGGCAATTGCTCGGATTCAGTTTTTACATCGGCAACTTTTTTCACGGCAGTACCGATGGCGAGAAATTCGATCAGGCCGTTTCCCAGTTGATAGACATAGGTTTTTACGCCGACTACTTCATCTGCACCGATCGCCTTCGCTTCCGCATTGATGATGCCAAGCGCATTCTCCCGTGCATCATAGATGAGTCTGGTCAATTCATTGATCTCACCGCGTACCAGGGATTTCAATGCGGAAGTAATCCCGCCGACGATACCCAGTGAGTAGACCGATGTGCCCAGCAATAGCCGCATGGGAACATAACCCATTTTTGCAAGATTCCACATTTCCACGTTGGTAAGATCGCTGGTGACAATCGTTCCCGATGACATGATTGGCAGTTTGGAATTATAGGAAGCTGTGCCTATCATCAGCATTTCATTGACGCCACCGAAAGGCAATATGGTGGTCTTGATGCCCAACACAGCATTGGCTTTATGCTGTTTCGCATGTTCACTGATGCGTTCCAGCGCGAGATGACGGGTATGATTGAAGATATCAGAAAATTCCTTGATTTCGCCTCGTCCCAACGTCTTGAACGTGCCGAGCACGCCGCGAGCCAATCCCATCGAATAGGCAACATTGCCAAATGCGAAACAGATGGGTTTATATCCGGCATCGAGTTGTGCGAATAACTCTTGTCCATCCGCCGAGGTCGAGAATTGCGAAGTGTCGCTTTTATTGTTTGCATGCACAGATGAGCCGATTGACAGGAATTCCACGTAGCCGGAGTGATAAATCAACTCGCTGCTGACACCCGTGATGCCTGAGGCATGATGAGCGGATGCTTCGCTTAACATGCGCTGATAGGCCATTTCACGGCCTTCTTCTATCAGTTTGGTGATTTGCTCCAGTTCGCCGCCCATCACAGCTTTTAAACCTGCGCCGACTGAGCCTATGACACCCAGCGAATAAATGCTGTTGCCAACAACGATGTTTCCAGCGGTATATCCTTTTTGGTCGAGACAATATATCTCGTTACCTGATAATCCGGTTGCGGCCATGTGTGGTCCTTAAATGTGAAATAGCAATTAATGGCATTGATTAACATTAGCATAAGTATGACGAGTATGAAAATAATGGACAGAAGCGAAGCGTTTCCAGCGATTCGGAATTGGAAATTGAGGGGCATTGGCCGAGTAAGTTGCGCCAAATCACAAGCCAATAAATAGTTGGAGAAACTTGTCGATTGATGAGGAGTATGCTGATCAATAATAATTCAGAACTATAGGCTTTTCGGGAAAGAAACGTGTTTGCGCAGCGCGTGTATGAGTTTGAATCTTGCCAGTCATGCCTGCGTACGGTAAATTAGACAGTGATCCGACCTTTACGGCGGAGACAATTTTACTGTGTTTTACACAACAAGGACTTGATCATGCGACAGGTACCTCACTATCTCATCATCGGCAATGGCCGTGTTTCCCGACATTTCCAGTATTATTTTTCACGCTTAAACCTACCGTATACGCTTTGGCATAGGCGATTGCCACACGCGCAGCTGCATCATGCTCTCACGCTGGCGACACATGTTTTATTGCTGGTGAATGACAGTGCAATTGATTCTTTCATTGCCGAACATCTGCGTGAAGCAGCATCCAGGTTGATTCATTTCTCTGGAAGTCTTGTTACCGAGAACGCTTATGGTGCGCACCCGCTGATGACATTCAGCGAAGCGTTATATGATCTTGAGCATTATCAGGCAATACCATTTGTGCTGGATCACGATGCGCCCGAATTTGAAAACTTATTGCCTGGCTTGCCCAACCAGCATGTGCGCTTGCATAAAACACTCAAACCTAAATATCACGCGCTTTGTGTGATGAGCGGTAATTTCAGCTGCATTCTTTGGCAAAAACTGTTTAAAACACTGGAGCAGGAATTCAGTATTCCAGCGTCCGTCGCTTATCCGTATTTGTATCAGCAAACACAAAATTTGCTGCTGAATCCTGATACGGCATTGACCGGGCCTCTGGTGCGCGGCGATGACGCAACGATAGAAAAAAATCTGGCAGCGCTTGAGGATGATGTTTTCAGGAACGTGTATGAGAGTTTTGCTGCAGCTTATAAAAAAACGGAGGAGATTAAACATGAACATATTTGATTTTATCAAAAAGAAGCAGCAACACGATAAAATTACCATGGTCACATGTTACGACTATACCAGCGCGCGGATTTTGGCAAAGACTTCCGTTGATTGTCTGCTGGTGGGCGACAGTGTTGCAATGACCATGCATGGTTTTAAAGATACCTTGTCCGCGACACTTGAAATGATGTGTTTCCACACCTCGGCTGTGTGCCGCGGCGCGGGCGATAAATTTGTTATCAGTGATTTGCCTTTTTTGAGTTATCGAAAATCATTAAGCAAAAATGTGTCTGCCGCGCAGGCTTTAATGCAGGCTGGCGCACAGGCTGTCAAGCTGGAGAATGCCGCGGGCAATTTGCAGTTGATTCGTCATTTGACTGAATCCGGAATCCCGGTCATGGGGCATCTGGGGTTAACCATGCAATTGATGCATACCCTGGGCGGTTTGAAGGTCCAGGGTAAGACCCAGGAAGGCGCGGAAAAGATCAGACAGGATGCCATCGCATTACAGGAAGCAGGCTGTTTTGCGCTGGTGCTGGAGTGTGTTCCCAATGGTCTGGCGAAGAGTATCACGCAGCAATTGATAATTCCGACTATTGGTATCGGTGCAGGCCCGGATACCGATGGGCAAGTGCTGGTGTATCAGGATTTGCTGGGACTGAATATCGATTTCAAACCCAGATTTGTGAAAACGTTCATTGATGGCCACGAACAGGTGAAAAACGGCATTGAAGACTATGTGCAGGCAGTCAAGTCAGGAGGGTTCCCAAATGATGAACATAGTTACGGAAATTGAAACGTGGCGGGTCATCCGCGGACAATTCGGTCAAAGAACAGTTGGTCTCGTGCATACCATGGGGAATCTGCATGCGGGCCATATGAGTTTGTGCCAGCGTTCGAAGCAGGAAAATGATCTGACTGTCGCTGCGATATTCATTAATCCCACCCAGTTCAATCAGGCCAGTGACTTTGAAAAATATCCGCGCACGCTGGAGCAGGACAGGCTATTGCTGGAGTCGCATGGCGTGGATTATCTGCTGCTTTTTGGCGCGGATAAACTGTATCCTGACCACTTCCAGGTGCAGATAACCGAAACAGAAATCAGTAAAGTGCTGGAAGGGGAATACCGCCCCGGACATTTCACCGGCATGCTGACCATCGTCCTTAAATTCCTGAATATTGTGCAGCCAACGCGTTCCTATTATGGCGAAAAGGATTTTCAGCAGCTGCTGCTGATCCGGAAAATGGCGCAGGCATTGTTTTTGCCGGTTGAAATCATAGGCTGTCCAACCGTGCGGGCAGATGATGAGGTTGCGTTGAGTTCGCGCAATAATCGATTGACACCGGAGCAGCGCGAGATGGCCAGGCATTTTCCACGCCTGCTGCAAAGCGGACTCGAAACAAGCCAAATTGCGGAAAAACTGAAAGCGCTTGGATTCAAGGTGGATTACATCGCGGATCTGTGGCAGCGCCGGTTGGGCGCAGTCTGGTTGGATGATGTGAGACTGATTGATAACATACCAAATAACTAGAGGTGTTCACATGCAAATTACCGTATTAAAATCCAAAATCGCTTACGCAACCATCACGAACAAGGAGTTATTTTATGTTGGTTCTATCACGGTGGATGAAGAAATCATGAAGCAGGCTAACATTCGTGAAAACGAAAAAGTCCAGGTGGTGAACCTGAATAATGGCGAGCGCTTGGAGACTTACGTCATAAAAGGCCCGGCTGGCAGCAGGATCTTCAGCCTGAATGGAGCGGCGGCGCGGAAAGCGGAAATCGGCGATAAAATTTTTATTATTTCTTATGCGCAAATTGACGCGGCTGAACAGTTACAGCCGATTATTGTTGATCTGGAGCACACGCTGCCCGGGTTGAGGCAGGCGGGGTAGGCTTATCGTCTGACCACGGACTTGGTTCCTTGTTGTCCGCCGGATCCATCAAATAATAGAGGACCTGAAAATGTTATTATGTCTCGATGTGGGTAACACGCATATCCTTGGCGGCGTCTTCGACCGCGATAATCTGGTTGCACGTTTTCGATACGCAACGCATTTGATTGGTACCGCAGACCAGTTCGGGATTTTTCTGGTGAATATCTTGCAAACCAATAATATATCAGCAGAATCGATTACTGCCACCGCGGTAAGTTCGGTCGTGCCAAGTTGTGACTACACCATCAGGCACACGATATCCCTTTATCTGAAATCCCAGTATTTCATGTTGCAAGCGGGCGTGAAGACCGGGCTCAATATAAAATATAAAAATCCAAACGAGGTGGGCGCAGACAGAATTGCGAATGCGATTGGCGCAGTGAATGCCTTTCCGAATAAAAACCTCATTATCATTGACATGGGCACAGCGACGACGCTGGATTCGATCACCAAAAAGCGTGATTATCTTGGCGGCGCCATTTTGCCGGGCATGCGGCTTGCGATGGAATCGCTGCGCACCAATACCGCCAAATTAATGGAAGTGGATATTGAAAGGCCCTCTTCTTATGTGGGCCGGACAACGCGTGAAAGTATTCAGGCCGGCCTGTATTTCGGCCAGTTTGGTGCGCTGAAAGAAATAATCGCGGGCATGAAGCATGAAGTATTCAATGATGAACCTGTGTTGACGATAGGTACTGGCGGGTTTTCGCAATTATTCAGGGAAAAATCATTGTTTGATGTTATTCTGCCGGATCTGGTATTACAGGGATTGGCCAGGGCATATGAATATACGGTGCAATCCTGATGACAATAGAACACAAAAAACCACTCAGCCTGTTTGCGACAGCTCCGAAAGGTCTGGAGTTGTTAATGGTCGAAGAACTGCGTGCGCTTGGAGCAGTCGATCCGTCAGAAAAGCTCGCAGGAGTATCGTTTTCAGGAGACCTGGCACTGGCATACAAAGCCTGTTTGTGGTCGCGTCTTGCCAATCGCATCCTGCTGTCGCTTGCACAAGTGCCGGCTGCTTCGCCTGAAGAATTATATGCTGGTGTCCAGACCGTTAACTGGAGCGAGCATATCAATCCTGATGGAACACTGGCCGTACATTTTGTCTGTTCGCAATCCAACATTACGCATTCACTGTTTGGAGCGCAAAAAGTCAAGGACGCGATTGTTGATCAGTTACGCAATAAGTTTGGCATTCG
>Ga0209581_1004513_pt1 | contig 11162 bp, 9 predicted proteins | sample Coa_R2_FD_187160 | JGI IMG/M metagenome (GOLD analysis project Ga0209581, IMG submission 187160) | Surface soil microbial communities from Centralia Pennsylvania, which are recovering from an underground coalmine fire - Coalmine... | ecosystem: Environmental > Terrestrial > Soil > Unclassified ...
GCTTTCGTCTTCTATGGCCCTCCGCCGGACAAGGACGCGATGGCCCGCATCAAGGCGCCCGTTTATGGCTTTTACGCCGGCAATGACGCCCGTATCGGCGCCACCGTTCCCGATACCATCGCCAACATGAAAGCCCTCGGCAAAACCTACGAGCCGGTCACCTATGAAGGCGCCGGCCACGGCTTCATGCGCGCCGGCGAGGCTCCAGACGCCTCCGAAGCCAACAAGAAAGCCCGCGAGGAAGCCTGGGCCCGCTGGAAATCCCTGCTGAAGCAATAGACTTAAGTCAGGAATAGGCATGCCCAACCCCGGGATGCCTTTGCTGATGCCCGGTTCCTCTCAGTTATAACAAAATACCTATTGCACTTAAGTTACTCTTCGTGTAGAATAAGCCGTGTTTTACCGCCGGGTCCCTTCAGCGGCCGCTCCCGCCTTTTCACGTCTCCCCGCCCTCACCCAAAATCGCCCTAACTCCTTTGGAATCCGCACATACAAAAAATCCCCTCGCAAGGTCTTTAGAATCCGCACTTACAAAACACGGCACTTAAAGTCCTTTAGAATCCGCACTTGCGGGAAAACAGGGGTAGGGGGAGGGGCCTGTTCCCCAATTGGTCCTCTTCCAGCGCCCCGAAGTCGCGCCCTTCGCTTGCCGCGCTCGGCAGGCATTTCACTTGTGCGCGTGCAGCAAGTCCCAGATTGCCGGGTCTTCCACTCCGAGCACCCAGGAACAAAATCCCTCGAGCCCTCGCTCCTTCACCAGGTTATACCGCTCCCGGAACGTCCGAATGTCCGTGAAGAAAATCCACTCCCGCAAATCGCCGCGGTAAAAGTAGAACCATGCCGTCCGGTCCGCCGCGTCCCATCCAATCTGCCCGCCGTAGGTTCGCGCCAGTTGCACCGCGTCCGTCGCCGAAATGTAGTCGGCCTTGGGATTGGCCTTATACGAAGAATCGGGATCCATGCTGTCCCTTGTGGGCGTGCCCGCATACCAGTGATAGCCATAGAGCGGAATCCCCAGCGACAGCTTTGCCGCAGGCACGAACTTCAGCGCGTAATCCAGATTTGCAACCGTCCAGCCCCAGCCCGCCACCGGCCCGGGAACCGTCCACGCTGTGTTCTGGTCGTAGGTCATCAGGCAGATCAGGTCCACATGCTCCGCAATCGCCTTCAAGTCGTACGCCCCGCGCCAGTTCTCATAAAGCCACGCCGAAAAACCGGTGTCGCTTCCCGGCCTGCCCGGAGCGTTCGGCACCGTCGCAATCGAAAGCTGCAATCCTTTTTGGTGGAGCGCTACCGCCGTTTCCGCTACCAGCGCGGAGAGCGCGTCCCGGTCCGTCCAATGCGCATTCTCGAAGTCAAACTGCACGCCAAGGTACCCGTTTTCCTGGCACTCCCGAAGCAAAGACTCGATCATTTGCTTTTGTGCCGCTGGATTCGCCAGCAACTTATGGAACATCCCCTGTTTGAATCCCGCGTTCACGATGATTGGCATCACCGGAACGTGGTGCTGCCTCGCCGTGCTCAGCACCAACGGATCCGGTCCGCCGGAAACCAGTCCGTCCGCGTCCACCGTGTACCAGGTCGGCACCAGGATATCCACTTTGTCCGCGTGTTCCAGAAACGAGCGGACCGAGTTGGGATCGCGCGTCATGTAGAAAAGCGCCTTCGGCGGTTGTGCGTTGGTGATAAGAGCGGAGCAAAATACGGCGGCAAGCAAACAAAAGATTCGTTTCATGGCGGTCGTAGTGTAATGCCGGAAAAAATCGGGAGCAATTTGAAATCGCGTCTTGAGCCGTGCCGCCACTTTCGAATTTCGCGGGCGGAGAAAGTTGATAGACTGGCGGCGCCATGAACCCTGCCAACCGAAGACAGTTTCTCCAGCAAACACTCGCGACCGCGGCCGTTGCCGGAATCTCTCCGTACGCATCGGCGTTCGCTCCCGGCCAAGAACGCGCCCCCAACGTTCACTTCCCTTCCGCCCCCCGCGCGCGCCTCGCCATTGCTTCCTATCCGTTCCGCGAATTCATTCAAGGCAAGCATGATGCCGCGCTCGCCGGTCAAAACAAGATGCCCCTCAAGGATTTCTCCGCGCATGTGCGCGAGAAATTCGGTATCGCCAAAATCGAACCCTGGAGCGAGCACTTGCTCTCGCTCGAGCCCGCCTATCTCGAGGAAATTCGCGCCGCTGTCGCAAAAGCGGGCGGCGCCATCATCAACATCGCTGCGGACGGCGAGCACAGCCCCTACGCGCCGGCGCAAGAGGAGCGCGAACAGGCGATCTCCTTCAGCAAAAGCTGGATTGACGCGGCGGTTCGCCTCGGCTCTCCCGGCGTGCGCACGAATATTCCCGCGGCGCGCGGCGCGAAACCGGATGCAGCCGTTCTCTCCGAAAGTCTGAAACGCGTCGCGGACTACGGCGCGCGCAAAAATATCGTCGTTCATCTCGAAAACGACAATCCCGTCAGCGAGGATCCCTTCTTTCTGGTGCGGGTCATCGAGCGCGTGGACAGTCCGTGGCTTCGCGCCCTTCCCGATTTCGGCAACAGCGTTGGCGCAATGCCCGCCGCCGACGCTTACCGCGCCATTGATGCCATGTTCGCCCACGCCTATGGCATCTCCCACGTGAAAAACGCCTCCGTGAGCAGGGACGGCAAAATCATTTCCGTCGATCTGGCCAGGACGTTTTCCATCGCCGCAAAGCACCGATACAAAGGCTACTTTTCGATGGAATGGGACAGCCCGGGTGATCCCTACGCAGGCACACGCGAACTGATCGAAAGCGCGTTGAAAAATCTTGCAGCGGAAAAGGAGGAAGCCGCTCATGGCGGAAACCTGCGTTAAGGTTTGCTCGCGGACCGGATGTCTGCCGGCCTGGACTTCCGGCAACCCTCCCAGGATACGCGGAGAAGGATCCTTTCGGGCTTCGGCTGCCTGTACGAAGGGGCAGTCCGGTAATCAGTTGCGCAAAATGCCCGCCTGCAGGAGATTCCTTCCCCGCGGTTTCTGCTAGCCTGAGGAAAACTGGAATCTTCAGGAGCAAAGACTGTGCGCCGGAAGTCAAATGATTCGCCCTATTCGGCGAGGATGGAGTCCAACGTGAGATTAGCCGCCCTCTCTCTCGGGCTCATGGGATTGCTCGGCCTGGCCGCGGCCGCCGCGTTGGGCCAGGCGCCGCCCGCAAGCCAGGCTCCTTCGGCGAGCGCCGCGGTCTTCCGCACGGCCAAGGCGGTCACCTACCGCCGTACCGGCAGCGCCGTGAAGGTTCCCTTCAATGGCACCGACCTTATGACCGGAGCTTCCGGCGAAGCCAAAGTCGAAAACAAGGGAAGCCGCGTCGAAATCGAAGCGAAGTTTGAAGGCATGGAAGACGCCACGAAATTCGGCCTCGAATACCTGACGTACGTGCTGTGGGCGGTTTCTCCGCAGGGGCGCGCCGTGAATCTCGGCGAAGTGCAGGTGAAAAACGGCAACGCGCAGGTGAAAGCCATCACGGACATGCAGACGTTCGGCATGGTGGTAACCGCGGAGCCGTACTTTGCGGTGACGCAGCCCGGTGACGAAGTGGTGCTGGAAAATTCCGTCGCCGCCGGCGGCGAAAACATCGAAGCGAAATACGAACTCCTGGGCCGCGGAATCTATTCCTCCTCCAACACGAAAATCGAGAACGCGATTTTCGGCATCGACCGCAAAACGCCCGTGGAACTCTTCCAGGCGCGCAACGCCGTGCGCATCGCGCATAACGCGCAGGCGGACAAGTACGCCGCGGCGACGCTGGCCAAGGCCGACCAGCAGTTGCAGGCGGCGGAAGACGCCTACCGGCAGAAGCGCGACAAGAAAACGGTGATTTCCACCGCGCGCGACGCGGTACAGACGGCGGAGGAAGCGCGCGTTATCGCAGTAAAACAAAAGGCTGAGGAAGAAGCGCAGGCGCAGGCTGCCGCCGAAAAGCGCGCGGCGGATGAACGCGCCGCAAAGGCTCGCGCCGATGCCGAAGCGGAAGCAAAGCGCCGCGAGGAAGCCGAGCAGGCTCGTCAGCAAGCGGAAGCAGCCAAGGCCGAAGCGGAGCGCATGAAGGCGGAAGCCGAAAAGGCCGCGGCGGAAGCGGCAAAAGCCAGGGAAGAGGCGGAAAGAGCCCGGCAGGCTGCTTTGGCCGAACAGCAGGCGGCTCTCCAGCAGAAGCAAGCCGCGGAAGCCGAGGCGGAAAAGGCCCGCGAAGCGGCCGCAAAGGCGGAAGCGGAGAAAGCGCAGATGCGCGCGCAGCTCCTGGCGCAGCTCAACGCCATTTTGCAGACCAACGACACGGCCCGCGGCCTGATCGTGAACATGTCGGACGTGCTCTTCGATACCGGCAGCTACACGCTCAAGCCGGGCGCGCGGGAAAAGCTCGCGAAGATTTCAGGCATCCTGCTCGCCCATCCGGGACTGACGCTTCAGATCGAAGGCCACACGGACAGCGTGGGCAGCGACGAGTTCAACCAGACCCTTTCCCAGCAGCGCGCCGGATCGGTGCGGGATTTTCTGGCGGAGCAGGGTGTTCCCGTGAGCGCCATGACCGCCAAAGGCTTTGGAAAAACGCAGCCGGTTGCTTCCAATGACACTCCGGAAGGCCGGCAGAGAAACCGCCGCGTGGAAATCGTGGTGAACGGCGATGCCATCGGGAAGCCGGCCGCCGTCGCCTCGGATGCCGGGAGCTCTCCGCAAAACTGAGCGTGATCGCCAGTGTGAGACTGGCTCGCGGTTCGTAACGCGGAAAATGAAGATGTAGGAAGTAGAAAGGCAAGGATTTTTTCTCGAGGCTCATGCTGTGGAGAATGACAGGCGCAAGTCGCAGAGAATCCCGCTCGTGGCGCATATCGAGCTGCTGGAAGAAGCCACGGAAACGCGGCTCAAGTCGCGCGTGAGCGACATCAGCCGCGACGGCTGCTATCTGGACATGGTGAATCCCCTGCCGAGCGGCACCAAGGTGCGGCTGACCATCACCGCCGGGGACGCTGTGTTTAAGGCGCGCGGAAGAATCGTCTATTCCGTGACGCACATGGGCGCGGGAGTGAATTTTGAGGAAATTGAGCCGCGTTCCCTGCCGGTGCTGGAAACCTGGATTGGCGAGGGCGCGCCAAAGCGCTAGCGAAACCGAAATCCGTGCTGTTCCGCAAGCGGCTGGCCCAACCGTTCCGAAAAAATTGCCAAGCCGTTCGCGGCTTTCCTTCTGCGCGGCTTCACCCCGGAATCAACCGGTTCGAAAGTCTCCTGAATCAGATTCGGGTTGCTTCGTGGTAGCAAGTTTGCGGGGTAAGATGGAGATTCTCTTTGGATTAGGAGCGCGCGACAATGCCACAAAAGACGGAAGCGAACGACCGGATGCAGAGGCCGCTGGAAGCGGTGGATCCACGGATTGCGGAGCTCCTGCGCGAGGAAGCGGTGCGGCAAGCCACGGGCCTCGAACTTATCCCCTCCGAAAACCTGGTTTCGGAAGCGGTGCTTGAGGCGATGGGGTCGGTCTTCACCAACAAGTATGCCGAAGGTTACCCGGGGAAAAGATACTACGGGGGATGCGAATACGCGGACAAAGTCGAGCAACTGGCGATTGACCGGGCGAAGGAGCTTTTCGGCGCGGAGCACGCGAACGTGCAGGCGCATTCCGGGACGCAGGCGAACGTTTCGGTGTATATGAGCGCGCTGCAGCCGGGCGACACCGTGCTGGGGATGAACCTTTCTCACGGCGGCCACCTGACGCACGGGCATCCGCTGAACTTTTCGGGCCGGATGTACAAGTTCGTGGCGTACGGGGTGCGGCAGGATTCCGAGCAGATCGACTACGACGAAATCGAGCGGCTGGCGCGGGAACACAAACCGAAGATGATCGTGGCGGGGGCGAGCGCGTACTCGCGGATCATCGATTTCGAGCGGATTGCCAAGGCGGCGAAGAGCGTGGGCGCGCTGTTTTTCGTGGACATGGCGCACATCGCGGGACTCGTGGCGGCGGGCGTGCATCCAAGCCCGGTGCCGCACGCGGATTTTGTGAGCACGACAACGCACAAAACGCTGCGCGGGCCGCGCGGCGGGCTGGTGCTGTGCAAGTCCGCGCTTGCGAAAGAACTCGACAAGCTGACCTTTCCCGGGATCCAAGGCGGGCCGCTGGTGCACACGATCGCAGCCAAGGCCGTGTGCCTAAAGGAAGCGATGGAGCCGTCTTTTCGCGAGTACCAGCAGCAAGTCGTGAAAAATGCGAAGGCCCTGGCGGCAGCGGTTGCAAAACAGGGTTTCCGGATTGTGTCCGGAGGAACGGACAATCATCTTTTCCTGATCGAGATTCATTCGCGGGGAATCACCGGAAGCGACGCGGAAAAGGCGCTGGACCGCGCGGGGATTACGGTCAACAAGAATTCCATTCCGTTTGATCCCCTGCCCCCGATGAAGGCGGGCGGCATCCGCCTGGGCAGCCCGTCGGTGACGACGCGAGGGATGAAAGAGCCGGAGATGGAACTCATCGGCGGCTGGATCGCGGAAGTGCTGAAGAACGTTGGGAACGCCGAAATCGAGCAGCGCATTCGAAAGCAAGTCCTTGGCTTGACGGAGAAATTCCCAATCTACGAATCGCGGCTGAAGGCGGGGCGCGCAGAACACGTTCGCGCGTAAACGGGGAGCGTGGACGCCGGCAGCCAGGCTCACCGAGCTTCTTTTTCCTTGAGCAAATCGAAAAAAGAACGCGCCTGTACAGAGGCGGCGCGGTCCCTCTCGTGTGCGGCTGTCCCAAGACTGGCCGTTGGTCCAGTAGATTTCAGGGGATTGACGGATTACTTTGACGAGGGACCGGGATGGAAGCCGCTCTCGCAATGCTGCCTCTCCAGCAGGACGTGGCCGAACAGGGGAAACGAGGAAGCAATCCACAGGTGAACCGAAAAGCCCTCAGACCCTGCTCTTGTCCGTCGCAAAGCGAATGACGCGGCAACCTTTCACGGGCGGGTGAATCCACAGCGTGGCCGGAGCCGAAACTCCGGGCACGGCGAGGTGAAGCAATGATGGATACTGAGGCCTTCCGGGAGTTCAAGCAAGGACTCGCCTTTCTGCGGGACAACTACGCCGTCAAGGCGCTGCCGCACATGAAGCGCGCGGTGGAACTGGAAAAGAACAATCCGTACTACATGTCGTACCTGGGCGTGGTGATGGCGCGGTCAGAGGCCAAGTGGGCTGAAGCCGAAAGACTGTGCGACAGCGCGGTGCGCATGAAGCGCAATCAGGCGCAGCTCTATCTGAATCTGGCCGAGGTGTACGCGGCGGCCGGCAGGCGCGACGACGCGGTGGAGGCGCTGCAATCGGGGCTGAAGTACGCGCGGCGCGACGTGCGGCTGAACATTGCGCTCAACAAGCTGACGCGGCGGCGTCCGCCGGTGTTTTCCTTCCTGGAACGCAGGCATCCTTTGAACCGGCAGGCGGGCAAACTGCGCCACCAGACTTTGAAACTGTTCGGAAGGGCCTGAGGCAGAGCCGAAACAAGACGAGTTCCCCAACCCCCCAAACACGGGAAAGGGCGTCCTAATTGACCGGGACGCCCTTTTCTGTTCTGAAAACCGTTTGACGAGGTTATTTGCGCGAGAGCGGCGGATGGAAGGAGTAGGTGTGCTGCATGCCCATCTCCATCAGGATCTTGATGCCGACCCCGTTGAGGCCGTTCGGCAGGGGATCCACGCGGACGACTTCCGCGAGGTATTCACGGTTGATCGCGGAAGGATCGTTGGAATAGGGCATGGTCACGAAAAGGCGGAGCCCTACTTCGTAGCCCTTTTCAGTGGATTGGAAATAAACGCCGCTACGGGAAACGCTCAAGCTTCCGCGTAGGTCCTCGAAATGGTCCTTTTCCGGATCGGAAGGCCGAATGCGCATCAACTGGGAGATCTTGCACCGGCGGGCGGAGCGCCTCTCGGCGGAAGTACCAACGCGCGGGGCCATGAAGTTGCTGGGGATCTTCATCGGGTCCTGGCTTGCCATGCTACAGAGTCCTTCCCACTGTACTGATTTTCTGAAGAAAAGTGTAGGGGGAGGAGAAGAGAAAACCCATAGGGAGAAGGTACTCGGCAAGAGGTTGGGGAGGGCGCGCCGAGCGGGAGTACGCAAGTACTAGGCGTTGGCCTGTGGAAATTCCTGAAATGGTAAGCGCAGCGGAGGCGTGTACCAAATTGAACTCAGGAAATCTGCAGCAAAGCGAAGGTGGGAGTAAGTGGCTTTAGAGGAATCATTTAGCAGATAGAAAGAAAGTAATAATCGGAATCGGAAATGCAGGGTCTTGTATTAAAAGAGTGAAACGAAGTACTTATGATGGGACGTGACGCTCGCATCCCTAGAAGTTCATCGTTACTTGAGGATGTCTCCATGAGCAGTAGTGCGTGCCTCGGGCCAATTGCACCTAGGGCTGGAATACGAGGTTCGACCGCTTCCAGCAGTTCGCCGGCGAGTCCGCAGAATCGGCTGAAAGCGTCGGCAGACTCCGGTGTAGCCGAAAGCATCCAAATCAAGCCGCGGGTGTTCATCGCAGCAGAAAACCGGCTGCTGAGGGAGGCTCTGGGCCGAATGCTGGCCAGACGAAGCTTCCAGGTGCTAGGCCTTGAAGGGGAGTCTCCTTATGGAGACGACCACGTGGCAGAGCTGGCGGCGTCGGTTGAAGCGCAGGTCCTGGTGCTGGCATCGAGAAGCTCCGTGCAGAGAGACCTGGAGATTGTCCGGAAAGTTCGCACGAGCGTGCCAGAGGTAAAGATTCTGATTCTCGGATTGGGGGGCGAGGAACTGGAGTTCCTGCGGTACGTGCGGGCGGGAATACAGGGCTGCCTCCTGCGAGACGCGACGGCGGAAGATGTGCTGAGGGCGGTGAAAGCAGTGCTTGCCGGAGAGGCGGTTTGCCCCGGGAAGCTGTGCCTGGCGCTGTTTCGTTATTTTGAGCGGGAGGCGGGGGGATTCGCCTCCGCGGTGGTCCAGCGGGACCTGGGTCTCACACGGCGGGAACAGCAGATTATTCCGCTGGTTGCGCAAGGACTGACGAACAAAGAGATTGCGGACCATTTCTGCCTTTCGGAACAGACGGTGAAAAATCATCTCTACCGCGTAAGACAGAAGATCGGCGCAGGCGACCGGTTGGAAATCGTGAAGGTGTGCCAGCAGCAGGGATTTCTGGTGTAAGAGAGTGGCGGGGCGACGCCGCCATCGGAAGAACACGTCAGCGAGAGCTCCCACCCAAAACGGCCGCCGGGATTATGCCTTCCTGAAACTCAAAGCGCCATCAAACTGCTGATTTCAAAGGAAAAGACTTTCACCTCCCATTGCGGATTGTTGCCATGAGCTTCGCCGAAACGCGCGAGTGCCTTGCGGAGCGGCGGATGGCTTCGCCGGAGGTTTTGTGCGATTCTTCTGGCCGACAAATCCAGGAGAAAAGGAATGCTGAAGCAATTCAAAGACCTCACGGAGCGGGAGATTCTGGCGCTCGCGATTCAATCCGAGGAAGAGGACGGAAGAATCTACGGTGAATTCGCGGACGCACTGCGCGAATCGTATCCCTCGACCGCGCAGATGTTCGAGGAGATGCGGGAAGAGGAGGCGGTGCACCGCGACCGGCTGTTCGCGATGTTCCGCGAGAGGTTTGGGGACCACATCCCGCTGATCCGGCGCGAGAACGTGAAGGGGTTTCTGCAAAGGAGGCCGGTTTGGCTCATGCGGCCACTGGGGGTGAACACGGCGCGGAAGCAGGCGCGGATCATGGAAATGGAAGCAGTGCGGTTTTATCAGCGTGCGGCGGCGCGGACGAGCCACGCGCCGACCCGAGAGCTGCTGAACAAGCTGGCGGACGAAGAGTGGAAGCACACGGAAACGGCGGGAGCGCTCGAGAAAAAACATCTGACGGAACACGCGAAGGAGATGGAGGCGGAGTCACACAAGAAGCTGTTTCTTCTGCAGATTGTGCAGCCAGGGCTTGCGGGACTGATGGACGGATCGGTTTCGACGCTGGCGCCGCTTTTCGCGGCGGCGTACGCGACGCACAAGACGTGGGAGGCTTTTCTGGTGGGGCTGGCGGCTTCGGTGGGAGCGGGAATTTCGATGGGATTCGCGGAGGCGCTCTCGGACGACGGGTCGCTGACGGGGCGCGGTTCGCCACTGGTGCGCGGGCTGGCCACCGGGCTGATGACCACGGCGGGCGGGCTGGGGCACACGATGCCGTTCCTGATTTCGAATTTCCACGCGGCGATTGTGGTGGCGGCGCTGGTGGTGGCGGTTGAACTCGCGGCGATCAGCTACGTAAGGCACAGATACATGGACACACCGTTCTTGCAGGCGGCGTTTCAGGTGGTGGTCGGAGGAGTGCTGGTGTTTTTGACAGGGATCTTGATTGGGAGTTCGTAAGGCAATGTTGCGGCGTCAGCTTGAGGGGCTGGACAGGAATTTGACGAGGTCATAGAGAAACGCCTGGCCTTCGTAGAAGGATTGGACGAGGATGCGTTCGTCGCGACCGTGGAAACGGATGTCGTCGCGATCGATGAAGATGCCCTGGATGCCGTAGGTAGGAATTCCCTCCATGCGCAGGCGCTTACCGTCGGTTGCGCCCATGACCATGTTCGGAACGACGGGGACGCCGGGCCAGATGGCGGACGTGGCGCGGCGAGCGGCTTCGAGGACGTCGTTGCGAAGCGGAGACGGCGGTCCAGCTTCCGGCTCGCCGAGCGTTTTCAGGCTGACCTGATCGTCGGCGAGAACTTCGCGCAGTGTTGCTTCCACATATTGGGGGGAATCTTCGGGAAGGACTCTGCAGTTGACGGTGGCGGCGGCGAGCTGGGGAAGGGCGTTCATGGCGTGGCCGCCTTCAAGCAAGGTGGCGACGCAGGTGGTGCGCAGAGTGGCGTTCCAGGCAGGAGAAGCAGCCGCGACCCGCTGCATGGATTCCTGGGAACCCGCGGCGACCTGGAGCAGGTCCTGCTTGAGCGGGCCCGATTCGATTTCCCCCATTTGCCTGAAGTAGGCGGCGGTGACTTCGTTGGTTTTCAGCGGGAAGGCGAAGTCCGAGAGGCGAGTCAGGGCGCGGGCGAGGCGGTAGATGGCGTTGTCCGGAACGGGCAAAGAGCTGTGGCCGCCTTTGTTGCGGACTTCGAGGCGGAAGTTCATGACGTACTTTTCGGCGACCTGCA
>Ga0209581_1004515_pt1 | contig 11152 bp, 11 predicted proteins | sample Coa_R2_FD_187160 | JGI IMG/M metagenome (GOLD analysis project Ga0209581, IMG submission 187160) | Surface soil microbial communities from Centralia Pennsylvania, which are recovering from an underground coalmine fire - Coalmine... | ecosystem: Environmental > Terrestrial > Soil > Unclassified ...
CCTTCTCCTCAAAGACGGCCACATCGCCGCTACCGGCACACTCGACGAATTGCTGGCAACCAGCGAGGAGATGCGAAAATTGTGGAAGGGGGAGGAGTAAACAGGGATAGCGACCCTCCGTAGTCGCAAAGCTCGCTTCAGTAGTGTATAATTGTGCTACGAGCAGTACTTCAGGCTGTCTTCACGGTGAAGACAGCCGAAGGAGGTTGTAGTGCCTACAGTATTGAGGGTTGATAGTTGTCGTTTTTTCTTTTATAGTAACGAGGGAAACGAACCGCCGCATATTCATGTGCAAAAGGCGGAAAAGTATGCGAAGTTCTGGCTGAAACCTGTTCAGATGGCCGAGGCGATAGACTTTACAAGCAGAGAGTTGCGTCAAGTACAGAATATTATTGTTGAGTATTCTCAAATGCTTCTGGAGGCATGGAATGAGCATTTTGCACAATAGAGCAGCGCAGGCCGCGCATGTTCACTTCGATGAACAGCGTTTATATGTCAGCCTGACGGATGGGCGGGAAATTAGCGTTCCTCTGGAATGGTTCCCGCGTTTGTATCATGCCAGTGAGGAGCAGCGCCAGAACTGGGAATTGATCGGGCGAGGCGTCGGCATTCACTGGGAGGAGATTGACGAGGATATCTCTATCGCTGGTCTGCTTGGATTGCCAAACGACTAAAGCAGATAAATAAGCAAGCGGATAGATAGACCGGAAAGAGCAACCCATCATGAGCGACAACCAGAAAAACACCATGCGCAAGGCGCTGGCGCTGGCCTCAATCGCCTACGGCGCCTTCACCGCCATCAGCGTCATCGCCCCCATCATCCTCGACAGGCTCGCAAAACGTCGTCAGAACCCGTAGGCGCTCGCCCATGTCATGCTTCGCTGCCGCTCTGCATGACATGGGCGACATATGTCCTCATACCCTCCCGCTCACACGTGAGCATAGTAGCAACGTGTACTGTTAATCACCCCTGATCCGTTCGGGTAGAAAAACAGGATAGATGTTCAGGGAGGGACTCGAATATGCGAGAGGAAGGAAAATACGGGCCGGAGCCATTTGTCGGCGTCTCCTGCCTGGTCATGAAGGGCGACCGCTTCCTGCTGGTCAAACGGGCCAATGTCTCCAAACCTGGCTACTGGAAAGCGCCGGGTGGCTATATGCAGTTTGGTGAGATGCCGGAGCAGACGGCCATTCGCGAGGTCAAAGAGGAGACGGGCCTGACCATCGTCAACCCCACGTTCCGCTGCATCACCGATGATGTCTTCGAGGACGAGCAGAAACAGTTTATCACCATCTGGATGGAGGCGCAATACAACGGCGGCGAGCCGAAAGTCAACGCGCCCGACGAAGAATCCGAGGTACGCTGGTTCACCTGGGATTCATTGCCCTCACCGCTCTACCTGCCATTCCAGCACCTGATCGAGGGCAAGACCTGGCCTTCGCAAACCACCACCGGCGACAAAATTGGCTCGGCCATCAACGTCTCAGATATCCCCGTCTCCGGCTCACAAGACATCGGCACATAGACAGATGGATAGCGTCAGCCACGTAACCAAACGCATAAGGCAATACGTGTACAGTTATGAAACCTTGTAGATCACCTTGATTAAGAATGCGAAGGGAGTTTTATGCAACAGAACACAGACAACCAGAATCAGACGGGCCAGACCAATCAGATGGGCTGGCAAAATCCGGTAAACGAGCAGGATCGCATCACGACCCAGGAACCGATGAGCCAGGTGGAGATGGATCAGTGCATTCAGGATTGCATCAAATGCTCCGATGTTTGCCTGCAATCGGCGACGGGCAACAGCGACCGGCAGCATGGCGCCTACCTGCGCGACTGTTCTGAGCTATGCCTGGCGGCTGCCCACTTCATGCAGCACCAGAACCCGCTCTACGGCTACGTTGTCAACGCGGCAGCCGAGGTCACGCAGCGCACCGGCGAACGCTGCGAGCAGATGGGCGACACCAACTGCGCCAACGCCTGCAAGAACGCCTCCTGGTCCCTCCAGCAAATCGCAAAGATGGTGGCGTACTAACACAGCGCCCCCATCCGTATTTCCTCGTCAGAGGAACAGGCGAGAGGGCAATATGAAACAATCGCGTGTCCTGCTTAGCAGTCGCCGAGCAGGACACGCAATTACCCGTTATCACTGGATTTTGATATTTCTTCGATAGCCGCACGGCGTGGAAGCCGCACATTCTAGCCATGCATCCTTCCGGTGCGTCTTGATACGCATAAGAGCGCCTGTTTTACAACCATCGCATCGTACATTTTCCAGTTGTGGCAAACCACTCAAATGTTTCTCTGATACTTCCCTGGTGTTCCTACAACCTCTAGAATATCCCTTACATCCGTAAAAAGGCCCGTATTTTCCTATCTTTGGAATCATATGCTGTCCGCATTTCTCACAGACATCTTCTGGCATTTCCCATCTGAAAATGGTTATTTCCGGTCCCCATTTTACCGGAGCCTGCGCAACTGTATCCACATTCATGAACTGCCAGACCTTTTTCACGAATCTGGGTGACTTCACCCGCTCCATGAACTCTGTAGTAGCTCCATGCGATAGGACATTGAGGCTGCCGGTATAGACGATTTCTTCATCGATGAATACCAGTTTCTGATGCATGCCTGATGATGTTCGTAGTTCCACATCCATCTCTTTCAAGAGCAGGGCTACCTCGCCAGTAGTCGGATTCGTCTCTCTGGATAGGCTGGCAACCACTACAACTTTTACACCTTCTCCTCGTTTCCTGCCCAGTTCGGGTGCGATCTGCCTTGTCCGTTGAATATCTAAAAACGGACTGTAAATAATGATTTGTTTCCTTGCCTGCCGTACATCCCCCAGAAAACGGTCGAAAAAGCTGCGATCATCCAGTAGTTCAGGATCGTATTGACTGGCATCGGGCAAGCCTCGTTGAGGCAGAGGCGCCACAGCCTGTCCGACCCACGAAGCTTGTGCGTCATTTGTTAATGGTGCTGGTATGCTCAACACCTGCCGGGACGGAATAGAAACTTTCTCCGCCTCACCGACTGCGAGGCGCAAGATGTCGTCCTCTTGAAATGTTCTGTGTATATAGTCACGATTCGCCACGATGATCAGCTTATGCCTGGGGCGCGTCACAGCCACATTGATGAGACGCATCGCTTCAGTATCAATTCTGCCTGCAGTAAAATCCTGTACAGGAGAGAAGGGTGGCGATTCTACCGTGTCAAAGATGACAGCGTCGAACTCTAAGCCCTGGAATTTATGCACTGTCCCCGCACGAACCCTGTCCTTCAGGTCGTTATCCTGTATGAGCTGTTGCAGGAGTTCCGCCTGCTTACGATAGGGCGTCACCAGACCAATGCGAGGCATCCCTTTCTGTTCTGGATCAGGCGGTAAGGTAGCATGAATCTGGCGGGCCAGCGATATTGTACACAATGCATGATAAATATTAATGCGCGAACCGCCTTCGGGCCTGGTCACGAAAGGCATAGCGTCGCTGGTATCACAGAGCAAAAGCCGTTTTTCCGGCATCGGACTCACATTCTCATACTGCTGCCGCTTCTCCGGCGGTTCGCTATTTCTGTCGTCAATAATTCCGCGATAGACATGCTTACGGGCAATAACTGAGATAGCCGGATGCATACGCGACTGGCTTGTCAGAACGGCGCTATTACCCGCGCCGCTAGCCTGCGCTTTTTCCAGGGTGATTTCTCTGAGAGCAAACACATCGGTACCCAACCATTTCCTGGCCAATGCCGACTCTCTCGCATTGATGATAGGGGCTAACTGCTTCGGATCGCCTATGGTGACAACCGACTGTTCGGCCCGTGAGGCGGCGATGTAGACGGTGGGTAGAGGAGCCATGGATACTTCGTCGAGAATAACGCTATCGAAGCGTCGCTCGCTCAAGCTCTGGCTCATGTAGATTTTGCTCAAGGTGGTGGCGACGACACGAGCGTTGGCAACAATACTTTTTTCCAGGTTCGCCAGTTGTCGGTCAATAGCGGCTATCTCTTCCTCAAGCTGCGCTCTTCTACTGTCGAGCGAACGGCATTGTCGCTCGTTCTCCGCTCGCTCGCGTTCCAGGCTGGCCTCCAGCGTCTTGATCTGCTCTGTTAGAGGAGCCAGAGATGCTTGCAAAGGCGCTATCTGCCTGGCGTCATTCGATGGGGTATTCAGCTCCGCTTTGAGCGCGGAGTAGTTGTTGCTCAATCGCCTTGTTTCCTCTATCGCCGTTTCATAACAGCGATGAGCTGCCTCTATACGCGCCTGCAGATCATTCAGCCATTGTTCTTCCCGCCATACCTGCTGTTTTACTTCAAGCAGTTGCTGCCCTGTACGTTCCAGATTGATCCCCCTGAGCAGCCGTTTGAGCGCGTTCATCTGTTGTGCAGCCGCCAGTTGTGAGGAGATTTGCTCAACCTGTACCAGATGCTGCTGCTGCGCCGTTTGTAACTGCACCTGTTGGGCTGTCATCTCCCCGAATTCTTGCTGAACCAATGTCATTCTCTGTTCAGCCTGCCGCCATTGCTCAGCCACCTCATTTAACTGCGTCATCAGAGATGAATTACGCCGGGCCTCACGCGCCTGCAACAGGGCTATCTCTCGTTTCAACGCTTCGCATTGCCTGCTCAAATTCTCCCGCTCAGCCTCTCGCTGCCCACTGCTCTGCTGTTGAACTCCTTTCAGGCGAGCAAGCTGTTCCATGACTTGCTGTAATGATACTCTCAATTTCTCTACCTGCTGGTGCAGATCACTTCCCCGCCGCCTGACGATTCCGGGCAAATATACTTCTGCGTACTTATCGTTTTCAATCAACCGCCGGTCTTGCGGCGTGCCATAGCGCACAATAAGGCCATCTTTCAAGAATTGCTTCACGTCCGGGTCCGCACCGGCGTCCTGGCACATCTCGGCCAGCTTCATGATCGCATTATCTACGGCAATATTGGTGTGGGCGGCAATCAGTACGGTGCGCCCTTCTCGCAGGTGGGCAAATGCCATTGCGGCCAGCGTTGATGTTTTCCCCGTTCCTGGCGGTCCGATGAGATAGAGAACCTGACTTCCCAGCGCCATCTCGATAGCCCGTTTCTGCGCCTCATCAGGTCGGAATTTTCCGAAAGAGACAGATGGGGAGCGTTTGCCCTCACTAAAGCCGGTTAAGCCTAATACTTTTGAACCCAGTTGCGCCGGGCCTTCATCATTGTTCTTCAGGGCTTCGCGCAAGCGTTCCAGCAACTCGGTTGCATCATCAACCAGTTCGACCCGCCGCAATCCCTCCGCTGTGAGTTTCGATTCCGTAGCGATGGTAATTGTGGTTCCCGTAGAGGTGACAATGGCTCCTCGTATCGCCGGGCTACCACTGATCTTTACACGAACAGGGGTATCGTCTTCAGGCTCCCAGGGGTCTTGCAGAGAGAAGGCGTACACATAACGGCCACTTTCTTCGGCAATGAGCTTGCCATCCACAGCCACATGATCGGCTGTCCTTTTCGTACTCTGCTTCTTAATCTCATCAGCAAGGGCGCTATCCATCTCGCTCAGCATCTGCGCCAGTGTGTACTCCTGGGGCGCTCCAATACTCACGTTTCTCCTCCATCCTCTCGTAAGGTGACCGTGACATACGCAGACAGCATGGAACTTATTTCATGACGATGATTGTCTATAAAAGCTTGAGTATCTTACTCGTCATCCAAGCATATATTTCCCTCTATCCATCGTCAAGCTGCTGAGGTTGAGATACGGTTAAGAACAGGTTAAGAATGGATATCAGGGCCTCCACTGCTCTATTATCGGCTGGAATAAGCAACAACTATTCCAGCTTGCGTTCCATCACCACCACCTCCACCCCGCCATCAGGCAGGGGAAAACGACTCGTTTCCTGGAAGCCGTGTTGTGAGAGGAAGCTGAGCAGGGCAGTATCGCGGGCAGCTTCACGCGCCCAGATGCTGCTGGCGCGCAGAGCGGAGAGGTCGGCGATGAGCTGGTTGTAGAGGAGGTCGCCCGCCCCGGTCGTGAGCCGGTCGGGTGGCATGACGATGAAGAGGCGGTAGCGGCCAGTCTCCTGGCCGCCCTCTACCGCGCCGTAGCCGATGACCTTGCCGGTCGCGGCATCCAACGCGACATAATGGCGGCGCGTATAGCCCGTCTGGTCAAAACGCATACGGTGGCTGAGCCATTGCTGGTTTTCGCGCGGCGACTCTGGCACAGCCGCGTTTGCCACCTCCAGAATCGCGGGCCAGTCGGTCTCAACCGCTTTGCGGAGCTTTATCTGCATAGTCATAACAGAGCCTTTCAGCTTTACAGACGCTTTTTTGTCAGACCACCCATAAAAGGGTTCATACATCGGCATCGATTACCTCCAACCCTTGCCACATGGTAACGTTGCGCTTCATTGCACACATACTGTCCAGTCAAATAAAGGAAATCAGGTGAACATTGATAGTTCTCCATCCTTCTCTATGAGAAAAACGTACTTCTGTTCAATCTGTGCAAATTCTGGCCTGAAACCGGACTGTTCGGCTAGCCGAAAGCTAACCCCTTTTCTCGAAAAGAGCGTTTCTCATTACACAGGACGTACTGGAAGCGAAGAAGCAAAAAGATGAGGTGGCACAACGAACAAATTTGCCGCAAAAAGGGGTTGACAGGAGCAGGGAAGTGTAGTAATATACGCCTCGTCAAAGAGAATGCTCGTATGTGCGGGCGAGTCGGTGACTACAGCGAAGAGGGTACACCCGTTCCCATCCCGAACACGGAAGTTAAGCTCTTCTGCTCCGATGATACTGCGGGGGCAGCCCCGTGGGAAAGCAGGACGCCGCCGACTCACCCGCCCACACGGGCGTTTTTTCTATGCCCGTTTTCTTCACTCGTGTGGAAAGCGGAATCACTCTTTATATGCCACAATCCGCAAGCGGCGGTAGTCGGCATACCAGTTGCCATCTTTGAACAGCTTCGGGCGTAGGATTGTTTCGGCGCGTTCGATCACCTGTGGCATCAGATCAACCAGGATGGGACGCAGCATGTCCTGGCAAAACATGGCGATCCAGTTGCGCATGCCGTTTGCGCCCTCTTCCAGCTTCGTTGGTCGGTCAAAGAGAACGGCGCTCTGCACGGCCAGTCCGTATTTTTCCAGTAGCGGGGTATACTCGCCAATTGAGGGATAATACCAGTCGGCTTTTACCGCGACGCCCGCCACTTCCGCCGCCGCATCTTGCAGCGCGCCGATAATAGTGGCGACGTTGCCTTTGCCGCCGAATTCGGCCACGAAGCGACCGCCGGGGCGCAGGGCCGCGCTGATGCACGCTACGACTCGCTCAGCTTCGGGTATCCAGTGCAGCGTCGCGTTGGAGAAGACGGCGTCGAACTGGTAAGGGAACGAGAAATCGCGCGCGTCGGCCATCAGAAACTCGATATCGGGATACGCCCTGCGCGCCTGCTCGACCATCTGCGGCGAACTATCGAGGCCCACCACCTGCGCCCCCGCCTCCGCCATCTGGCGCGCCAGGTGGCCGGTGCCGCAGCCCAGATCAAGTATTTTCTCGCCCTCCTGCGGCTCCAGCAGGGCCAGCAGCCCTCTCCCATACTCAAAGACAAATGCGTGCTTCTGATCATACAGCGCCGCGTTCCAGTTATTATCAGGCATAGAATTACTCCATTTCAGCAAAAAAGATATCCAGCACCCTCCCATGACATGCCGGAAAAACGTGGCCGGGACGTGCCATGCGCGGCAGAAAGGATGATACATCAGTATAGCACGCGTGAGTGTGTGAGTTGCAAACGTATTGTCAGAAGTGCTGCGGGCGCGGTATACTTTCACACAGGAGCGAAAGAGGAGAAAGGAGCCGCTGATCTCCTCCAATCCCTTCGATGTCGTCGGGGCCAGCGCCGCCGGCATGCGCGCCGCCCGGGTTGATCGCTCCGGCGGCCTCTTCGATACCCTCGGCCCCCGCCCTGATCTTGTCGTCAGTTCTCTGACGGAACTGGCCGACGCACTGGCCTGGCATTCGAGACAAGCGGCCTGTATCTCTTTTCAGAGGTTGGACGTATCGATAGTACACAGGCATGTTGTATACAATCGATACGGAAAAGGCAGGTACACGGGCAACGAATGAAGAAAACAGGTTTCTCCCTCCCTGGCTTGCTGGCGCTATTGATATGGACGCTGGCAGGCTGCCAGTTCACGCAATCGCCATTCGCGCTGGCGGTCAGCAGCGCGGGCGCGGAATTTGCTGCCGCCGCAACAACATTGAGCTATGTCCATAGCGGCAAAATCACCGCGCAGTACGCGCGGGCCAGCTTTGTCAACTACCGCAGCCAGCTCGATGGCCTCGACCAGCAACTGCCCTCGCAGCAGGGCGCGCCGGGCAAGACAACCATGAATCATCTGCTGGCCCTCTATAAAGTGGCGATCCGGGCAGTGGATCAGCCCTGCCTTGCTGTGTCATGCAACTGGCAGGCGCAGGTAGCGGCGCTCAACCGCGCAAGCCAGGCATTTCTCAAGGTGGGTGGCTCGTGAAAAAAGTCTTTGCCATTGCGCTGGGCATCGTGACGGCCATCGGCGGCTTCCTCGACGCCGGGACGGTAGCGACATCGGGCGAAGCGGGCGCGAAATACGGTTTTGGCCTCATCTGGGCTGTCATCCTCGCCACCATCGAGATCATCCTGCTGGTCGAGATGGTGGGCCGCTTCACCGCCGTCTCACAGAAGACCTACGCCGACGCTATTCGCGAGAAATTCGGCTTCAAGTTCTACCTCTTCCCACTGGCAAGCGAATTAATTGCCGAGAGCTTGCTGCTGGCCGCCGAGCTTGGCGGCGTCGCCATCGCCCTCTCTCTGCTAACCGGCATCTCCTGGCACTATCTCTTCCCGGTCGCGGCCCTGCTCGTCCTGGTCCTGGTGTGGAGCGCATCCTTCGACATCATCGAAAACGGCCCGGCCCTGCTCGGCCTTGTCACGCTCTCCTTCCTCGTCGGCGTCATCCTGCTCGGCCCGCCGAAGCTCACCCTGCTGCAAACGCTCTGGAAACCGCCGGTACAGCAGGGGCAGTTCGCCGATTACCTCTATCTGGTCGCGGCCATCCTGGGAGCGACCATTAGCCCGTACCTGCTGTATTTCTACTCATCCGGGGCGATAGAGGAACACTGGTCGGGCAAATCGCTGCTACTCAACCGCGTGACGGCCATCGCTGGCATGGGCTTCGGCAGCATTGGCTCGCTGGCCCTGCTCATCCTGAGCGCCATCGTGCTGCGCCCGCTCAACATGCAGGCTGGCACGCTGGGCGAGATCGGGCTGGCGATGGCAAAGCCGCTAGGCATCCTCGGCAGCTATCTTTTCGCCGTCGCGCTCTTCTCCACCTGCCTGGGCGCGGCGCTGGAAGTCATCCTGGCCGTCTCCTACAACGTCGCCCAGGGCTTTGGCTGGGAATGGGGCCAGAACCAGAACCCGGTGCAGACGGCGCGCTACTATACCTTCATGATCGTGTTCCTGCTGGTCGCGGTCATCATCGGCCTGCTCGGCATTGACCCTTTGCAACTGGCGCTTTTCGCCTCGACTGTCATTGCGCTTTTCCTGCCCATCTCGCTCTCGCCTTTTCTCTTTATCATGAACGACCCGGCGTATCTGAAGGACAAAACCAATGGCTGGTTCGACAATACCGCCATCATTCTCATCCTTCTCATCGCCTTTGCCGTCGCCATCGTCTCTATCCCACTTGAAATCATCACGGGAGGTGGTTAGACTGGATGAAGCGCAATGGAAACAGGCGTTTAGAAAGGATTGGCAGCATGAAGGAGCAGCAACAGGAACAAGTTCGGAAACAGGAGCGGGAAGAAATACGGGAAGAGATCGCGCCACGCGAGCAAATCCTGGTCATGCGCAATATTATGGATAACCAGCTGGAGAGCAGCGATGATATCGAGATCGGGCGCGTCGCCGACATTGAGGCCGAGCTGCGCCCCGATGGCAGGCTGGTTCTCACCAGACTGCTAACCGGCCCGGAGGCGCTGGCCGGGCGCATCTCCTCGCGCCTGCGCCCCATCGTCCACTTCCTGCTGCGCAATCACTTTGAACACAGCATCCCCATCGATGAAATCAACGGCTTTCACCCCACGCTACGCCTGCGCGGGCGCGCCATCGATTACGCCACAGGAGAGTCGGAACGCTGGCTCGCGAACCACATTTTCCGCTGGCTTCCCGGCAGCGGATGGAAGGAATGGCATGAACAATTTGAGCAACCAGCAACAGGGGCGGCAGAAACTGAGACAGCGGCTGAGACGAGAACAGAGGAAACACGGGCGCCTGGTCACGCCACCCCAGGGAACGCCGCAGCCGCCTCACACCAGTCGCAACATCATTCGCATTGAGGACCTGATCGGCAGTAAAATCGTCACCGCCGATGGCAGGAAACTGGGCCGTGTCGTCGACATCCACGTCACTCGCGAGCGCGAGCCAGAGGTGATCGCCCTCGTCTATGGCCGTCTGGCCTGGCTCTATCGCCTGGGCGTCCTCTACCCCTTCTCCCAGCTCCTGCATCTCAAATTCCACCCCTACACCGTCCCCTGGCGCGCCGTCGAAAAGTTCGAGCATCTCACCGTCACCCTGAAGCCCGGGTTTGAGGAAAAGGAGTGGGAAGAGGAAGTCCGGTAAAACACCGGCCCGAAGTGGATTTTCAGACACGAAAAAAGCCGATGGTCGGACTCGAACCGACGACCGGCGGTTTACAAAACCGCTGCTCTACCACTGAGCTACATCGGCGTGTATCAGCCATATTCTCTAACAGGGTTTATTATACTCACCACATATGCGATATGTCAAGCATTTTTAGCTGGTACCCTCCTTCAGACGATCAAGAGGCCTGTACAGCAAGGTGAGCCTATGGTATGATAGAGACAGCCCGATTGAAGTCGGGGCGAATACGTCGGGGGAGCGTAGAGCATGCGATATGTTGCTGGCGACCGGAAAGGAGCAGACGATGGCGCAAGAGATGACCAATCAGGTGCAATACTACTACGATTCTCACCCCACCGAGGAGGACCTGATGGGGGAAACCTCGCTGCACGTCACCCTCATTGACTATCTCTTTGACGTCCTGCGCTGGCTATTTCGCGGACAGACATGCAGCATTTACAACAACCTCAACTTCTATCAAACGCTCAACCCCA
>Ga0209581_1004517_pt1 | contig 11148 bp, 7 predicted proteins | sample Coa_R2_FD_187160 | JGI IMG/M metagenome (GOLD analysis project Ga0209581, IMG submission 187160) | Surface soil microbial communities from Centralia Pennsylvania, which are recovering from an underground coalmine fire - Coalmine... | ecosystem: Environmental > Terrestrial > Soil > Unclassified ...
AAGGTATTCGCTCTGCGTCAGAAGCCCAGTCTCGCAGTCGCGCCGCAGATGCTCTCGCAGCACGCGCCCCTCACGCCTGAGCGAGAGCGCGATGACGACGAGCATCCCGAAGAACGTCGGCATCATCACGAGGAAGTAAGTCACCAGCACATACGCGCCGTTCTCCGTCGCGCCCGCGATGTTCGCCGAAGCGTTCCACGCGGCGTGCAAACACATCGCCGCGACGAACCCGACGACCGGCGCGATGAGCTTCACGGCGCGGTTCGCCGTCTGCGCGGCGAGTCCGAGTCCGACGCCAGTCATCCCCGTGAAGAGCGGGTGCGCGAACGGCGAGAAGAGTCCGCGCACGATGAAGACGCCGAGGGCGTTGTGCTCGTTGAAGGCCGCGCCGTAATACTTCACGTTCTCGGTCATCGCGAAGCCGAGGCCGACCATCGCGGCATAGACGATCCCGTCCGTCACGTCGTCGAACTCGTCGCGCTGCCAGAAGAAGAGTATGAAGAGGACGAGCGCCTTGGAGGTCTCCTCGACGAACGGCGCGGAGATGACCATGCCGTAGAAGCGCGCGGTCGTCTCGTTCGAGAGCGAGCCGACGACGGCGACGCCGAGCGAGTTGATGATGATCGCGAAGAAGACCGCGACGAGCGCGCCCCAGAAGAACGCGGTCGCCAGCATCCACGGCGGCTCCGGCTCGTAGCGGTCGAGCCACAGCACCAGCGTGACGTAAACCGGGACGGGGATCGTCGCCGCGATGAGTCCGGCGAGAAAGGGCACGAGTCCCGTCTCGTAGCCGATCATCCAGAGCGTGAAGAGTCCGGCGAGCAGCGCGGCGAGGATGGCGAAGCTCGCGAGCGCCCAGCGCAGAACGCTCCGCCTCCGCGCGGGCAACGGCGCGGGCGCTGCCGCCATGTTGTAGGAGGGCGCGGAGAACTGATCCATAAGCGTTCGGCGCGTGGCGGCGACGGGCGCGTCGAGCCTCGCTCGCGCGCGTTCGCCCCAAGGGAGCGCGCGCCTCGCCGGCGCGGGCGTTACTGCATACTCAGGTAGAGCAACAGAATCAGGAGGCCGCCGATGATCAGGACGGCGACGAAACCTATGACGGCGAGGAGTACGGTGTTGCTGCTGCGCGCGGGCGTTTGGGCCGGCGCGGGCTGCGCGGGGTAGGGCGCGGGCGCGCTCGGATACGTCGGCTGAGGCGTCTGCGCGACGGGTCGCGGCGCGGGCCTCGGCGGTGGCGTCGTCGGCAGCTTCTTGCCGACCATCGTCGCCGCCATGTTCCACTCGCCGCCGCTCTCCTGCGACGTGTCGCTCATCCCGACGACCGCCCCGCAGTTCGGACAGAATGCCTGATCCGACGGGACGGAAGCGCCGCACCTCTGACACTGCAACTCCATTACACGAACCCCCTCGCCTTTGAAGAGACGCGCTCCGCCCGAAGTGAAAGCACGCGAGCGGCGCAGCGTAACTGTCAACACGTCCTCGCCCATGCCGAAAAAGTTTCGCGGGGCGCGGGCGAGTGCGCCCGCCGGAAAGCTTCGGGCTAAACGGAACGCAAGTATAAACGCATCCGCACGCTACTGCCAGCAGGAATTTGAGGCCGCAGGGCGGGCGCGGGCCGAGGCCGGGTCTGCTCCGCCTCGCGCGCGAGTCGTCGGCGCTTTTATGGACGCGCCCGCCGGGAATGTCTATAATCCACGCTCAGCCGAACTCGGCACCGTCAGCAGCTTCCCCCGACAAGAGTCCCGCGGACAGGCGCGGGCCGCGCAGCCGAGCTTTCGCCGGAGAAAAATTTTGCCCGCACGCACGGCAGAACAAGCGATGCACGAGAACGCGCGCGCCCAGGCTCGTCGCCGCGGCAAGCCGCAGCCGCGTATGCCTTCGACGGTCGGCTACATGGCCGTCGCGGGCGGGCTGTCGCTCGCGCTCTTCTGCGGCATCTGGTTTCTGCTCCGCACCGACGGCGACGACACGCCGTGGATTCCCGCGGGCGTCGCGGCGATCTTCGTCATCGTCTGCGCGGCGGCGGCGCGCGAGATCGCGATGCGCCGGGCGTGGGCGCGCTACACGCGCGAGATGGAGCTGGTGATGGGCGCGGGCGACGCGTCCCGGCCCGCGCTGAAGCCGAAGCCGGTCGCGAACAACTATCCGGGGATGCAGGCGCGCGTCGCCGCGCTCAGGGGCTTGCAGCAGCGGCTCGCCGAACTCGACAACGCCTCGACGCCGCCCGAAGCCCACCTCGAGGCTTACAAGCTCTGCGAGCAGTACCTCGCGGGCACGGACGAAGTCCTGCGGACGCCGGGCGGCGCAGCCGAGATGCGCGTCGCGCTTCGGTCGGGTCAGGAGCGCGTGCGCGCCCTTCAGCGCAGGCACCTGCTCGCGTGGGCGCGCGGCGAGACGACGCGGCTGACGAGCGAGGCGCAGCGGCGCGTGCGCCTCTCCGACCGGATCGAGACGGCGCAACGTGCGCTCGAAGTCTTGGGCGAGGCGATGCGCGTCTGCCCCGACGAGCAGGAGTTGCGCGACTCGTCGGTCGCCGTCCGCAACTTCATCGCCTCGGTGAAGGTCGGGCAGTGGGTCGAGATGGCCGAGCGCGCGGCCTTCCGCGGCAAGTATTCGCGCGCCGTCGCGCGCTACCGCGACGCGCTCTTTTATCTTTCGCGCGCCGACATGGGCGAGGACGCGCGCGAGGAGGCCGCCACGCGCATCCAGCGCGAGATCGAGATGCTGCGCGCGCGCATACGGACTGACGACGACGCCGCGCCGGACGCGGCCACGCCCGAAATCAAGGTGGCGGCCCGCGCTGCGAGGCGCGGGCCGGAGCGTAACGGCGCGGTTGAAGGCGAGGAGTTGTTGGGTTGATCTCGCAACGCTGCCCGAAATGTGGGAGCGCGCGCCTGCGCCGCGGCTACACCGACACGCCTCTGCTGCTGCGGATGATTGGCGTTTACAACCTCTTATGCGACAATTGCAACTTACTGTTCAAAGGCTTCGCCGTCCCCGGCACCGTGCCCGCGCGCGGAAGTCACCGCCGCCGCCGTCACGGGGGGCACGCGGCGGGAAGCGCCGAGCGTCCGCGGCGTTGATTCGTGTCGCGCTCGGAAGTTAACTTCGGAAGCGCGTCCACACTGACGGGTTGAAGGTTTGAGGTCTTAGAGTTCGTGACCCGGCGCGGCCAGTCCGCGTCCTTGAAATGGAAAGTGCCTCGCTCCACAGGAAGGTGTTTATGAAAGCGAAAAGCATCCTACTCTTGCTCGCCGTCTGCTTCTCGGCTTCGGCGGCGTTCGCGCAGGACGGCGGCTCGGCAGCGCCGCCGGTTCCCGTCGTCAACACGGCCTCTTCCGGCGCGTCTTCGGTTGACGGGATGGGCATCAAGAAGTACCTGCTCGGCCCCGGCGACGTTCTCGACCTTCGCGTCTATAACGAGCCGCAGTTCAACGGCACGCTCGTCGTCAACGACGAGGGGAACATCGAGGTGCCCTTCATCGAGCAGCCCGTCCCGGCGCAGTGCCGCAACGACCGTGAGATCAAGGCCGACATCGTCAAGGCGCTCGCGAAGTACCTCAACAAGCCGCAGGTCTCCCTGCGCGTCACGGACATGCGGAGCCGCCCGCCCGCGGTCGTCTTCGGCGCGGTGCGCTCGCCCTCGCGCGTGCAGATGCAGCGGAGCGTCCGCCTGCTCGACCTGATCGCCACGAGCGGCGGCATCACCGAGGCCGCGGGGGGCGACGTTCAAATCTTCCACACCGAGCCGGTCATGTGTCCCGGCCCCGAAGACAATGACGTGGCCGCCGTGCCAACTGACTCATACAAGACGGCGGACCCGACGCAGGTCAGCTACGACATCTACAGCGTGCGCGACCTCAAGGAGGGCAGGAAGGAGGCCAACCCGGTCATACGCCCAGGCGACATCATCATCGTGACGGAGGCGAAACCTGTTTACATCACCGGCGCGGTGCGCGCGCCGCAGGGCCTTTACCTTCAGCAGGGGATGCAGCTCAAGCAGGCCCTCGCGATGGTCGGCGGGCTTACCCAGCAGGCCAAGGCGAACGAAATCGTCATCTGGCGCAGGCAGAAGGGAACGTCCGAGCCGCAGAAGCTGGTCGTCAACTATAACGACATCAAGAAGGAGAAGGCTAAAGACATCGAGCTTCAGCCCTACGACATCGTCGCGGTGGACGACAACTCAGGCAGCATCAAGTCAACCTTGCGCGGGATGCTGATGGGCGGCGTTGGTAACGGGATAATGAATACGGGGTCCATACTGACCACGCGCATCATCTACTGACCGCGGCCCTGCGAGTCGAACGGGAGGCCGGCCAACGTGGCCGGCCTCTCTTTTTTGCGCGCGAGTCTGCCCGCCGCCGTTGGCCGCGCGCCGCGCGTGTGGTAGATTTACGGTTTCGTCGGAGCATTAATTTTTCGGAGAGTGATTACAATGAGTAGAAACATGACAAGGGCCGCAGCCGACGGCATGCGCCGGAAGCGTCGCCGCAACTCGATACTCTGGAGCGTCGCGGCGGTCGTGGTCATCATCGTCCTTCTGGCGCTCGAACAGGTGGCGCTCCTCTACCTCCTCGCCACGCTCGGCGTCGCGGTTCTTCTGATCATCGTCGCCTTCGCCGACCTGCACGGCGCGCCCGCCGACGCCCTTCAGCCCGTGCCCGCCGACGACTCCGCGGCAATCGCCGACCGCTCGGCGCAGAGTCCGGTGGCAACGACCGCCTTCGCCCCGTCCGTCGCGCCGCGCCCGCACCGCCGCAAGCGCAGAAGATAAATCAGATTCGCGGACGCGGAAGCGTCAACGCCAAACTGTGGGAGGGCACCGGGTGCCGGCGAGAGATGAGCGGCACCCGGCACCTCCCTCCGGCTCATCATTCGTAGCTCTTACCCGCCCGCCCTCACGCGCTGCCCGCGTTGAATAAAGAAGCGAATGAAAGGCGTGCGGCCCCGCGCGTCGAAGGCCGTTCGCGCGAAAGGCAGATGCTTGCGTGCGCTGCTTTGCGCGCCGCACGCGCCGAAAAGATAGTGTTTGTAATCGCCGCGGGCGCTTGTTATGATTATTTGGCCGCGGACGCGGCATGATTCGCTGCACACTAAATTCCGTTGTTGCGTAAGCAACGCTCCCCCGACGACTTCCAGAGCACAACGATCAAGAGGGTATCCATGCGTCTGATTTACACGTTTCTCGTCCTGTCCGCACTGATTCTCGCTCCGGTCGCGCCCGCGCGCGCCTACACCTTGCAGTACACAAGCAACGCCGCGACGACGCAGGTTCACTGGCCGACGACGACCATCAACGTCGCGCTCTCCACTTCGTTCGACAACCCGCCGGCGTTCGTCCACGCGACCGCCGCGCAGGCCACACTCGCCGCGCGCCGCGCGCTCGCGCACTGGTCGCAGGCCGCCAACATTCAGTTCAACGTCGCGAGCAGCGCCAATCAGGACGTGGGCAACGACGGCGTGAGCCTGATCACGATTGCCGACACGCCGGCCAACCGCACCTTCTTCGGCGGGCAGGGGCAGAGGCCCGGAAAGGCCAACGTCGTCTTCGACGGCAACGGCAACATCACGGAGGCCGACGTGGCCGTCAACCCGGCCTCGACGCGCGTTGACCCGAACACGGGCGCGGAGGTCGCGAGCTTCTTCTCGACCGACGGAACAGCCGGCAGCTACGACCTCGAATCAACGCTCACGCACGAGATCGGCCACCTGCTCGGACTCGAACATTCGGGAATCGTCGGCGCGACGATGCAGCCGAGGCAGGGGACGAACGGCACGTACAACCTCCCGAACTTCACGACGCGCTCGCTCTCGACCGACGACATCGCGGGCGCGCGCGCCATCTACGGCCCGCGCGCAGGGCTTGGCAGCATCGCCGGCACGGCCACTTATTCAAACGGCGCGGTGGCCTTCGGCGCGCACGTCTTCGTCGAGGACGCTTCGACGGGCAGGGTCGTCGCCGGCAACGTCACGCTCTCGAACGGCAGTTACCGGATTGACTCGCTGCCGCCGGGACAGTACAAAGTCGTCGCCGAGTATCTGGACGAGCCGGTGGTCGCCGACCAAATCGGCTCGAACGCGGGCGGCTATTCGGGACTCTCGACGACGGGCACGGCGGCCTTCCTGACGACCGAGGCCGGGACGGCCAGCGTCACCGCCGACACCTCGACCGCCTTCAACGTCTCGGTGCCCGTCGGCCCGTCGGCGGTCAACGCGACCTTCATCGGGACGGGCAGCAGCGGCCAGCTCTCGAAGGTGGCCGTCCCCGTAGTTCCGGGGACGCCGATCACCATCCTCGTCGGCGGCCCCGGCCTCGACACCGTCTCGCAGTTGAGCATCACTTCGTCGTTCTTCAGCCAGCCGACCAACATTCAGCACATGAACTTCGGCATCCCCGTCATCAGCTTCGACGTGACGCCGAGCATCCTGACGCCGCCCGGCGAGTACGACCTGCGCCTCGTCTCGCCTTCGGGCCAACTCACCTACGTCACCGGCGGGCTGACGGTTGACCTGCCGAACGGCGTCCCCGCCGGGACGAACCTGATAGACAACACGCAGTTCTTCGTCGCGCAGCACTACCGCGACTTCCTCTCGCGCGAGGCGGACACTTCGGGTCTGAACTTCTGGGTGAACAACATCGAGTCGTGCGGGGCGGACGCGAACTGCCGCGCCGTCAAGCAGGTTGACACGAGCGCGGCCTTCTTCCTCTCGATTGAGTTTCAGGAGACCGGCTTCCTCGTTTACAAGGTTTACAAAGCCTCGTTCGGCAACATCTCCGGCAAGCCCGTCCCCGTCTCCTTCAACCAGTTCTTCCCCGACACGCAGCGCATAGGCCAGGGCGTCGTCGTCGGGCAGGGCAACTGGCAGCAGCAGTTGGAGGCGAACAAGCAAACTTACGTCTCGCTCTTCGTCCAGCGCGCTGACTTCCGCGCGGCGCACGGGAGCCAGGACGCGGCCACCTTCGTTGACACTCTGTTCCGCAACGCGGGTGTGACGCCGACGACCGCCGAGCGCAACACGGCCATCGGCGACTTCAACAACGCGGGCGGCGGCACGGCGGGCGAGGCCGCGGCGCTGCGCTCGGTGGCCGAGAGCACTTCGGTCTCGAACGCGAACTTCAACCAGTCCTTCGTGCTGATGCAGTACTTCGGCTACCTGCGCCGCAACCCGGACGACCCGCCGGACAACAACTTCGACGGCTACAACTTCTGGCTCACGAAGCTCAACCAGTTCAACGGCGACTACAAGCAGGCCGAGATGGTCAAGGCGTTTATCACCTCGACGGAGTACCGCCAGCGCTTCGGCAGTTAACCCTCGCGGCAAGCGCAGCCGCCGAAGGCATGCTCGTCGAAAAAAGAAAAGCGGGCGGAGAGTCCTGATGCTCTCCGCCCGCTTTTTCCGTCCGCCCGGCTGTTGCGTCGGGTCAGGGCCGGACGAACTTCCTTCGTCCCGCCGAGGCTTACAGGGCACTGCCCATCAGCATCCCGTCCGAGAGGAGGATGCCGTCACTCAAAAGGATGCCGTCCGAGAGGAGGATGCCATCTGACAGGAGAATGCCGTCCGACAGAAGGATGCCGTCGCCGAGCAAGATGCCGTCGTCCATCAGGATTCCGTTGTTGTTCACCATGCCTTCCGTCATGATGATGCCTTCCGTCATGATGATGCCGTCGGCGAGCGTGCGGCTGTCGCTTAACAGGATGCCGTCCGAGAGCAGGATGCCTTGGCTCTGAAGCTTCAGCGAGTCGCTCAACAGAATTCCGTCGCTCAACAGGATGCCGTTGGGCTGGACGACGCTCGTCAGCGAGTGGCCGTCCGACAGGAGGATGCCATCGGAGAGCAGGATGCCGTCTGAGAGGAGGATGCCGTCCGAGAGCAGGATGCCGGCGTTGAGGACGTAGCCGTCGCTCAGAAGAATCCCGTCGCTCAGAAGAATCCCGTCGGAAAGGAGGATGCCGTCACCCGCCACGAACCCGTCGGAGAGGAGGATGCCGTCCGAGAGGAGGATGCCATCGGAGAGGAGGATGCCGTTAGTGAGGACGGGCTTCTCGCCGAAGATGACGCCGTCCGAGTAGAGGACTCGCGTCGAGGCCGCGACCGACTCGCCGCCGATGCTGAGCGTGTGGTTGAGCGAGCTGAGCTTCGTGTTGCCATTCAGAACCTTCTGCCCGGCCTTGAGCTTGTCGGCGTTCGGGACGAAGGCGTTGGCAAGCTCGACCGCCGCCGCCGCGTTCACAAGGCCCGCGCCCTGCGTCAAGACGTTGGCCTCGCGGCTCGCGAAGAGCGAAGCGGGGAGAGCGTTCGCGGTCCGCAGCAAAGCGGCCTTGACGAGCGTGGGCGTCAGAGACTTGTTCGCGTCGAGCATCAGCGCGACCGTGCCGCTGACGACGGGCGCGGAGAAGGACGTGCCGTAGTAGGTGTAGTAAAGATTCTGCGGCGTGTTCGGAGTGGTGGGAACCGCGACGCGGTCGGGGCGCTCGGCGGCGAGCGTCGGGTTCTCCTGCGACATCGCGGCGACGACGGCGCGGCCCGGCGCGACGAGGTCGGGCTTCATCAGGTGGTCAACCAGCGTCGGGCCTTTCGAGGAGAACTGCGCCATCGCGTCGTCGGAGCGGCGGACGGTGCCTTTCGAATCGGACGCGCCGACCGTGATCGCATAAGGGCTGTTGCCGGGGCTGTCAATCGCGCCGAAGACCGGGCGGTAGATGGGGTCGCCGTTCGGCTGGTGGCCGATGATCTCGTCGGTGTGGCCGTTGTTGCCCGCCGCCGCGACGACGACGATGCCGGCGCGCACGGCCTGCTCGACGGCGAGGCAGAGCGGGTCTTTGTGGAACGACTCGCGGACTGGAGCGCCGAGGCTGAGGTTGATGACGCGGATGTTGAAGCGCTTCTGGTTGACGATGGCCCAGTTGACCGCGTCCAAAACGTCGCTCGTCTTGCCCGCGCCGTTGGCGTCGAGGACTTTGAGGTCGAGGAGGTTCGCTTCGGGAGCGATGCCGATGTAGCTCGCGCCGTAGCCCTGAGAGCCGTTGCCGTTGCCCGCCGCCACGCTCGCGACGCCCGTGCCGTGGCCGTCCTTGTCCAGACCCGCGTAAGGCGTGCCGCCGTTGGTGAAGTCGAGCGCGGTGACGATGCGCGACTTGCCGTTCTTCCGGAAGTCGGGGTGCGCGGCGCTGATGCCGCTGTCAATGACGGCGATGCCGACGCCCTTGCCGGTGACGCCGGGCGTGCCCTGAACGCCGGACTGCGCGAGCGCCGCGCCCGTCGTCTCGCGCGTGACGGCCAACTGGCCGGAGACCTTGCGGTCGGGCGAGATGTAGGCAACGTCTGCGCGCGCGGCGAGGTCGGCGACCGCGCTCTGCGGGACGACCGCCGTCAAGGCGTCGAACGAGTCGAACGCGTGGCCCTTCGTGCCGCCCTTCGCGCGGATGGCGTCGTCGTGCGCCGAACTGGGGCGGCCCTTAGTCTGGATGATGACGCGAACCGCGTCGTTCGTCGCCGCCGCCGAGTCGAGTTCGGGGGCGAGCTTCGGGTTGTGCTGGCCGGATTTGTTCGAGGCCGCGGCGGCGCTCGTCGGCACGGAGAAGAAGTACGGGGTCGCGAGACCGAGGAGGATTAGGCTGGCAATGATTCGACGCAACATTTTAAGTCCCTTCTTTCTTCGGCTCCCATGACGCCTGCCCGCGTCTTTGATCGGGGAACGGGAGCCTATTCAATGTTCAAGGATTAATCGTTAACAGGTTTCGCACCCGATTGAGGCGGGCTTGTAGTGGTGTTAGGCCGCATCACCCGCGAAACCTGTCAACGATCTGCCCCTGTCCATTTCAACGGACGTGCCACTACAAAGCCTTCCAAGCACCACCCGCCCGAAGAGACTTAACTTCTGTTTTCAAACAACTTAACCCGCATCCTCCGCGAGCCACCTAAAACAACAAATCCGCCCCCGATTTGGATACCACGTATCCAACTTCAGCGACTAAAGCAAATTCCTCGGATTTTGCCGGAAAAGGTAAGACCATCGGTGTGGGCTTTGCCTAAAAAGTAGGCCGATTTTTCGACTTTTTGGGCAGGCTGAAAACTTATTGGGCAGAAATTTCTTGGGAAAATGCGCGTCGCTCGTGCCGGAATTTTGATGTGGTTACGAGCTATACAGTGGATACGAGGTATGCAAGACTTTGGGCTTTGCCTAACAGAACGATTTTAGGCTGTTCTGTTGGGCAGGAATTTGTTTCGTTGGGCAAGAATCGTTTTAGTGTAAAATCTCACACCAGCCTCGGAGACGCCTAACCTCTTGAAGATTCAAAATCTAACAGAAATTGATGCACGAAATGGTGCATTGTGCGCGGGAAAAAACTGGAATATTATTCCAGCCCATGAGCAAGATACCTACTGATCCCGACGAGATTCTTGCGCTGTGTAGCGACCTTAGCGAGTCTCTTCATGACGGTTTAGAAGCTGGGAGTTTAGAGGTAAGAAAATACTTCGACAGACTCACACAGGAAAAGCGAAGGCCGATAGAGATAAACCGTCCCTTAGCCAACGACATAGTTCGCTACCACGCTTTGCAACATCTTCACTCAACGCGCAAAGTCGGTGCGCCTTATCACATTGAAGATATCCCCTTCAATGGCTTGTCTTGTCGTTTCGATTGGTGTCATGTGAAGGTTTATAAGGGTAGAGACGGCGAGCCACCGACCGCTCACAACACGAAGAAGAATAGAGACTATTACAACCATAACCGCAGAATGGCTTTGCAGCCCAGATTGCGGGGCATTGATTGGAGCGGGAAGCCGCGTCCCATCGAATGGGAGAGGATTGCGCCCACTTTAGATAGGGCGCACTTCATCTATTGCTGGGAAGTGGATGACAGTTACAACATTACGCGCGTTCAACTTGTCGCCCCGATTGAAAGCGGAAAGTACAAGCAGGGAGTAAAGCTTTTTTGGAGGCGAGACGTTCCTCACCCGATACTCGGCATCAAAGGACTTCCGACGGTAAATGACGCGCAGGAAGTGGATGATCTGCCGCTCTATTTCGAGGATGCCGGAGAACAAGGTGAGGATGATTGAGGTCAACGGCCAGCGGGTGAGGCAGGCGCGCGAATTACGTAAGCTTACGCAGACGGAACTGGCGCGGCAGGTCGGCGTGTCT
>Ga0209581_1004519_pt1 | contig 11146 bp, 11 predicted proteins | sample Coa_R2_FD_187160 | JGI IMG/M metagenome (GOLD analysis project Ga0209581, IMG submission 187160) | Surface soil microbial communities from Centralia Pennsylvania, which are recovering from an underground coalmine fire - Coalmine... | ecosystem: Environmental > Terrestrial > Soil > Unclassified ...
TGGAGCGAGTATGGGCGTGTGGTCATGCATACGTGAATCCCGCCGACCGAGCAGGACGCCCCTTATCCACAGGCGTGTGGTTTTGTCGCCTCAATGCCCGCGAAATTGCGCCGGGCGCTTCTGAAGGAACGCAGTCACGCCCTCGCGGTGATCGGCGGACTGGATCGCAATATCCTGCAACTCGCCCTCAACGCGCATCGTCGTCTCCAGATCGCTGGTCAGCGCCGTATGCATCAGCTTCTTTATCAGACCATAGGCCAGGGTTGGTCCCTGGGCGAGGCGGCGAGCGAGGCGGCGCACCTCCTCATCGAACTCCGCTGCCGGCACGCACTTATTGGCCAGTCCCAGGCGTTCAGCCTCGGGTCCGCTGACCTCATCGGCGAGCATCGAGAGTTCCAGGGCCTTGCTCAAGCCCACCAGGTGGGCGAGAAAGAAGCCGCCGCCGGCGTCGGGAACCAGGCCAATGCGTGCAAACGCCTCGATGAAACGCGCATCCTCAGAGGCGATGCGCAGATCGCAGGCCAGCGCCAGGTTGCAGGAAGCGCCCGCCGCCACGCCGCGCACCGCCGCGATCACCGGCTTGGGCATTGAGCGGATCGCACGCACCACGCGATGATACTTTTGCAGATGGACGCTCACCTTGAGCGGCTCCCCGCTCGCGTGCCGCGCCGCAAAGCCGCGCAGGTCCGCGCCCGAGCCGAACGCCCGGCCCGCGCCCGTCAGCACAACGCAGCGGACGCTCTCATCCTGCGCCGCCTCCTCCATAACCTCGCCCAGGCCGTCCAGCATGGGCTCGCTCACCGCGTTCAGCACCTCGGGACGATTCATCGTGATGGTCAGCACGCCATCCTCCTGCTGCACCAGCAGGTGTTCGTAGTCGGTTCGCATTGGTTGCTCCTTATGCAATAGCAGTACAATATAGCTTCTACGTCAAAATGCGGTATTTCCAATATCTACAATGCTTTTATGAAATCTTCGATGCTCACACCTGCCTGGCGAAGGGCGCTATAGAGGGTACCCACCGCTAGCTCGCGGTGAAGTGGGATAACACAACCACGCGACTCTTTTCTCAATATGACGTGACTACCTTGCTGCCTGACTACTTCAAAGCCCAGGTGCTTGAAAGTTTTTACAGCTTCTGCTCCTGATATTCTCGGTAGTTTAGGCGGCATAAGTCGCCTCAAAGGTAGCAAACATCGGCGGTTCTGCTTCTGGCAGAGGGAACTCTTGCAAATAAAGCTCAGTTGCCTCTTTCAAGTTAGCTATAGCCTCCTCAACAGTATATCCCTGGCTGGCTGTGCCAACTTCTGGACATATTGCAACGTACAAATCATCTTCCTTATGGATAGTTGCGGTAAAAGTTCTTACTACCATAGCTAAGCCTCCTAAACTTTCAGTACCGGCACCTCGAGCATCAGCACCTCCAGGGCCATGCGGGCGTTTACGTTCTGGTCGAGGGCCTCGAGGGTGCGCAGGATGCTGCGGATCACGCGCAGGGACTCAGACGGGGTGATGCGGGCCGCCTGCTTCTGCAAGAGCGTGCGCATATCGACGTTCACCACCAGGTCCGGGCAATTGTTGGCGGCGAAGAGCAGGTCGCGCCACCAGAGCAGCCAGAGTTCCAGCGCGCTCTTCATTTTATCACCATCGGCGCTGAGTTTCTGCGCGATATCGAAACGCTGGACCCTATCCAGCGCGGGCACGCGAGCAAGCGTCTCCAGTTGCTCCTGGCGTTCGAGCAGCACGTCCTTCTGCTCCACCGCCTGCACGGCCCAGCCCATGCGCCCGGCGGCCAGCGCGGAGATCAGCGCGGCGTCCTCGGCGGGCACGTGCCAGCGTTCCAGCAGGGCCTGGCGAATCTGCTCCCCGGTCAGCAGATGCATAGGAATCTGCTGCACGCGAGAGAGAATCGTCGGCAGCAGCAGGCCGGGATCGGGCGCAGTGAGCAGGAGAACCACATCCGGCTCCGGCTCCTCCAGCGTCTTCAGCAGACAATTCGCCGCCTGGAGATTCATCTCATGCATGCCCTCAATGATAAAAACATTGCGCCGTCCCTCCAGCGTCTTGCGCACAGAATCGCTCTGCAACTCGCGCACCTGGTCAATCAGAATGAATTGCCGATCGCGCGCACGCGCGATATAATGAACATCAGGATGATTATTATGCAGCACCTTGCGGCAGGAGAGACAGGTCTGGCAAGGATTGAGCGGAGCCTCAGAGGGAGCGGGGCCGCCGGTGCAGAGCAGCGTCTGGGCAAAGCGGCGCGCCAGCAGCGTCTTCCCGATATGCTCAGGACCGGTAAAAAGGTACGCATGGCGGACGCGTTGTGAGGCCAGGGCGCGTCGCAACGTATTAATAGCATGGTCGTGCCCAACGATATCCCAGAGCTGGCTGGCAGTTTTTTCTACATCACTCATCATAGCGTCAATACTAACAAAAGTAGGAAACAAAGACAAGGATTTTGGCGCGCGTCTCCTCCGGGCGTATACTATGCGTATAGTATAAAGAGAGGGAGAAATGCAGACGCGATCCCAGGTACATCGACTACCCGGAATACAGGCCGGGGATGTGGGAAACTAGTACCTGAAAATGTCGCCTATCCCACAGCCAACGGGATCGAAATATGTTATGCTTAGCAGAGTAAAAAGGTACATATGAGAGAAATGACTGCACTCTTACCTGGAAAAAAGACAAGGTTGATGTAACCAATGGACACCTCTATCCGTCTCTACAACTCGAATAGCAGATTGCGTTCGGTACTGGATGCAGAACACGGCCAGGAGCTGGCGGAAGAAGAGGCAAGCCGTGTGCAGGCACCAGTAGACGAGGGAGAAGGCGTGACCGACACAGTCTCTCAGCAATCTGTCGCTGCTTTGCAAGAGCAGGCGCGGGTAGATGTAGCAGACTTTGAAGCGATATTCCAACGCTTTCAAGGGCCTATTACCAATTTCATCTACCATCTGATCGGCAATCGCGAGCAAGCGTATGACCTGGCTCAGGATGTTTTCGTCAAAGCCTACAAGGCGCTGCTGGGGGGAACGGTGGTTCAACCGGGCGCGCTCTCGGCCTGGCTCTATCGGATCGCCGCGAACACGACCACGGACACGCTGCGCCGGCGCAGACTCATCTCCTGGCTGCCGCTCTCGCTGTTCAATGAGGATCGCGGGATAGGCGCGGGGGTGCTCTCCGAGTCGGGCGGGGTCGCGGGCGAGTCCTTCAACGCTAACGGCGATGAGGGCGGCGAGCGACACGCAGGCGCGGTCAGCACGCTGTACGAGCGGGGTGGATATGACGGCGGGCGCTTCGAGAATCGCGTGGCCGATCGCGAGATCGTGGAGCGCGTGATGAGCCAGCTTCAGCCCAAATACGCGATTTGCCTCTGGTTGTACGAGCATGATGGCCTCTCCTGCGCGGAGATCGCGCAGGTTCTGAACATCAGCCCGTCGGCAGTCAAGATGCGCCTGATGCGAGCAAGGGAAAGATTTATTGCTTTACATCGACAAGAGGTAGCTGAAGAGTGAATTGCAACCAGGCGCGGACATTGCTGTCTGCCTATCGGGAATTGAAAAGTGAGGAGATCGATACTGCTGAACTGGACGCGCATCTCGAATCGTGCGCGGCCTGTCGCGAGGTCCTGGCCAGCTATACCCTTATGGGGGAGCAGGTGCGCTCGGCGCCTACCTTCGAGCCACCGCCAGAGCTGCACGCAAAGCTGATGAAGGCCCTGGCCGATGAGCAGTTGAAGTTCCTCCAGAAGTCCGCCCCTGGCAAAGCCTCTACCCCCGAGTTTCTTAAGCCCTACCTGCAGGAACGCGCCGAGGAGACGCGCAACCAGGACGATATCGCGGCCTTCTCGACCGCAGAGACCGGCCCGCTGCCCTTTATCCAGGCCAGGCGCAAACGCCGCCCGCTGCACGTTAATCAGTTCGCCATCCTGGGACTGGCCGCCGCCGCCCTGATCCTGCTGATGATGGGCGGGTTGACCTCCCTGCTGGTGCTGACCCGCAGCAATCCCGCCTCCCTGACCAAGACGATCAATAGCGTCAACCGCCCGGTCGAGGTCGATCAGAAAAGCTATACGACGACGACGCTCTACCCGAACGTGGCCAGCGCGCTCCCCCAGGGAGATTCTGTCTTCTATAGCGCCTCCGGCACGGGCGATACCAGCGGAGAGTGGATGCTGATGCAGTTTGATCGCGGCACGCAAACCAGCAGGCCGCTGCTGGCCACGCCGTCCGCGAATCCGCTGATTGTGCTCTCGGTCTCAGATACCTGGCTGGTCTGGCTGGAATATAACAGCCCGAAGCCGCTCGCTCACGGCGTCGTCGCAAACAATGGTACACGCGACCAGCACTACTCCGCGCAACGCTCCTGGAGCCTGCACTATCTCTCTCTTCTGCCCCAAAATTCTACCGGCCCCCAGAATCAAGCAACCGGCAAAAACACCTCCAGCAGCCAGCAGACCGCGCCGAGCGGAACCACAACCGACCAGGCCCCCGCCGTGCCGACTGATCTGCTCCTGGAACAGGGCACGTTCGATCGCAACACCGCGCCCGCGTGGGTGACGACGCCGGTGCAGGGCACCTGGCTGATCGGCAATCGCCTGCTGATCGCACAGATCGATAAGCATGGCGTCTCTCACCTGGAGAGCTTCCTGCTCGGCCAGACGGGCAAGGCGGCGCGGGCGCAAACGCTGGCGACCGCACCCGCCGGCCATGTGTTCGCCTGGCCTACCGCGATCAGCACGGGCATGCAGATCTATTGGGCCGATGAGTGGCTTGCGCCGGATGGCACGCTGCATAGCAATATCTGGCAGCAGCAGACGACTGAGCAGACGATCCGCTCGCACGGGCACCTGGCGACGGTGGATAACAATCGCCAGCAGCTCTATATGAGCGATGGACTGTCGTTCCAGCCGCAGATCGTCAATGACACGCTCTTCTTCCTGAGCACCTCTGAGATCAGAGTTTCGGGCCAGGGCGTGGTGACGCCCAACGGTACCCCTTTCCCAACGAGCGCGACCGATTCCTCCGTCATCTTTACGCCGCGCACGGACACCGGCGTGTATGCAGCCCCGGCGGACGCCCTGGTGCATGGCACGATCTTTATGGTTCCGCTGGACGGCTCCGGCACGGAGGATACGCTGGGTACGGTCGGGCAATCCACCGGCTTCCAGGCCGGCGGCAGCTTTGTGATCTGGCAGGACAGCACGGGTTATCAGATGTACGATGTGCAGCGCCAGACAAGCGTCTTCCTGGGCAATACCCTCAACGGGGCCGCGCTGCTCGCCGTCAATGGCAATACCACCCTCTGGCTCAATGCGCTGGGTACACCCAACGCGAAACTGACGATGATGGCTTTTAACTGGCCGAATTAAACGCGTGGCGCAAGGAAAGAAGAGCTTGATCCCCGAATCCGTCACGACCTCCGGACCGCTCACCGCGCGCGCTGAAGGTCCCGCGCCGGGCGAACGGCTCTCGCGCTTTCTCAAACGCGGACGCTTTCCCCTGCTCGTTCTGCTGGGGATAGCGATTTTTTGCGAGGCGGCCTGGCTGGTCTTCCTGACCCCCAACGAGGCCGATCTTCTCCACTACGAGTGTTATGGCGTGACCTTCTGGCTGGGCAGTCATGGGAGCGCGCTGCTGCCCCATGATGCGTGTGCCTATCTCTTTCAGGGCGTTCCCACCCCCCCGCCAACCTCGCCCCTGCCTTTCCATATGCTGCCCATCGAATACCCGCCCCTGACGATTCTGCCTTTCTCTCTCCCTCTACTGGCTCCTCTGCCCTACTACGCACTGGCCTTTGTCGTTATGATGACGCTGGTGGCCGGACTGCTCTACCTGCTGCTGGCGCGTTCGGGCGCAGGACGGGCGGCGCCGATCTTCCTGCTCTATCTCCTGCTGGGCGCGGCGGGCGTCTTTCAGGAGCGATTCGATCTCCTGCCGGCGGCCTGCACGCTGCTCTGCCTGCTGGCGGCTGAACGCGGACGCTGGCGCGCGGCCTATGTGGCGCTGGCTCTGGGCGCGCTGCTGAAAATCTATCCAATCGTCATGCTGCCCGCGCTCTTCCTGGCCGAACAGCAATCGCGGACGGCTCAAGCGGAGCCTACGAGCAAGCAGCAATCGGAACTGGCGCAAACTGAGCATAGCGAGCAGAACGAGGGACAGGATCAAATCGAGCAGAAGTGCGAGCAGAACGAGGGACAGGCTCAAGCGGAGCAGACGCGCGCGCAACGATCGGGGCTTGTGCGCGCGTGGAGCGGGGTGAGGCGCTGGCGCTGGAGCAATTGCCTGCTCTGCATTGGGCTGCTGCTCGCAGTGACGGGCGGATTCGCGCTGCTCAACGTGCAGGACGCGCTTATCAGCCCGCTGCACTATTTCCTGGCGCGCCCGGTGCAGATCGAGGCGCTGGCCGGCAGCGCCATCTGGTCCGCCGGCCACTTCGGCATACCCTATACCATCGACTTCACCTTCGGCTCGCTCAACCTGGAGAGCGGACTGAGCCGGCTGCTCTCCCCGCTGGACACGCTGCTCATGCTCGCCGGCCTCCTCTTCCTGCTCTGGCTGCAATGGCGCCGGCGCATCGATCTCGCCCAGGCCATGGTCGGGCTGGTCTGCCTGCTCATGGCAACCGGCAAGGTCTTCAGCCCGCAATACCTGCTCTGGCTGATCCCCCTGCTGGCCTATCTCTACGCGTGCGGCAAGACCAGCCGCGCCTGGATGTACTGCTGGGCCGCCATCTCGCTGCTGACAACCTGCATCTACACCTTCTACTACTCGCACCTGACCGATCCGCGCCTGGACGCACAGATCGTCCAGACCCTCCCCGGCTTCTTTGAACTGGTCCTGCTGCGCAACCTCCTGCTGCTAGGCGCGACGATCGCGTTTTTGGGGGGATGGTGGGGAGTGCGAAGAGACGCTTCGACCACCCCTCGGTAAGCTGAACATTTTATTCTGTCCTGCAAAAAGAGAGAAATGCTGGAAAGAAGAACTGGCAGGCGGCGCAACCATCGAAGAGCTACTGGAAGCTCACCCGCGCTCGACGCATGAAGCAATTCAAGCCGCCCTTGCTTACTGAATGGTTGCGTCCAGGACCAGTGAGAAAGTGCCGTCGGCCCCACAAGAGACCAGGTGTAAGGAGCCACGCACGCCTTCCATCTTGTCGCAGGTATAGGTCGCCGAGCTCGATGGCGTCTGAACGACCTCTGAGACCTTGCAGGCTGCTACGTCAACAGTCAAGGTGCGGGTAGTTTTCCCATGATCTTGTGGTAAAAACCTATCCTGGTCGATGTAGATCAGGGTCGCTGCCTGGCATTTTTGGTATGCCTGAAGGAAGCACGTCCCAGCCTTCATGGCGTTTGAGGCAGTCGTACTCAATGCTTCTGTACTGGTGACGGTGCCGCAGGCAGTCGCCGGTGTGGTATTTCCCCAGGGCAGAGAGCAAGATGAGGTGAAGAGGAGGGCCAGCAAACACAGGAGAAAGGGAGTTTTTCTAAGCGGTGCCATTGTCAGATGAAGCTTGTGAACCTGCATGGGACATACATCCTTCCTTATCCTGCTCTCTCTGATAGCTTGCTGCTATGTTTGCAGCGAACTGGTGATGGATCAAACCTTTGCAACCTGCCCGCTCTGGTTTATGCGGTGAAAAAGCCCAGAACGAAGTCCCCGGTGGTGGCGTCAATGACGATATTCAAATGGGTGGGGAAGTGCGTGGGAACCTGCTGTCCGGGCTGTACTCGTTTTCCTTGCACCACATTTTGCGGGTTCGTGGTGGTGAAAGTGACAATCCAGGCGGGAATGTTCTGGATGGGATGGGAAGGCTCGGTTGCGCCAGCCGGAGGGATAGAATTAATGCTGGTAAAACTGGCTAAGAGAGCCTTTGCCGCAAAAGGCTGCGTATTAGCATAGCGCCGCCCGATGGTAATGGCCTCGCTCTGCGCAATCAGGGCGAGATTACTCTGGACGGATGACGAGAGAGGTTTGAGCACGAATTGCTGGTTGATGGTCACTCCGCCCGGTGGTAAGGAATCAGGGACTTCTGTGGCGGGATTGGTGCCGGCAGTTAAGGAGAGGAAGCGCGCGTCCACGTTGGCCTTGCCGCTCGCATTGGCGGTAGATGGCGAGGACCAGGTGGAGCAAAGAGCCGCTACCACAGCGACCATGATGATGCCTACAATCGCAAAGCCTACGAAGGCTGTGTTTCTAGCATGGCGGTTCGGACTTTTTTTCATGGCGAATCTCCTTATCTATTAGTATACTCTCCAGGTTAGTATGCTCTCCAGGGGCATGAAAATGGGGATGCTTCAGGATTGCCTGGTATCCCAGACATAAAATGTCCCCCCGGAAGCACTGTATGCTCCGTGTGGGGTATCGTTGTACATGTAGCTTGGAGCGTTGATTGTGTACCACTTTCCATTAAAGAGGTATCTGTCTGTGGCAAAGACGCTATGATGATTGTATCCACCCACGACACGATCTTCGTTGGAATGGACCTCCGCCGACCACTCTTGGTCGTTGGCACTCCAGTCAACGTGAATGTAGACCTGCACAACTCCGTTGATGAGTTCCTCTATATATCCGTTCCCGGAGTTGTAGTAGCTGGAAAACGTATCTGAGGATCCCCAGCCTTTTGTCATCGCGGAAAGCATGACTGGATCATAGAGGATGGAGGTATCACCATACTCGTAAAAGTAATAGGTTTTACTGTTTGACCAGGTGTAGAGACGCAGATAACCATCCTGCGATAACGCCGTGCTATAGTTCTGATTGCCAATTAAGGTCCAGGTAGAGCTGGATATACAGTTGGTGGCAACCTGGTAGTCACCGATAATCGCATCAGCTCCCCAACCAGAGCCATATCTGAAGGCGCCATCCCAATAGAACCCCACGCCGGTGCAACTGGCTCGGGTACAGGCGTTTGAGCGGGCTTGAACTGAGCCAGAGCTCAAAGTGAATAACCCAAAGGAGATAAGGAGAACGATGAGCAGCTTCCAGATCTGAGAAAATCTGGTGCTCAGGAATATGGGCAAGGTTTCCATGTGCGCACTGATCTTTTCCAAAGTTTCCTTGGCAATAGGTACATATTTACTGTTAAAAATACCATTTGTTACTATGTATGTCAAGTCTATAGAAAAAACATAGCAATCGCATCTAAGTGAGAAACGGGTGATAGAATAGGGCCGAAAAAGAGCCATGCTCCCGCAGAGCACCGCCGGGAATGAACAGGAGAACACTGAGAGGGAAAGATCCCAACGCCAAGACGGGAGTTATGGCGTGATATTGACTGATAAATTGCGTCTGCTGCGCTTGGTATCCAGCAGACGCAATTTGGGGAAAGTTTGTGAAAAGACAAACTCGCCGCCGAATCATTGTTTTGAGCTAAGCGCGTTTCTATTCGAGAGCCTACAACTGCTTCTCGCCCTCCAGCTTCTCCGCCAACCCCGGGTCCAGTCGTCTCAAGTGCCCCATCATCTCCTCATGCTGAGCCTTCATACGCTCGTTTTGCGCCTCCAGACGCTGGACAACCTGGAGGATGAGCGTATCCTGGTGATCGAGGTGCTCCATGATATGACGAATCTCCTCTTCGCCTTTTGTATCGGTAATATAGTCGTTTTGCGCGGTGAGTCGATCCTTCTCAGCCTGGCGATTCTGAGACATCATGACGAATGGGGCTGCATAAGCTGCTTGGAAAGAAAGAGCAAGATTCAGGAGTATAAAAGGATAGGGATCCCAATGCCTTATCCACGCGACACTATTCAAAACCAACCATGCTGCGAGGATAATACTCTGTGTGATGATAAATGGCCAACTGCCAACGGTCGCAGCAACGCTATCTGCGATCTTTTGTCCTACGGACAGTTGTCCCTCAACGGCCTCGTTCACATTAATTACCGGCGGATGGTCATGTTTAAATTTTGGAAAACGGAGGTGTTTGAGGTCGAACAATTTGTCTGTATGAATGTTCTGGTGAGATTGGTTCTGAGGGAGGGCCTCAGAACCGGGAGTGATATCCATGATGTCTCTCCTTGCTTGCGGGCGAGAGCGATCAGCAGCCGAGGTGCTTGGCGATGACCATGCGCTGAACCTCGCTGGTGCCCTCACCGATTTCGTTAATCTTGACGCTGCGCCAGTAGCGCGAGACCGGGTATTCGTCCATGAAGCCGTAGCCGCCGTGAATTTGCACGGCCTGGTCGGCGGCGCGTTTGGCCGTTTCGGAGGCGAAGAGTTTCGCCTGGGCGGCCTCGCGGGCGTAGGGTTTCCCCTGCATATGCAGCCATGCAGCCTTGTAATACATTAAACGCGCCAGCTCTATCTCTGTATCCATATCAGCTAGTTTGAACTGAATGGCCTGGAACTTGCTGATCGGCTGGCCGAACTGCTTACGGGTCTTAGCATAGCTCAGCGCCTCGTCGAGACAAGCCTGGGCGAGTCCAACGGAGAGCGCGGCGATGGCGATGCGCCCGCCGTCGAGGATCTGCATAAACTGCCGGAAGCCGTCGCCGCGCTGGCCGAGAATATCCTCCGCAGGCACCACACAGTCCTCGAACGTCAGCGGGCGGGTGTCGGAAGCCTTCCAGCCCATCTTCTTGTAGGGCCTGCCGATGATATAGCCAGGCGTGCCTTTGGGAATAATGATGTTCGTAATCTCCTTGCGGCCATCGGAACGCGTGCCGGTAGCGGCGGTGATGGTCACGCCGCCGGTGATCTCGGTGCCGGCGTTGGTGATAAAAGCCTTCGCGCCGTTAATATGCCAGTAGCCATTGCGCAGGACCGCGCGCGTCTGCGTGCCTCCTGAGTCAGAGCCGGCCTCCGGCTCGGTCAGGCCGAACGCCCAGAGCTGCTCGCCGCTGGCCAGCGGGGGCAGGTAGCGCCGCCTCTGCTCCTCGCTGCCAAAAAGGTAGAACGGCATACTGCCAAGCGAGGTATGGGCCTCCATCGTAATCCCCACCGAGACATCGCCGCGCGAAATCTCCTCGATAGCCAGGCAGTAAGAAAGAAAGTCAGCACCCGCGCCGCCATATTCTTCCGGGAACGGCAGGCCGAGCAGGCCAAGCTCCCCCATCTTTTTAATCAACGCGTAGGGAAACTCGCCGGTGCGGTCCATCTCCTCCGCCAGAGGTTTTATCTCCTGCTCCGCGAACTCGCGG
>Ga0209581_1004521_pt1:0-10000 | contig 11142 bp, 9 predicted proteins | sample Coa_R2_FD_187160 | JGI IMG/M metagenome (GOLD analysis project Ga0209581, IMG submission 187160) | Surface soil microbial communities from Centralia Pennsylvania, which are recovering from an underground coalmine fire - Coalmine... | ecosystem: Environmental > Terrestrial > Soil >...
TCTCAAGACCCGGATCTCCACCGCTTCCTCCGCCACCAGCATGGGCCCCTCCGCTGCGGAGTAGCCCACGCCGGGGTGGGTCAATTTTCAATCGGCGACCAGGGTCAGTTTTGCACCGGCGGCAACACCGATTCACAAACCCGAAGTGGAAAGACCCTGATTCTGCCGAGATCCAAGAATGGCAATATCGAGACACAGTGAGCTTGCTTGACCTGCACCCAGAAATCGGCCCGCTTGGGCCGGATCTTCCGGACCTTTCAGGCTGCTGAAGGACCGGACGCACTCGGCGGAATTTCGTTGGCCATTTGCTGGAGCCGGGGGCTGGCGGCTCCGGCGCCAGCGGGTGCTTCGCGTTGAGGCATCGGGAACCGCAACCTTGATCGCTATGAGTAACTACTCTAAGAGTAGTTGCTCATGAGATATCAGCTTGCGGAGCTGGTCGCTGCCTCCGGCTTCTCCGTCGATACCATCCGCTACTACCAGGCGATCGGGCTGCTTCATCCCCCCGCCCACGAGGGCCGTATCGCAATCTACGACGAGTCCCATCTCGATCGCCTGCGGCTGGTGCGCTCGATGTCGGCGAAGGGGCTTCCGCTCAAGGTCATCTCGATGTTGCTTGCGCGGGGCGAGCATCCGGAGTCCGACCGCGCATTGCTGCTCGCGATCGAAAAGGACACGAGCGAGGCTCGCTACAGCGGGGCCGACCTCGCCAGGCATCTGGGCGTGCCGCGCGCGCTGGTAGCGCTGGTCGAGCGCAGCGGACTGGTGGATGCGCTCAGGCAGGAGGACGGCGCGATCAGCTATTCCGCGGCCGATCTCCAGACCGCGCGCGGTGCGCTCAAGCTCATCAGGCGCGGAATTCCGGTGCGCCGCCTGCTCGGCCTTGCCATCCGCCACGACCGCGCGATCCGCAAGACAGCGGACGAGGCGATCGATCTGTTCAACGAGTACGTGCGCAAGACTGAGAAACGCAGCGCGGACTCAAACCCCGACGAGGTCGCGGAAGCCTTCAGGGAATTGCTTCCCGCGGCCACCGCGCTGGTGGCGCATCATTTTCAGCGCGTGCTGGTCGCGCGCGCCTTGCGCCGGCTGAAGCGCGCAAGCGAGGACCGCGCGCTCGAAGTGGCGAGCCGCGCGGCGTCGGATATGCGGCTGCGGGTGCGCTGGTGATGGCGCTGCCGGCGGAGAGCGGCAAAGCCGCGTTCGTGCGGGCGATGTTCGATCGAATATCGCCCCGCTACGACTTCATGAACCGCTTGATGACGTTTGGCAGAGATCAGGCCTGGCGCCGGCGCGCTATCGACCTGCTCGAACTGGAGCCTGGAGCCGTGATGCTCGATCTTGGCTGCGGCACAGGCGACCTCGCCGCCGAGGCGGCGAGGCGCCGCGCGGTGGCGATCGGTCTCGACTTTTCCGAGGGGATGCTGCGCGAGGCGAAAGGCCGGGATGGCGGATTCGCGCTGGTGCGCGGCGACGCGCTGGCGATTCCGCTCGCATCACGCTCATGCGACGCGATCGCGAGCGGCTTCGCTCTGCGCAATTTCAGCGGCCTTGCGCGGGTGTTCGGCGAATGGGCGCGTGTGCTCAAGCCCGGTGGCCGATTCGCGCTGCTCGAAGTCGACAGTCCGCGCAACGCTCTCCTTCGCCTCGGGCATCACACCTATTTTCATGGCGTGGTGCCGCTGCTGGGACGCCTGATCGCCGACCGCAGCGCCTATTCGTACCTCTCGTCCTCGGTGGCGTATCTTCCGGCGGAACACGAACTGTTTGAGATGCTGCGCAGAGCCGGGTTTGAAGCGCTCGCGAAGGAGCACCTGCTCGCGGGCGCCGTGCAGATCGTCACCGGCCGCCGCGCCGCAGAGCGAGTCCAGAACGATGCCGGAACTTTTTAGCATCACCTCGCTTTGGACTGGCCCGTCCGATCTGCTTGCCGTCGCGCGATCGTTGCCGGGCGAACCGCTCTTTTACATGGAACGGCGGGGCTTCGCGGTGGTGGGCGCCGGATGCGCAGCCGAGATCGTGACGCGAGGTAAAGATCGCTTCGCTCGCGCGTCCCGTGAGGCCCTGGATCTGCTCGCCTCCATCCGCTCGCGCGGTGAAACCGGCGCCGATCGGGTCGTGCTGGGCGGATTCGCCTTCGGCGACGAGACGCGATGCGATCCCAAATGGCGCGAGTTCCCGCCCTTGCGGCTCATCGTGCCGCGGCTGCTTTGCATCAAAGACGGAAGTACGTGCCGCGTCACGTGGACATCCCCGGAAGGCGACGATACCGCCCTCGAGCGAATCTGTCGCACAAACGGCGCCGTAACGAATCGAGAACCGAGGCTGCGGCGGATTCCAAGCCCGCGCGATCGCGACACATGGCGCCGGCGGGTCGAATACGCTGGAAGCCAGATAGCCGCAAAGCTCCTCCGCAAGCTGGTCATGGCGCGCAGCGTGGAGTTCGCCGCTTCGGAAGAAATCGACCCCGCCGCGATCATCGCTCAGGCCCGAGCGGCGCGCCCTGACTGCTTCAGCTTTCTGATAAGCGCAGGGCGCACCAGCTTTGCCGGATCGACGCCGGAGCTTCTCGTGAGGCTTCGCGGAAACGATGTCGATTCCGGGGCGCTGGCGGGTTCCGCTCCACGCAGCACCGACCCGGACGAAGATCGCAGGCTCGGCGAGAACCTGCTCGCTTCGGCAAAGAACCAGGCTGAGCATCGCTTTGTGGCCGACGAAATACGTTCCGTGCTGGCGCGAGTGGCCGACCTCGAGCAGGCGCCTCGTTCACCCGAACTGGCAAGTCTGCCTGAGGCCCATCACCTGTTCACCCGCTTCCGCGGCCGGCTGCGCCGGCGGCATAGCGCGCTCGAACTGGCCGGCTTGCTCCATCCCACTCCCGCGGTATGCGGCGTTCCGACCTCGACTGCCCGCGCGATCATCGAGCGCAACGAACCGGAACGCGGGTGGTACACGGGCGGAGTCGGATGGATGAACGCGGACGGGAGCGGCGAATTCGCGGTGGCTCTCCGTTCGCTCCTGATCGAGGGAAGCAAGCTGACCGCGTGGGCGGGAGCGGGAATCGTCGAAGGATCCGACGCCGATGCCGAGTTTGACGAGACCGAATTCAAGCTTGGCGCGCTGCTGGGGAGCTCCGACCGGTGAGCATCGCGTCCAATCCCAATGTTCGCGCGTGCTGCGCGATTGCGCAGGAGCTTCAGCTCGCGGGCGTGACGGACGTATGCATCTCGCCCGGCTCGCGCTCAACTCCGCTCGTGATGGCGCTGGAGCGCACGGGTGGAATTCGCCCGTGGGTGATTCTCGACGAGCGCTGCGCGGCATTTTTCGCCCTGGGCATGTCGCGCGAGACGCAACGCCCGGTAGCGCTCGTCTGCACTTCCGGGACCGCCGCGGCCAACTATGCTCCCGCGGTCGCGGAGGCCTCGCTCGAGCGCGTTCCGCTTGTGGCAATCACCGCGGATCGGCCGCCCGAGTTGCGCGACTGTCACGCCCCGCAAACTATCGATCAGGTCCGCCTCTACGGCAGCCACGTGCGATGGGCGGTCGATGCGCCTTCGCCCTCAGCCGGATGCGACCTCGATGCCTTCTATCGGGCGATGGCCTGCCGCGCGGTTGCGGCGGCGATGGGACCGCTGCCGGGACCGGTGCAGATTAATCTCCCGATGCGCGAACCGCTGATCGATGTCGACGAGGAGCTGAGCGCGCTCTCGCCATCACGATCCATCCACGACGATCGCGAGCCCCACGTACGGGTCCATCGCGGGCGCACGGCTCCGGACCGCGAGACGTTGGAGCGATTCGCCGGGGCGCTGAGAGGGATTGAGCGCGGAATAATCGTGTGCGGGCCCGATCCTCATAATGCGCCGTCGCACGCGATAACGGGCCTTGGCCGGCGCCTTGGCTGGCCGATCCTGGCCGACCCGCTGTCCGGGCTGCGATGGGGACATAGCGAGCAGGAGCTGATCGTCGATGCTTACGACGTGATGCTTCGCGACCACGCATTTGTGCAGGCGCATCGACCCGAGGCGGTGCTGCGGTTCGGGCTTCCTCCGGTTTCCAAGGTGCTAACGGAGTTTCTGGGATCGCGCCACGCGCTTCACGTTGTGCTCACTTCCGCGGGAGACTGGCCCGACCCATCGCATAACGCGACGGACATCGTTTGCGCCGATTCGGCGGAATTCTGCCTCGGGCTCATTGCGAGGCTTGCGGAAAGACCAGGCCGTTCCATCTGGCTTCAATCGTGGATTGGCGCGTCGCGCGCGGTTCGCGAGGCTATCGATGCGGAGCTTGCCCGCGATTCCGGCATGTTCGAGGGCAAGGTATTCCAGGAGACGGTTCGATGTCTGCCGGAGGACGCGATGCTCCAGGTCGGCAACAGCATGCCGGTGCGCGACCTCGACACCTTTCTTGGATCCGCATCGCGCTCTCTGCCCGTTTACTGTAACCGGGGCGCGAACGGGATCGATGGCGTAGTTTCAGCCGCGATGGGGGCGGCGGCGAAGCGGTCGGGGCCGACCGTTCTGGTCGTGGGCGACCTGAGTTTTCTGCACGATATCGGCGCGCTGCAGATCGCCGCCCGCCATCGCATCCATATCGTCATCGTCGTGATCAACAACAACGGCGGCGGAATCTTCTCGTTTCTTCCGCAGGCCGCGCTGGAGCCCGTGTTCGAGCGCTTTTTCGGAACTCCGCACGGACTTTCACTCCAGAACGCGGCCGCAATGGGCGGAGGTTCCTTCGCGCGCGCCGCCTCATGGGATGAATACGGCGCGGCGCTGCGCCGCGCGCTGGCCGATCCCGCAACGCACGTGATCGAAGTTCCGGGCGATCGTCAACGGAACCTCGCGCGTCATCGCGAGATCATCGGGACCGCGCTGCGCGCGCTCCATCCGCTCGAAGGTCTCCGATGATTCGCCAAATCGCAGTGAGTGGCGGGACGATGGAGATCGCGGATGAAGGTCCGCAAATTTCGAACCCGCCTCCGATCGTGCTGCTTCACGGGTTTACGGGCTCCAGGGACGGATGGAATGCACTGCGCGATCTGCTGCGCCCGTCGCGTCGTGTCATAAGCGTCGATCTTCCCGGACACGGCGGCACGAAATTCGCCGCCGACCCGGCGCGGTTTACGATGGAGGCGACGGCTCGCGACCTGATCTCGGCGCTCGACCAGCTCGCGGTCGGCCGTTTCGCGCTCGCCGGGTACTCGATGGGCGGACGCCTCGCATTGTATGTCGCCCTTGCCTGGCGAGCGCGTGTCGAGCGCCTCGTGCTCGAAAGCGCGTCAGCCGGTCTCGAGGACGAGGTGGAACGCGAGCGCAGACGCGCGTCTGACGAGGATCTGGCGCGTCTTCTGGAAGGCGCGGGAATCGAGGCCTTCGTGGATCGATGGGAACGGCTGCCGCTGTTCGAATCGCATCGCGCCCTGCCGGATGAAGTGCGCGACCGCCTGCGCCGCTCGCGATTGTCGTGCGATCCCGCCGGGCTGGCGGCCAGCCTGCGCGGGATGGGCTCCGGCAGTCAGCCATGGCTCGGAGGACGTCTGGCGGAGTTACGCATGCCCGTTGCGATCATCGTGGGCGCTCTGGACAGCAAGTTTTTGAAGATCGGGCGTGAACTTGCCGCGAAGATTCCCGAGGCGCGCCTTTGGACAATCCCGGGCTCCGGCCATACGCCTCATCTCGAGCGCCCCGACGAATTCAACCGACTCATAACGGAATTTCTGGCCGCCCATTAGATCATCCGGCGGCAAGGAGAGGGAACGATGCCAGTCAATTGGGTTACCGCCCGCGAATATCAGGACATCAGGTTTCAGAAGGCCGAAGGAATCGGAAGGATTGCGATTAACCGCCCCAAGGTGCACAACGCGTTTCGGCCCGAGACCGTCAATGAACTGATCGATGCGTTTGCGCGGGCCCGCGAGGATCGCGAAATCGGGGTGATAATCCTGACCGGCGAAGGAGGCAGGGCGTTCTGCAGCGGCGGCGATCAACATGTCCGCGGCGAACAGGGATACGTCGGCGGCGACGGAGTCCCCCGCCTCAACGTCCTCGACCTGCAAAAGCTCATCCGCTCGATTCCGAAACCGGTCATCGCGATGGTCGCGGGCTACGCGATTGGCGGGGGCCACGTTCTGCACGTGGTTTGCGATCTGACGATCGCCGCCGACAACGCTGTTTTCGGCCAGACCGGACCGCGCGTCGGGAGTTTCGACGGTGGCCTCGGCGCCTCTCATCTCGCCCGACTGGTCGGGCAGAAAAAAGCGCGCGAGATCTGGTACCTGTGCCGCCGCTACACCGCCCGGGAGGCGCTCGACATGGGACTGATTAATGCGGTGGTCCCGCTCGCCGAACTCGAAGAGACGACCATCCAGTGGTGCCGGGAGATCCTGGCGCAGAGCCCGATGGCGCTGCGATGCCTCAAGTCGGCCTTCAACGCCGAGATGGACGGCATGATCGGCATTCAGGAGCTCGCGGGCAACACGACGCTTCTCTTCTATATGTCTGAGGAAGCGCAGGAGGGACGCGACGCCTTTAATCAGAAGCGCAGCCCCGACTTCTCCCGTTTTCCCCGGCTACCCTGACTGATGAACGAGCCGCGGATGTTCCCCAAACGCCTGTCGGTCTGGATCGCGGCGTCACGTCCCCGCACGCTGACGGCGGCGATCGTTCCTGTGATGGTCGGTCTTGCGATCGCATCGCGCGTGCGCCGGATCGATTGGATCGTGGCAATCGTCACCCTGGCCGCCGCGCTCTTAATCCAGATCGGGACCAACCTTGCGAACGACTACTACGATTTTGTAAAGGGCGCTGACAGCCACGATCGGCTGGGGCCGCAGCGGGTGACTCAGGCCGGTCTCGTCGCTCCCGCCACGGTGCGCAATGCAACTTTCGGCGTGCTCGGCGTCGCCGCAATCCTGGGACTGTACCTGGTATCGGTAGGCGGCTGGCCGATCCTGCTGGTTGGAGTCTTTTCCATCATTTGCGCGATCGCCTACACGGCCGGCCCGTGGCCGCTCGCCTACCACGGCCTCGGCGAGGTCTTCGTGTTCATCTTCTTCGGCGTGGTCGCGGTGAACGGCACGGTCTTCCTTCAGACGCGCCAACTCGATGCGCTGGCGCTGGCCGCATCCGTGCCAGTGTCCTGCCTCGTCACCGCGATTCTGGTGGTGAACAACCTCCGCGACATCGCGAGCGACGCGCGCAGCGGCAAACGAACCGTTGCAGTGCGAATCGGCGCGGAGGCGACCAAGGTCGAATACTTCGCGCTGGTTTGCACGGCCTTTATTTCCCTGCTGATGCTTTCGGTGATGGCGGGTCCGCGAACGCTGCTCGCGCTCGGCGCCTTGCCGCTTGCCGTTCGCGACATGACCGCGCTCCGCCGGCGCGAGGGTGCGGCGTTGAACGCAAGCCTGGCCGGCGCAGCGCGCCTTCATCTGGTTTTCGGCGCGCTGCTGTCCCTGGGGCTGGCCGCGTGAAAGCAGTTGCGGCATCGATCGAGCCATTTCGCATCGGGTTGCGGCGCCCTCTAATCACCTCGCGCGGAGCGCTCCGTCATCGCGAGGGATTCATCCTCAGGCTTCGATCGGCCTCGGGCCAATGCGGTGCGGGCGAGGCAAGCCCGGCATACTGGCTGGGCGACGAGGATTTGCGCCACACGCGAATTTCGCTGGAAACAATCGTCAGCGCCGCCAGCGGTTCTTCCGGATTGGAGGCACTGCGGACGCTGCTTCGGGATGGCAGTGCGAGCCTGACGCCGGCGGCGGCATGCGCGCTTGATACCGCCCTTCTCGATTTGGAGGCACGCCGGCGCGGAGTTCCGGTCGCAAGCCTGCTGGGCGCGGTTCAGATCTCCTCAACGCAATTGTGCGCGCTGCTGGGCGGCGAAACATCGCATGAAACGGCGGATGCGGCCGCGTTGGCCGTGGCCCGGGGTTACCGCTGCCTCAAGATCAAGGTCGGAGCGCCAACGATCGAAGACGACGAACGGAGAGTCGGCGCCGTGCGCAATCGTGTTGGAAACGACGCGGCGATCCGCCTCGATGCGAATCGGGCATGGTCGTTCGGCGATGCGCAGCGCGCGCTATGCCGCCTTGCACGCTTCGAGATCGAGTTCATCGAAGAGCCGCTCGCCGAGCCGTCACCCGCGGCGATCGCGAGCCTTGGAAATCAAAGCCGCGTGCCCATCGCGCTTGATGAGTCGATCCGTTGCGAGCAGGACCTTGCCGACTTCATCGTGACCGGCGCCGCCGATGTGATCGTGCTGAAAGCTGCCCGGATAGGCGGTCCGACCCGAGCGGCGCGGATTGGCCAAGCGGCATCGCAGGCCGGAATGAAAGTGGTCGTCACGGATTCAATCGAATCAGACGTCGGGATGGCCGCCGCGGTGCACCTTGCCGCCGCCATCGCCACTCCCGGCCTCGCGATCGGGCTCGGAGGTGCAAGCATGCTGGACCGATGCCGGCTTGGCGGTGGCGAGCGACCAGTCAGGCCGCTGCGTCCCGCAATCGGCCTCGATGTCGCAACTGGATCGGAAGATGACGCGCATGCCTGAACCGCTCGACCGATGCGACCGGCCCTGGCTCCATGCGCGAGCTTCCATCGAGCCCGACGAGCCGGCGATCGCGTTCGAGGATCGCGAGCTCTCGTTCGGCGAGCTTGCGGCGATGGCCGAAGCGGCCGCGGCGCGACTTATCGGACTCGGTGCGCGCGCGGGCGATCGGATTATGCTCCTGATGGACGCGTCGCTCCGGATGGTTGAGATCATCCATGGCGCGCAGCGATGCGGAGTGACTTTGGTTCCCCTGAACACGCGCCTTTCCGCCGATGAAATCGAAGCCCTCATTGCCGACGCGGAGCCGCGAATTGTGCTTTACGACTCGCTTCACGCGGGCAAGGTCGATGCTATTCGCAGGCGCCTTGCCGCGGTGATCTTCCTCGAGGCCGAGAGCGAGCTTGACGATGCTCCCATGGTGGCGCTGCCGGAGGTCTCTTCGTTCGACCCGAATTCCGTTCAGACGATTCTGTACAGCTCGGGAACGACCGGCAGGCCGAAGGGAGTGATGCTGACCCACGCCAATCACTGGGCCAGCGCCGCCGCGTCTCGCGCCAATCTTGGCGTCCGGCCCGACGATCGATGGCTGCTCGCGTTGCCGCTCTATCATGTGGGGGGCCTTGCCATCGTGATGCGCGGCGTGATCGACGGCATCCCGATTTGCCTCCATCGCGGCTTCGACCCGGGGCGCGCGAATGCCGCCATTCGCACGGGCGCCATTACGCTCATGTCCGCTGTATCAACGATGCTGGTTCGGATGATCGATGAAAACGGGAGCGCGCGGTTTCCCTCGACGCTGCGATGCGTGCTGCTTGGAGGCGGACCCATCGCGGCGCCGCTGGTGAGGCGCGCGGCCGCGCTCGGCATTCCGGTCGCTCCCACCTACGGCTTGACCGAAGCGGCATCGCAGGTGGCGACGGCATCGGCCGGCGACGTCGCCGCGAAACCCGAGTCCTGCGGGCGGCCGCTGCCCGGAACCGAGGTCAGGCTCGATGCGATCGACGGTGAAGGTCGCGGTGAGATCCTGGTCAAGGGTCCAACGGTGATGGCGGGTTACTTCCGGCGCGAAGAAGAGACCGCCGCCGCCCTGCGCGGCGGATGGCTGCACACGGGAGATATCGGCCACTTCGATGACGAGGGGTTTCTTTATATCGACGATCGGCGCACCGACCTGATTGTGACCGGAGGCGAGAACGTTTATCCCGCGGAAGTCGAGAATATCCTGCTGGCCCATCCCGCGGTCGCCGAGGCGGCCGTGTATGGGGTGGCGGATCGGGAATGGGGCCAGCGCGTCAGCGCGTCGGTGGTAATGCGGGCCGGCCAGCAAATCACCGCGGCGCAGTTGCGCGACTGGTGCGCGACGCGCCTTGCACGCTTCAAGCTGCCCGCGACGATCGACTTCGTAGCGTCTTTACCGCGCACCGCGTCGGGCAAAATCAGACGCCATCTG